>WNGA01001295.1_pt1 | contig 74581 bp, 61 predicted proteins | sample 5400061 | NCBI WGS metagenome assembly WNGA01 (sample SAMN13153366, study PRJNA577476) | soil metagenome | isolation source: 100 cm soil or saprolite under grassland replicate 2 | place: USA:California | collected 2016-06-15
TTGAGGTCCTGATCCGTTTCGCGTCCTACAAAGGGGAGTACCTGATCCACTGCCACAAGCTTGAGCATGAAGACATGGGGATGATGTCGAACTTCGAGGTGGTCTGAGGATCCGAGGAGCAGATCTCGAACGCACGGCCTGCCCGACGCGCTCCCCCTTCTCGGCGGAATGGCGGGGATCGGCCGAAGGTCACGGACTTCACCCCGCGATGACGAGGTCGGCTACGACACGGGACCCGGTTACCTCGCCCCGGTCTCGACGCGCTCGCTGTCGAGGGCGGCCATCTGACGCTCGTCGTAGCGGTCCCCCGCCTACGGTGAGACCGGCAGATGCTGAAAACAGTACGCACGCATACGAATCCGGCGAGGCGGTGAAGTGGCTACTGTCTCGGGCTGACCACCACAGAGCCTCTTACCCGATGAAGGCTCTCGCCGATCTGGCTGCCTCTGACCTGCAGAAACGCCTGAGATCCGTTCCCAGATTGGGCGATTCCGTTCCCGCCACGCGCTAGGGCAAGGCTCTCACCCGCGAGAACGGGATTGTCTGCCACCCCTACTCCAGCACTCCAGCGGGACTTGGCCAAATGGTAGGAGAAAACTCGCACACCGTGGTCGCCTTCTAGGGCCTGAGGGTGAATCGCGGGCCAGAGCCTCCGAAGGCGGGCCCAGGGCCCGGCGCGAAGAACCGTCACCCAGCCCGGCGGTTGCGGGCGCGTGGAATCAGGCGGCCTGGGCCAGGAGGGCCTGTCGCATCCTCTCCCGAGTGAGGCATTGATGAGTCCGGCCAGCCCGACGTTGTCCACCTGCTGGCGAGGTGCCCCCTCGCTGTGCGCCCGGTGGTGCCGGTACAGGGAATCCTCGATGGTGCGGTTCAGCGACTCGGAGTCGGCCCGCATCCGCCGGTAGATCTTGAAGTCCTCGTTGGTCGGCCCGATGGCCCGGACGTGGGCGGTCCTCAGGTAGTCCCGCTTCTTGTCGTCCGCCGTCTGGTACAGGGCGCCTGTGATCTCGCGCTTGCCGGTGCGGAGAGCGATCTCGGCCGGGAGCTTCAACCCGACGTAGGGCCGGTACCGGCGGGGCCCACTCCCGTCGTTCTCCTGGACCCCCTTGTTCTCGTGGACGATGAGCTTAGCCCCATGCAGGGAGCAAGGAGAGGATCCTCGGGGGGACACTGGATCTCCGGCCGACGGGACACGCGCTCGTTCCCATGGCCTCCCCCTTCCCGAGGTGGGTTCCTTTCACATCGGGCTTCTTCCAGAAGCGTGCATGCCCGTCGAGCGCTGACGCTGCGCGGTCCGGCCACGATCGCCGTTGACCCTGGGCCAGGACGGCGCCCGACCCCGATCTCGAGTTGCGCTTCTCCCCACCCTGTGGATAACTTCGTTCGCCGCCGCCGCCACCCGTGCGGCGAGAAGGGGGATGGGCCGAGCCGAACGCAGAATCTCGTGGGCGCGTGCCCGACCGCGGGGCGGGCCCCTTTCCCTGGCAGACAAGGAGTGATCGCATGCGAAGGAAGCTGATGGGCGGACTGCTGTCCGCATTGCTCGCCGCGGGGGTATCGACGTTCGTGGTGACCGGTGGGGCCAGCGCGAGCGGCTTCACCCGCCAGATCGCGGTCTCGGGGACGTCGTCGTTCCACGGGGCCGGGACCGGTTCCGCCGAACTCCAGTGGCCCGAGTTCCCCGGGCAGTCCGAGTCCGACGCCGGACCGGCCCCGTTCGGCGGCGTCATCACGGACCGCAGCCTGTCCGGCCATGCCAGCCGTGGCGTGTCCGTGACCAGCGGCAAGAAGGTCAAGTCGAACCCGAACCTGCTCCGGAGCTTCGCCGGGCTCAACCACCGGCAGCAGCGCCTGGCCAATGGCGGCAACCAGTTCTCGCTGGAGCCGCCGGACCAGGGACTGTGCGTCGCCAACGGCTACGCCCTGGAGACAGTGAACGACGTCCTGCGGGTGTTCGACACCTCGGGGAACGCGCTCACCGGGGTCGTCGACCAGAACACGTTCTACGGGTACCCTGCCCAGTTCAATCGAACGACGGGCGAGCAGGGCCCGTTCGTCACCGACCCGTCCTGCCTGTTCGACGTCCCCACCCAGCGGTGGTTCCACGTCGTGCTGACGCTCGACGTCTTCCCGGACACCGGGGACTTCACCGGAAAGAACCACCTGGACATCGCGGTCAGCCAGACCGCCGACCCCACGGGGGACTGGAACATCTACCGGCTCCCGGTCCAGGACGACGGGAGCGATGGGACACCCGACCACCACTGCGCGCCAGGGCCGGCGCCGGGGCCCGGACACCACGCACCGACGAACCCGGACGCTTGCATCGGGGACTACCCGCACATCGGAGCCGACGCGAACGGCTTCTACGTCACGGCGAACGAGTACGACCTGTTCGGGCCGAGCTACAGGTCGGCCCAGGTGTACGCGTTCTCGAAGGCGGCCCTCGCCTCGGGCGCGGCCACGGTCGCGGTCACGCAGTTCGACACCATTGGGGCTGACAACGGCAACCCCGGCTTCACGCTGTGGCCGTCGCAGTCCCCGGGAGCCGGCTCCTACGAGACCGCCGCCGGTGGCACCGAGTACTTAATGAGCTCGAATGCAGCCGAGGAGGCCAACGGGACCGGCAGCTCGACGGACCTCCTGGTGTGGGCCCTGACCAACACCTCCTCGCTGGACACGAGCCCGGCTCTGTCGCTGTCGCACACGACCCTCACGGTCGGTGAATACGGGATCCCGCCCAAGTCGGACCAGAAGCCGGGCGACTTCCCGCTCGGCCAGTGCATCAACGACACGACGATGCCCACGCCGTTCGGGCCGGGGTGCTGGCAGTTCCTCTTCCTCACCGAGCCGGCCCACGACGAGGTGGAGTCCCACCTGGACTCGAACGACACCCGGATGCAGCAGGTGGACTTCGCCAACGGGAAGCTGTGGGGCGCGCTCGACACGGCCCTCACGGTGGGCGGCACGAACAAGGCCGGGATCGAGTACTTCGTCGTCAAGCCGACGGCGAGCCCGGCAGGCGTCACCGCCACGGTCGGGAAGGAGGGCTACCTGGGGCTCGCCGGCAACAACCTGACGTACCCGGCAATCGGCGTCACGCCGAGCGGTCGCGGCGTCATGGCGTTCACCGTGATCGGGGCCAACAACTACCCGAGCGCCGGGTACGCGTCCATCGACGCGATCAACGGCGCCGGCGACGTGCACGTCGCGGCGGCGGGACTCGGCCCGTCCGACGGGTTCACCAGCTACGAGGCGTTCGTGGGGAACCCGCCGCGGACGCGGTGGGGCGACTACGGCGCCGCCGCGGTGGTCGGCAGCCACGTGTGGATCGCGTCCGAGTACATCGGGCAGACCTGCACGCTGGCCCAGTACGCGAACCCGCCGACGGGCTCAGGCTTCGGCAGCTGCGGGGGAACCCGCACCTCCCTGGGGAACTGGGCAACCCGCATCAGCGAGCTGAGCACGTAGCGACGACAGCTCGCCGCAGTCGGGAGGGACCGGTCCGATCTCGGGCCGGTCCCTTCCATGTCGCTCGTCAACATCGAGGAGAACGGCTACATCTCCCCCTTGGAGGCCTGGGACGAAGGGCGGCCGATCGACCCGACCTGGCTCGTCCGGCCCGCCAACCCCCTGACGGGCCTCATCTCCCACCTCGAGGAGGAGGCCGGGCGGCCGTTCTTCCCGAGCTCGAGGATGAGGGCTAGAGGCTCCGCAACCGAGCCTGCCGCTCTCCGGACTCCATCAGGCCTGCTGGGATTGTGATGGAGTCGACCGAGCGCGCTTCCGGATCGGCACGTCAGTTCGAACGCTTCGGCCGGCGGCGCAGCAGCTGGCGAAGCAGCACGAGGCAACGGAGTCTGGTCCGACTTCCTCTGGGCCACGGACTAGTCAGCATGGAACGGCCGGCGCCGTTCCGCATCTGCGTGGATCACCCATCCGCAGGCGGACGGAGCCAACATACGGAAGGAGCCGGCCATGCCCAGTGTCTCGCACCGCGGGGCCATCCACCTCGGCCTCGATGTTCACAAGGACTCGATCTCCGTGGCGGTCCTCGAACCCGATCGGGAGGCTGCCGAGGTCGACAAGATCTTCCACGACGAGTACTCGGTGCGTCGTCTGATCGCCCGCTTCCCCGAGCCCCGGAACCTCCGGGCGTGCTACGAGGCCGGGCCGACGGGCTACGACCTCCACCGACTTCTTGCGACCATCGGGGTCCCTTGCGACGTGGTGGCTCCCTCCCTCATCCCCAAAGCCCCGGGCGACCGCGTGAAGACCGATCGGAGGGACTGCCGGCGCCTGGCGAGGCTCCACCGGGCCGGTGAACTGGTCGCCATCCGGGTGCCCACCTTGGAAGAGGAGGCCGTTCGGGACCTCTGTCGGGCCCGCGGCGACATGGTGGAGGACCGCACCCGGGCCCGGCATCGCCTGTCCAAGTTCCTCCTCCGCCACGGAAGGATCTACCGGGAAGGCAGGGCCTGGACCATGCGCCACGAGCAGTGGCTCGTGACCCAGCATTCGACGACTGGGCCCTGCAGTCCACCTACGACCACTACCGGGGGGTCCTCCAGGCCCGGGACGCCCCAATCGCCGCCGTGGAGGCGGATCTCGTTCCGTACTTCACCGCCGATCCCTTCGGGGAGCAGGTCCGTCGCCTCGCCGCCTACCGGGGGGTGACCGAGATGGGGGCGCTCCACCTGGCCTCCGAGGTGTGCGACTGGCGACGGTTCGCCCGGGGCAGCCAGTTCATGGGGTTCTGCGGCCTGGTCCCCTCAGAGCACTCGAGCGGCGGCTCGACCCGGAGGGGCCACATCACGAAGGCCGGGAACACCCACCTCCGGGCCCAACTCGTGGAGTCGGCCTGGCCTACCAGCACCGGCCGGAGCAGGGGCGGGGATCGGCCGCCGCCAGGAGGTCTCCCCCCGGAGGTGGTGGCCCGGGCCTGGACGGCGCAGCTCCGGCTGTGCGGTCGGTTCCGACGCCTGGCCGCCCGGAAGACGTCGAAGAACGTCGTGGTGACCGCCGTGGCCAGGGAGCTCGCCGGGTTCCTGTGGGCGGAGATGACGGCGTAGCATGCACGACCCCTCCCTCCGCCGAGGAAGCATCCATCGTCGCTTGGAGGCCTCAACGTCGTTCGTCCTCGCTTCGCTGCGGGCGCTGCACGTTGACCCCGCCCCGCGCGACGACGGCCTTCGCCACCAAGGAGGGAAGGGGGACAGACGTCGACGGGCACCGGAGCACCGCCGCTGCAGGACTGATCCCCGTGAGGTCTATGCCGTCCGGGTACGACCCGGAGGCGCGTCTAGTCAGGGGCACCTACCTGCGCATCGCCGACTTGCGGTTCCGATCCGCGTACATCAGGGTGGCGTTTCCTCGATCCACGTCGCTCCGGTGCCTGCCGACCTCCCGGGGCCAGAACGGGGCCCACCCCCAAGAGACGTGCCTTCCCTACTCGCCCCGAACGGTCAACTTGACAAGCCGTTCCACATCAGACCTGTGAATCGCGTTGGGGGTCTTTGTGGTTGACCGGTGAGAGGCGTCAGCGGCATGTGCCGACGGCGTAACCAAACCGGCCTTGCCGCGTAACCTGCAGGTCGCGGAGAGGGACGCTGACCAGTGCGGACAGTGTTTTGTCCCAGTCCTACTCCAGCGGGACTTGGCCAGATGGTAGGAGAAAGCCCGCCGGCTTGGTCGCCGTCGGCGCGCTCTCGGGGTTCCGGAGGCGCGGGCTGCCAAGGGCGTGGCCGTCAGGCGCACGACATCGGATCAGGGACGTCCTCATCCACGCCCCGCGGTCGCGGCGCTGGGATCAGGCGGCTCGGGAGAGCGCGGCCCGACGCATCCGCTCCCGAGTGACGGCGTTGATCAGACCGGCCAGCCCGAGCATGTCGACCTGCTGGCGAGCCGCACTGTCGCTGTGCGCTCGGTGGTGGCGGTACAGGGAGTCCTCGATGGTGCGGTTCAGTGACTCGGAGTCTGCCCGCATCCGCCGGTAGATGCCGAAGTCAGGGTTCGTGGGCCCGATGGCCCGGACGTGGGCCGTCCTCAGGTAGTCGCGCTTTCTTGTCCTCCGCGGTCTGGTACAGGGCCACGGCGAACTCCCGCCTGCCGGTGCGGAGGGCGACCTCGGGCGGGAGCTTCAGGCCAACGTAGGGCCGGTACCGGTGAGGCCCGGGCCCCTTGTTCTCGTGGACGATGAGCTTCGTGGATTCCAGGGCCTCGAAGTGCCGCTCCCGATCTCCGTGAGGTCAAGGAGCCCCAGCTCCGAGTCCACCTGGTGAATGAGGAGGGCCTCCTCCTCTCCATCGGCGAGCTCCGTCTACTTGACCTCGACAAGGCCCTCGTCCGCCTCCCGTTGTCCGATGGCCCGGCCCCGTATCTTGGGGTTCTTCTTCGCTCTCGTGCGGTTGATGAGGACCGTGCCCAGCTCGGTCAGGAGGGCCTGGTTGTGCTCGGAGGTCATGGCCCCGTCGTGGACGTGGAAGTGGGGTCCCGGCAGGAGCGGCCGCAGGACCCGAAGAGTCTCCACGGCGACGTTGGCCTCGTCCGTGGGGGAAACGCCGCTGAGCCGTCTCGAGGCATATGGCCTCACCAACTGCCTCGATCGGTTCATGCGTCCGGCATCGGAAGCCACCGCGGACCGTGCCCATGCGGGGTGGAAGGTTGCCGCCGGCACTGGCGGACGTTCCGGAAGCATCCCGCCGCCCCTGGGCCCGCGTGGCAGGAGGACTACCTGTTCGCTTCGGACCCGATGTGCCGTCGTCTCGAGAAGTGCGAGGTCATGGGCTTCCGAGGATCGAGCGACCACGCTCCGATCCGGGCAACGTTTGGGGTCTGAACCCGATTCAACGGCTCTGGAATCACGAGCGCACCCTGAGGGGTACCTCACCAGCTGCAATCCGTACGGCGTACTCGTGAGGTCCCTTTGGACGAAACCGATGAACAACTCGCATGTCGTCGTGCGATCCGTCACGGCTCACGCTCGGGGACCCCGGGGTTCGATGCGATGACCGCTGAAGTGCGGCGAAGCCGGATACCCTCCAGCTCGCCAGGGACGATCTGCTCGACGATCCATCGTCCCGGCGGCACGTCGAGAGCGATTTCCACGTCGGTGCCCAGGTACATCGGATCGCTCGCCACCATCCTGCCGCTGGGCACCTCGATCGCGCCGATCTCCTCGTAGGGATCGGGGAAGTCGAAGGCCTCGGCGTCGATGGACACACGGACCGCCTCGACCGGGCCCTCGACCGGCGTGACCTCGACGCCGAACGGCCAGTCTCCGCCGGGGATCCAGAAGACCAGGTATCGCGGGTGGATCGCGGTGGCGACCCTGCCACTGGGGTCGAGCCCGTCGGGGAGATCGCCGTCGGCGCCACGAGCCTCGGCCATCGCGTCCGCATCCCCCACCGCGCACCGACCGGAATCCACATCTCCTGTCCCGACGTAGCGCCAGAGTCGTCCTGCCAGAAGATCGGAGCCGTCCGCAACGCGCGCGCGCGCGATCCGGTCGGCGTCCGCCACGGACAGGGGTCCGTCCCACCCTGCTGCCGTGAGGACGCGCCAGGAGCTCTCGCCAGCATCGGCGGGCGGTCGGCCGCTCGACGGGCCGCCTGTGCTCGGCTCTCGGAGCGTCACGCATTCCACGGTGCTCGCCCAGGGTTGGGCGGACCACTCGGCTACCCACCGGAGGACCTGATCGGCGGGCGGGTCCGCCTCGGTGGCGATGAACTCGCCCCCGCCTCTCTCAGCGAGACCGGCGATGAAGTCCCCGCCGGAGGTGATGTTTCCTCCCCAGCCGGGGCCGAGGTACACGACCTCGGTCTTCCCGAACCGCGCGTCGGCGGCCGCCAACAGACCCGGGGCCAGCTCCTCGCTCGAGACGAACAGGTATGGGCTCTCACCGAATGGATGTTCGATGAACGCGAACCGGGTGGGCCACGAAGCGGTGAGCTCGTCGAACGGAACGCGTTCCTCGTCGTCGAGCGGGTCGAAGTGGAGGGCCACGGGATCGAACGCGGCCACCAGGTAGCCCGCCTCGAGGAACAGTCGGATGGCCTCAACCTGCTTGCCGTGCCGAATCCCCACCGCCGCGACGACACGACGTCGCTCCTGCACCGGAATCGACCCCCCGACTCGGCATTGCTTGCCGGCATGATCGCAGGTCTCGGGTGTAACACGCTCGGATTCAGCCGACGAGCCAGGCACCATCGGCTGAGGACTGGCCGGTTAGCCCGGATTAAGGCGGACCGACGCCTCGAGGCCAATCAGTAGTGAATCGTGAACTCTTGGCCCCGACCGTTTGAAGGAGGAAACGTGCCGGCGTGGCCGGTCGCGACTCGGTGGGCCGTCCATGCGCCTGCGGCCGCGTCCAGCACGTCGTCGGCCGTCGCCTTTCCGGCCTGTGGCAGTTCCTCGGGGACCTCGATTCCGACGCTCGCCAGCATCCGTCGCCCGATCCGACGATGCTTCGACACAGGGTGCTCCAGCACTCCAGCGGGGCTGGCAGACTTTCCGGCAGACAATCGCCGAACGGCCGTCAGCCACTGCGCGAGGAGTCTATCGAACGGCGTCCTACGCTTGCTCGGTGAAACGCGGGGCCGAACACCGGCCTTGGGCGGGCCGCTCCTCTTGTCTGCTCGCCGAACCTCTGCGACACTCGGCAGGCGACCCGGGGGGGTGAATCGGCCACTGACCGGTCCCCGTCGAGGTGGCGCGCGCGGCAGGAGACCGGATGCAGGCTCGGCTCGGACACATCCTCATCGTCGACGACGATCCGATCAATCGCGCACTCCTGACGAAGAACCTGGAGCACGACGGCCACCGGGCGACCGCGGTCGACAACGGATTCGCAGCGTTGGCTGCGCTCGAGTCCGATCGACCAGACGTCGTGCTGCTCGACATCGTGATGCCCGGCCTCGACGGCATGGAGGTGCTCGAGCGGCTGAAGGCGGACGCGGACCTCCGCCACATCCCGGTCATCATGATCTCGGGCGTCGACGACGCGGAGAGCATCGTCCGGTGCATCGAGACCGGCGCCGACGACTTCCTCCCCAAGCCGTTCGACCCGGTGATCCTCCGGGCGCGTATCGGGGCCGGACTGAACCGGAAGCGCCTGCGCGACCTCGAGCAGGAACGCGTGCGGAACGTGTTCACGCGGTTCCTGCCCGAGTCGATCGCCGCGGAGATGCTGGCGCGGAGCGACGGCGAGCCGGCCATCCGCGCCGTGCGCCTGTGGGCGACCGTGATGTTCGTCGACCTGCGGGGCTTCACCACCATCGCGGAGACCCAGCCGGTCGAGCAGGTCATCGGCGTGCTCGGCCGGTATCAGGGCATGATGGGCGACGCCGTGCTCGACCACGGGGGGACCCTGGTCGATTACCTCGGCGACGGGTTGATGGCCGTGTTCGGCGCGCCGATCGAGACCATCGACCACGCGGACCGCGCGGTCGACGCCGCCCGCGACATGGCGGGCGACCGGCTGGCGGACTTCAACGTGTGGGTGCGGGCGGAGGGTATCGCCGAGGGCTTCGGGATGGGCATCGGCCTCAACTCGGGTCGGGTGATGTCCGGCACGCTGGGGTCGGACCGCCGCTTCGACTACGCCGTCATCGGCGACACCGTGAACACGGCGGCGCGGATCGAGCAGCTCACGAAGCGGACCGGGCACGCGATCCTCGTCGCCGACCAGACGCGGACGAACATGACGGGCCCGACCGACGGACTGACCTTCGTCGACGAGTTCGAGATCCGGGGGAAGCAGACACGGATCAAGCTGTGGACCGCGGACGCACCGACGGAGGCTGCCTCGTGAGCGACGCGGGTCCCAGGGACGACATTGGGGCGCTCCGCGAACGGGTCGCCGAGCTGGAGGCCAAGGAGGCCGAGCGAATCCGATCCGAGCGGGTCCAGGCCGCCCTGTACCGGATCGCCGAGATGGCCAGCGCCGCGCAGGACATGCAGGAGTTCTACGCGGCGATCCACCGCATCGTCGGCGAGCTCATGTACGCGGACAACCTCTACATCGCCTTGTACGACGAGGATCGCCAGCAGATCAACTTCCCGTATTACGTCGACGAGGTGGATCAGGACCTCCCCGATCCGAACGTGTGGGAGCCGTTCGGGATCGGCAACGCCGCGGGCACGACGGCCTACCTGCTCCGGACGGGGCGTCCGTTGATGCTGACCCTCGGCGATCAGAAGGACCTCGTCGCCCGAGGCGAGCTGCAGATGATCGGCGAGGAATCGGTGGACTGGGTCGGCGCGCCCCTGCAGTCGGAGGGTCGAACCCTCGGGGCGATCGTCGTCCAGAGCTACCGGGAGGAGACTCGCCACACCGAGACGGACAAGGACCTCCTCACGTTCGTCGCACGCCACATCGCGGTCGCGCTCGAGCGCATCCGCCTGATCGACGAGACTCGCCAGCGCAATGCCGAGCTCGCCCTGATCAACGACGTCCAGCGGGGGCTTGCCGAACGGTTGGACATGCAGGGGATGTACGAACTGGTCGGGGACCGGATCCAGGAAATCTTCGGCGCGCAGGTCGTGGACATCGGGATGGTGGATCCGTCGTCAGGACTGATCCACTTCCCGTACGCGATCGAGCGAGGCGTGCGCTTCACCGACGAGCCGATCGAGATCATCGGGTTCCGTCGATTCGCGCTCGAGACGCGCGAACCGATGGTCGTGAACGAGGACCTCGAGGCGAGAAGCAAAGAGCTGGGTCAGCCGTTCGTGCTCGCCGGAGAAACACCGAAGTCGGTCCTGTTCGTACCGCTTGTCGTCGGCGACCGAGCGACCGGCGTGATCTCGCTGCAGAACATCGACCGCGAGCACGCCTTCAGCGATGCGGACGTGCGCCTGCTGACCACCCTTGCCGGCAGCCTGAGCGTCGCGCTGGAGAACGCACGCCTGTTCGACGAGACGCGGCAGCGCAGCGCCGAACTTGCGTTGATCAACGACGTGCAGCGCGGGCTGGCCGAGCGGCTGGACATGCAGTCGATGTACGACCTCGTCGGGGACCGGATCCAGGAGATCTTCGACGCTCAAGTCGTGGACATCGGGATCGTGGACGAGTCGTCCGGCCAGATCCACTTCCCGTACACAATCGAACGCAGCGTCCGGTTCCCCGACGTGCCGATGGGGATCGTGGGGTTCCGCCGGGTCGTGCTCGAAACGCGCGAGCCGTTCGTCGTCAACGAGGACGCGCGGGCGAGGCTGGACGAGGTCGGGCAGCCGGGCGTGCACGTCGGCGAGGCGCCGAAGTCCTTCGTGTTCGTCCCGCTCGTCGTCGGCGACAAGGCGACGGGCGTGATCTCCCTGCAGAACCTCGACCGCGAGCACGCCTTCAGCGAGGCGGACGTGCGCCTGCTGGCCACCCTGGCCGGCAGCCTGAGCGTCGCGCTGGAGAACGCCCGCCTGTTCGAGGAGACGCGCCAGCGCAGCGCGGAGCTCGCCCTCGTCAACGACGTGCAGGCGGGCCTGGCCGAGCGGCTGGACATGCAGTCGATGTACGACCTCGTCGGGGACCGGATCCAGGAGATCTTCGACGCACAGGTCGTGGACATCGCGGTCATCGACCCCTCGTCGGGGCTCGTCCATTTCCCCTACGTGATCGAGCGCGGGGTTCGCCTCGAGGAGGAACCGATCGAGCTCATCGGCCACCGACGCATCGTGGTCGGGACGCGCGAGCCGGTCGTCGTGAACGAGGACCTCGCCGCGAGGAGCCTGGAGGTGGGCCAGCCGCCCGTGCTCTCCGGCGAGATGCCGAAGTCGGCCGTGTTCGTCCCGCTCGTCGTGGGCGACCGGGCGACGGGCCTGATCTCCCTGCAGAACATCGACCGGGAGCACGCCTTCAGCGAAGCCGACGTCCGCCTGCTGACCACGCTCGCCGGGAGCCTGAGCGTCGCGCTCGAGAACGCTCGCCTGTTCGAGGAGACGCGGCGGCGCGCCGGCGAGCTCGCGATGGTCAACAGCGTCGGGCAGGCCCTCGCCGACCAGCTGGATCTCGACGCCCTCATCGAACGGCTCGGCGACCAGCTGCGGGACCTGTTCGGCGCGGACATCGTCTACGTGGCGCTCCACGACAAGGCCACCGACATGATCGAGTTCGCCTACTACATCGAGGACGGCCAGCGCGGCGGATCCGCGCCGCTGAGGTTCGGCGAGGGGCTGACGTCGCGGATCCTGCGGGAGCGCAAGCCCCTGCTCCTGAACCGGACCGAGGCGTTCGAGGAGGTCGGCGTCCAGGCCGTCGGGACCCCCGCGCTGTCGTATCTGGGCGTTCCCATCCCGGTGGAGTCGCGCGCGATCGGTGTGATCAGCGTCCAGAGCACGAAGCAGGCCGGGCGGTTCGGCGAGAGCGAGACGCGCCTGCTGTCGACGATCGCGGCGAACGTCGGCGTGGCGATCGAGAACGCCCGACTCTACCGGGAGACCGGGCGCCGGGCCACCGAGATGGCCGCCCTGGCGGAGCTCGGCCGCGAGGTGGGCGGGATGCTCGACCTCGACGCCGTCCTTGAGCGTATCGCGGAACGGGCACGCGAACTGCTGGAGGCTGACACGAGCGCGGTCTTCCTCGAACAGGCGGACGGCACGACGTTCGTTCCGATCGTCGCGATCGGCGAGCTGGCGGAGCTCATCCAGGGCGATAGGATCCACCTGGGTGAGGGCGTGATCGGGGACCTGGCGAGCCGGGGGGTCGCCGAGTTCGTGAACGACCTCGCGGGCGACCCCCGCGCGATGCAGATCCCGGGTTCGGACGAGGACGACGAGGAACGCCTGATGGCGGCACCGCTCCTCGCCCGGGGTCACGCGATCGGGATGATGGCCGTGTGGCGGGGCGGCTCCACGGAGCCGTTCTCGGACGCCGACCTGAGCTTCCTGGTGGGACTGTCCCAGCAGGCCGCCATCGCGATCGAGAACGCGCGCCTGTTCCGGGAGGCCCAAGACGCCCGCGAGATCGCCGAGCAGGCGAACGCGGCAAAGAGCGCGTTCCTCGCCGCCACCAGCCACGAGATCCGGACGCCGATGAACGCCATCATCGGGATGAGCGGCCTGCTGCTCGAGACCCCGCTCGACGTCGAGCAGCGGGACTACGCGAACACGATCGCGAACAGCGCCGAGGCGCTCCTTTCGATCATCAACGACATCCTCGACTTCTCCAAGATCGAGGCCGGTCGGATGGAGCTCGAACGCGCACCGTTCGACGTCCGCGCGTGCATCGAGTCGGTCGTCGACCTGGTCGGCCCGGTCGCCATGCGGAAGGGCCTCGAGGTCACCTACGGCATCCAGCCGGGGACCCCGGAGACGGCTGTCGGCGACGCGAGCCGCCTTCGCCAGATCCTGCTGAACCTTCTGAATAACGCCGTGAAGTTCACAGAGACGGGCGAGATCGTAGTGACGGCCGGAGCGGAACCCGCGGAGCCACGCGGCACGATCGGCTACCACCTGACCGTCCAGGACACGGGCATCGGTATCCCGCCCGAGCGCGCCGACCGGCTCTTCCAGTCGTTCAGCCAGGGGGACGTCTCGACCAGCCGCCGGTACGGCGGGACCGGGCTCGGGCTGGCCATCAGCAAGCGTCTGGCGGAGCTCATGGGCGGCACCGTCTGGGTTGAGAGCCCCGGCGTGCCCGGCCAGGGCAGCACGTTTCACATCACGATCGAGGCCGGTGCGACCGAGATGACGCCGACCGCACTCCGCCGCGACCGGTCGTTCGACGGGCGCCGGGCCCTCATCGTCGACGACAACGTGACCAACCGCCGCCTGATGACCGAACTGCTCGGGGCATGGGGAGTCCAGACCGTCCTGGCTCCCGGCCCCGACGAGGCGCTGGCAACCCTCGGCGACGGACGGATCGACCTCGCCGTGCTCGACATGCTGATGCCGGGCATGGACGGACTCGACCTCGCCGCGCGGATCCACGAGCGCCTGCCTGGCCTGCCCATCGTCCTGGCATCGTCGGTGGGCCAGCACGACGTCACGGCCGACGCGAGATGGTCGGCGTCCGGCATTGGAGCGGTGGTGACGAAGCCGATCAAGGCCTCGCCGCTGCATTCCGCGGTGGCGACTGTGCTCGGGGCCGCGCTCGACGACGGCGTCGAGGCAATGACGAGCACGCTGGACCAGGACCTCGCGTCAAGGCACCCGCTCCGGATCCTCCTCGCGGAGGACAATGTCGTGAACCAGAAGCTCGCGATCCGGCTGCTGGAGAAGCTGGGGTACCGGGCGGACGTCGCGGCGAACGGCCTCGAGGCGCTCGAAGCACTCGAACGCCAGAGCTACGACCTGTTGCTCTCGGACGTCCAGATGCCCGAGATGGACGGGCTGGAGGCCACGCGCCGCATCCTCGAGCGCTGGCCGGAGGGCGAGCGCCCGTGGATCGTCGCGATGACGGCCGAAGCGATGAGCGGCGATCGCGAGCGCTGCCTCGCGGCCGGGATGAACGACTATTTGGCCAAGCCGATCCGCGTGGACGAGCTCGTGGCCGCGATCAAGCGGACGCCGCGTCGGGAATCGGGGACGTCCGTTCCGACGCCGACGAATAGCGATAGCCCGATCGACCGGAGGGTCCTGTCGCGACTTGCCGAGGGCACCGGAGGCGACGTGGAGTTCGTCGCCGAGCTGATCGAGCAATTCGTCACCGATGCCCCGGAGCTCGTGGCGGCCGCGCGTGCCGGTCTCGAAGCCGGCGATCCGGTGGAGGTCCGGCGGGCCGCCCATACCCTGAAGTCCAACGCGGCGACGTTCGGCGCTCACGGGCTCGCCGAGCGCAGCCGTGAGCTCGAGGAGGCCGCGAAACGCGGAGCGCTGGACGACGGAGCGGCGCGGGTCGAGGCGGTCAGCCGTGAGCTCGACGTCGTGCGGGAAACCCTCCCGGCGGTGTGGGCCGAGATGAGACCCTGAGACCAAGGCCCTTCTCAGTGGACCTGAGGGGCGTCGAACCGTCCCTCGAGCTCGAGCCGCGCCCTGCGGGCCGCGGCCCGTGACCAGCAGAAACGCCTAGAATCCGTTCCCAGATCGCCGGAATCCGTTCCCAGCGACGCCAGCGTGAGGTCCTGATCAGCTGGAAGGGGATTGTTAGCCGGCCCCACTCCAGCACTCCAGCGGGGCTAGCAAACAATCCGGCAAACAATGCCGCGAAGCCAGATCCTCCGCCGTTCGGGGAGTCTAGCGAATGGCGCCAGCCACCAATCCGGCTGCTCAAGGAGCCTGGACGGGTGCACCGACCACGCCCCATGCTGGAGGCTGCGGGGTGGCCCGCGAGCGCGTGGCCCTCAGGCCACGGCCTTCAGACCTTCGCGGGCCCGGCACCGGGCGAGAGTGATCGCGTTCACCAGCCGGCGTAGCCGAGGAGGTCCACCATCTGCCGCCGCCATCCCCTGGCCGCGGCTCCCCCGACTCCTTGACGTCCTTCCAGGAGAGCCACCCGTCATCGGCGGCGAGGGGCACGCTCTCGGTATTGCCGTCAGGCAAGGTCAGCTCGAGGTCGTCGAGGTCGACGGTCTTCGGGACGTATGCCAGCTTCTCGCGACCGTCCTTGCCCTCGGGGTTCGCCTTGGCATGCGCCGATGTCGACGAGCGGCTCGTCATCGGGCACTGGGAGGGCGACCTCATCGTGAGGCGGCGCGGCCTCTCCCACATCGGCACGCTCGTGGAGCGACACAGCCGCTACGTGGTGCTGCTCCATCTCCCGAGCTCCCGGACCGACGACGTCATCGAGATTCTCACGGCCGCGGTGGCCGAGCTCCCGGAGGAGCCGCAGGGCACCCTCACGTGGGAGCAGGGCAACGAGATGACCAAGCACGCCCTGTTCACCCGGAGCACCGGGATTCCGGTCTACTTCTGCGAGCCTCGATCGCCGTGGCAGCGGGGCTCCAACGAGAACACCAACGGCCTCCTGCGACAGTACTTCCCGAAGAGCACCGACCTGTCCATCAACACCGCCGCCGACCTGGCGAGCGTCGCTCGTGAGCTGAACAGCCGCCGTCGCAGAGTCCTCGAATGGAGGACTCCCACCGAGGTTCTGACCAGCCGCGTTGGGATGACTGCTTGAGACCACCGTCGCTGAGGGGTCAGTTTTCACGCGCCGCCGACACCCCACACCCCCACCCGCCGATGAAAATGGCTGAGACGATTCGAGCCGTCGTCGCGCCCTTCTGGGCCGCTGGTCGCGCTGCCGGGTGGCCAGCCTGTTGAATAGTGACTGTGCTAGCGCATCTCCTTATCTCTCCGGTGCTTTGAGGCCGCCTTCAGTTGCAGGGGGCTGCCGTGCAGTCTATGAGGTAGCCGGAGACCCCAAACGAGGCCTGTCCTATGCCGACGGTGTTGCCGCGGAGCACCCCGACAACGAACTCCTGGTCGGCGTAGATCACCGTGTTCTGCGAGAACGCGAAGGCATCGCGGTCCTGAACGGGCCCGGTGAAGGTAGGGACGAAATCGTAGTCGGCGCCACCACCGGCAAGGCGGGTGCTCAGGAAAGCCTCGTAGGGCTTCTCTCCGGTGGGAAGGAGGACCCCGCCGGACACGTAGGTGATCACCAGACGCTTGCCCTCGGGGATGTCGAACGTGGCCTGCGCGAGGGAGGGGTCTGAGTCGGAAAAGAGCACAACCCTATGGGCCGCGAACGCCATCCTCCCCGGGTCGTCGGCGCTCGTGATGGCCACCGGGGTGGAGGAGTCCACGGTCACCACCCCGGCCACGTGGAGGTTGCCCCCCGCATCGACGGTGGCCTTGTTGGTCCCCCCGGGGTCGGTGATGATCGCGCCGACCACCTGCGCGGCCTGCGCCCCCACCGGCACCAGGACGACCGCCAGGAGTATGGCGACCACCATGGCGGTGGTCTGGCGGGTGCTGAACGTTGGACCTGGGAGAAGCGGGTCACTGGTGCGTGCCCGGCGACGCTTGAAACGGTTCATGGCATCTCCCTTTCCTGGCTGGATTCTCAGCGGTGATGAGGGAAGCAAGGGCAGGGGGGACCCCGTGCACGTAGAGCTTCTCCTCTGGCCATGGTGGGGTCGTACTCCTGGCCCGTTTCGGGGTCAAGAGGGCAAGTGGTGGGCCGGCCCTCGTCTTCGTCATGTACCGGAAGCGAGGGGGGTCCTGAGGTTGCCCTGCGTCCCGGCCCTGCCGTAGGTTCGGATCGCCCCGAGGCGCCGGCCCCCCTCTCCCAAAGGCCAAGCAATCGGCGCTCCGGGGCCTGGCCCGCATTCGGCCCGTCTTCGGCCCGTCTCCGGCCCGTCACGTACCGGGAGACGACGGGAAACGAACAGCGCATAACTCAGCCGTTTCCGCTCCCCGCTGACGTGCATTTCCGCAGGTCAGCACAGCGTTTCGGGGCCAATACCCCCCAGGAAGATGATGGTGAGCGAATCTACCGGTTTGACGACCATCGGCTCGACCCCGCTGAATCACCCAGGCCCGACATCAACCGCCGAGTGGGCTCGAGTCCGTGTGAACTTCCGCCAGATCACCGTGCCACGGCGACTCCTCCCGTTGTCCCGATTGCCTCCGTGTGGCTTTCCCTGCGGCGGATGCCGGACGCCTTCGCTTCGTATGCCCAAACCCGCTGGTACGAGGGCCCGACGCTGGTGCTCGCTCGGTTCACAGCTGGGCTCGGCGAGCGTGGTCGGGGGCGCGGTCGGCCCGATGACCCGTGCCAGCCGCCTACGATTTGCGGTTCGGAGGTCCAACGGCGAGCCATCACCAGCAGCGTTCGAGCATGTCAGCGCTTCGAGGTGGCCAACCGGACGCCGAAGCCGATCATGACCACCCCGGCCGTCCGCTCGAGCCGCCGCTGCACCCGCGGCCGCGTCAGGATGGCCCCCAGCCGGCTCCCGATCAGCACCAGGGTGGCCAGCCACAGCATGCCCTCCAGGATGAAGATCGGCCCGAGCAGCGCAGACGTGGCCCCGACCGGAGCGCCGGGAGGCACGAACACCGGGAGGAAGCTGATGAAGAAGACGCCTTGGGGTTGAACAGGTTGGTCGCGACCCCAGTCAGGTAGTGCGTCCGGGCGGTGGCTACCCTCCCGAGGATCGTCACCCGTTCCGGTCCGCAACGCGGTCGCCGTGTCGGAGAGCCAGCGCGCGCAGCTCGGCGCCGAGCTCGACCTTGCGCCGGTGGTAGTTGTACTCGGACGCTGCGGAGGTTGGGCGTGGGTCGAGGAGCAGCTCGATCACCGAAAGGATGGTGGTCTTGCCCGCGTCGCCCGGGCCGATGGGGCAGTTGACCTGGGCCGCCGCCCCCCGCCGGGCCCCGCGCGAGAATCGATGGCGCGCCTGCCCCAGCGGTGGTCGAGACCGCAGCTCGTGAGACCGGTCGAGACGAGGCGAGCCTACCCAACTCCGGGCTGCGACCTGCACAACGCACAGAATCCGTTCCCAGATCGAGGCAACCCGTTCCCACGGGCCGGGCGAGAGAGGGCATCTCCGCAGGTCCAGAGAACCTTTGCCGGCCCCACTCCAGCGGGGCTAGCAGACAATCCGGCAGACAATCACCGGAGCCTGCATCAGCTGCCGTGGCGTGAGTCTAGCGGAAGGCGCCGGGCACGAATCCGGCCGCTTCGGGCGGTTCGAGACGTGCACCGACCACGACGGATCAGGGGGTCAGTGGTGCGGGGGTGGGGTGGCGGCTAGGCCACGGCGTCCAGCTGTTCCCGCCGCGGCAGCGGGCCAGGGTGATGGCATTGACGAGCCGGGCGTGGCCAAGGAGGTCCACCATCTGCCGCCGCCAGCCCTTGGCCGAGGCGCGGTTGATGAACAAGGAGTCCTCGACGCCGCTGTTGATGGACTCGGCGTCGGGGCGAAGGACGTGCGGCCGGTCGAAGTCGGCCGAGCCGTCCGGGTCGCACGGAGGTTCTCGGTGCGGCTCAGGCCCCGGCGATCATCGTCCTCGTTCTGGTAGTGGCGCAGCGAAATCGGACGTTGTGGACCTTTCTTGGTCTTCCTGTCGAGCCTGGTCGTTCCGGGCTTGGCCCTGTAGAGCGGGGTGATCACCTTGCCGTCCCATATACCGACCGCGTGATCTCGGGATGCGTCCACGAACCACCACCGTGGGGATCCAGGTTGCCGGCCTCCCTGGCCTGTTCGGTCGCCAGCTTCGTATGGAGCTCGAGCGACCGGCAGATGGCCTCATCGGTGGCGAGGTAGCGGTCGGCGTGGCGATCTCTGCAGCCGTCCTTCTGCCCGATACCGGGTGCCGTGCGACTGTCCGCAGCCGCGGGGAGTTGTCAACGCGTCCTGCCACTGTCCGGTCGACGATCCGGGGGGCGGTGGGGATCCAGCTCGCCGTGAAGCTCAGCCCCTACTACACCTCGTTCACCAACTTCGCCCGCCGGGTGGTGGAGGCGGGGGCCGACGTCGTCAAGTTGACCTCGGCATTGCTGCACACCGGCCCCGAGCACGTCGGCGAGATGAAGGCGAGCTGGTGGCGTGGATGGCCGAGCAGGAGTACGAGTCGGTCGCCCAGCTGCGGGGACAGCGTCAGCGGGTCCGCCGCCGAGGACACGGCGGCGTTCGAGCGGGCCAACCATGTGCAGACGCTGTACTCGTGGACCGCGCCCACCGAGCTGACGCCCTCCTCACCGACGGGGTGACGTGCCCGGCCGGCGCCGCCGCAACATTTGATTTGACGCGGTTCCTCGCTGATGTAACGGTCAGCCCTCGAACCAGCCATCGGAAAAGGAGGAGCGAATGAGACGTGGCTCGATTGCCGTGGTCCTGACCGTTGTCTTGCTGACGGCGATGTCCGGCGGGGCCGGCGCGACACCGTCGAACTCGAGAGTGACTCGAGACGCCGACGGGACCACCAGTTACCACCGGTACGACGGGAGCAGTGACGCCGTGACCGAGGACTGCAGCCACGGCCGGCGCGCGCAAAACGAGCCCGCTGTCGCTGTCGATCCCCAGAACACGGCCGTCGTGGTAGCTGGGGCCAACGACTACTGCACGGCTATCAACACGGGCGATGTGTGGGCTGGCTATTACCGCTCCGCCGACGGCGGGTCGAACTGGGACGACAGTCTCGTCCCCGGCTACCCGGGTGACACCTCGCCGGCCGGACTGGCCTCCCCGGCCCATGGCACCTGCACGGCGGCCGGCGACCCTACTCAGTTCTTCGATAACGCCGGGCGCTTGTTCTACGGGTTCATCTGCTTCAACCGTGCCCAGCCTGTGAACGGCGGTGTGTTCGTGTCCCGGTACCTGGGCGACGGGAGCGAGTACGACCGTACGGTGCTGGTCAAGCGGGGTACGCCGTCTGCGAACTTCGCCGGGCTGTTCCAGGACAAGATCAACCTCACCGTGGATCAGACCGGTGGTTCGCTTAGCGGGAACGTGTACGTGGCATGGTCGCAGTACAACGGCTTCGCCGGGAACAACGCCATCTTCTTCTCCCGCTCCACGAACCACGGCATCTCGTTTTCAACACCGTACCGGGTGAACCCGGTGGCGAAGGGGACGGGTTCGTACACCGATCTGGCCGTCGGCCCGGACGGCACCGTGTACCTCACCTTCCTGACGTATGCGACCCCATCCCGGCCGACCACCACGGTCTGGCTGCTGCGGTCGACGAACGGCGGCGCCTCGTTCCAGGCGCCGGTGAGGGTGGCGAACATCGCTCTGTTCGACTCCAGCCAGTTCAGCGGCAACGGGTTCAGCGACTGCGGTGACGGGCCGTTCGCCTGCCCCACCGACCTGACGTTCTCCCGGTTCACCAGCAACTCGGCAGTCGCGGCCGACGCCGTCGGTGTGCATGTCGTGTGGAGCGCCCGAAACGGCGCCGGGCAGGCCAAGATCTTCGTGCGCAACTCGCCCGACGGCGTGCACTGGTCGGCCCCGCCGGCCCAGATCGACGCCGTCGCCACCGGGCACCAGTGGTTCCCGGACATTGCCTCCGGGGACGGAACGATCAACGTGGTGTTCTACGACTCCCGCCAGGATCCCTCCTACTCGCCGGATCTTCCGCCAGGCGACACGGCCGGCGGGGCGAACTCCGGTGACGTGGTGGCGGCCATGGTGGCCCAGTCCACGACCGGGGGGACCTCCTGGGCTGAGCAGGAAGTCTCGTCGGCCCGAAGCAACTTCGGCTGGGAGACCCATGGCAGCATGCGAGTCGGCTTCTGGGGGGACTACAACTACGTCTCCGCGGTTCCGGGAGCCGTGTACGTCACATGGACCGATTCCCGTGACTTCGTCGCCGGGCCCGATCCGCGCGAGACCGGAGCGGACGAGGACGCCGACGGCTTCGACGGGTTCCAGACATGCGAGTGGGTGCCCAACGACATCAACGCGGTTTCGTACTCGTCACCGACACCAGCCGATCCCTGCCTGAGTCAGGGAGGTCTGGACCAGAACATCTACGGGGCAGCGTTGTAGTGGTCCTCAAAACGCAAATGACTCAGAGCCGGCGCCGGGCTTCGGCCCGGCGCTCCGGCTGCCCGAACGACACCGAATGAAGCTCAGACGCCAAGGGTTTCGAGCGGAGCCTGGATCTGAAACGTGGTGGTCCGGCTCTGCCGGAGGAATCCCGGGTGGGCCCGGCCGGCACCACTCGCCGCATCAACGCCCGCCGAAACGTCACCTTCCACGCCACCTGCCGCGGATGCCCGCTGCGCGCCCGCTGCACCACGAAAGAGCATGGCCGTGCCCTGATCCTGCGCAAGCACGACGCGCTGCTGCGCGCCGCGCGCAGCAACTGGGCCACTCACCCTGCCCTGCGCGGGGACTACCAGGAGTACCGGCCCAATATCGAGCCAGTGATCTCCCAGGTCGCCAGCCGCGGCGGGCGTCGTCTCAAGCTCCGCTAAACTAGCCCTCCCTGGGGGCCAAGTGTCTCGTCGCTGAACGGGTGTCGGTCCCAGCGCTATGGCAGGTTCACGTACCCGTGCCGGGCCTTCCACAGGAAGTACTTCTCGAAGGCGATCTTGGCGGCGTGGGACTGAGGGCCGGGGATCATCACCCCGTGCTTGCGGGGCGGGAGCATCTTGTCGGCCAGGATCACCACCCCGTTGTTGCCTGCGTCCAAGATGCACACGGCCGGAATGTCCGCGAAGTTCTCCTCTTTGGTCGGCTCCTCGCCCCGGATCTGCGAGGCGATGTTCACGGCCGCCACGTGGGCCATGGTCTCGGCCGGGAACCCCGTCTTCGGCACCCCCACCGCGTTGGCCGTCGTCCACGGCGCGTTCACCGCCGCGGCGATCCCCACGGCGTAGACGCTGGGGTAGCCGAGCACCTGGTAGGTGTCCTTCACGTCGATGAACCCCTTGGGGTTCCCCAGCCCCGAGGCCTTCACCACCTCGGCTCCGATGAACGGCGGGACGACCATCGCGTACTTGAACGGCAGCTTCCGCCCGTCGGCAAGGCGCAGCTCGCCGGGGACGACCTCCTCCATGTCCACGTCGAAGATCCCCTTGATCTTCTGCCGCCTGAAGAACATGCCGAGCATCTTTTCGGCGCCTGGGAGCCCGCCGATCCCGAAGTGACCTGGAAAGGGCTCGGCGCTCACGTAGGCGACCGGCACCTGGAGCTTCTGTTTCTTCAGGTGGTAGGTGAGGTTGAAGGCGAACTCGTACGCTGCGCCGAAACAGGCCGCCCCCTGGGTGGCGCCAACCACCACGGGTCCGGGATCGTTTACGAAGCGGGCCCAGCCCTCGGCAGCGTCGATAGCGCCCTCCAGATAGGTGATCGAGTACGCGTTGCCGTTCGGCCCGAGACCGGGGATCACGTCGAAGTCGTTGAGGTACCCCGTAGCGATCACCAGGTAGTCGTAGTCGTGCACGCCCTGGGAGGTCTCGACCTTCTGGGCCTTGTGGTCGATCTTCGTGGCCTCGCCGTGGACGAACTCGACCCGGTGGGACTCGAAGGTCCTCGCCAGAGGGAACACCAGGTCCTTGGCTTTCCGCTTGCCGAACGGGACCCAGATGAGGGAGGGATTGAACTGGAAGTGGTCGGATTTGGACAGGACGGTGACGTCGACGTCGTTCCTGAGCTCGTGCTTCACGCTGAGCGCAGCGGTGAGTCCGGCGAAGTTCCCACCGAGGACCAGCACCTTCTTGTTCGTCATCGAGCCACCTCCTCTGATCGGCTTCCATCCTATGGGCGGGATCAGGCGGGCGAGACGGACCGCTTGTCATCGCCGGACCTGACACGCTCACGTAGTCGCGCAGCCGACGGTTGAGCCGACTCTTCCAACCAGCGCCGAGAAGGGAGCGCGCGAACCATCCGTCGGTTGCACCGAGACCGCCGTGTTGTGCTCGACCTGGCGGCTGGCGGTCGTGATCCCGGAGGGCCAGCTGCGAGAATGCAGCTCATGGGGTTCGTCCTTCCGCAGTTCGGGATCTTCGCTCAGGGGACTCACGCTCACCACTTCCTCGAATTCGATCTGCGACCAGGCGTCACGCCGACGCAGGCTGTCTCCTCCTTCCGGAGGCTGCGGACCCCGGACGTCTCAGCGGGGGGAGTGAACCTGGTCGTGGCTTTCGGCGCGGACGCCTGGCGGGAGGTCGCCCCCGCCGAGACACCGGAATCGCTTCAGCGGTTCCGGGGTGTCGTCGGCACCGAGGGCCGCGGCGCGCCCGCAGCGCAGCACGACGCCTGGATGTGGATCAGCGGTTCCGCGCCGGACGTGACCTTCGACCACGCCCGTGCTGCCACGCGGGCCGTGGCGGACGTGGCGGACCTCGCCGCGGAGCAGCCCGGGTTCACCTACCACGAGGGCCGCGACGAGACGGGCTTCGTCGACGGCACCGCGAACCCGCCGGTTCGCCGGGCCGCCGAGGTGGCGCTCGTGCCGCCGGGCGAGCCCGGGCAAGGAGGGAGCCACGTCCTTGCGATGCGATGGGTGCACGATCTGGACGCCTTCGACCGGCTCCCCACCCGCGAGCAGGAGGGCGTGATCGGGCGAACCAAGCCCGACAGCGTGGAGCTCTCCGAGGCGGAGAGGCCGCCCACAGCACACATCTCGCGAGTGCAGATCGAGGCCGGCGGCCAGGAGCTCGAGATCTTCCGCAGAAGCGTCCCCTACGGGGTGGTCGACGAACACGGCCTCTACTTCGTGGCCTTCAGTGCGGACCCGTCGCGGTTCGACCGCATGCTCGCGCATATGTTCGGGACCGCCGGCGACGGCGTGCGTGATCGGCTCACGGACTTCTCGCGACCTGCGAGCGGCGCCTACTACTTCGCGCCCTCGCTAAACGCGCTGAATGAGTTGGCCGGCCCCGAGGAGGAATAGCCTCGGTGTCCGTCGATGGTTTCGGTCGCGGTGTGAGCCTGTGAGGTAGGCCGCTGGCTGGTCGGCCCAGCTGTAGGCGGCCGGGCCTCAGTCCCACCGGTTTCCCAGCGGGTGCATCGTTCTGGCTCGCCGTGGCTGCCGCTTCGCCAGCCCGTGGGGTCCAGAAACTCGATTTCGCCACCTGACATCGGCAGCGGCGGTCCGGCCTGCGACAATGCGCCGCCGTGATCCGCTCCCTCCTCTATCTCCTCCTGCGCCGCGTCCTCGGACTGGTCCACTCGGAAGACCGCGCAGCGGCCGAGACGGAGATCGAGTTTCCGTTGAGGCCGTCGTCGCAGTCGAGCGGATGCCCGAAGACCCCGCGAACGTGTACAGGCGGCCATCACTCGACCACGATTGCCAACCGGCGTGAGCGGCGGAACGGCCTGATTGTTTAGGCCGTGATCGCCTACGGCCCGACCAGGTACGGTCGCATCATCTCGTTGTCCTCGTGCTCGAGGATGTGGCAGTGCCACACAAACAGGCCAGCGAGATCGAACTTCGCCTTGACCCTGGTGATCTCCTCCGGATAGGTGATGACCGTGTCCTTGTAGCCCGTCTCCCAACTTTCAGGGGGTCGGGCGGCTCCCTCGAAGGGCTGCCGGTTCTCTACCTGGAACTGCACCTCGTGGATGTGGATGGGGTGGGCGTCCTCGGTGAAGTTATGGATCTCCCAGACCTCGGTGGCCCCGAGCGCCGGGTTCTCGGTGATGGGATCGTCCCATCCCAGGTGGACGGCGTTGCCGGCACCGTCCAGGGTGCCGAGAAGCGCGGCCCGCGGTCCCACCCCCTCCAGGACAGCGGAGTCCTCCTCGTTCAGCGACACCTGCCGCGTGGTGGTCGCCGCCCCGAGCGGCGTGAACGTGGGCAGGGTGAGCTGGGAGGGGGGCACGCTCGTGTCGGTCGAGGCGAGCGGCACCACCACGAACTTCATGACCTGGCCCGTGGTGGCGGGATCGGCGGCCTCGAACTCCTCTTCCGGCTCGCCGCCCCCGAATGGCTCGTCGGGGGCCTCGTTGATGAGGTACAGCTCGGTTCCCACCGGAACCCCGGTGAAGTCGACGATGACATCGGCCCGCTCGGCCGGGCCCATCAGGAGCTGATCGAGCTGCACGGGAGAAGGCAGGAACCCCCCGTCGGTGCCGATCTGCCAGAAGGGAACCGCAGCCTTCGCAGGTCGGGGGGCCAGGGGATCGGTCACGATCTTCAGGATCAGGAAGCGCGAGTTGCCGCCGTCAAGGAACCGGAACCGGTACCGACGGGGCTCGACGGGAAGGACCGGCCAGGTCCGCCCGTTCACCACCATGGTGTTCCCGAAGAACTCCGGGTTGAAGATCGGCGAGATGTCGCTGTCCGGGATGTAGGGGCCTCCGAACCCGTCGAAGAACTCCCGGCTGGTCGGGTAGAACAGGGAGCCGTCACTATTGAAGGACCGGTCCTGAACGACGATGGGGATCTCGTAGTACCTCGTGCCCGGGGGGTCGCCGAGCCTCGGGGCAGGGCCCGGAAGCACGCCCTCAGGGACGTCGGAGGAACCCCCCCGGAGGAGGTAGAAGCCCGCCGGCCCCGCGTACACGTTCGCCCGGGTCATCCCCAGGGTGTGGTCGTGGAACCACATGGTGGACGCCCGTTGGTCGTTCAGGTACTGGAACACGGCTGTCCCCGGAGCCCATGCCTGGTGCCACTTGGCCTCGAACTTGCCCCTGAACTCGTCGTAGAAGCTCCCGATCCTGGCGTAGCCGGCCGGAATGTTGCTCGCGTGGGGCAGGTACCAGGCCTCGGCGAACCCGTCGCTCTCCTCGGCGCTGTGGCCCCCGTGCAGGTGGGTGACGATGGGAACCGGCCCGGTGTAGGGACCGGGGGTGGTGGTGAACGTGGGGCGCATGTCCCGTCCGTCCACGCCGCCCGGGGGGTTGGCCCAGTGCAGGGTGGGATCGACCGGCAGCAGGTGCGGCAGGTAGCGGCCGGTGCGGTCGACCAGATCGTTGACCCACTTCACGCGAACCGGCCGGTCCACCTTGGCCTCGATCGTGAACGCCGGGTAGTTGAACGTTCCCCTGTGGGAGGCCGAGCCGTAGCTCCACACTGTGGTGGCAGGCATGCCGGGTGGCAGGATCTGCTGGCGGAACTGGCGGACGGCGATGGCGTACCGGTCGATGCCCTTGTTCTGCACCGCGGTGAGGGGCGGCATCACCGGCGGGACCACCAGTGGCGCCACGTACTTATCGATCGTCGTGGGGTCCAAGGTGCCGCCGGGGATCGCGGCCCAGGCCCGGGAGATCGCTCTCCAGGGAACAAGGAGCGCCGCCCCGCCCACGGCGCCCGCCTTGAGGAACTGTCGTCTGGTGATCATCCCTCCACCCCTTTCCCCCGGCTCCATGTGTCGACCGAACCGCGTACTGCCGGGATCGAGCTCGATCGAAGCGATGATCGAGCGCCCAGGACGGCTGATCTACGCACGCCACGGAACCTGTAGCACGGCCCCGCACGACCGCGCAAACTCCAGACGCCACAGCGGAGTCGAGGACCCTGCCGCCGTCCCGTGGCAGCACTCGCCTTCCACGGCGTGCCGGCCCGGATCCTCGAATCCCGATGACGCCGAGCTTGTGATGAACGCATCATCGACATCCAAGCTGCTGGCCTCGGCTGGTGTCCATGGCTCGGCTGAAGCGACGAACACGGTGTCCAGACAGAACTCGCCGCCGACGGTTGACCTCGGCGGTGCTGCGCTGCCCCTCGGGCTTATGACCTCAGGTGCGTGTTGAAGAAGGAGACGATGCGCCGCCGGGCGTCCTTCGCCGACGGCTCATGGTAACGGGAGGGCCCCGCGAACTTGCCCATCACCACGAAGATGAGCGGGGCGCGGTCGCCAGCACCCTCGTGGTCGTTGAGGAACGCGTGCCCGGCGTCCGGATTACTCCTTCACGTCATGGTCCACGCCGAGCGCCTCCAATGCCCGGTCGAGCTTCCTTTCGGTCCCCCGATTGGCCCGGTCCCTCGCGCCGTAGCTGCCGACGATGGGACAGGCGCCCGCGAGGAACGTCTCCGTGTAGGCGTCCCTCGGGACCCCCACGCCGTAGTTTACGCTGGAGGCCGAGAACCCGTGCCCGGGGGCGAGCAGCAGCGCGAAGGGGAACTCCGCGGGGACCTCCTTCCCACAGCTCGGGCAGGCAGGCCACCCGTGGACATCTACCCAACCGGTCTCCAGCCCTCCGGCGGGGGCCACGACGGCGGTACTCCAGGCGGTGGGGTCCCTTCCCCGTTCCACAGGCGGGCACTACCCTGCAGTGCGGCAGGGTCCGGTTCCATGAAGAGGAACTCCCGCCAGGCGGACTCCCAGTCTGAGTACCTGTTCACCGGCGGCCCCTGTTTCTCCTGGTCCCAGATGCAGTACTCCTTCGGCTTGCGCCACGTCCTGTGGACGCCCAGCAGGTACCGCTGTCCCCGATGCGTGAACTGGATGGCAGCGGACTGGTCGCCAGGGCTCCCGGCGGCTGCCGCGACGGCCTCTGCATCGTCCCAGTGACTCCCCGGCTGGATATTGCCCTCTCCCACCTTCAGCAGGCTGGGCCTGCCCTTCACGACGCGGACATCGACCTGGCCCAGGGGCCACTTCGAGATGATCCGGGCGGGGTGCATGGTTTTCAGGCCCTTGCCGGCGAAGAGGTAGACGTTGCGCTCGGTCACGGCCACGATGAGCCATTTGGCCCGAAACTCCGGCGACATCAACGCCGTACCAGTGGCGATGGCGCGTACGGTCTCGTCGCTTTCCAGGAATGGCTGAACACGCGGGCCGAGCTGCGGGAGCCGGTGCTCGGTCATCCGGCGACCTTACCGTGGGTCCTTGCCTCGGCGCACGGAGAGTGACCGAGCGCACGGGTGGCGAAGGAGTCGTTCTTCGCCACCCTCGAGTGCGAGCTGATACGGGACCGACCGGGGCTGGGGCAAGCCGGCCTCGAGGGGGCTCCGACCTGCAATGACGCCCAGGATCCGCTCCCAGATCGCGAGATTCCGTTACCAGCGCGGGGTGCCGCGGTTCGCTGACCAGCGGAATCGGCATTATCTGCCAGCCCCACTCCAGCCTCCACGTGGCTGCAAAGGACCCCATCGACACCCTGTTCGCGCGCCCTGGACGCCAGGCGAGGGCCCGGTCGCCCGGACCCTCGCTACGCGGGTGCACTGCTGGGGTCTCGGCCCCTACTGCATCCCGCCGTATCCGCCCGCGTCCTGGGCATCACCGTCCGGCTGCTCGGCGATGACGCACTCCGTGGTCAGCACGAGCGCCGCGATGGACGCCGCGTTCTGCAGCGCGGAGCGGGTGACCTTGGCGGGGTCGATGATCCCGGCCTTCCTGAGGTCTGCCCACTCTCCGGTGGCCGCGTTGAAGCCCATGGCCTCCGACTCGCCGCGGATGCGCTCCACCACGACGGCGCCCTCGAAGCCGGCGTTGCCGGCGATCAGCCTGGCCGGTTCCTGCAGGGACCGGCGAACGATCAGCGCGCCGGTCGCCTCGTCGCCGGCCAGACCGAGGCTGTCGACGTCGATCGCCTCCTCGGCCCGGATCAGGGCGACCCCGCCGCCGGCCACGGTGCCCTCCTCGATGGCCGCCCGCGTCGCGGACACGGCGTCCTCGATGCGGTGCTTCTTCTCCTTGAGCTCGACCTCGGTGGCCGCGCCGACCTTGATCAGCGCCACCCCGCCGGCGAGCTTGGCCAGACGCTCCTGCAGCTTCTCGCGGTCGTAGTCCGAGTCCGTCTTCTCGATCTCGGCCTTGAGCTGGTTCACTCGGCCCTTGATCCGCTCGGGGTCGCCCTGGCCCTCGACGATCGTGGTGTCGTCCTTGGTCACGATGACCTTACGGGCCGATCCCATCAGGTCGAGCGTGGTGTTCTCCAGCTTCAGGCCGACCTCCTCGGAGATGACCTGGCCGCCCGTCAGGATCGCCATGTCCTCGAGCATCGCCTTGCGGCGGTCGCCGAACCCCGGGGCCTTCACCGCGACGGCGGTGAACGAGCCGCGGAGCTTGTTGACCACGAGCGTGGCGAGGGCCTCGCCCTCCACGTCCTCGGCGACGATCAGGAGCGGCTTGCCCCCCTCGACCAGCTTCTCGAGCACGGGCAGCAGGTCCTGGATCCTCGAGACCTTCCTGCCGGCCAGCAGGATGTACGGGTCGTCGAGGCGCGCCTCCATGGCCTCGGGGTCGGTCACGAAGTACGGCGAGATGTAGCCCTTGTCGAACTGCATCCCCTCGACGAACTCGAGCTCGATGCCGAAGGTCTGCGACTCCTCCACCGTGATGACCCCGTCCTTGCCGACCTTCTCGAACGCCTCGGCGATCGAGTCGCCGATGGAGTCGTCGGCCGCGGACAGGCCGGCCACGTGGGCGATGTCGTCCCTGCCCTCGACGTCGTGGGCCTGCTTGCCGAGGTGCTCCACCGTCGCCGCCACGGCTCGCTCGACGCCCCGCTTCAGGGCCATCGGGTTGGCTCCCGCGGCGACGTTGCGCATCCCGTTGTGGACCATGGCCCGGGCGAGAACCGTGGCGGTGGTAGTGCCGTCACCGGCCACGTCGTTGGTCTTGGTGGCGACCTCCTTCGCGAGCTGGGCACCCATGTTCTCGAACGGGTCCTCCAGCTCGATCTCCTTGGCGATGGTCACCCCGTCGTTCGTGATGGAAGGGGCTCCCCACTTCTTGTCGAGCACGACGTTGCGGCCCTTCGGGCCGAGCGTGACGGACACGGTGTCGGCGAGCCTGTTCACACCGGCCTCGAGGGCCCGTCTGGCCTCCTCGTCGAACTTCAGTACCTTCGCTGTCATGACGCCTCCTCAGACGAGCTGATGATGGCGAGCACGTCGCGGGCGGAGAGGATCAGGTACTCCTCGCCGTCCACCTTGACCTCGGTGCCGCCGTACTTCGAATAGATGACCTTGTCCCCGACCTTCACGTCCATCGGGATGCGTTGCCCGTCCTCGAACCGCCCCGGGCCCACCGCCATGACCTCACCCTCCTGGGGCTTCTCCTTGGCGGTGTCCGGGATCACGATGCCCGAGACCGTGGTCTGTTCCTCCTCGCTGGGATGCACCGCGATGCGGTCCTCCAGCGGCTTCAGTCCGAACGTCTTGCCCATGTGCGGTCCTTCCCTGGTGCCTCGGTGTGCCGACCCTCGCGTGAGGATGCTCAGGGGGCGGCAGCGCCCCGTGATGCCGGCAGAGGTGGCAAGCGGAGCTCAGTGCGATCGATCGCTGTCTGCCGGCCCTCGTCCTGGATCCATGACGCCCCGCAATAGGGACAACCGGTGCGTCGCGGACTCACGACATAGACGAGTTGATCTGAGAGACAGACCGGACAGTGAACCATGCCGACCCTCCTCGTAGCTCCTCGATTCGAGAGGGGCGAAGGGCCGGTGGGCAAGAGAGCCAGTTGGCCACGAGTCGGTCGCTCGGCGCGAAGGGCAGGCAGCATGCCTGCTTATTCGCAGTATATCAGGGGAAGCTCCGGGGGAAACCGGAGAACGGGTCCGTCCCGGAGTGGAGGGTGGCTCCGGAGGTCTCTACGAGCTTTGGCCAAGACGTGCCCGTGATCTTCCTGACGGCCCGCGACGCCACCGAGGACAAGATCCGCGGCCTCACCCTCGGGGGGGACGACTACGTCACGAAGCCGTTCAGCCTGGAGGAGGTGGTGGCCCGCATCCGGGCCGTCCTCCGCCGGACTGGCGGCTCCCGCGAGGAGGGCGCCTCGAAGCTCCGGTACGCGGACCTGGAGATGGACGAGGACTCGCACGAGGTCCGCCGGGGCGGGGCCGTGATCGAGCTCCGCCCCACCGAGTACAACCTGCTCCGGTTCCTGTTGCTGAACCCGAAGCGGGTGCTGTCGCGGAACGAACAGGAGGCTGCGACGTCCACGGTGGTCCACTGCAGGTCCACCCGCGTGGCTCCCACAGAGCTGGCCATCGGGCGGCTGAACGTCGTCGACGAAACGGAACCCCGGCGCGCCGCGGTCCGTACCTTCGGACAGGATGGGAGGCATGGGAAGGAGGCGGCAGGGCTCGCAGCCGGGCATAACCCGCCGTGGAGCGAATCTCGGCGGCCTTCTCGTCGTCCTGGCCGCCGCGTGCACGGGTCCTCGCGCTCCGGCGCCATCCGTTCCGGGGGCGCCCCTCGCCTCTGCCCCGCCGTCGGTATCCTCCCCCGCGGAGGTGACCCCGCCTCAGCCGGCTCCCTCGTCGCCCGCTCCGCAGGCCCCTTCGCCGGAAGGGCCGTCGCGTTGCCCCCCCGAACGGCAGGCCGCCGGCAGCCCGGACGCGAAGGGCGTGATCCTCTACTGGAGCGACTCGCCGTGGCCATCGCTGTGGTCGGTCCGGCCCGACGGCTCGAATCGCCGTCGCGCCTACCGATCCCACCAGAACGCGAAGCGGCCGTCGGCGTCACCCGGTGGTCGGTGGATCGCGTTCGACGGGGCCCCGCCGGAGACGCCGCCGCTCACGGAGTTCGACATCCAGGTGGTCGGGACCGACGGGTCCGGACTCCGGTCGCTGACCTCGTCGCACGCCGTCCAGATCGACGCTCGATGGTCACCGGACGGATCGACGCTCGCCTTCACCAGCTGGCCGGCCAACTCGGACTGGCGCCACTCCACGATCTGGACGGTCGGATTCGAGGGCGGGAACCTGCGCCGGCTGGGGCGGGGCCAGGCGGCCCGGTGGTCCCCAGACGGGCGCCGGCTGGTGTTCGACGTGACCACCGAGGGCGACGACGGCGACCTGTTCGTCATGGATGCGGACGGGAGCCATCGCCAACGCCTGCTCGCAGCGCCCGGGATCGACCAGGCGGCGGCCTGGTCGCCGAACGGAACGAGGATCCTCTTCACGCGGTTCGAGGATGCCGGCCGGTCGGACGTCTTCCTGGCGGACGTGGCCGGCACCCACGTGTGCCGGCTGACCGGTCTCGGGGACGCCATCGCGGGCTCGTGGTCTCCCGACGGATCTCGGATCGTGTTCACGAGCGTGCTCGACGGCCGCTCCACGGTCCACGTCATGGATGCCGACGGCTCCCACCGGCGCCCAGTCCCCGGGGGCACCACCGAGGAGTTCGACCCCTCCTGGGGCCCCTGAATCGGATCGGCCCGAATGGGTCCGGATCGAGGGACGTTCAGACGATCAGGCTGATCCGGAGCTCGGCACCGTCGGGATCCGGTCGGGCCACCGCGTAGCTCCCGCGCGCCCCCTAGTAGCAGCCGGTCCCGGGCGTCCTCGCGCCTCACAGTGCCGAGACGAGCCTGAGGAAGCCCGCGGCGACCTCCGGATTTCGGCGGCGGATGCCCAGCGACAGGAAGTGGCCGTCCACGAGGTCGCGCACGCTCTCCCAGGCGGCATGCAGCATCTCCGCCGTCGCCGGATAGCCCGGGTGCGTGGACTCCCTTCGGCGTCTATCGCACGCTCGATGGCGGCGCGACGTGGGCCACCTGGAACGCGGGCCTGCCGGTTCCCGCAACCGCCCTCACGATCTCCCGCGGCGTGGTCCATGCCGGGAGTGGAGGAGGTGGCTTCTTCGAGCGGCCGATCTGACCGGGAGACGCGCCGAATTCCAACAGTCGAGACCGGCCCTGCGGGGGCGGGTGGATGGATGCGTCTCTTCACCCCGCTCCGGAGTAGCTGAACGGCCATCGTGGGCCGCGAGGGGCTGCGGCTCAAGCTGCGCTGTACGCCAGCCTCGGCGAACAGCGGTCGGCACGGGGTCGCCCGGACTGTGCCGGCGGGGAAGGGTAGCCTTGTATGTCTGGGATGGGTTCCTCGCGACGCCTCACCTCAGGGAGGAGGGGTCATGCGGTGGGCGCTGCGGACGGCCTTTGGGGCCGTCCTGCTGATCGGCATCGGGGTGTTCCTGCTCTTGCGGGACAACGGAACCATCGACCGGGACGTCCGAGTGTGGCCGGTGGTGCTCATCGCCATCGGGCTGTGGCTGCTCATCGAGCGGTTCGGGCGGCACTGGGGATGGGGCGGATGGCTGGTGCCGCTCGCGCTCCTGGCTGTCGGGATCGTGTATGTGCTCCGGGACACCGGAGCCATCTCTCGGGACGTGCAGTGGGGGCCCATCCTGCTAATCGTGGTCGGCGCGGCCATCCTTCTGAGCGCGGTCGGTCGGATGACCCGGCGGCGGCCCGATCGCCGGGACTTCGCCGTCCCCCTCGAGGGCGCCACCGCCGCATCGGTGACGATCGAGCACGGCGCCGGCCGTCTGCACGTCCGGGAGGGCGCCGCCCCCGGCCAGCTGCTGCAGGGAACATTCACCGGTGGGCTCGAACCGTCTGTGCAGCGGAGCGCGACGGGCCTCGACGTCCGCCTGCGCCAACGGTGGGCAGGGTGGTCTCATGACGGCCGCCGCGGGCTCGACTGGGACGTCCTCCTCTCCGGGGAGGTCCCCCTGACGCTCCGGATCAAAGGCGGCGCCAACCAGGCCGTGATCGACCTCTCCGGGACCCGGGCCACGGACGTGTCGCTGGAGAGCGGGGCGAGCAGCACCGAGCTGGTGGTCCCGGCGGAGTGGCGCTCCAGCATTCGGGTCAGGGGCGGCGCGGCGAAGGTGGTGATCCGGGTGCCGGCGGGGGTTGGGGCGGCGATCCGGACGTGGGGCGGGATGGCGTCGTTCCGGGTCGATCCGCGGTTCCCGGCGCTTGGCGACGGCCGCTACCGCTCACTCGACTTCGACACGGCGGAGGCCGCCGCGGACATCGACATCGACGTCGGAGCCGCGAGCGTCGAGATCATCTGACCGAGCGGGCGACCCTGCCTTGGCCGCTTATTCGACTAGCGCCCCGGATGACTTCATTAACGTCGCACGAAGACCGTTGGGCGCGCGCCAAAGAAAGGCCCGCCCCTGAGCCCAGTTCCCCCTGGGACGGGCTGAACCTCGTCACGGGACAGGCTTCCAATCGGAGTCCGATGGCCAACGGACGTTGCCGCCAAAGATCCAGGTGAGGCCACCGTGATCCCTGAAGACCATGCGCGACCGCGCTGGGGATCGGGAAGGGCTCCACGTTGCCGACCCACGGGGCGGGTTCAACCATGGGGAGACCGTTCACGAACGCCGTCGACCGCCACGCCCGGCGACAGCATCGCTGCTTCATCCGGCGCTACAACGACGATTAGCTCATCGAGCGGCACGGCCACGTGACGCCGAGGGAGGCCTTCGAAGCGGCGATGAAGGGCGCCGCGGCATGATCACGGAAGGTCACCGAAGTGTCCAATGAACCGGGACCGGTTTCAGGGTCTCCTGTTCCGGGTCAACCAGAACATCTCGCCGGCCAGAATGAAAGCGAGTCCGTGGGATTGCACGGATCACCGGATTCCACCGAAGTGGCAGACGCGACCCGGATGGAGAATGGAGAGAGGTGATGGAGGATGCATGAGGCTTCTGATGAGGCGCGCTGGGTGTTCAGGCTCGGAGGCGCCTCGGCCATTATCGGTGCGATCCTGGGTGGGGTCGGGAACCTCGTTCACCCCATGACGCCGGAGAACGACCCGGTGGGGGTGGCTAGAGTCATCGCCGACAGCGACATCTGGGTCCCAGTCCACCTCGCGATCGTCCTCGGCATCGCGCTGATGCTCGGTGGTCTCGTCGCCGTCTACCACTCAATCCGTGGAGGTATTCCGAGTGCCCTCGCCCGGTTCGGCCTGTTCGCCGCGGTCGCCGGCGCCACCATCGGGCTTGTGCTGGTGATCCTCGACGGGGTCGCTGCGAGACAACTTGCCCAGGAGTGGGCGAGTGCGGCTCCGAACGAGAAGGCCACCGCCCTCGGACTGGTCCACGTCAACGAGACCATCAACTTCGCGCTGGCGAGCCTCTTCAACTTCGTCTTCGCGGGCGCGACGTTCATCCTGTTCGGCCTAGCGGTGGCGCTGAGCGGCGTGTACCCGCGATGGCTCGGCTGGGTCGTCTTCGTTGCGGGAGTCGCTTCGATCGGCGCGGGCCTGATCCAGGCCTACGTCGGCGAGCCCACCGGTGCATCGCGCATCCTGACGATCTTCGGACCGACGGTCATCACGTTGTGGCTACTGGTGATCGGGATCCTGCTGGTGCGAATGGGCCGATCCGGAATCGACGGACAGCCTCGCCATGAACGAACCGGCAGTCAACGGATGGAGGGCCACGGGCTAGAGACCCGGGGGGAGTAGCCAGGATTTCGTCTTGCCGCCACTCTTGCGTAGTCTGGCACCCGAGGCTTGCTTGCTCGCCTCATCGGTCGGGCGGTCTCGATCGCCGGGAGTCGCGCCCGATGACACGGTGCCTTGTCCCGCGGCACTTCTTCACCCAAACGTCCTCAAACGTCGCGCATCTATCCCAGACCTGTACCGAAACCGGGCCAGTGTCTTCGAGCCCCACAGAAACGTCACGATGGCCGCTGTGATAATGGTGAACGCGGCCCAGATGAACGGAGTGAATGGCGAGTCGTTGTACGGAGACAGAGACTCGCTGACGTTGATCATGTCGTGAAAGAGCACCGCCGAAAGCACGCTCTTCCCCGTGTTCATGTAGAGCCAGACCATGACGATCCGCGCCGCGATCGTAAACAGGAATATCCGACCGTCCAGGTGACGCCGTGGACCTGGATCCAGGGTATGTGATGGAGCATCGCCCACACCGATCCCAGCACCGTTGCCGCCGTCAATGCACTCCATCGGGCCAGCAGTGGGTCGAGGGAGCAGCCCGTCCAGCCCACCTCTTCACCGATACCAGCGATGAAGAAGACGACGAAGAGGACTGGAATCGCCAGGAACGAAGAGGAGGTTCCTTTTGCCTCCAGACCGAGCAGCGCCATCACGGCACCCGACACCGCGACCACCGCGGGCATGATGAGGATGTTCGGCACGAGCCAGATCTTCTGCCTGATCCTGTCGTGGTCGAAGGGCCGCTTGAGTAACTCGCGCACGGCGCTGGCCCCTTCCTTCTTGCGAACGAGGATCAGCGCCGCTGTGATCGGCGCGAGGAACGCGAAGCTGGACAACGGGAGGTCCATGACTCCTCCCACACAATGGATAACCCGGCGTGGCGTCCAGCTGGGGCGATGGGATCGAGTGCCGGATGAGGACCCGTTCGGCTCCGACCATTACTTCCTTGACCACCAAACGAAGGATCTTCTGCCGGTCTTCGGTGGTCGTCGCGTGGACGGCACCATGAAGCCGGGCCACGAACGTCTCCAGGTGCTCGGCCAGCTTGAGGTAGGTCTCCTGATCGATCAGCTGCGCTTCGAGGGCGTCGAGCTGGGAGCGGATGGTCGACTCCTTCTTCCGCAGGTCCGGCACCCTCGACCGAAGCTCCTCAAGCGACAGGAGCTGCTCCTGGTAGGCCTGGACCAGACGGCCGATCGCCGCGGTCGCTCGGGACAGCTCCAGCTCGAGACGGGACCGTTGGACCATGGCCGGGTTCACCCGCCGCAGGTCCTGCAGCCGACGGTCGAGCTCCCGGCGGATCAGGGCGGGATCGGACAGCAGCCTCGTCACGTGCTCCCACACCACCTGATCGAGGTAGTCCTGGCGGACCGGGCGGGCCTGACACACCCGGCCGTGCTCGTAACGGTAGTCGTCAGAGCCCAGGCACCGGTAGTAGTAGATCTTGCGGGAGGTGGTCTTTGTCGAGGTTCGGTAGTAGGAGTACCCGCAGTCCTGGCACACCAGGATCCCCTGGAGCAGCGAGGGGACCTTGGTGTTCCTGGCGGCGAAGCGCTTGTTGGCCTCCAGGCGGGAGGCGGCCAGCTCGAACGTCTCCTCGGAGACGATCGCCGGCACGGGGATCCCGATCCACTCCTCCGCCGGTCGGCCCTTGGTGGCCACCCACCGCGAGACGTTCCTTCCCTTGCGCCGAACCTGCCGGGTCAGCCTCGGCCGGGTCCCCAAGCTCATCGTCTTCTGGAACGCCGCCAGGCCCTTGTACGCGGGGTTCTTGAGCATCCCCCACACCGTGGACCGGTCCCACCGAGACTTCCCCGTCGCCGTGGGGTGGCCCTGCTCGGCGATCCACCGGGTCACGTCCCCGATGGAGAAGAGTTCCTGCGTGTACAGCCGGAACACGTCGCGGACCACCGCTGCGTGGTGTTCCACGATCTCGTAGCGGGCCTGGGCATCGTCGGTCTTTCGCACGTACCGGTAGCCGTAGGGAGCACCTCCCAGCACGTTGACCGAGCCCGCCCTGGCCCGGTGGGCCTTGCCCCGGCGGGTCCGCTCGGTGATCTGGGCCTTCTCGTACTCGGCGATCATCCCCTGGAACTGCAGCAGGAGCTCATCCTCCGGGGTGTCCGCCTTGGGCCCCTTGACGAACCGCACCGCTGTGCCGGCCCGGGCGAACTCCTCGACCAGCAGGGCCTGGTACGCGTACTTCCTGGCGAGGCGGTCGGGCGAGTAGCACAGCACGACGTCCACCTCCACCTGCGCCACCAGGTCGCGCAGGCGCTCCAGGGCGGGACGGATCAGGGTTGCCCCGGAGAAGCCCTCGTCCTCAAAGATCCATTCCGCCGGCACCTCCAGCCCGGCACTCGCGGCGTGGTCGGTCAGCGCCGCGGTCTGGGAGGCGATGGTCTGCTCCTCCTTCTGGCGCTCCGAGGACACCCGGGCGTAGATCGCGGTCAGGCTCATCGCGCTCTCCTTTCTCTACCCGCCGGCGATGCTCTGGGACGAGGATCCGGTAGGCCTGGGCCAGGGACGCGTCGCCCAGGCGGTCGAAGACGTGTTCGCAGTCGACCCGCCTACCTGCCACCGCGGGGACCCGCCCGCACCTTGCCCAGGAACTCCTCCAGCGCCTGGGACACCACGTCGCTGATGGTTCGCCCCGTCGACCGGGCGTACCCGCGCACCCGGCGGCCCACCCCGGTCTCGACCTTCACGGTGAACACCACCTTGGCCTTGGGCACGGGCACCGGGCCTGAGTGCCGGGCGGCATCGACGTACCGGCGGGCCTGCCGCTCCGAGACCCGGTACCGCCGGGCCAGCCGCCGGGCCACCTCGGAGACCGCGACCCCCGTCCCCAGCAGCTCCGCCGCTGCGTTGACTCGAAGGGCAGACTGGTCTGCCCGTGCCCTCGCGCGCCCTGCTGCCATGGCCGGTGAATCCTACAGTCTCCTTCCCCGGCGGATGTGACATACTTATGCTACCTTTCATGTCAAGCATCTCGACGCGGCCGTTCTGCTCGCCGGTACGGAAGGGCGACCTCGAACTCGAAGTTGCCCATTGTGTGGGAGGAGTCATCGAGTCATCGGAACCCCCTGAGGCGTTGACCACAGAACCGAGGATTCAGAAGGGACTCGCGAGCGCGAGGGTCAATACGAAGAACGTCAGTGGTGACCTCTTCGACGATGCCGCGGCACTCATGGTTCAGTCCTTCTGGATGCGTGCTGAGACGGCACATCGTGAAGGGTGCCAGAACTCCGATTCGCCTCCTGACCAGCGCCGTCCTGTAGCATCCGCGCCTCGTGATCACGTCCTTGATCCACCTGCTCTTCCGGAGCCTGCTGGGCCTCCGTCGCGGTCCGCGCCTGAGGCGGTGGAGATCGAGAACGCGGTGCTCAGGCACCAGCTGAAGGTCCTGCGCCGTCAGGTCGGGCGGCCGAAGTTCTGCCCGGATGATCGAGCCTTCCTCGCCGCCGCTCGCGTCCTTCCGCGGGACAGGCGGGCCTCGTTCCTCGTCACGCCCCAGACGCTGCTCCGATGGCACCGCGAGCTGGTCCGACGGAAGTGGACCTCCCGGTCTCGACGCCGGCCCGGACGTCCCCCGATCGACCTGCATCCCTGCCGGACGGACATCAGCTGGCCGTGTCGGGGTCATGCTCCACCTGGCCAGACAGCCCGAGATCGCCAGCCTGATCGTCGAGGCCTACGGGCTCTCGAAACGGGAGTGCGAGGTCACCCAGGTGGTCCTGCACGGCCTCTCGACCCGCGAGATCGCCGACGACCTCCACGTCTCCGCGTACACGGTGCAGGATCACCTCAAGGCGATCTTCGCCAAGGTCGGTGTGGGCAGCACGCGCCCCTCGACCACCGTGTGCGCGGCCGAGCGAACGGCGCACCGGACCGTGCCCTCCACGGGATCGAGGGCGGCGCCGGACATCGACAGGCCATCGAGCGGATAGCACGCCAGATCGGCGCGCTTGCCGGGCTCCAGCGAGCCGATGTCGTCGCGGTCCAGGCACCGCGCGCCCCCCCGCGTGGCCAGCCACAGGGAGTCGCGGGCGGTGAATGACTCCGGCCCCCCGCGAAGGTGCGCGAGGAGCAGGGCCTGCCGGACCTCGCCCCACAGGTCGCTGGCATCGTGTGCGGCGGAGCCGTCGCATCCCAGGCCGACGTTCACGCCGGCGGACCGCATCGGGCTCACCGGGCAGGGACCCGCGCCGATCATCATGTTCGAGGTGGGGCAGTGGGCGACGGACGTCTCGGCGGCGGCCAGCATGCGCATCTCGCCGTCATCGATCCACACCGAGTGCGCGTACCACGTCCGGCCCGTGACCCACCCGAGCCGCCGTCCGAGCTCGTGCGGGCGGACGCCGAACCGATCGAGGCAGTATGCGATCTCGTTCTCCGTCTCGGACATGTGCGTGTGCAGGCGGACGTCGAGGCGTTCGGCCAGCTCGGCGGTGCGCTCCATCAGGGAGGTGGACACCGAGAACGGCGAGCAGGGCGCCAGGCCGATGCGGACCATCGCGCCGAGCGACCGGTCGTGGAACGCGCCGACGAGTCGCTCGCTGTCGGCCAGGATGTCGTCGTCGTCCTGGACCACCTCGTCCGGCGGCAGCCCACCGTCCTTCACCGAGAGCGACATGGACCCCCGCGTGGGGTGGAACCGGATCCCGAGCTCCCGCGCCGCGCCGATCTCGGCGTCGATCAGGCCTGTCCTCCCGTGCGGGTGCACGTACAGATGGTCGGTCGACGTCGTGCAGCCGGACAGCAGCAGCTCGGCCAGCCCCACCCACGCCGACAGGTAGGCGCTCTCCTGGTCGAGGTGGGACCACACCGGGTAGAGCACGCGAAGCCAGCCGAACAGGTCACACCCGAGCGCCGGTGTGAAGGCCCGGGTGAGGGTCTGGTAAAGGTGATGGTGGGTGTTGACGAGCCCCGGCACGACCAGGCAGTTCGTCGCGTCGAGCGTCTCGTCGGCCTTTGGCCAGTCCGCCGACGGCGTGCCGACACGCTCGATGGCGCCGTCGCGGCATAGCACCGCGCCTCCGGCGGTCTCCGTGCCGGCATCGTCACCACACCACACGTACCCGCCTCGGATCAGCAGGGTCGCCATCGGAGCCTCACTCCTCGATCTCGGGCGTGGGGGCCGGCACCGGCGGGAGCGCGGCCCGCCGGTGGAACAGCTCCTCGGCGGCCTCCTGGCCTCGCGCCCGCACCTCGTCGACGTCGACCGATGTCACGCGCCCGCCCTCGACAAGCAGCCGTCCGTCGACCCATACGTTGCGCACGTCGTGCCCGGAGGCCGAGAACACGAGGTGGGCGGCGACGTTGAAGTCGTCCCCGTGCAGGACGGGCGTGGTGTGGAGACCCCGCAGGTCGACCATCACGATGTCGGCTCGCTTCCCGGGCTCGAGCGACCCGGTGACCGCGTCGAGCTTCAGGGCCCGGGCCCCCTCCAGCGTGGCCATCGCCAGGACGTCCCACGGGTCGCCCGTGGTGGGGTCCAGCGAGGCGAGCTTCTGCAGCAGCGACGCGAACTTCATCTCCTCCAGGATGTCGAGGTTGTTGTTCTCCTTCTCGCCGTCGCTTCCGATGCCGACGGCGATCCCCGCCCGGCGCATGTCGCCCACCCGCGCCGGCCCGCTGGAGAGCTTCATGTTCGAGCACGGGCAGTGGGCCACCGCCGTGCCGGTCCCTGCCAGGAGCTCGATCTCCTGGTCGTCCAGCCACACGCAGTGCGCGATGGCCAGCCGCGGCCCGAGCAGCCCGCGGTTGTAGAACTCGTGGATCGGCCGGTGCCCGAACCGGCGGAGCGACTCCTGGACCTCCCAGATCGTCTCGCTCGAGTGTGAATGGATGCCGGTGTCGAACTCCTCGGCCAGCTCCCCCGCGGCTCGGAACGCCTCGGGGCTGCAGTACAGGAGGTGCTCGAGCCCGATCCACGCCCGCACCCGTCCATCGGCGTACTCGCGGTGGGTCTCCAGGAGGCGCCGATTCGACGCGATGGACTCGAAGTAGTCGTACCCCGGGAGATCGGCGACGTAGGGCGCCAGCGTGGCCCGGATGCCGACCCGTTCGGCCGCGCGCGCCGCCCCCTCCATGAACCGCCACATGTCGAGGACCGACGTGGTGCCGAAGCGGACGCTCTCCGTGTAGCACAGGAGCGCGGCCGCCTCGGCGATCTCGGAGGTGAGTGCCCTGTGGGCCGGATCGACGTAGGTGCGGAGCCAGTCCCACAGCGACATCGACTCGGCCGTGCCCCGGAGGAGGCCGGAGTGCAGGTGGCAGTTCTGGAGCCCGGGGATGACCGCGTGACCGGTGGCGTCCACGACCCGGGCGCCGCGGGCGTTGTTCGCCGCGTCGACCGCATCCACCGAACCGACGGCCACGATGTCGCGGCGGTCCATCAGAACGGACCCCGGATCGTGCGCCGTGCGGGTTCCATCGCAGGGAAGCACGATTCCGCCTCGGATCAGGACTCGTTCTGCCATGTGGCTCTCCTCGCCATGCGCGCCGAGCTGCGGGGACGGATCTGCTCCGAGCCCAAACCCCGGTCGAGTGTAGGCGCGGGCGACATCCATTCTCGTGACCGACCTGCCCATCTCCGGCCGGACCTTCGGCCCGGGCGAACGGGCGGCATGCGGGCCCGGCGGTCAGCCGTCGCCACCTTTGACACGGCGGCATGCGGGCCCGGCGGTCAGCCGTCGCCACCTTTGACACGGCTCGCCCGGCAGCGGAGCATCTCCGCGATGTCCCAGCGGTCGTCGAACGAGGGTCCGACGCCGGACCGCATCCGGGCGCTCCCCAAGGCCGAGGTGCACGTGCACCTGGAGGGCTGCTTCGAGCCCTCGCAGCTGCTGGAGCTGGCGTCGGCTGCGGGGACACAGCTGCCGCGGCGACCGGATCGCCTCTTCGAGTTCGGCGGACTGGCCGACTTCCTGGATTTCCTCGACTGGGCCTGCGCCCTGGTCACCACGGAGGAGCAGGTCAGCCGGGCCGCGTATCGCTTCGCGGAGCGCGAGGCCGGAGTCGGCGCAGGCCACGCCGACCTCATCGTCAACCCGACGCACTGGCCCGCATGGCGCGACCGCCTGGCCGCGTTCGTCGGGGCTCTGGACGCGGGGCTCACCGAGGCCGAGCAGGACGGGCTGTCGAAGGTCTCGCTGTGCGTGAGCCTGCTCCGGCAGCAGTCGGCCGAGGAGGCGGCCCAGCTGGTCGACGCGTTGCTGGAGCTCCGGCATCCCCGCGTGGTGGCCCTGTCGATCGATGGGAACGAGGTTGCCGCGGGCCGCACCGGCCCACGGTTCGCCGACGCTTTCCGTCGAGCGGGCGCCGCCGGCCTGCGCCGGACGGTGCACGCGGGCGAATCGAGCGGTCCCGAGGGGGTCCGGGATGCGGTCGATCTCCTGCAGGCCGAACGGATCGACCACGGCATCCGGGCGATCGAGGACCCCGCGCTCGTCCGTGAGCTGGCCGACCGCGGCATCCCGCTGGACGTGTGTCCGGGATCGAACGTCGCGCTCGGGCTCTACCGTGACCGGTCCTCGCATCCGATCGACCGGCTCCGCCGGGCGGGTGTCCCGGTCTCGGTGAACACGGACGACCCCGCGTATCTGCGCACCGACCTGGTGACCGAGTACGTGGAGACGTCCCGGGCCCACGGTTGGTCCGACGAGGACCTCCGGAAGGTGGCGTCGACGTCCATCGAGGCGAGCTTCGCCGACGACGACACCAAGGCGAGCCTGCGGGCGGCCCTCGGGGCGTGGTGACCGCCCGGGACCGGAGGTCCCGCGCCCCGGAGTGCCTTCGACCCTGACTCGAAGCAGGGGAGGACGGCAGACTCGCACGGGGGGCAAGGCTGGTCAGGGCAGACAAGGAAAGGAGCGCAACCATGAAACGGTTGCTCGTTGCGGGTGTGGCCGTCCTCGCGCTGGTGGCCTCCGCGTGCGGTGGGGGAAAGACGACGTCGAGTCAGTCCCCGGGTTCGCCGACCGAGACGGCGGCGGGGAAGACCAAGGTTGGGATGGCCCTGCCGGGCCCGAAGAACGACGGCGGGTTCAACCAGTCGAACTACCAGGGGATGCTCGAGGCCGAGAAGGACTACCCGATCCAGGGCACGGTCATCGACAACGTGGTCGAGCCGCAGGCCCGGATCGACGCCCTTCGGAACCTGGCCCAGGCCGGCAACAAGCTGGTCATCGGCATCGGAGCGGAGTTCGCCGCGGGCGGCGTGAGCGTCGCGCCGCAGTTCCCGGACACGACCTTCGTGGTGGTGAACGGCCAGACGTCGCCGGACGCGCCGAACCTCCACGTGTACGGCATCCGGCAGGGTGTGCCGGCCTACGTGGCGGCCGTGCAGGGAGCGGAGCTCTCGAAGACGAAGAAGATCGGCTACATCGGCGGCGAGCTGATCCCGCCGGTCACCCAGGCAGAGGACGCGTTCAAGGCCGGAGCCGCGGCCACCGACCCATCCGTCCAGGTCTTCTCGACGGTGGTCGGCAACTTCAATGACCCGGTGAAGGCGAAGGCGGCGGCGAGCAACCAGATCGCATCCGGCGTAGATTTCATCTACGGCTTCGTGGACGCGGGCATCACGGGAGTCGTCCAGGCGATCAAGGGCTCGGGGAAGCCGGTCGACCTCGTCACCATCATCATCCCGATGTGCGACGAGCTCCCGACCGTGGTGGCCACCGCCACGCTCAACACGCCGAAGTTCATCGCCTCGATCGTGAAGGACTTCCTGGACAACTCCATTCCAGCGCAGCCGAGGTACTACGGCGTCGAGGACCCCTCCATCCAGACCGTCGAGCTGTGTCCGAACTTCCAGAGCGTTGACGACCTGGCGTCGATCACGACGGACACGCTCAACGGCATCAACGACGGCTCGATCACGCTCCCCCCCGGCGTCTGAGCGCGGATGGAGCACCACCTCCGGCGATGGGTCCGGGGAGGGCTTAGGCTCCTTCCCCGGACCCGTGTCGGTGCACGAGCGGGAAGGCGATCGAGCGGATGAGCGACGCCGGGGCGGACGCCCGGAGGACGGCACCAGGCGAGGACGCGGAACCGCCGGCCCTCCGGATGCGCGGGATCACCATGACCTTTCCGGGGGTCGTGGCCAACCTGAACGTCGACCTCGACGTCCGCCGGGGCGAGATCCACGGCCTGCTGGGCGAGAACGGCGCCGGCAAGACGACCCTCATGAACGTCCTGTACGGACTGCTCCAGCCCGACGAGGGCTCCATCGAGATCGGCGGGAAACCGGTGCAGATCCACTCGCCCCGTGACGCGGCGGCGCTCGGCATCGGGATGGTCCATCAGCACTTCATGCTCGTCCCGGACATGACGGTGGCGGAGAACGTCGCCCTCGGGCTGCGTTCGAGCCGGCCCCCGCTGTCGAACATCAAGCAGGTGGCCGCGCGGGTAGACGAGCTCTCGAACCGATACGGCCTGCGGGTGGACCCGAACGCCCTGATCGAGGAGCTCTCGGTCGGGATGCAGCAGCGGGTCGAGATCGTGAAGCTCCTGTACCGCGACGCGCGGATCCTGGTCCTGGACGAGCCGACCTCGGTGCTCACCCCGTCGGAATGGGTCGATCTCTCCGCGGTGCTCCGGTCGCTCGTGGCGGAAGGCCGTTCGGCCATCTTCATCACGCACAAGCTTGACGAGATGCTCTCGGTGGCCGACCTGTGCACGGTACTCCGCGACGGTGAGGTGGTGGGCACGGTGGACGTCGGGGAGACGGACAAGGCGGCGCTCGCGCGGATGATGGTGGGGCGTGACGTCGTGCTCCGCGTGCACCGCCCGCAGCTCGAGCCGGGGGCGCCGGTCCTCGAGGTGGAGGACCTGTCGTTGGTGGCCCCGGACGGGCGCGCCATCCTTGATGGGATCTCGTTCGAGGTCCGGGAGCGCGAGATCCTGGGCGTGGCCGGCGTGGACGGCAACGGGCAGCAGGAGCTCCTCGAGGTGCTGACCGGGATGCGCCAGCCCACCTCGGGGGGCATCCGGATCGCGGGGCGTGCAGTCGAGTCCCTCGACCCCCGGGCGTTCACGCTCAGGTACGGAGGCGCCGTCATCCCCGGCGACCGCCAACATCTGGGCCTCATCCTGGACCTGCCGCTGTCGGACAACCTCATGCTGCGCGATTTCGACCGCGAGCCGTTCGCGCACTGGGGCGTCCTCGACCTGCCCGAGATCCGCCGGCGCTGCAGCGAGCTGATCGGCGAGTACCACATTCGGACGACGGGACAGAACGTCCGGGTTCGCCAGCTCTCCGGCGGGAACCAGCAGCGGGCGGTGGTGGCGCGCGAGCTCCACCGCCGGCCGAGGTTCCTGATCGCCGCACAGCCGACCCGGGGGCTCGACGTAGGCGCCATGGAGTTCGTGCACCAGCGGCTCATCGACCACACGGCGGCGGGCGGGGCCACGCTCCTGATCTCGAGCGAGCTGGAGGAGGTCGTGTCGCTCTCCGACCGCGTGGCGGTCATCTACGGCGGCCAGTTCCTCCGGATCCTCGACCGCCAGGACATCGACCCGCAGGTCATCGGCCTGCTGATGGCGGGGCAGCGCGTGGGAGCGAGATGAGCGGCGCGGCGGGCGACGGCGGCTCGACCGGACAGGGGGGGTTCGTCCGGTCGAGGCTGGGCGCGTTCCGCCGGTCCCGCGCCATCAGCGACGCGGCGTTCTCGCTCGGCGTCTCGGTGGTGGCCGTGCTGGTCGCCCTGGCCATCTCGATCGGCGTGATCGCGGCGTTCGGCGGCCCGCCCTGGGCCTCGCTGCACGCCCTGTGGACCGGTGCCTTCGGCGGGCGCTCGCAGATCGCCGGCACGCTGAACAAGATGATCCCGCTGCTGTTGGTGGCGCTCGGCTGGATCGTGGCCTTCTCCACGAAACGCATCAACATCGGGTTCGAGGGCCAGATCCTGGTGGGGGGCATCGCCGCGGTCGTGGTGGGGCTGAAGGTGCACGCCCCCGCGCCCATTCCGCTCGCGCTCGGGGTGATCGCCGGGATCGGGGCCGGCGGGATCTACGCCGCCATCCCGGCGTGGCTCTGGGCCCGCCGGCACGTCAACGAGATCATCTCCACCCTGATGCTGAACTTCGTGGCCATCCAGCTGGTGAGCTGGCTGGTCCGAGGGCCGCTCCAGGAGCCCACCCGCGGGTTCCCGTTCACGTCGCCCGTGTCGAACGCCGCCCGGTGGCCCGCGCTGCTGCACGGCACGGACCTGCACTGGGACTTCGCGGTCGCCCTGGCCATGGCCTTCGCCGTGCAGTTCCTCCTGAAGCGGACGTCGTTCGGGATGCGCTTGCGCGTCACTGGCGGGAACGAGCCCGCCGCCCGGAGCGCGGGCATCCGGACCAGGGCGGTGGCGGTGGTGGCGCTCGTCCTGTCGGGGATGGTGGCCGGGTTGGCAGGCACGTCGCTCATCCTCGCCGGCGCCACCGGCACCATGACGGACAGCTTCTCCGCGAACTACGGCTTCGACGGGATCGTGGCCGCGCTCCTGGCGCGCAACTCGGCGCTCGGTGCGATCCCGGCGGCGCTGTTGCTGGCGGCGCTCCGCCAGGGTGGCGGGGTCATGGAGGCGCAGGTCGGTACCTCCTCCGCCCTGGTGCAGATCACGCAGGGGCTGGTGGTCGTGCTCGTCGCGGGGAGCGGGTGGCTCATCTACCGGCGGCGGTCGGTCCGGGTGGACACCGACGCGCCGGCGGTCGCGAGGGGTCCGGAGCGGCCCGAGCCGACGGCGGCGGAGGCGGTGGTGGGCTGATGGGGCCCTTCGACACGAACTGGCTCCAGACCACGATCACGTTGGCCACGCCGCTGATCTTCGCGGCCGGTGGAGAGCTGATCGCCGAACGCGCGGGCGTGATCAACATCGGCTTGGAGGGCTTCATGCTAGCCGGGGCGTTCTTCTCGTTCCTCGTCCACTGGGCCACGGGGGACCTGTACCTGGGCGTGGCGTGCGGGGTGGCGGCGGGCATGGTGTTCGCATCGATCATGGCGCTGCTCTCGGTGAACGCGAAGGCGGACCAGATCGTCGTGGGCGTCGGGAACAACGTGCTGGCCGCGGGGGTGACGACGTTCGCGTTCCGGGAGGTCTTCGCGGACAAGCCGCAGGTCGTCCTGTCGCAGATGCAGCCGTGGGCGATCCCGGGGCTGTCGCACATCCCGCTCGTCGGCAGGGTGCTCTTCGATCAGATCCCGCTCGTGTACCTGGGCTATGCCTTCCTGCCGGTCCTGTGGTGGGTGTTGTACCGGTCCACCTGGGGCCTGGCCCTGCGCTCGGCCGGCGAGGTGCCGGCGGCCACGGACACCGCGGGCATCCGGGTGGAACGCGTGCGCTGGACGGCGACGCTGATCGCCGGCGGGGCGGCGGGGCTGGGCGGGGCCGTCCTCTCCGGGCAGATCGGGCAGTTCGTTGAGAACATGAGCGCGGGCCGGGGGTTCATCGCGCTGGCCGCCGTGGTGTTCGGCGCCTGGCGGCCGTTCGGGGTGCTGCTCGCGTGCCTGGTGTTCGGCGCGGCCGACGCGCTGCAGCTGCGACTCCAGGCTTATCCGACGCTGCCGCGAGAGGTGTGGGCGCTGATCGCGTTGATCGCCCTGGCCTACGCGGTCTACGTGCTGGCGCGCAAGGCCGCTGGTCGATCGAGGCTGCCCGGGCTCGTGCTGGGGACGGTGGTGATCGGCGTCTCGCTGTGGCTCTTCGCCGTGCCGCCCCACGTTTCGTTCCCGTCTCAGCTGTGGCTCGCGGTGCCGTACGTGGCGGCCATCCTGGCGCTGGCCGGGGTGGTGGGCCGGTCCCGGGCACCGTCCGCGCTGAGCGTGCCGTACATCCGCGGCGGCGGGTGACCGGGGGAATCCGCCGATGGCTCCCCTCCTGCAGATCGACGCGGCCCTCTCGCCGTGGCCGCTGCTCGGGCCGTGCGAACCGTCCACCGCCTCGCTCGTCGTCATCGACATGCAGCGCGACTTCGTCGACCGCCAGGGGTGGTTCGCCTCGCTGGGGATGGACGTGTCGGCGTGCCGATCGGTCGTGCCCGTGATCGGGAGTCTCCTGGCGGCCGCGCGTTCGGTGCGCGAGCTGACGGTCGTGCACACGCGCCAGGGCAACGCGCCGGACCTGTCGGACCTGCCGCCCACGAAGCAGGCCCAGGGCCTGCGGACGAACGCCCCGATCGGCGCGCGAGGGCCGCTCGGCCGGGGGCTGATCCGCGGCGAGCCCGGCTGGGAGATCGTGCCCGAGCTCGCCCCGGTGGCCAGCGAGCGGATCGTCGAGAAGCCGGGGTTCTCGGCCTTCGTGGGCACCGACCTCGACCCCTGGCTCCGGGCGAGAGGCGTGGGGGCGCTGATCCTGTGCGGAGTGACGGCGAACGTGTGCGTCCTGTCGGCGCTGTACACGGCCGTCGACCTCGGGTACGACTGCCTGGTGGTGGAGGACGCGGTGGCCGGAGCGACCCCGGAAGCCCGACAGGTCCTCCTGGATCTGGTCCGCTACCAGGACGGGCTGTTCGGAAGCGTGGCGCCTGCTTCGGCGGTGGTCGAGGGGCTGGAACGGGTCGCGTCCCGGACGGCGCCGGCGTGAGCCGCTGGCCCTCCGACCAGGACGAAGAACAGCAGGACCGAGGCGGTCCCGCCGAAGTGGTTGGACGCGGCGATGTCGAGGTACCCCTCACGGTTTAGGTCGCCGATCGCCACCCTGAGGGGTACACAAATCATGACAACCGCCCTGAGCAGCGGCGTTGAGTAGCATCACCGACTTCGCTCATCCCCCGGAGGAGGCATCCGATGCTGCTGTCCTCCCTCCGCTCGGAGGCCGTCATCGCGCCGCCCAGGAGGAATCCAGGGGGTCCCGGCCGTGTTCTCGGGTGACTCATGGGTCCCAGGGATCCCGGAACCGCCCTTTTCCCAGGCTACGCCGGTTCGGGAAGGTCGATGGGATAGCTGACGTCGATCTCGGTGATCGTCCGGGGGAAGTTCCGCTCGTTGTTCGTGAGGAACCGGTCCGCGCCGGAGCCGACCGCTGTCGCGAGATGCACGGCGTCCACGGCCTTCAGTCCGTACCTGGCCCCCAGGGCGACGGCAAGTTCGGCGGTCGCTTGGTCGACCGGAAGAAGGTCGAGCCTGCTCAACAGCGCCGCGAGCGTTGTCACCTCACCGTCTGCCTGCTCCCGGATCGGCTTGCTCAGCAATTCCGGGAGCAGCAGCACCGAGCCGATGCCGACAGGGGGTTCGTGCTCGCTCACGGGCTCGTCCGGAAGCAAGGCGAGAATGCGGCGGCCGAGCGTGTGCCCGGGCACTGCCGCGTAGATCAACACGTCCGCGTCGAACGCATCCATCCGCGCTCACCGACCTTCGCGTCCTGCTCGCACCTCGGCGATCAGCTCTTCGGCGCGGGCGCCGGTGAGCCCACCTGCAGAGGAAAGCGTCCCCCTTCGTGCCTCGGCGATCCGGTCGCGAACCGAGGCGGCAACTTCCAGCGCTTGGTCCGCCTTGCGAGCCCGGAGGGCGTCGGGACGAACGAGCACAGCGACCGCTCGTCCATGGCGGGTGATGGTCACTTCCTCCCCCGCTTCAACCCGGTCGAGCAGTGCCGGGAGGGCTGCCCTCGCCTGCGTTGCCGTCATCGTCGACATGGGATGGCAATTGTACATATCTGTACAGTAAGGGACAACACTCGGAAGAGGGCTCCTGGAAGAGGTTCGCCAGCGAGGCTCCGCGACCACGAGCTTCCCGTCTCTTCCTGGCGCCGGCACCTTCTGCGGGTCCACCGGGAAGGACACCTGACGACCGGGAAAGAGGGTCTTCGACACCCGGGGGATTCTCCGCGATCGGATGGAGGCGACCCGGCCGATGTGGATGGGTGACCGCGAAGCTCCCCGGATGGCCGAGTGAGATGTCGGCCTCCTCTGGAGCCGCAACCCCATCGTGGGACGGGCGATCGTGCGACTTGTGGGGGCCCGATGTGATGGCCGAGGGTCCCCCCCAATGCTCGTGACCGTCCTTCCCCTCGGCCCCGGCATGACCGGCACGGGCCGCTGCCCCACCCTCGCCGACCGACGACCCCCGCGGCCCGGCCTTCCGTGGCCGGCCGACCTAGTCCGTGGGACGGCGGTTCGTGCTGGATGCCGGCCATACGTCTCGACCATGTCACCTGCTTCGCTGGGAGGAGAGCCCTGATGAGAGTCGCCGTCATCGGAACCGGCCACGTCGGCCTGATCACCTGCGTGACGTTCGCCAGGGCCGGGCACCACGTGGTCGGACTCGACTCCGACGACCACAAGGTCGCGTTCCTGGCGGCGGGGGAGCCGCCCTTCTACGAGCCGGGACTCGAGGACCTCCTCCACGAGGAGCTCGAGGCGGGGCGCCTGCGCTTCACCTCGCACCCGGAGGAGGCCGTGGCCGGGGCGGAGGTGGCCTTCATCTGCGTCGGCACCCCACCGCTCGCGAACGGCGAGGCCAGCCTGGTCGCCGTCGAGGAGGCCGCGCGCGCCGTGGCCCTGCACGCCCCCGACGGAATCGTGGTGGTCGAGAAGTCCACGGTGCCGGCCGGCACCGCTGAGCGGGTCGCGGTGACGATCGCCCGAGAACGTCCGGGCCTGAAGTTCCACGTGGTCTCCAATCCCGAGTTCCTCCGCGAGGGACGCGCCATCGCGGACTCGTTGCGGCCCGACCGGATCCTGGTAGGCGCGGGGTCGGTCCGGGCGTTCCAGGCCATGCGCCGCCTGTACCGGCCCTTCACGCGGGCCGGGGCGACGCTCATCGAGACCGACGTCCCCACCGCCGAGCTGGCGAAGCACGCCTGCAACGCGTTCCTCGCCCTGAAGATCTCGTTCGGCAACGCGCTGGCGCGGATCTGCGAGCTGGCCGGTGCCGACGTGGTGGCGGTGGCCGACGTGATGGGCGCCGACCACCGCATCGGGCGGGACTTCCTCGACGTCGGGCTCGGCTACGGCGGGTACTGCTTCCCCAAGGACCTGGTGGCCTTCGAGCGTCTGGCCGAGCGGCTGGGGTACCCCTTCCCGCTGCTGCGGGAGATCGCCCGCATCAACGACGAGGCCGTCGAGGCCGCCGCGATGAAGGTGGCCGAAGCGCTGTGGAACCTGGAGGGCAAGCGGGTCGCGCTGTTCGGGCTGGCCTTCAAGCCCGGAACCGACGACGTCCGGTTCTCACCGGCGCTGGCGCTGCCCACTGCGCCGTCCTGTGCACCGACTGGGACGAGTTCGGGACGCTCGACCTGGCCCGGCTGCGGCGCGCGATGCGGTATCCGGTCCTGGTGGACGGCCGCAACATGTTCGACCGCGCCGACATGGAGGAGGCGGGGTTCGCCTACTACCCGACGGGCCGGCCCCCGGTGCTTCCCAATCTGCTGTGGTCGCCGGCGAACGGGAACGGCTCGCCGAAGCGCCCCCACCCCGTCTCGACCGCGCCGTTCCGCCCGGAGCGGGAGCCGCTCACCGAGCCGGCGGCAGACGGTCACGCGATCCTCGGAGCGGGGACGTCCGGCCGGCGATGACCGTGGAGCTCGGGGTCGAGCAGGGGCCCGCCCCTCGGGTCGAGCAGGGGCCCGCCTCCGTCGTCCACGTCCCCGACCGGGACCTCGCCGGCCCCCGGCCTGCTCCGTCGGTTCGGCCCCGGGCCGAGGGACCGTTCCTGTTCGCCGGGGAGGAGAAGCTCGTCGTGCGCGGCGTGGCCTACGGCCCACTGGCCCTGCCGCCGCACGAGTACGGGGACCCCGACGCGGTCCGGCGCGACTTCGAGGAGATCGCCGCGAGCGGCTTCAACTGCGTCCGCACGTACACGGCGCCTCCCGGATGGATGCTCGACGCGGCGCTGGAGGACGGGCTGTGGGTGATCGCGGGCCACGCCTGGGAGCAGCACGTGGACGTCCTCGGGGACCGGCGCCTGCGCCATGACATCGAACGGAGGCTCCGCCGCGAGGTCCGGGGCGCGGCGGGCCATCCCGCGGTGCTGTGCCACGTCGTGGGGAACGAGGTGCCGTCCGCGCTGGTCCGGTGGCAGGGGGGCCACCGGACGGAGCGGTTCCTGGCGGGGCTGTGCCGGGCCGTCCGCGACGAGGACCCCGACGCGCTCATGACGTACGCGAACTACCCCTCCACCGAGTACCTGGAGGTCCCCGGGCTGGACCTCGTGTGCTTCAACGTGTTCCTGGAGGCCGCCAGCCGCTTCGAGGCCTACGTGACCCGGTTGCAGCACCTGGCCGGCGACCGGCCCCTCCTCCTCGGGGAGATCGGGCTCGACTCGAACGGCCACGGCGAGGGGCGCCAGGCGGAGCTGCTCGCCGCCCAGGTCCGGGCCGCGCGGCGCTCCGGCTGCGCCGGGACGGTCGTGTTCGCGTGGACCGACCGGTGGCACCGCGGCGGTGCGGAGGTCGAGGGGTGGGCCTTCGGGCTGACCCGCCGGGACGGGACGTCCAGGCCCGCGCTGGCGGCGGTCTCCGCGACGAACGCCGAACCGGTCTCGACGGAGCCGTCGCCCCGCGTCTCGGTGGTGGTCTGCACCCACAACGGGGAACGCACCATCCGCGACTGCCTCTCGGCCCTGGCGGTGCTGGACTATCCCGACTACGAGGTCGTCGTGGTCGACGACGGGTCCACGGACGGCACCGCGGAGATCGCCGCCGCCTCCCCGTTCAGGCTCATCCGCACCGAGCACCGCGGCCTGGCTCGGGCCCGCAACACCGGCCTGTGGGCGTCGACGGGAACGATCGTCGCCTATCTCGATGACGACGCGTACCCCGACGCCGGCTGGCTGCGGCACCTGGTGCCGGCCCTCGCCTCGGGGGAGCACGTCGGGATGGGCGGCCCGAACGTCCCTCCCCCGGGTGGGGGCGCCGTGGCCGAGGCCGTCGCACGCTCGCCCGGCGGCCCCGTGCACGTGATGCTGTCCGACCGGGAGGCGGAGCACATCCCGGGGTGCAACATGGCCTTCCGGCGCGAGGCGCTCCTTGCGATCGGGGGGTTCGATCCTTGCTTCCGCACCGCCGGAGACGACGTCGACGTGTGCTGGCGGCTCCAGGAGCGCGGGTGGACGCTGGGGTTCAGTCCCGGCGCCGTGGTATGGCACCACCGCAGGTCGCGCGTGGCCGCCTACTGGCGCCAGCAGCGCGGCTACGGACGGGCCGAGGCGCTGCTCGAGCGGAAGTGGCCCCAGAGGTACAACGCCGCCGGCCACCATCCCTGGACGGGGAGGGTGTACGGCGGGGCCCTGGGCCGGGTCCTGGCCGGCCGGTGGCGCGTCTACCATGGCATCTGGGGGGCCGCGCCGTTCCAGCGCCGCGACCCCGTCGCCTCGTCCCTCCTCGCCGCCGTCCCCCGGATGCCCGAGTGGTACCTGGTGCTCGGCGCGCTCGCGGCGCTGTCCGCGGCCGCGGCGGTGAGCCGGGCGCGGGGGGCGCTCCTGGCGCTGGCGCTGACGCTCGCGGCCGGGGTGGCGTGGACCGTGCTCGCGGGGTGGCGCGCGGCCGGCCGCGCCTCGGGTCCCCCGACCGCCGTGCGCCTGCGCGTCCTGACCACGATGCTGCATCTGCTGCAGCCCCCCGCGCGACTGGTGGGGCGGGTGGGGCACGGGCTCACCCCGTGGCGTTCGACGGCGTTGGGGCGGGTAGCGGTGCCGAGGACCCGTCGCACGCAGGTGTGGGCGGAGCGGTGGCGCCCCGGGGTGGGCTGGGTGGAGGCGCTGGAACGGGCCCTGCGGGACGGGCCGGGGCTCGTCGTGTGCGGCGGCGAGTACGACCACTGGGACCTGGAGGTCCGGGGAGGCACGCTGGGCGCGGCCCGCCTGGCCGTGGTGGTCGAGGACCACGACGGCGGGCGCCAGCTGGCCCGGTTCCGGTCCCGCCCCCGGCTCTCGCCGGGCGCGGTCCTGGTGGGGTTCATGCTCACCGCCCTCGCGGCGGGCGCCGGGGCCGCCGGCGCGCCCGTCGTCGCCGCGGCCCTGGGGGCCGGGACCCTCGCGCTGTGGGCCACGATGCTCCGCCAGGCGGCCGTGGCGAGCGGGGCCGCCGTCCGGGCGATGCGGAGGGTCCGATGACCTTCCTGTACCGCCGCTCCTGGACCTACCTGCCGAGGGTCATCCCCTACGTCAAGCGGCACAAGGGCCTGGCCGGGTCCTCGGTGGGCCTGCTGGTGATCGCGGCGGGCATCGCGCTCCTCGAGCCCTGGCCCCTAGCCGTGCTGGTCGACTCGGTCCTCGGCACGCACCGGCCGCCCGGGTTCCTCACCGCGATCGTCGGGCCCAGCACGGGGTGGCTGCTGGTCCTGGTGGTGCTCTCGGGCTGGCTCCTCGCCGTGCTTGGCAGCGGCGTCTCGGTGGCCGACAACTACGTCAACACCAAGCTCGAGCAGATGCTCGCGCTGGACTTCCGCAGCGACCTGTACGACCACGCCCTGCGCATGCCCCTGGGGTTCCACCAGGACACGCCCAAGGGGAACGTCATGGGCCGCATGGTCTTCGAGAGCCATGCCATGGGGGCGATCCCGGTGAGCCTCCCGTCGGTGGCCCAGAGCCTCTTCACGCTGGTCGGGATGCTCGTGATCGCGGTTGGCCTGGACCTTCCGGTCGCGCTGACGTCGATGGTGGTCATCCCGTTCGTCTACTACTCCGCCAAGTACTACGCGAACCACATCGAGCCGCAGGTTCGCGCCGTCAAGGGCCTGGAGTGGAAGGCCCTGACCATGATCGTCGACGCGCTCGGGATGCTGCGGGTCATCTACACCTTCGGCAGGGAGCGCCACGAGTGGACACGGTTCCGGCGCCAGGGCGAGCAGGCCGTGAAGGCCCGCATCAGCGTGACCATGCGCCAGACCGTCTTCTCGCTCTTCATCACCCTGGTCACCGCGAGCGGCACCGCGCTCGTGCTGGGCCTGGGGGCGATGCACGTCAGGCAGGGCCGGCTCACCGTGGGCCAGCTGCTGGTCCTGATGGCCTACATCGGATCGGTGTACGCGCCGCTCGAGGCCATCAGCTCGGCGTTCACCCAGCTGCAGGACTCCGTGATCGCCCTCCAGCTGGCCTTCGAGTTCCTGGACAGCGAGCCGGGGATCGAGGACGCGCCGGGGGCGGTGGCGGTGGAGCGCGCCGGGGGCGGCGTCGCCTTCGAGGGGGTCACGTTCGGCTATGCGGCGCGGCGGAACACGCTGCGGGACATCTCGTTCGACATCCCGCCCGGGCAGGTCGTCGCCGTCGTCGGCCCGACCGGCGCCGGGAAGTCCACCCTGGTCAGCCTGATCCCGCGCCTGTACGAGCCGAAGGCCGGGCGGGTCCTCCTGGACGGCACCGACATCCGCGAGCTCACCCTGTCGTCGCTGCGCCGCCAGATCAGCGTGGTGGCCCAGGAGCCCCAGCTGTTCACGGGCACGGTGCGCCAGAACATCCTGTACGGGCGCCTGGACGCCACGGAGGACGAGCTCATCGAGGCGGCCGTCGCCGCGAACGCGGACGAGTTCGTCCAGGCCCTCCCCCAGGGCTACGACACTGAGCTCGGCGAGGGCGGAGCGAAGCTCTCGGGCGGCGAACGGCAGCGGATCTGCGTGGCCCGGGCCTTCCTCAAGGGCGCGCCCATCCTGATCCTGGACGAGCCGACCTCCTCGATCGACTCCAGGACCGAGGCCGTGATCCTCGACGCCCTTGACCGGCTGATGGTGGGGCGGACGACGTTCCTGATCGCCCACCGGCTGTCCACCATCCGCCGGGCCGACCTGGTCCTGGTCCTGGACGGCGGCCGGGTGGTGCAGCGGGGAACCAGGAAGGAACTGCTGGAGGCGGACGGGCTCTTCCGGCACCTGTGGAATGCCCAGATCGGGTCCGACACCGCCCACGGCAACGGCCACGTCGGTGTGGAGGCCGGGCCCGCCGGCGCGGACGGCGACGGCAATGCGGAGGACGTCTCCGGGGAGCGGGTCCCGTGACCGCCCGGCCGTCCAGACCGAAGGTCGTGGTGCTGGGGATGATGAGCAAGATCCCCGTCGCCGGCGTGGTCTGGCAGACCCTCCACTACCTGGTGGGGTTCGAACGCCTGGGCTGCGAGGCGTGGTACGTCGAGGCGCACGCCCGGACTCCCAGCATGTTCGTGCGGGGAGGCGACGACGGCTCGGCGGGTGCGGCGGCCTTCATCGACCGGACCCTACGCCCGTTCGGCCTGGGGCAGCGCTGGGCCTTCCACGCGCTGCACGGCGACGGTGGCTGCCACGGGCTCGAAGCGGACGAGCTGCGGCGCCTATACCGGTCCGCCGCGCTGATCGTGAACCTCCACGGGGGGACCGAGCCGCTCCCCGAGCACGCGGGCACCGGGCGCCTGATCTACCTGGAGACCGATCCCGTCGAGGTCCAGGTGGAGCTGGCGGCGGGACGCGAACGGACCGTCGAGTTCCTCGAACCGCACGCCGCCTTCTTCACGTTCGCCGAGAACTACGGCGCGCCCGACTGCGGGCTGCCCGTCACGGATCGCTTCCGGTTCCGGCCGACTCGCCAGCCGGTCGTTATCGACATGTGGGAGCCCCCGGCCGAGGCCGGGTCCGACCCCGACCCGTCCGGCATGTTCACCACCGTGGGGAACTGGCGCCAGCCCTGGCGTGACGTCTTGCTGGACGGCGACGTCTTCCACTGGAGCAAGCACCACGAGTTCCTGAAGCTCCTGGCGCTCCCGGACCGGGCCGGCCGGCGGTTCGAGCTGGTGCTCTCCGGGATCGAACCGGAGGAACGCCGGGCCCTGCTCGACGCCGGATGGTGCGTGCGCCCGGCGGCGGACATCTCCGCGGACCCCGACTCGTACCGGGAGTACATCCGGCGGTCCCGGGGCGAGCTGACCGTGGCGAAGGACCAGAACGTCCGGCTCCGGACGGGATGGTTCAGCGACCGCAGCGCGACGTACCTCGCGGCGGGCCGCCCCGTCGTGACCCAGGACACCGGGTTCGGCGCGGTGCTCCCGGTGGGCGACGGGCTGTTCGCGTTTCGCGACCTCGACGAGGCCGCGGAGGCCATCCGCCGGATCGAGGCCGCCTACGCCCGTCACGCGCGCGCCGCGGCCGAGGTGGCCCGGGCGTGCTTCTCGCACGAGGTGGTGCTGGGTGCGCTCCTGGACGAGATGGCCGTCGCGGTCCGCCGCCACGGCGGCGGACGGACCCCGCCGGCGGCGTTCCCCCAGGACACCCCCGTCATCCCGGTGTCGCGCTGGCCGACCACCCTCTCCCCCGAGGCGCTGGCGGCGGCCTCCCGCGTGCGGATCCCGGCCCTCGCCGGCGCCCGGCCGGTGACGCCCCGGGCCAGCATCGTCCTGCTGACGTTCAACGGAAAGGCCTTCACGCGCCTGTGCCTGGGGAGCGTGCTGGCGGACGGCAGCGGACCGGCCTTCGAGGTGGTGGCCGTGGACAATGGCTCGACCGACGGGACGATCGCCTTCCTCCGGGACGCCGCCGCGGCGGATCCGAGGGTCCGGGTCGTCGAGAACGGCCGGAACCTCGGGTTCGCCGGGGGGACGAACGTGGGGCTGGCGCGGGCGCGCGGCGACGCCCTGGTCCTGCTGAACAACGACACGCTGGTCCCCCCGGGCTGGCTGGGGCGGCTGCTGGCCCATCTGGACGATCCCTCGGTGGGGCTGGTGGGGCCCGTCACGAACCGGGCCGGGAACGAGGCGCAGGTCGAGACCGCGTACCGGACCTCCGGCGGGATGGCTGCGACGGCCGCCGTCCGCGCGGTGGTCCACGCGGGCCGGATCCGCGACGTGCCGATGCTGACCCTCTTCGCCGCCGCGACGCGCCGGGACGTGCTCGACCGCGTGGGGCCCCTCGACGAACGGTTCGAGGTCGGCCTGTTCGAGGACGACGACCTCGCCCTCCGCGTCCGCCAGGCCGGATTCCGCGTGGTGTGCGCAGAGGACGTGTTCGTCCACCACTTCGGCCAGGCCACCGTGGGAGCGCTCGCCGCGTCCGGGGAGTACGGCCGGGTGTTCCACGCGAACCGGCGGCGGTTCGAGGAGAAGTGGGGAACCGAGTGGAGTCCGCATCCCCGGCGGCGGGCCGAGTGGTACGAGGCCATGACGCATCGCGTCCGCCGGGCCGTGGCCACGCATGTCCCCGAGGGGTCCACCGTCGCCGTGGCCACCCGGGGCGACGACGAGCTGCTGCTGCTGGGGAGCCTGTCGGCCCGGCACTTCCCGTCCGGCGAGAACGGCGCCTACACCGGCCACCACCCCGCGGACGGGGCAGACGCCCTGGCCCGGCTCGAAGCGGCCCGAGCGTTGGGGGTCCGGTACCTCGTGCTGCCCCGGACAGCGTACTGGTGGCTCGGGCACTACGCCGAGCTCGCCGAGCATCTGCAGGGGCGGTGCCGGCTGGTCCTTCGCGACCACGACTGCGCGATCTACGAGCTCGAGCCGGTCCTGCCCGCCGTGGCGCCGGTCGGTGCGCTGGAGACGACCGGTGGATAGCGCGCGGCCGCACGGGACGGCCGGCCCGGAGGCCCCCACGGAGGCCGTGGACCGGGCGCGAGCCAACCAGGACCTGGCCCGGCGGATCCGCGAGCTGGTGGCTGGGGCGGTACCCGCCGGCGCCACCGTCCTCGTGGCCACGAAGGGCGACGGCGAGCTGCTGAAGCTTCCGGGGCGCCGGGGGTGGCACTTCCCGCAGGACGACCGGGGCGTCTACGCGGGCCACCACCCCGGCTCGGGCGAGGACGCCGTGGCGCACCTCGAGGCCCTCCGCCAGCGGGGCGCCGGCTACCTGCTCCTCCCGCAGCCCCAGCTGTGGTGGCTCGACCACTATGCGATCCTGCGGGACCACCTCGAACGGGCACACCGGCTGATCCGGCGCGACGGCGCCGGGGCCCTGTACGAGCTGCGGAACACCCGATCCGCCTCCCCCGCGGCGGAGTCCGGACAGCTCGACACGCCGGACCACCTGGCTGACCTCGTCGCGGCCCTCCTCCCGCCGGATGCGCCGGTGGCGGTGGCCGTCGGCCCGGAGGAACCGCGGCCGCTGTTCCGGGGCCACCCGGTCGTGGAGATCCCGGTCGGACCGGCGGGCGGGCCCTCCGCCCAGGATCGCGTGGAGGAGGTGCGCCGCCGAGGAGTCCGGTTCCTGGCGGCCACGAGGGCCGCCGTCCGCGCCGACCCGTCGCTCGAGCGCGCGGGGGACGTCGTCACCGCGCAGCAGCACGCGGGGCTCATCGTGGACCTCGACCCCGAGCCCGCGTCCGCCGTCCCCCTGGACACCGGAGGCGGCGATGCCTGAGCGCTCGGTGCTCTACGTCTGCCACAACCATCCCTCCGCGCGGCCCGGCGGGGCCGAGGCGTACGCCGTGGAGCTGTTCGAGGCCATGCGCCGCTCTCGGTCGTTCCGGCCCCTGCTCCTGGCGAAGGGCGGGCCGCCGATGTCGCGCATCCCGTGGATGCGGGAGGGCACGCGCCTGTCCGCGATCGACGGACGCCCGGACGAGTACTTCCTGCACACCGAGATGGCGGAGTTCGACTCGCTCCTCGGTGTGGCCCGCAACAAGGAGATCCCGGGCCGCCACTTCCGCCGGTTCCTGGAGGAGTTCCGGCCCGACGTCGTCCACTTCCAGCACACGCACTTCCTCGGCTACGACCTGATCCGGGAGGTCCGGGCCACGCTCCCCGACGCGCCGATCGTCTACACGCTGCACGAGTACCTTCCGATCTGCCATCGCCAGGGCCAGATGGTGCGTGCGACCGACGACGGGCTGTGCGACGAGGCCTCGCCCAGACGCTGCCACGAGTGCTTCCCCGACGTCTCGCCCGAGCTGTTCTTCCTCCGCAAGCGGTTCATCCAGTCCCACTTCGAGCTGGTGGACGCGTTCCTGGCCCCCAGCCGGTTCCTGCTGGAGCGCTACGTGGCCTGGGGGATCCCGCGCCGGCGGATCCGCTTCGAGGACTACGGTCGCCTGCCGGCCGCCGCCGTGAGCGAGCGCGCCGACGGCAGGCCCCGGAACCGAATCGGCTTCTTCGGGCAGTTCACCAGCTTCAAGGGAGTGGACGTGCTCCTGCGGGCGGCGCGGATCCTGGCCGAACGCGACGTCGACGTCCGGTTCTGGATCCACGGCGCCAACCTCGAGCTGCAGCCGGCGGCGTTCCGCGACGAGATCGAGGAGCTGCTCTCGTCCACCCGGGGGGTGGTCACGAACGTCGGCCGGTACCGGCCCGCCGAGCTGGGGCGCCTGATGTCGAACGTGGACTGGGTGGTGGTGCCGTCGATCTGGTGGGAGAACTCGCCCCTCGTGATCCAGGAGGCCTTCCAGCACCGGCGGCCGGTGATCGCGAGCGACGTGGGCGGGATGGCCGAGAAGGTCGCCGACGGCGTGAACGGCCTGCACTTCCGGGTCCGCGACCCCGTCAGCCTGGCCGAGACCATCGAGCGTGCCGCCACGACGCCGGGGTTGTGGCGGACGCTGCGGGACGGCATCCCGGACGTGTACTCGATGAAGCGGCACGTCGCCGCGCTGACCGGCCTGTACCGCTCGTTGCTCCGGAGGCGGTCGGGGGCGGGGCCCCGCACTCCCGATAGCGCGGCGCCTTCCCCCGTCGACGCGGATCCGGTGGAGGAAGTGATCCGTGTCTAGCGTGCGGCGGGCCCGGCGGGCCGTGTTCGGCCGGCGGTCCGTGGAGCTCCCGGTGGCGCGTGCCCGGGGGCCGGGTCCCGAATCGAACGGCAACGGAGCCACCCCGCTCCCCGCGGTCGTGGAGCGAGACGCTCCGCCCGCTCCCCTGGTGCACCGGGCGACCTGGCTCGCAAGCGACCTGCTGCTGCTGGGGGCGTCGTTGCCGGACGCCGCCACGGGCCCCCTCGACGCATCGGTGGAGCTGGACGGGACCATGCACGCCGTGCGCGCCGGTTGCCTCGCGCTCGGTGCCGCGAGCGCTCCGGCGACGCACCTGCTCACCGTGGGGCGGCCGGGGCTCCGGTTGGGCCGCCGGGTGCTCACGCTGCGACGGGGCGGGATCGAATGGACCCTCGCCCCGAAGGACCTCGAACGGGTCACCTCGGATCTCCGAACCTTCCTCCGCACCGTCCTCGCCCCGCTGGACGCCCGGACGCGCGCGCACGTGCTGGAGTTCCTGTCCTGGGCGCCCGTTCGCCATCCGGGGAGCCGAGAGGATCCGGTGCTCCACCGCAATCTCCTCGCGGTGCGCCAGGCGCTGCGCGAGCGACTTCCGCTGGTCCGATCGGGCGGCGCTGCCGGTCTCCGCCTGCACGTCGGGGTGGTGGCCGCCGTGGACGACCGGTGGTTCTACGTCCGGGGGTGGGTCCGGACCCCCGGCGAACGGGTGGCCCGTCTGACGGCGGTGGCGCCGGAGGGAGGTCGCGCCGAGCTCCTCCCCGCCGCGTTCCGGCACCCCCGTCCGGACGTCCAGCCGGCGGGTGCCCCCGACGATCCCGCGGGATTCGCCGCCGCGTTCGAGCTTCGGGGACCGAGTGCCCTGGCGGGCGGCTGGGTCGTCGAGGCGCAGCTCGCGGACGGCCGGGCGGCGGAGGCTCCCGCGCCCGACGCGGTGACGGACCCGGTGTTGGTTCGGGACCGGCTGCTGTCCGACCTCGGCCTCGAGCAGCCCTTCCCGGGGACCGCGTTCCTCCCCGGTCACGTCCACCCCGCACTGGCCCGGATCCAGGAGCGCATCCGGTCGTCGGTCGAGGTGGCCGGCGTCGAGGACCACGGCGAGCAGCCGGAGGCCCCTGCCGTCTCGCTGGTGGTCCCCATCGGTGACGGCGCCGGGGCCGACCTGGTGGAGATCCAGCTCGCCCACCTCGCGGGGGACCCGGACCTCCGGGCCGTGGAGGTCCTCTATGCGGCCACGCCGGGCCCAGCGGCCGATCGCCTGGCCGAGCAGGCCCCCTGGCTGGCCCGTCTGTACGGCGTCGCCTTCCGGCTGTGCGTGCTCGACCGGTCCGTGCCGCCGTCCATGGCTGTCGACGCCGCAGGGGAGGCGGTGCGGGGGCGGCGGCTCCTGATCATGCATCCGGACGTGGTGCCGGTCCGGCCGGGATGGCTCCGGGCGCTGACACGATTCCAGGACCGGACACCCGGCGCCGGCGTCGTCGCTCCCAGGCTCCTGTACGACGACGAGACCATCGAACATGCCGGGATCGGGTTCCGCCTGCCGCATCGCTCGCCCCTGTGGGAGGACGCCCCGCGGCTGCGCGGGTTCCACCGGAGCGTCCCCGCCGCGGACACGCCCGCGCGCGTCCCCGCCGTCTCGGGGGCCTGCTTCATGGTCGAGCGGGACCTGTTCGGCGACGTCGGGGGACTCGACGCCGCATACGTGGCGGGCGATCTCGCGGTCTCCGACCTGTGCCTGCGCCTGGCCGTCGTCGGGTACGGGGCGTGGTACGTGCCCGGCGCCGAGCTGTACCACCCCCACCTGCCGGCGGTCGAAACGCCCCTGGCGGCCGTGGCGGCGCGCTACGACGCCTGGCTGCGCACGCGCCGGTGGGGCGAACGGATGGCGGAGGCGGAGGCCGGGACGGACGCCCCCGCCCGGGAGGTGTCCCGTGGCCACCCGTGAGGTCCCGACACTCCCCGGCCCCCTCGCGCCAGCCGAGGGCGTGATCCACCTCGGGGAGGTGGTCCGGATGCCCCTCGACCGGGAGCAGGCCTGGGGGTACTTCGTGGACTCGCCCCGCAGCGGCGACGAGCTCGACACGTTCGGCGTGACCGTGGACGGGTGGGTCCTGGGGAGACGCGCCGCCGCGCGGGCCGTGGAGCTCCTGCACGGCGAGCAGGTCCTGGCCCGGGCGGACGTCAACGTGCGGCGGCCCGACATCGCCCGGGCCTTCCCCCACGTCGGGGGCGCCGAGCGAAGCGGCTTCCGGCTGGCCGCCGGTCTCCTCACGGCGGACGGGACGTTCGAGCTCCTGGTCCGGGCCGAGCTCGAGGACGGGACCGTCGTGCCCGTTGCCACGATCGCGGGCGCCAGGGAGCCGCTCCGGACCGGGTTCCGGCCGAAGGTCCAGCCTCTCCTCGTCACCACGCTCGGGCGCACCGGGTCCACATGGCTCATGCAGCTCCTGGAGCAGCACCCCGCGGTCGTCGCGTACCGGCCGTTCATGTACGAACCCCGGCTGCTGAGCTACTGGCTGGAGGTCATCCGGGAGCTCTCGGAGCCGGCGAGCTACCTCCAGTCGCTCCGGGCCGACCTCTCCGGCGAGCACTGGTGGCTGGGGGACCGCCGTCCCTCCGCGCTCCCGCCGCTCTCCGCCGATCCGCCCATCCGCCGCTGGCTGGGCGACACGGCCGTCCGCTCGCTGGCCGCGTTCAGCCAGGCACGGATCGAGGAGTTCTACCTGGAGGTGGCGCGCGTCCAGGGCCGCGAACTGCCTCGCTACTACGCCGAGAAGTGCTGGCCCGACCACTTCGCGCCGGTGATGATGTGGGAGCTCTTCCCGGACGCGAGGGAGGTCCTGCTGGTCCGGGACTTCCGCGACATCGTGTGCTCGGTGCTGGCCTTCAACCGCAAGCTCGGCTACCGGGCCTTCGGCCGCGAGCTCGTCGAGACCGACGGTGAGTTCGTGCGGCAGCTCCGGGAGAGCGCGGTGCGGATGCTGGACAGCTGGCGGGCCCGGGCCGACCGGAGCCTGCTGCTCCGCTACGAGGACCTCATCACGCGGCCCGGCGAGACGCTCTCCGGCCTGTTCTCCTACCTGGGGATCGACGCGCGCGCCGGCACGGTGGACGACGTGGTCCGCGCGGCCACCGCGGCCCAGCCCGACGTCCAGCTGGCCCACCAGACCAGCGCCGACGTGCGCTCCTCCATCGGGCGGTGGCGCCGGGACCTCGACGAGGAGCTGCAGGCCGAGTGCGAGACGGCATTCGGGGACGTCCTCGAGGCGTTCGGATACGAGCGGTAGCGAGGATGCCCGGCACCGTCGCCGTCGCCGGGGCGCTCGCTCGCAAGCCGGGCCGGGGTGGCCATGCCTGGGTGCTGCTGCAGTACCTCCTGGGGTTCCGACGGCTGGGCTGGGACGTGCTGTTCGTCGACCGGCTGGACGAGGAGTCGAGCCTGGACGCCGCCGGGCGACCGTGCCCACCGGAGCGCTCCACCGGGGCCCGGTGGTTCACGGACGTGATGCGGTCCTTCGGCCTCCTGGACGGAGCGGCGCTCCAGGACGGGGACGGGCGGACCGTGGTCGGGCTCCCGCGAAGCGCTCTCGCCGCTCGCCTGGGAGAGGCCGCTGCGGTGGTGAACGTCATGGGATACCTGCGGGATCCCGAGCTGCTGGGCGCGCCCGGGTGTCGAGTGTTCCTGGACATCGATCCCGGGTTCCCCCAGATGTGGAACGCGCTGGGCCTGGCGAACCCGTTCGCCGGGCACGACGAGTTCGTCACCGTGGGGAGGAACATGGGCGGGCCGGGGTGCGGGGTCCCGGACCTCGGCCTCAACTGGATCGCGATCCCGCCGCCGGTCGTGCTGGAGCGGTGGCCGGTGCGCGAGCGGCCCCCCGTGGATCGGGTCACCTCGGTGGCGACGTGGCGCGGCGCCTACGGGCCGGTGGAGTACCGAGGCGTGCGATACGGCCAGCGGGTCCACGAGTTCCGTCCGTTCGGGTCCATCCCCCGCCGGTCCCGGCTCCGGTTCGAGCTGGCCCTGGACGCGGACCCCGCGGACGGCGCCGACGTGGACGCCCTGCGCCGGGGCGGGTGGACCGTGGTCGACCCGCTTCGCGTGGCCGGGACCCCGGAGGACTACCGCGAGTACCTGGCCGGCTCCTCGGCCGAGCTGATGGTGGCGAAGCAGATGTACGTGCGATCGGGCGGCGGCTGGTTCAGCGACCGGAGCGCCTCCTTCCTGGCGTCGGGCCGCCCGGTGGTCGCGCAGGACACGGGGCTCGCGCCCTGGTATCCCACCGACAAGGGCCTCCTGGCGTTCTCCACGCCGGAGGAGGCGCTCGATGCCCTGGGCGCGGTGTTCGCCGACTACGAGAGCCACGCCCTGGCCGCGCGGCGCCTGGCCGAGGAGACCTTCGACTCCGACCTCGTGCTCGGTGGCCTCCTGTCTTCGCTCGGGCTGGCCTGAAGGGGGTGCGCCGGTGCAGGTGGCCGTCGTGAGTGGAGCGCTCGCCGCCAAGCCCTGGAGAGGCGGGGCGGCGTGGGTTCGCCTGAGCTACGTGCTGGGGCTGCGGCGGCTGGGCTGGGACGTGGTCTTCGTCGAGGAGCTCTCCCCGGCCGCGCTGGTGGACGGCGCGGGGCGCCGAGCGGAGCTGGACGCCTCCGAGAACCTCCGGTTCTTCCGGAGCGTGGTGGCGGCGTTCGGGCTGGCCGGCCGCTCCGCCCTGCTGTGCGGCGGGCGCAGCTGGGGCCTGACCGCGGCCGAGTGCGAGGACGTCGCGGCCTCCGCCGACGTCCTGGTGAATGTGGGGGGGAACCTCCGGCTGGACGCGGTCAAGCGGCGTCCCCGCCGGAAGGTGTTTGTCGACCTCGATCCCGGATACACGCAGGCCTGGCTGTCGGCCGGGATCGGCGATCTCGGCGTCGAGGGGCACAACACCTATTTCACGGTCGGGACGAACGTGGGGACGCCCGGCTGCCCGATCCCAAGCGCCGGGCTTCCCTGGCGGCACACGGTCCCGCCGGTCGTCCTCGACGAGTGGCCGGCGACGCCCGGGCCCGGCTTCGGCCGGTTCACCACGGTCGGCACGTGGCGAGGACCGTACGGGCCGGTCGCGATCGACGGCCGCGAGCTGGGGCCGAAGGGCCACGAGTTCCGGCGGTTCGCCCGCCTGCCGGGGCCGGCCCCCGGGAGCTTCGAGGTGGCCCTGGACATCGACGAGAAGGACGCGGCGGACCGGGACCGCCTGCGCCGGCACGGCTGGACCGTGGCCGACCCCCGGGCCGTGGCGGGGCACCCGGAGGCCTTCCGCGACTACGTCCGGAGCTCCGGTGCCGAGTGCTCCCCTGCGCAGGCGGTGTACGTGCGGACGGCCAGCGGGTGGGTCTCGGACCGAACCACCCGATACCTGGCGCTCGGGAGACCGGCCCTGGTCCAGGACACGGGGTTCGGCCGCCGGATCCCCACGGGAGAGGGCCTGGTGACGTTCCGGACGGTGGAGGAGGCGGTGGCGGGAGCCGAGTCCATCGCCGCGGACTACGAGCGCCACGCGAAGGGGGCCCGGGCCCTGGCGGAGGAGGTCTTCGATTCGGACCGGGTGCTGAGCGCCATGCTGGAGGAGGCCCGGGTGTGACCGCGGGGAGGGACCGCCTGGCCATCGTGGTCGCCGGGATGCTGGCCGGCGTGCCCTTCCACGGGGGGGCCACCTGGGCCGTGCTGCAGTACGTGCTCGGCCTGCGGCGGCTGGGCCACGAGGTCCTTTTCGTCGAGGAGACGGCGCCCGGGGACGGCCCGCTGGCCGGGTCCCCGGCCGGCCGCTACTTCGCCGCGGTGGCGGGGCGGTTCGGCCTGGACGGCACCTCCGCGCTCCTGCGCTCGGGAACCACCGAGACGGTCGGCCTCCCCCACGACGCGCTCCGCCGGGCCGCCCGCCGGTCCGACCTCCTGCTGAACCTGTCCGGCGTGCTGCGCGACCCCGCCCTGGTGGAATCCATCCCGGTCCGGGCCTACGTGGACCTCGACCCCGCCTTCACGCAGCTGTGGGCGACCGAGGGCCTCGACGTCGGGCTGGCCGGACACACGCGACACGTGACGGTGGGCCTCGAGCTCGGAGCCGCCTCCTGCGCCGTGCCCACCTGCGGCCTGCAGTGGATCACCACCCTCCCCCCGGTCGTGCTCGACCTCTGGACGGCGGCATCCGGTGTCCGGACCGACGCCTTCACCACCGTGGCGAACTGGCGCTCGTACGGCTCCGTCGAACGGGACGGCGTCCCGCTCGGGCAGAAGGCCCACTCGATGCGAGCGCTGATCGACCTTCCGCGGCGGACCGGCGATGAGTTCCGGCTGGCCCTGGCCATCGATCCGGCGGAGCGGGCGGACCTCCGGGCCCTCGAGGCGAACGGCTGGCGCATCCTCGACCCCGCCGGCGTTGCGGGGACACCCGACGCCTACCGGACGTTCGTCCGGGGATCGCGGGCGGAGCTCGGCGTGGCCAAGAGCGGGTACGCGCTGTCGGGCTGCGGGTGGTTCAGCGAGCGAAGCGCCTGCTACCTGGCCTCGGGCCGCCCGGTGGTGGCCCAGGACACCGGGTTCTCCCGGCACCTGCCCACCGGCCGGGGGTTGCTGGCGTTCTCCACCGGGGACGGGGCGGTGGAGGCGGTCCACGACGTGCGCTCGCGTTACGCGGCGCACGCCCGCTGCGCGCGGTCGCTGGCCGAGGAGCTTTTCGACTCCGACCGCGTCCTGGGCCGTCTCCTGGAGGCGGTGGCGTGAAGGCCACGGCCGGGACGGCCGGCGACCTCGTGCCGATACTCCAGCGCGAGCTGGCCCGGACGTCGCCGGAGCTGGCCCCGATCGCGTGCATCTCGCGCCGGCCCTCCATGTACCGGTCGAGCTTCCCCCTCGACGAGCTGGACGTGGAGCTCTCCGACGGCACCGTTCTGCCCATGGTGCTGAAGGACGCGAGCGCGCCGCTCCCGGAGGCCCGGGACGCGAAGCCGCGCTTCCTCCGCGAGTCCCGCCGGGAGGTCCGCGTGTACCGATCGGGCATCCTGGGCTCCGGCCTCGCGCCGGCCTGCCACGGGGCCGTGGCCGATCGGGCGTGGCTGTTCCTCGAGCGCGTGGCGGGGACGCCGCTGTCCCAGTCCGGCGACCTCGACGCCTGGCGGGAGGCCGCCCGGGCCCTGGCGCGGCTCCACGGCAGGTTCGCCCAGGGGCCGCCGCATCTGCCGGAGCTCCTCCGGCGAGACGCCCGCTTCTACCGGAGGTGGCCGCGCCGGGCGGTGCGGCTGCTGCGCCGAGGTTCCGCCGATGCCCGGTCGGTGTTCGGGCTGCTCCGGGTGGCGGCGCGGTACGACGTCGTCGTCGAACGCCTCCTGGCCGCCCCCCAGACGTTCGTCCACGGCGAGCCGTACCCCTCCAACGTGCTCCTCCTGCCCGAGACGGGCCGCACCGGCGTCCGCCTGGTGGATTGGGAGATGGCCGGCACGGGTCCGGGACCGCTCGACCTCGCTGCCCTGGTCTCCGGCCGGTGGCCCGAAGCCGACCGCGCGGAGATCGTCGCGGCGTACACCGAGGCGGCCCCACCGCGGCTGGTCGCAGGGTTGCCCTCCCTGCTGGACGCCGGCCGGCTCCACCTCGCGATGCAGTGGCTCGGGTGGTCGTCCACCTGGACGCCGCCGCCGGACCAGGCCCACGACTGGACGGCGGAGGCGCTGGACGCGGCCGAGAGGTTGGGCCTGTGACGGACGGCGGGCAGCGGCTGCTGGTGGTGAACGCCGACGACCTCGGGCAGAGCGCCGGGATCGGCCGGGGGGTGATGGCGGCGCACCGGGCCGGCATCGTCACGGCCGCCAGCCTCATGGTGCGCTGGCCCCACGCCGAGGAGGCAGCTCGGATGGCCTGCGGGCACCCCGACCTCGACCTGGGCCTGCACGTCGACACCGGCGAATGGCGGTACGACGGCTCGGCATGGCGTCCGCGCTACGTCGTCGTCTCGAACGAGGACGAGTCCGCGGTCCGGGCAGAGGCGCGCCGGCAGGTAGCCCGGTTCCGCGAGCTCGTGGGGCGCGGCCCCACGCACCTCGACTCCCACCAGCACGTACACCTGTCCGAGCCGGTTCGGTCCGTGCTGGTGGAGCTCGCGGAGGAGCTCGCCGTCCCGCTGCGATGCGTGACGCCGGGCATCCGGTACCGGGGCGACTTCTACGGGCAGACGGGGAAGGGAGATCCGCTGCCGGACGCCATCACCGTCCGCTCGCTGCTGGACGTCCTCTCATCGCTCCCGCCCGGGGTCACCGAGCTCGGATGCCACCCGGCCGCCGCCCCGGATGCCCCCTCCTCCTACCGCAGTGAGCGCGTCCAGGAGCTCCAGGTGCTGTGCGATCCCCGGGTTCGGGAGGCCGTCGTTCGCCACGGGATCCGCCTCTGCAGGCGCCGGCCAGACCAGACCCTGGAATGACGGGGCGCGGGAGTGCAAGATGCACCCGTGTTCCTTGAGCGCGATCCGGCCGAGCCGCGGGAGGGGTGGCGTGCCCTTGCCGAGGGCGACTGGTCTGCCGCGCTCGCATCGTTCGAGCAGGCGACCACCGGGCGTGCCTCGCCGGACGTGAACCCAGCCGCCCTCGACGGGCTGGGCCGGGCGCGGTGGTGGCTGGGGGACGTTCCGGGCGCGGTGGAGGCCTGGGAGGGCGCGTACGCGGCCTACCGCAGGGACGCCGACACTGGGGCCGCCGCGCGCATGGCCCTGTTCCTGTCCACCGAGTACGCCGAGACGCTCGACAACCCGGCCGCGGCGGCCGGCTGGCTGGCCCGGGCGGAGCGCCTGGTCACGGAGGCCCCTCCGTCAGCGGTGGAGGGGTGGTTGCTCCTGGCCCGGGCCGAGCGGGCCACCCGTCCGGTCGACGCGCTGGATCTCGCCGAGCGGGCCCTTGCCGTGGCGGCGCGGGAGCGCGACCCCGACCTCGAGCTGACAGCCCTCGGCCACGTCGGCCTGGGCAGGATCCGGTTGGGGGACGTCGAGGCAGGGATGCGCGACTTCGACGAGGCGACGGCCGCCGTATCGAGCGGCGAGCCGAACGACCTCCGGACGCTCGGCGACCTCTACTGCGCCCTGGTGGTGGCCGGGGAGCTGACCCTGGACATGTTGCGGTTCCAGCAGTGGAGCGAGCTCGTCATGGGGTTCCTGGCCCGGCACCGCCACCCCGGGCTGTTCACCTTCTGCGGGACCTGCTGCGCGGAGGTCGTGGGCGCGGCGGGCGACTGGCGGGAGGTGGAGCGATGGCTGGTGGACACGCTGCGCACGCTGGAATCCACCGGGCAGCGGCCTCGGTGCGTGCATCCGGCGACGCGCCTCGCGAGCCTGCGGGTGCGACAGGGCCGGCTGGAGGAGGCGGAGCACCTCCTGGAGGGGTACGAGGACCTGCCCGAAGCGGTCCAGCCGATGGTCGCGCTGCATCAGGCCCGGGGACAGCTCGCGCTGGCGTCCGCACGGCTGCACCGGCGGCTCAACGAGGTGGGCCGAGACACGCTCCTGGCGGCGCCGCTGCTGGCCCAGCTAGCGGAGGTGCAAGTGGCGCGGGGTGACGCCGCCGGAGCATCGGCCACCGGGGCCGCGCTCGCGGGGATCGCGGAGCGGTCGGGGCTGGACCGGATCCGCGGCGAGGCGGACCTGGCGGCCGGCGCCGTGCTCACGCAGGACGACGATCCCGCGGCACCGGACGTCCTGCAGCGGGCGGTCGACACGTTCGCCGGTCTGCGGATGCCGCATGCCGTCGCCCGGGCCCGCGCCGCGCTCGCCCGGACCCTGGCGGGGACGGATCCCGATCGGGCGGTGGAGGAGGCCCGGCAGGCGCTGGCGTCGTTCGAGCGCATCGGCGCGGTTCGTGACGCCGACGCGGTGTCCCGGTTCCTTCGCGGCCTGGGGGTTCGTGGCCGGACCGGGCCCAAGGCGTACACGGACGTGCTGAGCAAGCGGGAGATCGAGGTCCTCCGGCTCCTGGGCGAGGGCCTGACGAACGCGGAGGTGGCGGCCCGCCTGTTCATCAGCACGAAGACGGCTGGGACGCATGTCTCCCACGTCCTGGCCAAGCTCGGGCTCCGCAACCGCGCGGAGGCCGCGGCGTACGCCCAGCGCCACCTGCCGTCGGAATCAGCGACGCGATAGGGAACCCTCCCGATCCTTTCGAGGCCCCCATGCTCCACCCTCGCCATGTGCGCGGCCGGACGAACCGGCCGCCCAGGAAAAGGGAGGGCGACATGGCGAGGACGACCGAGGCCCGCAGCGGGCCGGCGGGCCAGCGAGCGCGCTCGAGCGGGCTCCCCCCGATGCGCTTCGAGGCGCAATGCCGGGCGCTGGCGGCGACCGTGTACGACCTGCTGGCGGACCTGCCCGGCCACCTCGAGTTCGCCGGCCGGCGCCAGGGCGAGACCACGCGGCTGCTCACGATGGACGCGACGCCCGGTCCGGCGGAGGTGGGGACGGAGTTCCGCTCCACCGGCTCGGACGGCAAGGTGGCCGTCTGGCACGACCGCTCGGTGGTGACGGAGGCGACGCGGCCGTCGGCGTTCGAGTTCGTGACCGAAGGGGTCCGCCACGGCAAGCCGGGCTCGACCCCGATGGAGGCCACGACGGTCCACCGGTACGAGATCGCCACAACCGGGGACGGGTGCCGCGTCACCTACCACGGCGAGATCACCCGGACGGCCGGCTTCCCGGGGCTCGTGCGGGCCCCGCTGGTCGGCCGGCTGCTCGTGCGGATGTCCGCGAAGTACATGCGCCGGGGGTTCGACGCGCTGATCGCCCTGGCCGAGGAGCGGGCGGGCTTCCGTCCGCCGGCGGAGGAGGGATCGAGATGAGCGAGCAGAACACGGCCATCGTCCAGAGCGTCTATGCGGCGCTGAACGCCCACGACCTCGACGCGCTCGACGGCGTCATCGCGGAGGACGTGGTCCTGCACGGGATGGAGGCCCAGGGGCTGGCCGCCCTCAAGGCCGAGATGCGGGCCTACTTCGCCGGGGTCCCGGACTTCACGGTCACCGTCGAACGCCTCATCGCAGACCGAGACCGCGTGGGGACCTGGGTCGTGTGCAGCGGGACGCACACCGGCGAGCTGTGGGGCATCCCCCCGACCGGCCGCACCCTCGCCGTGCCGGAGATCGACCTGTGCAGGATCGAGGACGGGAAGGTGGCGGAGTTCTGGGTCCTCTCGGACGGCTCCGCGATGATGCGCCAGCTCGGCCTGGAGCCCCAGGCCGAGCCCGACCCGGCCGGCTGATCACACCGGGCTCGGGAGGGAGGGTCCCGAAGACCCGGGGCCCTCCCCTCGCGCCGCCTGTGGGGGCGGGAACCACGGATAATTGGCCGATGCCCCCGGAGCCGGCGCTCGGCGACCCTCCAGCCGCTCGGCCGCGCCTCACCACCCCGGCCCTGCGCGCGGCGCTGCTGTGTGCCGTGCTGGTGGCCGTGGCGATCCCGGCGGTCCTCGTCAGAGCCGGATGCATGTCCGGGTCTGCGGTTCCCCGCCCCCCACCGCCCAGCGCGTCCCGTTCTGCTCGCTCCCGCCCGGCGTCCGCTCGCTGATCGCCGGCGGGTTCCAGGCCGGTCGCTCGCCCGACGTGCTGACGGTCTCGGCGGGCGCGGAGATCGCGGGCTCCAGTGCGGACGCGTCCGGCACGCCGGCCGTGCCGTGGATCTCGCTCACGGGGCCGGCCGCCGCCCGCGTGCCGCTGGTGTTCGCCGGACCCGGCATCGCCCACGCGGCAGTGGATCCCGGAACGGGCCTCGACACCGTCGCGCCGACGGTGGCGCGCATCCTCGGTGTCCGGCGCCCCGCCCCGCCCAGCCACGCCTCGCGCTCCGGCGCCGAGAGCGCGTCGGTCGCCTCGACGACCCCTCCCCGGCTGGTGCTGCTCTTGGCCTGGGAGGGCGTCGGATCGCGCGATCTGCGCTCCGACCCGGAGCGCTGGCCGTTCCTCGACTCGCTCGTCCGGACGGGCGCGGCCACGCTCGATGCGGAGACGGGGTCGCTCCCTCTCGACCCGGCCGCGGTCCTCACCACCATCGGAACAGGGGCGCGGCCGTCGCAGCACGGCATCACCGGAACAGCGCTCCGCAGCACCTTCACGGGCGCGATCCAGCGCGCGGGGGCAGCGGACGCCCCTCCGGCCGAGCTCCCCACGCTGGCCCAGGACCTCGTGCGCCAGGACCGCTCGGCGCTCGTGGCCCTCGTCGAACCGTCGCCCGTCGACGTGGGCCTGGTGGGGGCGGAGTACTACATCGGCCTGCCCCTCCCCACGGTGCGGGTGACGCCGCCGGGCCACGCCGTCGCCGCCGCATCCGCGCTCCTCGAGGCCGGCATGGGGGCCGATGAGACCTCGGACGTCCCAGCGGTCGTGCTGCGCGGTCCCGTCTCCGCCCTCGATCGCGGCACCCGCCGCCTCGTCGCGCTGGCGGACCGGGCTTCCGGTTCGCGCTTCGTCACCGTCGTCGCCGGCACGGGATCGGCGACCACTTCCGGCGGCGCCATGCCGGCGGGCAACGTGGGCGCAGCGCTCGAACGCAGGCTGCCGGCCTCGACGGAGATCGTCGAGGAGGTGACGCCCGGCGGGATCTTCCTGCGCCGCCACGCGTCCAGCTCGGGCGTGACGAGCCATGACCTCACGGACGCGCTCCTGCGGCTGCCCGCCCCCGGTGGGCGACGCCTGATGGCGGATGCGTTCCCCTCCTTCGCCGTGTCGCTCGAGAGGTACTGCTCGTGACGCAGACGGCCGCCGGCCTGCCCGGGCTCGTCGGACCCGCCACACCCCGCCGGCCGGTGAGCCCCGCGGTGGCGGCGTCCCTGGCGCTCGGCCTGGCGGCGGCAGGGCTCGCGCTGCGCCTGTTCCACGCCGACCGCGTGCCATGGCTGGCGACGCTGCTGCTGCTCTTCTCGTCGCTGCTCATCCAGGCGTTCCCCTTCGTGCTGCTCGGCGCGCTGGCCTCCGCGGCCATCGAGGTGTTCGTGCCCGGCTCGGCGCTGGCCCGCTTCGGCCGGCTGCCGCGCCGGCTCCAGCTGCCGGTGGCCGGGGTCTCGGGCCTGGCGTTCCCGGTCTGCGAGTGCGGCTCGGTCCCGGTGGCCCGCCGGCCGCGCGGGCGTTTCCGCGGGTGCCGCGGTCACGTTCATGCTGGCGGCGGCGATCGCGATGGGCTGGGCCGTGGGGATCCGCTCCCCGCGCGAGCTGCTGAAGGCCCTGCCCGACGACGACGCGGGGCCCGACCGGCACGGCCGGACGGCGCGCGCGTTCTTCGAGCACTTCGCCGCCGACGCCGTCTTCATGGGCGGCTACCTGGTGGTCGGCGCGGCGGCGGCCGCCACCCTCCAGACCTTCGGGCCGGAGTCCGTCATGAGCTCGGTGGCGGGGACCTACGGCGTCGACGTCGTGGAGATGATGGCCCTGGCCGGGGTCCTGTGCTGTGGTTCCTGTGGCTGGGCGGCGGGTGGGCCCCGCATGTGTCGCCGAGGATCTTCTGGGTGGCGACTGTGGCTGCTGGCCGCGCTCGCCCTCCCGGTGGTCGTGATCCTGGCGATGCCGTCGTCGTCGCTCGGC
>WNGA01000589.1_pt1 | contig 74551 bp, 68 predicted proteins | sample 5400061 | NCBI WGS metagenome assembly WNGA01 (sample SAMN13153366, study PRJNA577476) | soil metagenome | isolation source: 100 cm soil or saprolite under grassland replicate 2 | place: USA:California | collected 2016-06-15
ACCCATATCCCGATCGAGACCAAGCATCGACTCGAAAACGTGGGGAAGGTCCCGCTTTTCCTCATAGAAGTCCAGTCGGGGAGCTACCTGGGCGAGGACGACATCGTGCGGTTTGAAGACCGCTATCGGCGGGAGTGAGCCCGTCGGCGAAAACACGAGCGGAGAACGGGATCGTCTGCACGTACGGACCTTCCCATCCGCCTGATCCATGATAGCCGCTGCGCTAACCGGTCATGACATTCTATTGCGCGAGTCGCGCTGAACGCCGATGAGGATCGGCCGCAACCTCGTTGCGGGACTCGGAAGCTCCGTATTGACGGCGCTGATCGGTCTGGCAGTCATTCCCTTCTACGTCAGATACCTCGGCGTGGAAGGTTATGGGCTTATCGGATTTCTCGCCACCGTACAGGTGGTCGTCCAGCTCCTCGATTTCGGTCTGGCGACGACCATCAATCGTGAAGTCGCCCGCGGAACGGGACCGGGCGAGGGGCGTGAAACGAGGACTCTGCTGCATACCTTGTCCGTGATCTACTGGATCACGGCGAGTGTCATCGCGATGGCGATGGTAGTGCTCTCGCCCGTCGTCGCCACGCACTGGCTTCGCGCTGACGGGTTAGGCACTGAACGTCTGGTGGTGGCGATCATGCTGATGGGGCTTGTGATCGCCTGCCGCTGGCCGGCGCAACTCTACCAGGGCGCACTTATGGGCGCGCAGCGCATCGTGATCTCGAGCGCGCTCAACGTCGCCTGGGTCTCCCTGGGAAGCGGCGGCGCCGTACTCTTGCTTGCCTTCGTCTCGACGAGCATCGAGACCTTCCTTCTCTGGCAGTCGGGCGTCGGTCTGGCGTACGCGTTCGCGGCGCGGGCCGCCAGCTGGCGGGTCGTCGGCCGGGAGCCGGTGCGGTACGATCGTCGGCAGCTCGAGCGGATCTGGCGCGTCTCGGCGGGCTTAACCGGGATAAGCGTCACTGGAATCGCGCTCAGCCAGATCGACAAAGTCGTATTGAGCAAGATGCTCAGTCTCTCGGAGTACGGAGAGTATATGCTAGCGGTCGCGATCGCCGGGACGTTGTACCTGGTCAGTACCCCGCTTTTCAACGTCGTCTATCCGCGTTTTTCGACTCTGGTCTATTCCGGCGATGTCGACCGCTTGGCCGGGATCTACCGTTTGTCGGCGCGCTTGCTCGGTGCGATTGTTTTTCCGGTTGCGATGTTCTTTTCGGTTTTCCCAGTGGAAATTGTTCGGGCGTGGACTGGCAACCCGGCACTTGCGCAGCGCGCGGGGTTGATCCTTCCCGCGCTCGCCGTCGGCACCGCGCTGCACAGCGTCATGTACGTGCCGTACGCGCTCCAGCTTGCCCACGGCATGACCCGGTTGCCTCTGACAATCAACGCGATGCTGCTGCTCGTCGTCGTGCCCCTGACCATTGCTCTCGCGTCAGCGCACGGCGCGCTGGGCGGCGCCCTGGCGTGGCTTATTCTGCATGCCCTGTACCTTGTACTCGGGACCTGGCTGACACACCGGCGTCTGCTCAAGGGGCTGGGGCCGAAATGGCTCGCCCTTGATGTCGGGGTTCCATTGGCCGTTTCGGCGCTCGTGGGGCTCCTCGCGTTCACCCTGCCTGTCGGCGGGGACTTGGGCGTCTATGCGCGGGTAGGCTGTGGCGTCGCATGGGCCGTATTCGCATCCGTGCTCACGATAGCGGCTTCCCCCGCGCTACGCGCTGCCGCGCTGCAGCACATTCGCGAATGGGCCTACAAGACGCCACAGGGGAAAGCGACATGATAGGCAGACTGCGCAACTACTTCCTCGACCTGCGCGATCGTCAGCGCATCGCGATCGCTCTCGCACGGGGAGGGGCGGCCATGCACCGACGGACAATCGATATGGCGAGGCCGTCCACTTGGGAGTTCTCCGGATTCAGCCAGAACGGCGAGGACGGGACGGGCCCAGCTTCGATCCGGCAACCGCTATTTCATGGAGATCGGGGCGGCAGACGGAATCGAAAACAACACGGCTTGGCTCGCCATTACGGAAAAATACGATGGAATCATGATCGAGGGAGACGCGTACCGGGCCGAGCGAGGCCGGCGGATGATCGCCGGCTCCAACATCGGCGTGGAGTGCCGCAATCTGTTCGTTACGCCCGATGTCGCCGCGCGCATCGCCTCCACGGCCCTTCATAATGACCCCGACGTGTTTTCCCTCGACATCGACGGCAACGACTACTATGTCGCGCAGGCGCTGTTCGACGCCGGACTGAGGCCGAAGATCCTCGTTGTAGAGTACAACTCGGTCTTCGGTCCGGAGCGCAGTGCGACGATCGAGTACAGTGAGAATTTCGACTTCACCTCGGCGCATCCCACGCAGCTCTACTACGGTGTTTCCATCGCCGGCTGGCGGGCCTGTCTTTCGAAAAGGGGGTACCGGTTCGTGACGGTCGAGCGCAACGGGGTCAATGCGTTCTTCGTCGATGCGGCGCTCTTTGAAGCGGACTTCCTCGACGGACTCAAGGGGCTGGCTTTCGCCGAGAATCACTATCAGCTCATGAAATTCCGGGTACCGAGCGAGGAACAGTTCTCGCTGATTTCGTCGATGAGGTTCGTGCCGATCTGACGGCAGTATCCCGATGCCGAGCATCGAGTAACCGGACTGTGTCCAACCCGCGACTCAAGCTGTCCATCTGCATCGCTACTTACAACCGGGCTGCGTTCGTCGCGGAGACGCTCGCTTCGATCGTCGATCAGCTGACCCCAGAAGTCCAGCTCATTGTCGTGGACGGCGCCTCCCCTGACAGGACGTCCGAGGTCGTCGCGCGGGCGGCTTTACGCTGCCCCGCGCTGCGTTACTATCGGGAAAGGGAGAATTCGGGTGTGGACGGAGACTACGACAAGGCGGTCGGCTACGCCGAAGGCGAGTATTGCTGGTTGATGACCGATGACGACGTGCTTGTTCCGGGGGCGGTCCGGCGCGTATTGGGCGCTCTCGAGGGACGCCCGGACCTCGTGGTGGTCAACGCGGAGGTTCGAAACGTCGACTTGACCGCGAAGCTGGAGAGCCCGCGGCTCGATATTCACGCCGACCTTGCCTTCGATGAGAATCAGAGGGAAGAATTCTTCGTCCGGGCGGCAAACTACCTTTCGTTCATCGGAGGGGTCGTCATACGCCGCGACGCCTGGCTCGCGCGGGACCGCGCATCCTACTACGGCACACTGTTCATACACGTGGGCGTGATCTTTCAGAGCCCGGCGATTGGAAAGGTCAAGGTGATCGCGCAGCCGCTGATCATGATCCGCAACGGCAACGCCATGTGGACGCCCCGCGGCTTCGAGATCTGGACGTTCAAATGGCCCGCTCTGCTGTGGTCCTTCGGCGAATTCTCGGAGGCGGCCAAGCGGGCGGTGTGCGTCCGGGAGCCGTGGCGGGGTTTCAAGTACCTCGTTTTTCATAGAGCCCTCGGTTCCTACTCGATCGCTGAGTTCCGGAAATATTTCGCCGGCATCGCCCGCGGGCGGGCCCGCGTAATCGCCTGGCTGACGGCGCGCTGTCCCGGAGCGCTGGCGAATCTTGCGGCCGTTGTCTATTACGGCCTGTTCAAGAGAGGCTCACGCGTCGCGCTTTACGATGTGCTGCGCAGCCGCCACGCAGGTGCGACAAGCCGTCTGGCAGCGCGCGCTCTCGGCATTTATCTTCGCTGACGGCCTTGAGGACAGCGCTCATCACCGGAATCACGGGCCAGGACGGGAGCTACCTCTCCGAACTGCTGCTCGGCAACGGCTATCGCGTCGTCGGCGTCGTTCGTAGGACTCCGGGCGAGGCGGCGCGCTCGCTTCCGCCGGGGCTGACCGGCCGAGTCGAACTCGTATCCTGGGACATGTTGGATGCGCGCAAGATTGTGGAAATTGTCGGGGATTACCGCCCCGCGGAGCTATACAATTGCGCGGCCTACTCTTCCGGTGCGAGCATGTACGACGAGGTCCTCGGCATCGCAGAGGTCAATGGCCTCGCGGTAACGCGTATCCTGGAGGCCATACGCAACGTGGACGCCGGCATTCGTTTCTGCCAGGCATCGAGCAGCGAGATATTCGCAAACACGTCGGAAAGCCCGCAGTCCGAGAAGACGCCTGTCAGTCCTCGCAGCCCGTACGGGGCCGCCAAGGCCTACGCTGATTTCATGATCAGAATCTACAGACAGCGCTACGGGCTATTTGCCTGCTCGGCGATTCTGTTCAATCACGAAAGTCCCCGGCGCGGACCTGCCTTCGTGACGAGGAAGATCACGCGCGAGGCCGCGCGGATCAAGCGGGGACTGGTGGCCGAGCTCGGGCTCGGCAACCTCTCGGCCCTGCGGGACTGGGGATATGCGGGCGACTGTGTGCGCGCCATGTGGTTGATGCTGCAGGGTGTCCGAGCGGAGGATTTCGTGATTTCGACCGGCGAATTGCACTCGGTACGCGAATTCTGCGAATCCGCTTTCGGGCACCTCGGACTGGACTACCGGGACTACGTCCGCGAGGACCCCATGGACTACCGGCCCGCCGAACCGACGCAACTCGTGGGGAACAGCGACAAGGCGCGCACGGTATTGAATTGGCGGCCCGAGGTCGGGTTTCGCGAACTGGTTGCGATGATGGTGGAGGCTGACCTGCGCGCGCTCGGCACGGCCGGGTAGACCCTTCTGGGCGATCGATCCCGCCGGAGACCGGAGCAGGATGTACACGAAAACGGACAAGTGCAGGATTTGCGGCAACCACCGGCTCGTGAGGGTGCTCGACCTCGGCGCGCAGATGCTGACAGGGAGATTTCCGCGAGACAAGAGGGCAAAGGTCACGAGTGGGCCGCTTCGACTGGTGAAGTGCACGGGCGGAGACGACGCCTGCGGTCTCCTGCAGCTCGAGCACTCCTACGACCTGCGGGAGATGTACGGGGAAAACTACGGCTATCGCTCCGCGCTCAACATGAGCATGGTGACGCATCTGCACGGCAAGGTACGCCGACTGCTCGAGCGAGCGGCACTGCGCGACGGCGACCTCATCGTCGACATCGGCAGCAACGACAGCACGACACTGCAGGCCTACCCTGCGCGCGGCCCGATCCTCGTGGGGATTGATCCCACCGGGGACAAGTTCAGCAGTTTCTACCCTCCCCACATTCAGTTGATCCCAGACTTCTTCTCCGCGCGCGCGCTGAAGGAGCGTTTCCCAGGCACGAAAGCGAAGATCATCACGTCCTTCTCGATGTTCTACGACCTCGAGGACCCGATCGCCTTCATGCGCGAAGTGCACGAGGTGCTCGCCGACGACGGGATATGGGTGTTCGAGCAGAGCTACATGCCCACCATGCTCGAGACGAACTCCTACGACACCGTGTGTCACGAGCACCTCGAGTACTACGCGCTCAAACAGATCAAGTGGATGGCCGACCGCGTCGGCTTCAGGATTGTCGATGTCGAGCTGAACGACATCAACGGCGGCAGCTTTTCGGTGACGGTCGAGAAGGCGCAAGACGACGCGCCGCCGCCGGCGGCTGTCCGGACGATGCTCGACGCGGAGAGGGAGCAAGGGCTCGACACTGTGGCGCCCTATGCGGCGTTTGCTCAGCACGCTGCCGCGGCAAAGGAAGAGCTGCTCCAATTCGTCCGAGCCGCCCGCGCTCAGGGGAAGACCATCGCCGGGCTGGGTGCCTCGACCAAGGGTAACGTCATCCTGCAATACTGCGGCTTCACCGACCGGGACATCAGCGCCATCGGCGAAGTAAATGCCGACAAATTCGGGTGCCTCACCCCCGGAACTTGGATCCCCATCATCCCCGAGCAAGAACTGCTCGAGCGCAAGCCGGACTACGTGATCATCTTGCCGTGGCACTTCCGGCGCTTCTTCGAAGCGAACAAGAAATTGTCCTCGCTAAAGCTCATCGTCCCGCTCCCGAAGCTGGAATTCCTCTGAAAAGGGGACGATTAACCGGTACGAGATCGTACGTCCGTCCTGCTTCGACCCCGGAGGTACGTAGTGCGGTGCGAAAGGAAGAACCGAAGCATGCTCAAGAGATGCCAGCGCAGGTAGCGCAGATTGCGGCGGCTCTGCCGCCGCGCCTCGTGGATCACGATTGCCCCAGGGCACAGCACCACGCGCCGGCCGCCGCGTGCGAGCCGCGCGCAGAGATCGGCGTCCTCGTAATAAAGGAAGTATCTCTCGTCGAATCCGCCGATGTCCGCGAAAACCCCGCTTGAAACAAGCATGAACATTCCCGCAACCCAGTCGGGATAGAGCAGCTCGGCTCCGCCCACCGGATACTCGATTTCCGGGGAAGCTCGCAGCGCCTTCTTTAGGATTCCCCACGGCGTCGGAAAGTTTCGAGCGCTGTCCTCAATCGTGCCGGCTTGATTGCGTATTAGCGGCGCCACGATGCCCGCCTGCGGGTCCTCCAGACAGGCGAGCAGGGCCGGAAAAGGATCGTCTTCCAGCCGGATGTCGGGATTCATCACGCAAAAATGCTTGGCTTTGCATTTTCGGAACGCGGCGTTGTGATTCGCGCCGAAACCTTGCGGCTTGGCGTTGCTCAATAGCCGGACCGGAAACGCGAAGCGTGTCGGATCGAACGGCAGCGCTTCCGGAACGTTCACGGTGAGAAGAACCTCGATCACGGTTTTGCTGTGAAAGGACAGGTCGCGGAGCAAGAGGTCGACGAGCTCGCCTTGGCCGTGGCTGACCACGGAGATTGAAACCCGAGGAATGTCCGTCGCCGAGCTTGCGAAGCCTCCATACTGACCGTTCATTCTTCACCCCATCTCGAGCGACGCCGTCCTGCGGCCGTTCCGCGATCTATCACTTCTTTGCCAGCGCCCAGACCGATACGGGGAACTCCGGCTCGTTGGCCAGGGACTTGAACCACCCTCGCCGGGCCCAGCTACCGAAATTTGCCTTGACGCAAGCGCGATTGCCCCAGGAGCCGGTACGGATCTTCTCGATGGGGAACCCGCATTCGGCCAGGAGATGTTTCATTCCCAGTTCCGTCCATCGCGAGCAATCGACGGGGACCTCGTGCACCTTGATCAGGAACGGCGTTGTGATCAGCAAGTAACCGCCCGGCTTCAGCATGGCGTGAACGTTCTTTCCGGCACGGTAAGGCCAGAGCAGGTGCTCGAAAACCTGGTCGGCGATGATCAGATCGAAGGTTTTCGGCAGCGTCGTGCTGCAGACGTCGAAATCAGGGAAATTGGCCTCAGTAAATGATTTGAATCCGAGCCCGCGCCAGACGTGGCCGGCCGAGATCTCCAGCACCTCCAGCTGCGAAGGTTCGAGCTTTCGGACCAGCTTGAAGCACTCCTGGTACATCACGGCGCGCGCCCAGTGGCCGTAGTCGTAACGGACTGCATCGAGGAATTTCTTGATCAGTCGCTTGTTCTTCTCGGAAATAATCATTTCTTCGACCCTGCCCATTTTTCTGGCTTAATACGCCTGCCCATCGGGTCGACGCAGGCACGCCGCCACGGCCACACGCTTCGCATACTTGAGCAGCGAATAGATCGTCAACGCCAGTGCAGGGAACAGTCCCAGCTTGCCCGCCCTTTTCAGACCCCAATAGTTGTCGAGCTCGCTCTTTTCCATCTCCCACTGCCTGCCGCTCAGGCCCCCGGCGCCATAGGGCGCCTTGAACATGCAGGCGAGCGGCAACTCGATCCTGTATATGTCGTATCCGGAAAACGCCGCCTGCAGCACCCACCAGTAATCTTCCATGTAGCGCTTTTCCCGATGAAGGCGAATCGGGAATTCCCTCCTGACCATGACGGACCTCAGGGAAAAGCAGTTGCCGAGCAGAAGCCGGCGCGGGTCGATGCGCGCGATTCTCGCAGAACCGGGCTCGTCCGTCGGAATCTTCCCGTCCCGGACCCATGTGGTCGGATGCCCCGTCAATTGCGCTTCGGGGTGGACTTGCATCCAGCCGTGCTGGATTTCCAGCTTCTTAGCGTGCCAGGCATCATCCGCGTCGAGGAACGCCACATAGGGCTGGGTCGCCGCGTTCCACCCGGCATTGCGCGCTTGCCCGGCGCCGCCGTTCACGGTTAGTTCCAGTACCTTGATCCAACCCGGCGGATATTCCGAGGCAATCTGACGGAGAGTTTCCGGCGTGGTGTCGGCGCTACAATCATCCACCAGTATGATTTCGCGCGGCAGCGCGGTCTGCGCCGCGATCGAACGGATCGAGCGCCGGACAGTATCGCCGCACCGGTAGCACGGGATCACTGCGCTTACAGGCACGCGTTCTTCGGGTAAAGTCGCAATCGGCATCGCCGGCCTTCAGGTTTTCGTCCAGTAGGCGGGCTTTCCCGCAAGCCGCCTGCCCCAATCCATGGCGCGCCGGGCAGACTTCTCGCCGAGCACGCGCCACAGCAGCAGGCGTATGTAGGCCCTAGCGAGCGCCGCGACAAAATGAAGATTGACGGCAGGTAACCCGTGCTTCATGCGCGCCGCCTGCATCTCTCGCAGCGAAATGAGGGTATTTTCCGGACGGCTGCTGATGCCTCCATGCTGCATGTCGGTGACGATGATTTCCGGCAGGTAGCGCGGTTCGCCCGCCTTCAATTCCCGCAGGAGAAGCTCGTAATCTCCCGCGATGCGATTCGATTCGTCGAAAAGTCCGAGCCGCTGGAAAATGCTCCGATGAAACATCAACCCCGGAGTCGGCAGGCAATAGGTCCCCTGCATGAAGCGCTTGCGCGCGTTCACCCAGGACATTCCGAGACGGTCCACTTCCACTCCATTCCTGTCCACCATAGCTACCTGTCCGTAGACGATGCGCTGCTGCGCGGGCGCGGCAAGGTGCGGAGAGATTTTCTCCAATACCGTGGAATCGTGCAGGTAATCGTCGGTGCCGAGAAAACATACCCAGTCTCCCTTGGCCCGGGCCAGACCCTTATTCCAGGCGTGATAAATCCCCCGATCGGGCTCGGACACCCAATCTTTGACGGCGCCCCGGTTCGCCTCTATGACCTCCACGCTGCCGTCCGTAGAGCCCCCGTCGATAACGATCAGCTCTCTGGACGCGCAGGTCTGGCGTGCCACGCTGTCGATGCAGCGCTGCAGAGTACTTTTTCCGTTGAACACGGCAACAATGAACGTGACCAGCGGCGTGCGGATTCTCTGATCGCTCATGAAGCGGATTCTAATGACAAAACGGCACTGCGACCGCGTTCCCTGACGGGGCGATCTCATCTTCCTTGCCGGACGCACACGCGTGACTTCGCTTCAGACTGAATCGAAAAGCGGGCGGCCCTTGCCGTATGCGATGGCGATCGGTACGCGGCTGACATCTAAGACGAGGTGATGCCAGCAGCCGAGCTTGCTTCGCGAAGACATATCGCCAGAGAGACCTGCCATTCCGGCAGGTCCACCTTCCAGCGCGCCGAGATCGCCGCGCTGGACAGTACCGAATTTGCCGGCCTCCTGGCGGGGACCGGATATTCCCTGGTAGAAATGGCTCTGACCGATGTATCGATCCCACGTGCCTTGAGGATTTCGCACGCGAAGCCATACCAGCTTGTCGCGCCACCCGCCGTGAGGTGATACAGGCTGCCCGTCTTTCCGGCCTCGGCCTCCTTGGTCAATTGCGCGGTCGCAGTCGCGATGTCCCGGCACCACGTCGGCGCTCCGACTTGGTCGTCCACCACGCGCAGCTCGCGGCGCTCGCGCGCGAGACGCAAAATCGTGAGTAGGAAGTTCCTGCCGCGCAAGCCGTACACCCAGCTCGTGCGCAGGACCAGGTGCCGGCAGCCGCTCGCCTGGACTGCCCGCTCGCCCTCGAGCTTGCTTCTGCCGTAGGCGCTGATCGGATTCGGGGGGTCGGTCTCGAGATACGGGGTGGGCTTCGTGCCGTCAAAGACATAGTCGGTGGAGTAGTGGATCAGCAGTGCACCAAGGCGCTTCGCTTCCTCGGCGAGAGTCTGCGGCGCCGCCGCGTTGATTTGCATGGCGAGCTCCGGCTCGGACTCCGCGCGGTCCACGTCTGTGTAGGCCGCGGCATTGATGATGAGTCCCGGTCTCACCTCGCGGACTCGCGCGATGATCTGATCCGGGTCTGCCAGATCGAGCGATGCATGATCGAAGGCGACTACCTGCCCGAGAGGCGGAAGGCGCCGTTCGAGCTCCCAGCCGACTTGCCCGGTTTTTCCGGTCAGCAGAATCTTCACTGAAACACTTCGGCATCCCGCAGCTGCGCCCCCGCGGCGTCTTTGGCCGATAGTGCGGGCGCGCCGCCGGGGAGGGGCCAATCGATGCGAAGGTCCGGATCGTTCCAGAGGATGCAGCGCTCGTCCTCGGGCGCGTAGAACTCCGTGGCCTTATACAGGACCTCGGCAAAGTCGCTCAATACGCAAAAGCCGTGCGCAAAACCGACCGGGATCCAGAGCATCTTGTGCGATTCCGCGTTCAGGCGAACGCCCTCCCACCGGCCGAAAGTGGGCGAGCTGCGGCGGATGTCCACCGCTACATCAAAGATTTCGCCGGCGACAACGCGGATGAGCTTGCTTTGCGGCTGGCGGATCTGATAATGCAGCCCACGCAGCACGCCTCGTCCTGAGCGCGAGTGGTTGTCCTGGACGAAACGAGCCCGGATTCCTGCGCGCTCGAACTCCCGTTCGTTCCAGCTCTCGAAGAGGAACCCGCGCGCGTCGCCGAATACGCGGGGCTCGAGGAGCAACACTCCGGAGAGTCCGGTCGGCGTGACCTTCATTTGTCGCGTGGGCTGTCCCGCAGCAGCGACAGCAGATACTCCCCGTAACCGCTATTCCTGAGCGGCGCCGCCAGCGCCTCGAGCTGCGCGTCGTTGATCCACATCTTGTGCCAGGCGACCTCTTCGGGGCAGCCGATCTTGAGACCCTGCCGCCGCTCCAGCGTCTCGATGAAATGACTGGCTTCGAGCAGCGATTCGTAGGTGCCGGTGTCGAGCCACGCGTGCCCCCGCCCCAGCGTTTCCACGTGAAGCATGCCCTCTTTGAGGTAATGGCGATTGACGTCGCTGATCTCCAGTTCCCCGCGCGCCGAAGGCTTGAGCGATTTCGCGATGCGCACGACTTGGTTATCGTAGAAATAAAGACCCGTCACTGCATAGTGCGACTTGGGCTTCGCCGGCTTTTCCTCGATGCTGAGGGCACGGCCTTTCACATCGAGCTCGACCACGCCGTAGCGCTGCGGCTCCTGCACCCGGTAGGCGAATACCGTCGCGCCCGAGGATTTCTTCGCCGCCTGCCCGAATGTGGGTTGCAGGTCGTGGCCGTAGAAAATATTGTCCCCGAGAACCAGCGCGCAGGGCTCCTCCCCCACGAAGCGCTCTCCGACGAGAAAAGCCTGTGCAATGCCGCCCGGGCTCGGTTGGACGGCATACTGGAGGTCGAGTCCCCAACGCGCGCCGTCACCGAGCAGCTGCTCGAAGCGCGGTGTGTCCTGCGGCGTGGAGACCACGAGCAAATCGCGGATGCCGGCCAGCATCAGGGTGCTCAGGGGGTAGTAGATCATCGGCTTGTCGTAGACCGGCAGAAGCTGCTTGGATACGACCTGCGTCACCGGGAAGAGGCGCGTGCCGCTGCCCCCGGCAAGAATGATGCCCTTCACGCCTCGCCTCGATTGGCATAGTTCTTCTCGATCCAGTGGCGGTGGGCGCCGCTCGTCACACGCGCGACCCAATCCGGGTTGTCCAGATACCAGGCGACGGTCTTGCGCAATCCGGAATCGAAGCTCTCGGAAGGCACCCACCCGATTTCAATGGTGATCTTCGTCGCGTCCATCGCGTAACGACGGTCGTGTCCCGGGCGGTCCTTCACGAAGGAAATCAACATGGAATGCAGGCTCTTGCGATTGGGCCTCGCCTCGTCGAGCAGGGCGCAGATCGCGTTCACCACCTCCAGATTGGTCTTCTGATTGTTGCCGCCGACGTTGTAACTCTCGCCGACGCGGCCGCGTTCCAGGACTTGCCGGATCGCCGTGCAATGATCCTGCACGTACAACCAGTCGCGCACGTTGCCACCCTCACCATAGACCGGCAAGGGCTTGTGGGTGATGGCGTTCAGGATCATGAGGGGAATGAGCTTTTCGGGAAACTGATAGGGTCCGTAGTTGTTCGAGCAGTTGACGGTCAGCGTCGGAAGTCCGTAGGTGTGATGGTACGCCCGCACCAAGTGGTCGGCGGCCGCCTTCGAAGCTGCATAAGGGCTGTTCGGCGCGAAAGGAGTCGACTCGTTGAAAGGTGGATCATTGGGACCGAGCGAACCGAATACCTCGTCGGTCGAGACGTGCAGGAATCTGAAATCCGCGCGTTGAGGAGGCGCTTGCCTTTCCAGCCAGACCCGTGTTTCCTCGATCAGGCCGAAAGTGCCCAGGATATTGGTCTGGACGAACTCGGCGGGCCCGTGAATGGAACGATCGACATGGCTTTCCGCGGCGAAGTGAACGACGGCGCGCGGCGCGTGTCGTTCCAGGAGGTGCCGCACCAGGTTCCGGTCGCAAATATCCCCGTGGACGAACACGTGCGCCGGGTTGTCCTTGAGGGCACGGAGATTCGCGGGATTGCCCGCGTAGGTGAGCTTGTCCAGGTTGATCACGGATTCCGCGCCCTGCGCGAACCAGTCCAGCACAAAATTCGAGCCTATGAAACCGGCACCCCCCGTCACCAGAACGGTCATTCCGAGGCGCGCTCCAGCGCCTTCAGTTTCGCGTACTTGTTGAAACTGTTCATACAGCCGATCGTGACGTGCACCAAGCCCGGCACCCCGTCGAGAAAACCGAGCCGCAACAGGTAGAACTTGATGAAGCGCAGGGTGGGTGAGAGCACCAGCTGCAAGGCATTCGCGCGGCGGCCCGCGGCGCGCAGCGATTCGGCCTGCAGACTCGTGTAGCGGTTCTGCTTGTCGAGATACTTCTCCAGCGTTTCCGCCGAATCGTGCAGGAGATCGCCCCGGAGCCTGAGCACCGGGGACCGGGTTACGATCTTTTCATGCACCGACTCGTTGCCCCAGCGCGCATGCCCGCGGTGGAACAGGCGCACGTTCCAGTCGGGGTAGCCCTCGCCGTGCTTGAGCCAGCGTCCCAAAAAGCGGTTGCGGCGCGGCATGGCGTAGACAAAGCCGCGCGGTGCCTTGAGCTCGGCGACGATAGCCTCGCGAAGCTCAGGGCTCAGGCATTCGTCCGCGTCCACGCACAATAGCCACTCGTGGCTCGCGGCGTCGACAGCGAACTGCTTTTGCGCGCCGAACCCGAGCCATTCCTTCCGCACGACGCGAGCGCCGTGGCGGGCGGCGAGCTCGACCGTGCCGTCCGTCGAGCCCGAGTCCACCACGACGACCTCCTCGGCAAAGGCGACGCTCGCAAGGCAGCGTTCCAGCTGGCTGGCGGCGTTGCGGGTGATGATGGCTACGGACAAGGGCATGGGCGCGAGGGGAGAGACGGCAAACCCGTATAATCAGCGGCTTATGTGCGGCATTCTAACCGCTTTCCGCGCCTGGCGGCTCCAGGTGCCTGAAGCCGTCGCGGCGTTCTGATGTGGCGGGCCGGCTATAGGCTGCTCCTCTGGCTCGCTTTCCCCCTGGTTCTCGCGCGCCTGTGGTGGCGTGGGCGGCACGAGCCGGGATACAGGCAGAACATAGCGGAGCGATTCGGCTTCTACCCTACGCGGCCCGCGCGGCCGGTGATCTGGTTGCACGCGGTATCGGTGGGTGAGACGCGTGCCGCGGAGCCGCTGCTGCACGCGCTGCGATCCAGTCATCCTGACTGCGATCTGTTGATTACCCAGATGACCGCAAGCGGCCGGGAGGCGGCGCAGCAACTTTTTGGCGGCGCCGTGCGCGTTGCGTGGCTCGCCTACGACTATCCCTCGGCCGTCAGGCGGTTCCTGCGCAACTTCCGGCCGCGGCTTGGCATTCTGATGGAAACTGAAATCTGGTTTCACCTCGTGAACGAATGTCAACGCTCCGGCGTGCCGCTCTTGCTTGCCAATGCCCGAATGTCGGCTAAGTCGGCGCTCGGCTACGCCGCGGTCGGGCCACTCGTACGGGTCGCTCTCGGGGGTCTGAGCGCGGTTGCGGCGCAAACCACCGAAGACGCCGAACGGCTTCGATCCCTTGGCGCGCGCGCCGTGGAAGTCACCGGGAACCTCAAGTTTGACGCTGATCCGAGCGCCGGGAGCGAATCACTCGCGGCGCAATTCCGGCGCCGGTTTGGCACTCGAGCAGTGTTGCTTGCCGCAAGCACTCGCGAGGGTGAGGAAGAGTTGCTGCTTGAAGCTCTGGAACACAACGTTCTCCGGGACGCAATTCTGGTCATTGTGCCGCGGCACCCACAACGCTTCGACACGGTAGCGCAGCTTCTTGCATCCCGGGGTCTGAAGTTTATCCGACGCAGTGCGAACACGCGGCTCGATGCCGACTGCGACATCGTGCTCGGCGACAGTATGGGTGAAATGGCGGCCTATTATCGGGCCTGCGACCTTGCCTTCGTCGGGGGAAGCCTGCTTGCCTACGGCGGTCAGAACCTGATCGAGGCTTGCGCGGCGGGCGTGCCGGTGCTGATCGGACCCTACACCTACAATTTCGCGCAGGCGGCCGAGAGCGCGATCGCTGCCGGCGCGGCGATCCGGGTCAGCAGTGCCGAAGAAGTGATATGGCTGGCACGATCAATACTTCAGGATGCGGCGCTGCGCGAGCGCATGGGAAAGGCTGGGGTCGCTTTTTGTGCGGCGCATCGAGGTGCCACCGAGCGGACGCTCGCGATCTGCGAGCGGTTGCTGGAGTGACCCCGGGCGGTCAGTTCGTCCCCAGTAGGCGGTTCACCTCTTCGAGGTCAGCTTCGCCGAGAGTCCCCGAAGCCGATTTCAACCGCAGGCCATTCAGGATCGTGTCATAGCGCGCTCTGGAGAGATCGCGCAAGGTACTGAAGACCTGCTGCTGGGCGTTCAAGACGTCGATGTTGATGCGCACGCCGACCTCATAGCCGAGCTTGTTCGAATCGAGCGCGCTCCGGCTGGAAACAAGCGCCGCCTCCAGAGCCCTCACCTGGGCCATTCCGTTGGTCACGCCGACGTAGGACTGGCGCGCGGACAACGCGGCGGTGCGCCGCGTGCTTTCCAGATCCTGCTGCGTCTTTTCGCGATTGGCGACCGCTTGTCGAACCTGCGAGCTGACGCTGCCTCCCGCGTAGAGAGGGATCGCAAGCTGCAATCCGATAGTGCGGTTGATCGAGTCCGAGGCCGCGTTGCTTGCGGCGGTGGCGTTGATACTCGTTGAGTTTTGGCCCGCGCTGCCGACGATGCTCAAGGTAGGTAAATGACCGGCGCGAATACGCTCGATCTCACGTACAGCGATTTCGAGCGCGGCCTCCTGGGCGCGCACCGGATAACCCTGGCTCGCGGCAGCGGTGGCCCAGTCTTCCATCGAGTTCGGCTTGGGCGGGTTGAGCTCGATGTTCGCCTTCAGCGGCTCGAGCCGCTCTGGAAACTTTCCCACGATCTGCTGCAAAGTGCGCTTCTTGATTTCGAGATCGCTTTGAGCTGCGATCTCCTGAGAGGTCGCGAGGTCGAAGCGGGCCTGCGCTTCGTGAGTATCGGTGATCGTTGCGGTGCCGACTTCGAAATTGCGCTTCGCCTGGGCGAGCTGTTCGGAGATCGCAATTTTTTGCGCCTGGATGAAAGCGAGCCCGTCCTGCGAAGCGAGCACGTCGAAATAAGCCTGCGCGACGCGGACAATCAGATCCTGCGTCGCCTGGCCGAATGTGGCTTCGGCTTGTACCGCCTTGAATCCGGCCTCCTTGTACACCTGAATGTTCTGCCAATTGAAGAGAGGTTGCGTGAGCGTCACGGTATATCCGTTCGAATTGCCCAGACGATATTGATATTGCTCCGGGGTTGCGCCTCGGAACGCTATGGCGATGTCGTTGTATTGGGTGAACGCAGTGGCGTTGACGGTAGGCAGGATCTGGGCAAGGCCCTGCGGCAGGTTCTCGAGTCCCGCGTCTCGCGCAGCGCGCGCCGAGGCGTAAGTGGCATCGTTCGCGAGAGCGTCGCGGTAGATCTGCAAAAGGTCCGCTGCGCGCGCGGGCACCGCAAAAAATGCAACGGTCAATGACACTGCGAAAAAAAACCGTGGCATGACCGATGCAGCTTGGGAGGGGTTACCGCTAAAATTCGAAACGCGCCGGCTGCAGCGCGTTCTTGAGCGGAGCGAGACAGGTCTCGAATAGATCGGTGGCATGGCATGAGCCTTCGCCAACGCAGGTTAGGAGCCGCGCTTCCATCACGGGCGGATCGCCCACGACCGCGAAAAGCCGCCCCTCTACCTTGAGCTGCAGCACCAATGTCTGCGGCAAGATCGGCGTCGAGCCAGTGAGTACGATGACGTCGTAAGGCGCATGTCTTTGCCAGCCCTGCGCCGCGTCGCCAAGCTGGACAGTGGCGTTCTCCACGCCGCCGCGCCGAAGATTCCCCTCTCCGAAGGCTTTCAACCTTGGATTGATCTCCACCGAACATACATGATGCGCCCGGGCGGCGAGAAGCGCGGTGAGATAGCCGCTGCCGGTGCCCACTTCGAGTACTTGTTCGTTTTTTTTAACCGCCAGTTCCTGCAGAATGCGCGCCTCGACCTTGGGCTGCATCATGCGTTCGCCCTCGTCTGCGCCCTCGTACAGAGGAATTTCCAGGTCCGAGAAGGCAAACGCCCGGTACTCGGCGGGGACAAATTCCTCGCGGCGCACCACGTACAAAAGATCGAGCACCTCCTGGTCGAGCACCTCCCACGTGCGGATCTGCTGCTCGATCATGTTGAAACGGGCTTGCTCGACATTCATAAAAGGGGAAGGCGCGCGAAAGGCGCCGATTCTAGCACTGTTTACGGAGCGTTCCGGCAAACATTCAGTCGAGCGTCTCGCGGTAGCGCGAGCACTACCGCAATTGGCCGCGATGAAAACGACGAGCGCCACCGGTCATTGTCAGAATCGTGCCGACCAGGCCGGGAACGATGTTGTACTGCGTGATCCCCTCACTGGAGGCGGTCCTGTGCTAAGTTCATGAGTCGGATGAACGCATCCTCGAGCCCCGCGGGAACGCGCCGCCACTGGAGTTCCGGCCGCTAGCGGTAAGGTGCAACCGCTTCGAAGCGTTTCATCCGGCCGCCTCCGCGGGAGTCGGGGCACACGAACCTTCCAGGACCAGCGTAAGGTAACTATCGAGATAACGCTCCGCGCTCAAGGGGTCGCTCTCGTGAGCCTGAAACGAAATGAGGGTACCATTATCGATGCGCCGCAAGCGCATTTAACCGTCCGGGGGCCTATCCGTTTCATGCATGTATCCCAAGAACGTTATGGCGACGCACTGGTGCTCGCCCCTATCGGGCGAGTCGACAACAGCACCACCGACGGGCTGAAGTCCGGGCTTGACGGCTATTTAGCCACCTGCCTCGCAGGGGGGGATCGCCTGGTCTTGGATTTTTCGAAGGTGGACTACATTAGCAGTGTCGGGTTGCGCGTCTTGATGCTGGCGGGCAAACAAATTCGTGAGCAGGGAGGCTCCATTGTGGTAGCGGCGCTCCAGCCCGTGGTGCGCGAAATCTTCGAGATCAGCCGCTTCAATCTCGTCTTCCAGTGTTTTGAGTCCGTGCGCGAGGCTCTGGCCAAAGTTTCGCCGACTGCTCTGGCGGCCTACGACTCCGCCCATGGCACCTGACCGATGGCGCTGTGGGTCACGTTCTGGGGAACGCGCGGTTCCATCCCCGTCTCTCTGGACTCCGCGTCGATCAGGGACAAGCTTGCCCATGCGATAGTCGCGGCTTCGGGCAAGCGCCTGGACACGCAGGAAAAGGCGCGGACATGGGTCGACTCTGAACTTGATTTTGCGGTTTCGCACACTTTCGGAGGCAATTCCGCCTGCGTGCAGCTCGACGCGGGTGACGAAGAGCATATATTGTGCGACCTCGGGAGCGGCGTACGCGCCTTCGGAAACCATGTAATTACCCGGGACGGTCCCACCAAGGCCAACGTCTTCCACGTGTTCCAATCCCATCTTCACTGGGACCACATCATGGGCTTTCCGTTTTTTGCTCCGGCCTATGTCCCTGGAAACAAGATTCGGATTTACGGCTGTCACAGCAACCTCGAAGAAGCCTTTCGCCGCCAACAGGACCCGCCCAGTTTCCCTGTGCCGTTTGATCGCCTCCGTGCCTCGATAGAATTCGTCACGCTCCAGCCTGGCCGGAGCTACGAGCTCGCCGGATGGAGCGTGACTGCCAAGCTGCAGAGCCATTCCGGTGATTCCTATGGCTATCGATTCGTCCGCGACGGCCGGATCATTGTCTATTCGACCGATTCGGAGCATCGGCTGGACGTCCCGGATGCGGTTGAAGGCGCCGCCACTTTTTTTGCTGACGCGGACTTGGTGATTTTCGACGCCATGTACTCGCTCGCGGAAGCGGTGTCGGTGAAGGAGGACTGGGGCCACTCGAGCAACGTGGTCGGGGTCGAACTTTGCCAGCTTGCCAATGTGAAACACCTGGTGCTTTTCCACCACGAACCGGCCAACAACGACGAACGCATCGCCCAGATTTGGCGGGAAACCTTGCGTTACGAAGAAATCTCGCGAACGGGTGAACCGCTGCGCATCTCGGTCGCCTACGACGGCCTGGAGATCGAGCTCTGAGCGGCGAAAGCTCGCCGAGTGCCGAAGATTCCGGCGGATATTCCGGAAAGAGGTTGGGTGCCGGAGCAGATCGTCTGGTGGGCATGTTCGATTCACGTGGGGTTCGTCACGGTCTGGTCTTGCTTGCACTGCTTTTTGTACCGATCCTGTGGCAGGACATGCCCGTCGTCGCTGCAATGCGTCTTGCGTGGCTCGACGGCTACCAGGAACTGTCTCCGCGCGAAAGGCACTCGGCGCCTGCGGTCATCGTCGCCATAGACGAGGTAAGTCTGGACCGATTCGGTCAATGGCCGTGGCCGCGCACTTTGATTGCACAGCTGATCGATAAGCTCGGCACAGCCCGCCCCGCGGCAATCGGGGTGGACATACTGTTTCCGGAGCCCGACCGTCTTTCCCCCGAGTGGCTTGCACCTTCAGTGGCCGACGCCGATCCGCAATTGGCGGCGCGTCTCGGAAAGCTGCCGCGCCACGATGCGATACTCGCCGCGTCGATCAAGGCCGCTCCGGTCGTACTGGGCATTGCAGGGCTTGAGACCGGCGCGGCTTCTGAGGCGGCAACGCTGACGCCGTCCGTGCAAAGGGGAACCGATGCGTGGGGGACCCTGCGTCGCTACGGTTCTGCCCTTCGGAGTCTCCCGGAAATCGACGTGGCCGCGCGAGGACACGGACTACTCAGCGCCGATACCGAAGCAGGCGTTGTTCGGCGCATGCCGATGGTGGCACTTGTCGGTACGACTCCGGTGCTGCCCTTGAGTCTGGAGACCCTTCGTTTGGCGAGTGGGGAACCGCTCTTCTTCGTGCGCGGCGGCGCAGCCGGGGTCGAAGCCGTGGGAATCGGCGACGTGACCGTACCCACCCAATCGGACGGACGCCTGTGGGTCCACTACACGTCTCATGATGCAAGTCGATTCATCTCGGCTGCGGATGTGCTGGCCGGGAAAGCTGACCACGCTCAACTTGAGCGCAAGCTCGTGCTCGTCGGGGTTACCGGACTAGGCCTCATCGACTACCAAACGACGCCGCTCGGCGAACGCATGCCCGGGATCGAGATTCACGCACAGGTGCTTGAGAACATTTTTGACGCCGCACTGTTGATGCGCCCGCGATGGGCAGCCTGGGTTGAGGGGCTGGCCCTTTTCGTCGTGGGCTTGGTAGTCGTCTGTTCCGTGCCTCGCCTCTCGCCGGGGCGTTCGACGGTTCTATTCGTTTTGCTACTGATCATGCTGGGTGCGGCTGGCTTCGGAGCATACCGGGCCGCGGGACTTTTGATCGACGCTTCGGTTCCCAGCGCCGCTGTTGCCTTCCTGTTTGCTGCGATGCTTGTCGAGACGCTTGCCGAGGCAAACGCTCAGCGGAGATTGCTGCAGGAGCGCCTGCAACGCGAGCGCGAAGCGGCGGCGCGCCTGGCAGGTGAGCTTGACGCGGCGCGACGCATCCAGATCGGCAGCCTCCCGCGGCCCGAGTCGGCGTTCCCCGCGGAACATCGCTTCGAGATTTTCGCCTCTATGGAGCCCGCGCGGGAAGTAGGAGGGGATCTATACGACTTCTTTATGCTCGACGCCGAACGCCTATTCTTTCTCGTAGGCGACGTTTCCGGGAAGGGCTTGGCTGCCAGCATCTTCATGGCGGTCAGCAAAGCTCTGTGCAAGAGTGCCGCCCTTCGAAGCGGGCGTCGAATCGATGGATTGCTCCGTGAGGCCAACGCGGAAATCGCGCGAGAAAATCCCGAATCTTTCTTCGTGACTGTTTTTGCAGGAGTACTCGACGTGCTGAGCGGTCGCCTGGAATATTGCAGCGCCGGGCACGAACCGCCTTACGTTCTGGCTCCTCATAGTGAAATTGCCCGACTTGAGGAAGGCGGTGGGCCGCCGTTATGCGTGCTAGACGGATTTTCCTACGTCGCCGCCGAGCATTGGATGAGCCGACGAGGGATTGTGTGTGTTGTGTCCGATGGGGTGACCGAGGCAATGAATCCAGCAGGGGAGTTCTACGGGGCTGGTCGGTTGCGCGACGCACTAGAGCGCGCGCGGAACGCCGAAAATCCGGCAGCGCTCGTTGACGCGATCCGTGCCGACATCGCGCAATTCGTCGGAGGTGCCGAAGCTGCGGACGACCTTACGCTCCTGGTGCTGCGCTGGAACGGACCCTAGCGCACGTTGACCTCTACGCGCCGATTCCGCGGCTCGGAAACCCCGTCGCCTGTGGGGATCAGAGGCTCGCGTCTGCCGCGGCCAGCAGTCAGGATCCGCTCGGCGGGGATGCCCATTCCCGCCAGGATCGACTTCACGCGCTCGGCTCGCTGAAGAGAAAGCGCATCGTTGGACGGATCCGGGCCGACCACATCGGTGTGGCCAATAACCGTAATATCCGGTGCCTGTCTGCGCGCCATCTCGGCAAGCAAACGCTTTACTTCCTGCTTCGATTCCTCGGTAAATTCGTCGTTGCCGCTCTCGAAATAGAGGGTGAAGGAAATCGGGCGTGGCGGCTGGGCTGCCAGCGCACTGCCGAAAACGTCCTTTACTTCGCTCTGACTTGCGGCGCCGCGTTGCACACTGCCATCGGATGTCGTCCTGGCTGTGGCGTAAGCGGTGTTGAGCACGGCACTGCCCTTCTGGCCTTGGATAAGGACTGTTCCGACCTTGCCCTCCTTGTCCGGCAACAGCACAACGAGGTCTTGGCTCGGCGTAGCGCAGCCGCCCAGGACCAGGGCCGCGATGAGCGCAGCGTAATTCCGGCGCATGAGGTCCTTTAGGGCTCAGTCGTTGGAGCGAACGAGGAACTCGGTTCCGCGCACCCCGAGTATCGAAGAAGGAGTCTTCACTTTCATTGCGTCGGGAGACTGCTTGGCTATTTTCCCAGACACTACCGACAGAGTTCCCTTGCGGAGAGAGGATTCGAAAGCACCTTCGTGCGTGGTCGAGTTGAACGCGTATCGCTCGATGGCAAGCACGCTGTTGGGGCCGACTGACAGTAGCGAATTGTCGACGAAGGTAATACCGGCCGATCCGTCCGATCCGGTTACCACAGTGTCGGTCGCCTGCAGATGCGTTCCCACGCGTGCCGGGAGGCGCTGCCCGCTCCGCTCGAGATATACCGAGCCTCTGGCGACCCTAAACTGGGCTATGTCATTTGCCCAGCCTGCAATCGGCGCAATGCTGCACGCGCACACAAGAAGAAATCGACGAGTGACGATTAAACGCGTTGACTGCATAGTAACCCCCCATAATTTGCCCGCCTTGCAATTCCGGAGGTGGCCAGCGCCTGCGAGCGCGCCTTTGTTCCTATAATAGCCCAAACGGCCTTCTTCTGGCTCATCCCCGATGGCTAACGCCCCGCTTGCACGGTTCCCAGCCAGGATGGACTCCATGGTCGAAATCCGGACCTTTGTTGAGGGCGCGTGTATCACGGCCGGGATAGGTCGGGAAGATTGCCTGAAGCTCCTCCTTATCGTCGAGGAACTATTCACGAATACGGTCACCCACGGCTATCGCGAGGAGAGCGAATCCCCAGTCTGGATCGCATTTGATCCATGCGATACGGGATTTACTTTGCGCTACGAGGACGCAGCCCCGCCTCACAATCCGTTCGGCGAATATCGCCCCATGGATACCGGCGCCCTCATCACTCAGAAACCGGTGGGTGGTCTCGGCCTAAAACTAATTAGATCGCTTGCCAGGAACGCGGCCTACAGCCGCGAAGGCGAGCGCAACTGCATCCGGATAACATTCGCAATACGCCCCCGCAGTTGATAGGCTTGCCAAGCCCCACCGCTTGGAGTAAGGTCCTTTCGAGCAACGTAGGGGTCCTGACCAAAGCAAACTTGCCTGGCCGGGTGAGAGCAAACCCTTCGAACCTGATGCGGATAATGCCGCCGCAGGGAAGCGTTGAACGGCTGGTCCCTTCGCTCCCCTGCGGTCTGTGCATGAGAGGAGCGCCATGAACGCCAATCCAAAGTTTATTGCCCAGACAGCGCGCGTTGATGAAGCGGCGGTCAAACCGATGCCGAACTCGCGTAAGGTGTACATCGAGGGCTCCCGCCGCGACCTTCTTGTGCCGATGCGCGAGATCGTTCAGTCCGACACGCCGGCCTCGTTCGGCACGGAGAGAAACCCACCGATCTTCATCTACGACACCTCCGGCCCGTACACCGATCCCCAAGCGAGGATCGACATCCGACAGGGTCTTTTTGCTCTCCGCACCAGATGGATCGAAGAGCGCGGCGACACCGAAGAGCTTTCCGGCCCGACCTCGAGATACGGCCATGAGCGCCTGAACGATCCAAAGCTCGCGGACATGCGCTTCAACCTGAAGCGGAAGCCGCGCTGCGCCAGCACCGGAAGGAACGTGACGCAGATGCACTACGCGAGAAAGGGCATGATCACGCCCGAGATGGAGTTCGTCGCCGTCCGCGAGAATCAGCGCCGTGACGCTTTATCCGATCTAATCACGCTTCAACATCCGGGTCAGGATTTCGGGGCCGCGATCCCGAAAACCATCACGCCTGAGTTCGTCCGCGAGGAAGTAGCGCGCGGCCGTGCCATCATTCCAGCGAACGTCAATCACCCGGAGACCGAGCCGATGATCATTGGCCGCAACTTCTTGGTGAAGATAAACGCCAACATCGGCAACTCGGCGGTGACGTCGGGTATCGCCGAGGAAGTTGAGAAGATGACCTGGGCGATCCGCTGGGGTGGTGACACCGTGATGGATCTTTCCACGGGGAAGCACATCCACGAGACGCGCGAGTGGATCATACGTAACTCACCTGTCCCCATTGGTACGGTGCCGATCTACCAGGCTCTCGAGAAAGTGGACGGGAAAGCCGAGGATCTCACTTGGGAAGTCTTCCGCGATACGCTGGTCGAGCAGGCCGAGCAGGGTGTCGATTACTTCACGATCCACGCGGGCGTGCGGCTGCCGTTCATTCCGCTCACGGCGAAACGTATGACCGGAATCGTGTCGCGCGGCGGATCGATCATGGCGAAATGGTGCCTTGCTCACCATGTGGAGAGTTTTCTTTACGCGCATTTCGATGACATCTGCGAGATCATGGCAGCGTACGATGTGAGTTTCTCGCTCGGCGATGGCCTGCGGCCGGGCTCAATCCAGGACGCCAACGACGAGGCGCAGATCGCCGAACTGAAGACCCTCGGGGAGCTTACGGACATCGCCTGGCGCCACGACTGTCAGGTGATGATCGAGGGGCCGGGCCATGTGCCCATGCAGCTCATCCGTGAGAACATGGAGCTTCAGCTCACATATTGCAAAGAAGCGCCGTTCTACACGTTGGGACCGCTCACGACCGACATCGCGCCTGGCTACGACCACATCACGAGCGCAATCGGAGCGGCGATGATCGGCTGGTACGGCACGGCAATGCTTTGCTACGTGACGCCTAAGGAGCATCTTGGACTGCCGGATAAGGACGACGTCAAAGATGGGATTATTGCCTACAAAATCGCGGCGCACGCCGCCGACTTGGCGAAAGGCCATCCAGGCGCGCAGATCCGCGACAACGCGTTATCCAAAGCGCGATTCGAATTCCGCTGGGAGGATCAGTTCAACCTCGGCCTTGATCCGGATAAGGCGAAGGCATTCCACGACGAGACGCTGCCGCAAGAAGGTGCGAAGCTCGCGCACTTCTGCTCCATGTGCGGCCCGCATTTCTGTTCGATGAAGATCACACAGGACGTACGCGAGTACGCCGAGAAACACGGACTCTCCGGCGACGACGCGCTGAAGAAAGGCATGGAACAGAAGGCGGTTGAGTTCGTGAAGAAGGGCGCCGAGATCTATACCAAAGCCTGAGCCTTCCGCTAAACTCGGGGCGGCAAGAAATTGCCGCTCTTTCTTTTTGGGGGGTCCGCGTGGACCTGGCTTTGCTCGCGAAAGCGCTTGTTCTCGGCGTCATCGAAGGTCTGACGGAATTTCTGCCGATCTCCTCTACCGGCCACCTGATTCTCGCGGGCGATCTGCTCGGCTTCGACGACGAGAAGGCCAAAGTCTTCGAAATCGTGATCCAGGCCGGCGCGATGCTCGCGATCGTCTGGGAATATCGCGCCAAATTCTATCGCGTACTGGCGGGACTCGCTTCGGATCGCGCCGCGCAGCGTTTCACGATGAATCTCTTCGTTGCGTTCATTCCTGCCGCCGTGCTGGGACTTGCCTTCGGCAAGCTAATCAAGACCTATCTTTTCCACGCCGTGCCCGTTGCGGTCGCCTTCATCGTCGGCGCATTCATTATTCTTTGGGTGGAAAGACGTCGACGCAACGTGGTGGTTCAAAGCGTGGACGATATGACCTGGAAGGATGCCCTGAAAGTCGGCATCGCCCAGGCGTTCGCGTTGATCCCGGGCACTTCGCGTTCCGGGGCCACAATCATCGGTGGAATGATCTTCGGGCTTTCGCGCCGCGCGGCGACCGAGTTCTCGTTTTTTCTTGCGGTGCCGACGCTGGTCGCCGCCGGCGCCTACGATTTCTGGAAGAACCGCGCGCTGTTCGATTCGGGCGACCTCGGCATGTTCGCGGTCGGCTCGGTCGCGGCATTCACATCGGCGTTCCTCTGCGTGCGCTGGCTGTTGCGTTATATCGCCAGCCACGATTTCACACCGTTTGCCTGGTACCGCGTCGCTTTCGGCGCCGTCGTGCTAGTGACGGCCTGGACCGGGCTGGTGAGCTGGTCGGGGGGCTAAGAGGCGAAAACGCTACAGTCGGATCGCGGATCCGTTCCGCCGTCGCGCGGAATTAGGGCGGCTACCCTTGTACCCAGGGCAGCCCGGCAACGCGCCAGCCCCCCACGGTGTTGCGATGTCCGTGCCCGTCCTTGTCGCCTTCGAAGCCCTCGAGAATGTTGTAGCTGTTCGGATAACCGGCCTGGCTTGCCGCTATCGCGGCCTGGTGGGAGCGCGCCCCGGAACGGCACAAGAACATCACCGGCGCCTCGGTCTTTGCCACCTTGGTCTGGAGCTCCTCCAAGAATTGCGGGTTGCGCTGACCGCTCGGATAGGAATTCCACTCGATCAATACCGAATCGGGAACGCGACCGACGTATTCCCACTCGGCCTGGGTGCGCACGTCGATCAATCTCGCCCCCGGAATCTGCTGCATGACCGCGCGCGCTTCTGACGGGAGCAGCGCGCCCGCGTAGGGCAGTTTCATCGCGTCCGCACGTTGTTTGGCTCGGGCGAGGATTTCATTTGCGGATTCCGTGGGCATAGGGCTCCCCGTATGGACGCGAAGTATGGACGCGCGATAGTTTAACTCGCCGGCTACCGGATCGGGAGTTGTTCCGCACTGGCGTAGTGCGGATATTTACGGGTTCGCGCCGATTTGGTGCGCCACACCCCAAGGCGCTCGCTTATGGCACAATGGCCTGCCTTTTTTGCGCCGGATGGCATGGAATCTGCAGATACTCCCCCGATTTGGCGCGGTTTTCCCTTCTTTAACCAACCAACAATCCGCAACCTGAGGAGATTCCGAGATGGCAACGTCTGCCGCTGACGTCATGAAAATGATCAAGGAGAAGGAGGTCAAATTCGTGGACCTGCGCTTTACCGATACGCGAGGCAAGGAGCAGCACGTGTCCGTACCGGTCAAAGCCTTCACTACGGACAAATTCGAAAGCGGACATTTTTTCGACGGGTCTTCGATCGCGGGCTGGAAGAGCATCGAGGCCTCGGACATGCTGTTGATGCCCGACCCGGATTCGGCACGCATGGACCCCTTCACAGACGAGCCGGTGCTGAACATCACCTGTGACTGCGTCGAACCTTCAGACGGCAAGGGCTACGACCGCGATCCGCGCACCATTGCCAAGCGCGCCGAGGCGTACCTCAAATCCACCGGCCTCGGCGATACCGCCTACTTCGGCCCGGAACCCGAGTTCTTCATTTTTGACTCCGTGACTTGGAGTGTGGAGATGTCCGGTTGCTTCTGCAAGATCAAGTCCGAGGAGGCGCCGTGGTCCTCGGGGATAGAGTTCGAGGGGGGCAATATGGGGCACCGCGCGCCCATCAAGGGGGGGTATTTCCCGGTCCCCCCTATCGATACGCTGCAGGACATCCGCAACGCCATCGTGCTCGCGCTGGAACAGCAGGGTGTCGAGTGTGAGGTGCACCACCATGAGGTGGGAGCGATGGGCCAAAACGAGATCGGTACCAAGTTCAACAGCCTGGTGAAACGCGCCGACTGGATGCAGATCCTGAAATATACGATCTGGAACGTGGCGCATTCGTACGGGAAGACCGCGACGTTCATGCCGAAACCCGTGGTCGGCGACAACGGCTCGGGCATGCACGTACACCAGTCAGTTTGGAAGGAAGGTAAGAACATGTTTCAGGGCAGCGGTTACTCCGGGTTATCCGATTTTGCCCTGTATTACATTGGCGGCATTATCAAGCATGCAAGAGCGCTCAACGCGATCACCAATCCTGGCACGAATTCGTACAAACGGCTGGTGCCTGGGTTCGAGGCGCCGATCAACCTGGCTTACTCGTCACGCAATCGTTCCGCAGCCTGCCGAATTCCGCTGGTCACAGATCCGAAGGCGCGTAGAGTTGAGGTGCGTTTCCCGGACCCGACCACCAATTCCTATCTCGCCTTCTCGGCGATGCTGATGGCGGGCTTGGATGGCGTGCAGAACAAGATCCACCCTGGCGACCCGATTGACAAGAACATGTACGACTTGCCCCCGGCGCAGGCGAAAAAGATCCAGCAGGTTTGTTCGTCCTTGGAGATGGCCCTCGAGCACCTCAACAAGGATCGTGACTTCCTGACCAAGGGCGGTGTGTTTTCCGACGACATGCTCGACGCCTACTGTGCCCTGAAACATGAAGAACTCACGCGCTTCCGCATGACAACCCATCCGGTTGAATTCGACATGTACTACAGTTCGTAAGACGGGGGACGGACGTCTCGAAGGACCCGGTAGGTCCGGATCGGGAATTGATTTTTTACTGGCGCGGAGGGACGGAGCGCCCCACCGTCGGCTGGTTCGTCCCTTTTTCATTTGAAATCAGGGTTGTTTTGGCCTACACTTAAAACTCCCATTAGGGTCCGGGGGGGCGATGGCACTGAACAAGCGATTGATCGGCTGGGTTTTTCTCGCGCTGGCGGCGCCCTGTGGTCACGCTCAGAGCGAGGTGTACAAGTGCCCCGACGCGAGTGGGCGTCCGACTTACACCAATGTCAAACGCGACACGGTGGGCAAGAACTGCACCTTGGTGAGCAAGGAAGTGTCCGTTGTGCCGGCTCAGGTTCCCGCGCGCGCCCTGCAATCTTCAGCCGTATCGGACCCCGCCTCGGTGCGCAACGAGAACCGTCGCAGGATTCTAGAGTCGGAGCTTCGGAACGAGCAGCAACTGCTCTCCGACGCCCGGCAGAAGCTCGTCGAGCAGGAAGGAATTCGCGACGGCGACGAGCGCAACTACGCTCGGGTGCTGGAGCGATTGAAGCCATACCAGGAAACGGTCAGCCAGCACACCAAGAACATCGAGCAGCTTCGCGGCGAGCTCGGCCGCCTCAAGTAAGGGCGAGTCGCGCTGCTTCCGCGAATCAGGCAGCCTGGCTCGGGCAGGGGGCCGGCGCTCCCTTGGCGCGGCGCGGCACGACTGCCACCCCGGTCTCCGAAACGGGTTCCAGCGTATGAATCCGGCAGCCTCACCGGGCCTGGACTGGCTTGCCACGGCCGTCGTGCTCTTGGACCGGGCACTCCATGTGAAGTACGTCAATCCTGCGGCGGAAACGCTATTCGCCGCCAGCCGCAAGGTCATCCTCGACCAGCCTTTTCCGGGACTTTTTGCAGACTCGGGCTCCCTGGCAGGCCTCCTGCATCAAGCGATTCGCGAGGAGCGTGGCTTTGCTGATCAGGACTTGATCCTCGTGCCAACGGGCCAGGAGCCCCTGCACCTTGACTGCATCGTTACGCCAGTCGAGCTGCCGCAGGCTGCGCTGCTGCTTGAGCTGCGGCCGATCGACCAGAGGCTCCGCATCGAACGAGAAGAGCAACGCATGAGCCAGCATCGGGCCAATCGGGAGCTGATCCGCAACCTCGCTCATGAAATCAAGAATCCGTTGGGAGGTTTGCGCGGCTCAGCTCAACTCCTCGACCGTGAACTCGACCGGCCGAGCCTGCGCGAATACACTCGGGTGATCATCAAGGAGGCCGACCGTCTGCAGGCTCTCATGGACCGACTTCTTACCCCACATCGCCCACCGAACCACGTGCCGATGAACATCCATGAGGTATGTGAACGGGTGCGCAGCCTTATTCTTGCCGAGTTTCCGGAAGGCATACGGGTAAGACGCGATTACGACGTCGGTCTGCCCGAGTTTCGCGGCGATCCGGAGCAACTCATCCAGGCCGTCCTCAACATCGCGCGGAATGCCGCGCAAGCCATACTGGGAGTCCGTGCTACCGCAGCGGCTGGGCTTCAAAGCCAGGGCGAAATCGTCCTGCGCACCCGGGTTGCCCGCCAAGTAACGCTCGCCCGGCGCTTGCGCAGGCTGGCATTAGAATTGCAAGTGGTCGATAACGGACCGGGCGTGCCGGCGGAAATCCGCGACCAGATTTTCTATCCGCTGGTATCCGGCCGTGAGGGTGGGACCGGACTCGGCCTGACGCTCGCGCAGACTTTCGTGCAGCAGCACCACGGGGTGGTGGAATGCGATAGCCAGCCGGGAAGAACCAGCTTTCGCATCGTTCTGCCGCTTCGCTGAAAGACCATGATGAGACCTGTCTGGGTCATCGATGACGACCGCTCCATCCGCTGGGTGTTCGAGAAGGCACTTGCTCGCGAAGGCATTCCCTTCAAGACCTTTGCTCAGGCGACTGAGGCTATGGAGGCGCTCGACGCGGCTGGCGCCCCGCAGGTGCTCGTTTCAGACATCCGCATGCCCGGCGCGTCAGGTCTGGAGCTGTTGCAAACTCTAAAGCAACGTTTCCCCAGTCTTCCGGTCATTATTATGACCGCGTACTCTGATTTGGAGTCGGCGGTGGCGGCGTTCCAAGGTGGTGCGTTCGAGTATCTGCCAAAGCCATTCGACGTCGACCAGGCGGTCGAACTCATCCGCCGGGCACTGGGCGAGAGCATGCGGGAGGGCGAAGCCGCGGAGTTGTTGACCGGGACGCCGGATATCCTCGGCCAAGCACAGTCGATGCAAGAGGTGTTCCGCGCGGTCGGCCGCTTGTCGCAGTCGAGCGCCACGGTCCTGATCACTGGCGAGTCCGGAACAGGCAAGGAACTCGTGGCGCGAGCGTTGCACCGCCATAGTCCGCGCGCAGACAAGCCATTCATCGCAATAAATACTGCGGCAATGCCAAAAGACCTTCTGGAATCGGAGCTCTTCGGGCACGAGCGCGGCGCCTTCACGGGGGCACAGGCTCTGCGGCGGGGTCGCTTCGAGCAGGCCGAAGGCGGTACCCTGTTCCTGGATGAGATCGGCGACATGCCGGCCGAACTGCAAACCCGCTTGCTGCGCGTGTTGTCTGATGGAAATTTCTATCGGGTCGGCGGCCATCAGCCTATTCGCGCGAGTGTCCGTGTCATAGCCGCGACCAATCAGGACTTAGAAACACGGGTGCGCGAAGGCCTGTTCCGTGAGGACCTGTATCACCGGCTGAACGTAATCCGGTTGCGGCTGCCCTCGCTGCGTGAACGCCGCGAAGATATCCCGCTGCTTGCACGGCACTTCCTCGCCAAATCAGCCAGAGAGCTCGGCGTAGAGCCCAAGCGCCTGTCGGATTCGGCGATGGCCCACCTCTCGGCTCAGAATCTTGCTGGAAACGTACGTCAGCTCGAAAATGTGTGTCACTGGCTCACCGTGATGTCACCCACGCAGGTCATCGAGTTCGGTGACTTTCCGCCGGAACTCCGCGAGGATGCCGCAGCGCCCTCCGGCGAGTGGCTCGTTGCGCTGGCACGGGAAGCGGATCGCAGGCTGGTAAGCGGTGAAACGAACATCATGGAAAGCCTCTCGAAAAGCTTCGAGAAGACGCTGATCGCAAAGGCCCTCGCGCATACCGGCGGCCGGCGCATCGAGGCGGCGGGTCTGCTGGGCATAGGCCGTAACACGATTACCCGAAAGATCGGCGAGCTGGGCATCGGAGACGGGACCTCCGCCGACGCGCAATAGGTAGAATGGAATAAGCTTGATCTGGGGAACGCCCTGAGCATTGCACCTTCAGTTGCCATCCAGAAGGCAGCTCTTCCGGCGGGAGTCGAAATCCGCGCGCTCGCCTTGTCCGGAGCGGCACAGGTTCTGACACCCGCGGCCTTGGATTTTGTCGCCAAGTTGCATCGCGCTTTCGAACCTCGCCGACATGAGCTGCTTGCCCGGCGTGCGGCGCGCCAGAAAGAATTCGACGCCGGAAAGTTCCCCGATTTCATTCCAGAAACCGAGCGGGTTCGCGCCGAGGAATGGACGATCGGCCTGCAACCAGAGGATTTGCTGGACCGCCGCGTGGAGATCACCGGGCCGACGGACCGAAAAATGGTGATCAACGCACTCAACTCGGGCGCTTCCACGTTCATGGCGGACTTCGAGGACGCCAACTGCCCGACTTGGGCCAATATGGTCGAAGGTCAGATCAACCTGCACGATGCCGTGCGCGGGAACATCGGGTTCGAACAGGAGGGAAAGACATACCGGTTGAAGAGCAAGGTGGCGGTTCTGATTCCGCGCCCGCGCGGCTGGCATCTGGATGAGAAACATCTGCTTGTCGACGGGAAGCCCGTTTCAGGCGCGATATTCGACTTCGCGCTGTATTTTTTTCACAATGCAAAGGAGCTGCTTGCACGCGGCACGGGGCCGTACTTCTACCTGCCGAAGATGGAGTCCTATCTCGAGGCGCGGCTTTGGAACGATATTTTCAACTTCGCCCAGGAGGAATTGGGCGTACCGCAGGGATCGATCAAGGCCACAGCGCTGATCGAGACGGTAGTTGCCGCGTTCGAAATGGACGAAATCCTGTGGGAGCTGCGCGAGCACTCCGCCGGACTCAACATCGGTCGATGGGACTACATCTTTTCTTGCATCAAGAAGTTCCGCGCGAACCGGGGTTTTTGCCTTGCCGACCGCGCGCAGGTGACGATGACCGCGCCGTTCATGCGCGCCTATGCGTTGCTCCTCGTGAAGACCTGCCATCGCCGCGGAGCCCCGGCGATGGGTGGAATGGCGGCGCAGATCCCGATCAAGAATGATTCTGCGGCCAACGCAGCCGCGCTCGCGAAAGTTCGCGAGGACAAACTGCGCGAAGTGACCGACGGTTGCGACGGAACCTGGGTCGCGCATCCCGGTCTGGTGCCGATCGCAAAAGCAGTATTCGATGAGCACATGCCCCGACCCAACCAGTACGACAGGCAGCGCCCGGACGTGGTGGTCGCCGCAAAGGACCTGCTCGATTTCCGGCCCGAGGGACCGATCACCGAGGCCGGCCTGCGCAACAATATCTCAGTCGGAATCCAGTATTTGGGGGCGTGGCTCGCGGGTAACGGTTGCGTGCCCGTATTCAACCTGATGGAGGACGCGGCCACCGCAGAAATCTCGCGCTCTCAGATCTGGCAGTGGATGCGCTCTCCCAAAGGCAAGCTGCAAGACGGCCGTAAAGTCACCCAGGAGCTGTTCAAAAAGCTCCTTGCCGAAGAATTGCCCAAGGTGAAAACCTACCTCGGTGACGAGGCATGGAAAGCGGGTAAGTACGAAGAAGGCGCGAAGCTCTTCGACCGAATCACGACTGACGATCTCTACGTCGAGTTCCTTACCTTGCCTGCATACCACTACGTCGACTGACTTATCGCCATGGCAATCCGCTCGTGCGTAAGCGGAAGATCGCGCATGCGCAATCCGAGCGCGTGCGCCACCGCATTGGCGATTGCCGCCGCCGTGGGACCCTGCGCGGCTTCGCCCGCGCCGACGGCAGGGAGTTCGGGTCGGTCGATCAACTCGACTTCAACGACCGGTACCTCGCTGAATTTCAGGATGGGGTAATCCTCCCAACCGAGGCTCGCAATGCCGCGTACGCCAAGCTTCACCTGTTCCTTGAGCGTCCAGCTGGTCGACTGAATCGCGCCACCCTCGATCTGATTGATCACGCCGTCTGGGTTGATGACGAGCCCCACATCGACCGCAAGAACCAGGCGATTCACGCGCACCTCGTGGTCGACCTCTACTTCGGCGACCGCTGCGCAGTAAGCGCCAAGATTCTTGTATTTCGCAAATCCGATGCCGTGACCGCGGCCTTCGGCGGGTTTCCAGCGGCTCCACTCGGCGCGCCGCGCCGCTGCGTCTATGACCGCACGACCCCGTGGATCCCCGAGATGCCGCAGGCGGAAGGCGATCGGGTCCATTCCTGCCGCCTGAGCGAGCTCGTCCATGAAGGATTCGATCGCAAACACGTTGCCGTAGGCACCCAGGGAGCGCAGCGCCGAGGTTCGCACCGGCATCTCGCGTACGTAGTGGTTGACGACGCGCTGGTTCGGAAAATCGTATATCGGAATGGCGTTGCGGTCCGCAGCTCCCGCGGGAAGCGGCATGTTGATCGCCGAAGGTCGCTCATACGGTCTCGACAAGTGCCATGCCGCCAGGAGTGCCGGATTCTCCGCGCGTCCGGGTCTGCTGCTGTGTCCATTGCTCCAGAGCTCGTGCTGCCAATCGACGATGTCGCCCTGCGAATCGAGCGCCGCGCGCAACGTGAACGCCATGGCGGGCCCGCACGGAGCCCATGCGAATTCGTCGTCTCGCGCCCATTGCACCTGGACCGGGCGCCCGCGCACGGCCCGCGCGAGCAGCGCTGCGTCGAGCGCCACATCGTCGGCGCCGTTGTGTCCATAGCAGCCCGCGCCTTCCGCGTGCCGAACCACGATCGCCTCTTCATGCATTCCCAAGACGATGGCTAAGTCGCGGCGCAGATTGAATATCCCCTGGCTGTGGCTCCAAACTGTGAGCTTGTCGCCCTCGAACCGGGCGATCGCACAGGACGGACCGATTGAAGCGTGCGATAGGTAGGGCTTGGAATAGACGGCTTCGAGCGTATTCGCTGCCCGGGATCTTGCTGCGGCGTCTTCCTTTTGGCTGACGACGCGGTGTTCGACAGAATGCTCTTTGAGCCATGAATGGATGTCTCGGGGCAGCGAGCCGCGGTCGCTCCACGACGCAGCCCGCCGAAGCGCCTGCTGGGCGGAGATCGCCGTATCCTCGCGCTCGGCGAGTACGCCAACAAAACCGCCCTCGCGTACGATCGCCGTAAGTCCCTGCATCGATCTGACCTTACTCTCGTCCAGAGAAACGAGCCCCGCGAAGCTGTGCGGCGGGCGAACCACGCGGCCGTAGAGCATCCTGGGTAATGCCATGTCCTGGATGAAGCGGGGCCGGCCGGCGATCTTGTCGGGCAGGTCACGCCGCTGAGCAGCTTTGCCGACCACCCGGTAATCACCCGGCGGGCTCACTGCGATCGCCCCGTCGACCTCGCAGTCGAACAATGCGTCATCGCTGCATTCCCAAAAACTGACGCTACGGCCCAGGGCTCGGACAACACCGTCCTCTACGCGCAAATCGCCGGGCGATACGCCGAGACGCGACGCGGCACGCTCCACGAGCAATGCGCGTGCCTGCGCGCAGGCACGACGCAGCGCAGTACCGGAATCCTGTATCGAGAGGCTGCCCGATGTGACGCCCTCATCGGGACTTACCGATGTATCGGCGGCAACCATGTGAATGCGTTCCGGCGCGACCCCGAGCTCTTCCGCCGCAATCTGCGCAAGGGCTGTCAGGATACCTTGGCCTAGCTCGACCTTTCCGCTGTAAATGGAAACCGTACCGTCGCGGTGCAGGCGCACCCACTGCGACAGTCTCGAGTTTTTCTCCAGGCTTCCCGGCCGCTTGAGTCGGCCCTCGGCAACGGTGTTCATGGCGCGATTTCCGACGCCGCGCGCAACACCGCGCGCACCATGCGGTTGTGCGAGCCGCAGCGACACAGGTTGCGGTCCAGCGCTGTGCGCACTTCGCTTTCGGTCGGCCTGGGATTTTTCGCCAAGAGCGCCGCGGCACTGATCAGGATGCCGCTGGTGCAATAGCCGCATTGGGCTGCCTGCTCTGCAAGAAAAGCGTTCTGAAGGGGATGCAGGCGGCCGCCGGTACCCAGGCCTTCGACCGTGGTAATACTCTTACCGACCACAGACCACAGAGGGGTGTCGCATGCGGGCGCCGGATGTCCGTCGATCAACACGAAGCAGGCGCCACATTGGGCGTTGCCGCAGCCGAAGCGCGTGCCTTTCAGCCCAAGGTCGTTGCGGAGCGCGTAGAGAAGCGGCGTGTCCGACCCCGCCTCGAGGTCGGATTCGGCACCGTTGACGGTGAACTGGAAGCGCTCAGCCACGGGTGTCTAGGTTCCTCGGCAAAAATATGTCGCTTCGTCCGACCCTAATCGACCTTTGCCCCCGAGAATTTCACGACCTTCGCCCACTTCTGGATATCCTGCTCCATGAATTTGCCGAATTCTGCCGGGGTCATGCGCATCGGAACTGCGCCCTGCTTGGCCCAGATTTCCTTCACGTCTGGCAAGCCGGCGATTCTCTGAATCTCGGAATTCAGCATGTCGACGATCGGTTTCGGGGTCGCGGTCGGGGCCATCATCCCCAGCCAGATGACGGCGTCGTAACCGGGCAGGCCGGCTTCGTCCAGGGTCGGCACTCCCGGCGTGATCGAGGAACGCGTCTTTCCGGAGGTGGCGATGGCGCGAACCTTGCCCGCCTGCGCGAGCGGCGCCATCGTGGTAATTGCGTCGAACATCATCTGCACGTCGCCTGCGAGGACACTGGTGCGTGCTTCAGCGCTTCCCTTGTGGGGCACGTGTACCACGTCGACTCCGGCCATCGCCTTGAACAACTCGCCCGCCATGTGATAGGGCGTGCCCGGTCCGGAGGAAGCGTAATTGAGAGCGCCCGGCTTCGATTTGCCGAGCGCGATGAGCTCCTTCAGATTGTTCGCCGGTACCGAAGCGTGAACCACAAGAAGGAGGTCGGAATAGTTGATCGGCGAGATCGGCGTGAGGTCCCGCATCAGGCTGTAGGATTTCTTCGTGAAAAGTGATTCGTTTACAGTGTGTGTATTCGACATCATGAGCAGCGTGTACCCGTCGGAGGCAGATTTCGCCACCGCGTCGGTGCCGATCATCGCACCGGCGCCCGGCCGGTTCTCGATTACAAAAGCTTGTCCGAGAGTCTTTTGCAGACGGTCGCCGATAAAGCGCGCGTAGATGTCCGCCGGGCCTCCGGCGGAGTAGGGCACGATTATTTTCACCGGCTTCGCAGGATAGGCGGCCTGAGCGAGCACGTCAGCCGCGACGCAAACAGCCAAGACAAGTCCGGCGATTTCGCGCAGCAACTTGTTGAAAGCCATAATTCCATCCTCCTAATTGGATGCGGTGACTGTGCCCAGCGCCTGGCCTTTTCCCCTCTGCGGGTGCCTCGATTATAGCGACTAAAGCTCGAGCTTAGCGATCACCGGCGCATGATCAGATGGGCGTTGCAGTCGCCGCGGCCCGAGATCGATTGCGCACGTGCGGCACCGCAAAGCGAGCGCGGGGCTGAGCAGGATGTGGTCGATGCGCAACCCGAGATTGCGCTTGAACCCATTCATGCGGTAGTCCCACCAGGTGAAGGATTTGTCCGGCTGAGTAAACATCCTGAAGCTGTCTTTCAATCCCAGGGCGAGAAGCTTCCGGAAGGCCTCCCGCTCCTTGGGGCTGCACAGGATCTGACCTTGCCAGGCCTTGGGATCGTGAACGTCCTCATCGGCGGGCGCGATGTTGTAGTCGCCCAGCACCGCGAGCCGCGGATTTGCTCTTAGCTCTTCCTCAAGCCAGTGCCGGAAAGCCGCAAGCCATTTGAGCTTGTACTCATATTTCTCGGAATCGACCGCCTGCCCGTTTGGAACATAGGCGCACACAACGCGGATCGCATCGGCGCCCTTCCCAACGGTTGCGGCGATGACGCGTTTTTGTTCGTCGGGAAATGCAGGCATTCCTGCCGCGACGTCCGCCAGGCTTGCGCGAGACAAGATCGAGACGCCGTTATAAGTCCTTTGCCCCGACCAGACGCAGTGATATCCCGCCGCCTCGATTTCCTCCATCGGGAACTTGGCGTCCTCGAGTTTGATCTCCTGCAGACACACGATTTGCGGGGCTTGCTGCGCCAGCCATTCGAGCAGATGAGGCAGGCGCACTTTGAGCGAATTGACGTTCCATGACGCAAACTTCATTGACGCGCTGCTCGGAAAGACAACGCCCCCGCTCTATCTGGCAGCGGCATCGGCCGCCGGCTCCGTACCGGCGCCCGCGCCCTGCTGTGACTGCGCTTGGGCTGTAGCCGGTGCCGGAGCTGCGCGGTCCATCTTTCGCAGCGTTTCGATCGGCGCGGGAGGCCCGGAAGACGGATAGCCGGCGGAATCGAGCAGGCCGTTGAGGAGGCCTTCCTGAAATCCGGTTTGCACCTGGGTGCCGACGACCAGCAACGGCAGATCGTTTTTGCCGGACAGCCTCTTCACCTCATCGGCGTCCTTTTGAGTGACGACGCTGACTTCCCTGAAGGGTACCACGCGCTTGACGAGCAACGCGCGAGCCTGGTCGCAGGGGGGCCCGCAATCCGGGAGGGTGTAGAGAGTTACCGGAAAGTTCTTCGCCGCCACCTGCGTGGCGTAAGGCAGGTCGACGGTGCCGATCGGCCCGTGTTGGAAGCTCTTTCTTTGCACCCCTTTCGCACCGGGTGGCGGGGGCGTCTGCGTATAGTGGACCCTGCCGTCCTGATCCACCCAGCGATAGGCCTGCCCAAAGGCGTCGGTACAGACAGTCGAGAGGATCGCTGCGGCGACGAGCAGTATGCGCATGCGGTGATGCTCCTCAGGGCGCGATCATACCATTGTGACGCAACAGAGCGTCGATTCTCGGCTCGCGGCCGCGAAACGCCTTGAACGATTCGAGCGCCGGGCGGCTGCCGCCGACTGCGAGAATCTCGTCGCGGAATCGCGCACCCGTGCCGGAATCGAGCACGCCGTTCTGTTCGAACAGGCTATAGGCGTCGGCGGAGAGCACCTCCGCCCACTTGTAACTGTAGTAACCGGCAGCGTAATCTCCCGAGAAAACGTGCGAAAAGTTGTTGAGGAAGCGGTTGTACTCCGGCGGCATGACCACGGCGACTTTCGCCCTGATTTCGTGGAGCAGTTGCAGTGGCGTCTTTGCCTCCGCGGGATCGTAGTCATGGTGTAGGTGCATGTCGACCAGCGCGAATTCGATCTGGCGCACGGTCTGCATGCCGCTTTGGAAGTTCTTTGCAGCCAACATCTTGTCGAACAAGCTGCGCGGTAAGACCTCTCCACTTTCTGCTTGAGCCGTCATGCCGGCGAGCACGTTCCATTCCCAGCAGAAGTTCTCCATGAACTGCGAAGGCAGCTCGACCGCGTCCCATTCGACGCCGCGTATTCCGGAGACACCCAGATCGTCGACTCGCGAGAGCAGATGGTGCAACCCGTGACCGAATTCGTGAAACAGGGTCATCACTTCGTCATGCGTAAATAGCGCGGACTTGTTCCCGACCGGTGCCGGAAAGTTGCAGATGAGATGGGCAACCGGGGTCCGGAGACCTCCGGGGATTCGCTGCCGCGTGATCGCCTCGTCCATCCACGCTCCGCCACGCTTGGCTTCCCGTGAGTACAGATCGAGATAGAACTGGCCGATCAGGCTCTCGTCCGAGTCGACAATCCGGAAAAAACGCACCTGCGGGTGCCAGGTTTCAGCCGCGTCCGGGAGAATGCGAATGCCATAGAGGGCCTCCACCAGCCGGAACATGCCTTCCAGGACCTTCGGCTCCGGGAAATAGTGCTTCACTTCCTGGTCGGAGAATGCGTAACGTTTCGTGCGCAATTTTTCCGACGCGAACGCGATGTCCCAAGCCTGGAGCTCATGGATTCCGAGCTCCGTGTGGGAGAACTCCTCCAGGTCGGCATAATCCCTGCGCGCGTGAGGCAGCGCCCTTCCGGCAAGATCATTGAGGAAATCGAGTGCGGCGTCGGGCGATCCGGCCATTTTCGGCACAAGGGAGAATTCTGCGAAACTCTTGTAATCGAGCAGTCGCGCCTTTTCTTTTCGCAGGCGAAGCTCACGAACGATAATCGAAGTGTTGTCGAATTCCGGCTTTCCGAGTTCGCTCGCTCGCGTGACGTGCGCTCTATAGAATTTTTCCCGCAACCCGCGATTTTCGGCGTATTGCATCACCGGCCCGTACGACGGTGCCTGCAGCGTGAACTTCCAACCTTCCTGTCCGTCCTCATGTGCGGCTTCTTTGGCAGCCTCCAGCACGTCCTCCGGCATCCCGAGCAGCTCCCCGCGGTCGGTGATCAGCAACGAAAACGCATTGGTCGCGTCGAGCAGATTCTCGGAAAACTTGGCCTCGAGCGTTGCAAGTTCTTCCTGGATTTCGGCGAAGCGCCTTTTTTCCCGGGGCGCCAGCTCGGCTCCTCCGAGACGGTAGTCACGCAAGCTGTTCTCGACAATCCTGCGCTGCGCTTGAGACAAGCCCTCGAAACCACTCGAAGCGCGCAGAAGCTTGAATTTTTCGTACAGGTCGAGATTCTGAGCGAGTTCGGTCCTGAAATGGGTGACTTTGGGCAGGCTGGCATGGTAGGCATCGCGGATCGCAGCGTTGTCGTCCACTGCGTGCAGGTGAGCGACCGCGCCCCAAGCGCGCCACAGCCGTTCATTGGCGTTTTCCAGCGGCTCGGCGAACTCGTTCCAGGACGCAGCCGTGCCCTCGGCCGTGAGCCGGACGATCAGGGCGCGGTTCTCCGCGAGCAGCTGGTCGATTGCCGGCCCGACGTGTTCGGGCCGTACCGAGGTAAAGCGCGGCAAGCCGGAAAAATCGAGCAGCGGATTGACAGTCATTTCACGTTCAACGCCTAAGTTCTCCGGTTGAGATCGCCGGACTTTGCTCCGCCGTGTCAGGTGCTGCTGCGAGTGTCCAAGGCGCGCTCGGCGGACATCACCGTGTTCTCAAGCAACATTGCGATCGTCATGGGCCCAACCCCGCCCGGCACTGGTGTGATGCACGAAGCGGTTCCGAGTACGCTTTGGAAATCCACATCGCCCGTGAGTTTCCCGTCCGCAAGCCGGTTGATGCCGACGTCGATGACGACGGCGCCGGGCTTCACCATGCCAGCCGTGACGAGCTTGGGTTTGCCCGCGGCGACCACGAGAATGTCAGCCTGGCTGGCCATCGCGCGCAGATCGGGGGTGCTCGAGTTGCAGATGGTGACCGTGGCGCCTTTTTGCAAGAGCAGCAAGGCCACCGGTTTGCCGACGATGTTGCTGCGGCCCACTACGACGGCATGCCGGCCCTGCAGACCCACTCCCTCGTGCTCGAGGATCTTCATCACTCCAAGGGGCGTGCAGGGCACGAAGCGCGGATTGCCGATGGCAAGCAGGCCCATGTTGGTCGGATGAAAGCCGTCAATGTCCTTCGCCGGGGACAGGGCTTCGAGCACCCGTTCCGCCGAAAATCCCAGTGGCAACGGAAGCTGCACGAGGATGCCGTGGATGCGGGGGTCGTTGTTGAGGATCCGGATGCGCCCGAGGAGCGTCGATTCATCCGCGTCGGCCGGCAATTCGATGTGCTCTGAATAGAGTCCCGCTTCGCCGCATGCCTTGATCTTGTTCCGTACATAGACCCTCGATGCCGGGTGATTCCCGACTTGTATCGCCGCGAGGCCGGGGCGCACACCTCTCGCGGCAAGGGCCGCGACACGCCGAATCAGCCCTGCGCGCAACTCGCGCGCAATGGCGTTGCCGTCAATGGTGCGGGTCTGCACGGGGAGAATCGGCGCGGCGAACACGGAAGGCGCGCATTCTAGCATCCGTAGTTTCCTGGCCCTGGTTCAGCCAAGCTGAATTCCGACCTCTTTCAGGCGAGGGGCGTTTTCGTATAATGCGAAATACCCTTTCATAATATGGAACAAGGTGCAATTGATCCTATAGGGCCGTCAGGGTAAGCTTCGAGCGATTCTCCGCAAGTCTCACGCTTCCGTCCACACCTTCGCGCCTAGAGGGAAACGTCATGTCCGCGCTGCCTGAGTTCTCCACCGCCGACGATCCGGACAGCCTGGAGACGCAGGAATGGCTGGACGCGCTGGACGCGGTGCTCGATCGCGAAGGTCCGGAGCGCGCCCACTACCTGATCGAGAAGCTGGTCGACAAGGCGCGCCGCTCGGGCGCCTACATCCCTTTTTCGCTCAACACGGCGTACCTGAACACGATTCCCCCGCACCTGGAGGAACGCTCGCCCGGGGATCACGCGCTGGAGGAACGCATCCGTTCTTTTTGCCGCTGGAACGCGATGGTGATGGTGGCGAAGGCGAACAAGTCCGACGACGAGCTCGGCGGACACATCGCGAGTTTCGCTTCGGTCGGGACGCTGTTCGGCATCGGCTTCAACCATTTCTGGCACGCGCCGCACCAGGGACATGGCGGCGACCTGGTGTACTTCCAGGGCCATTCCTCGCCCGGCATCTATGCGCGCGCCTTTCTCGAAGGCCGATTCACCGAAGAGCAGCTGCTAAACTTCCGCCGCGAAGTCGATGGCAGGGGAATCTCTTCTTATCCGCACCCATGGCTGATGCCCGATTTCTGGCAGTTCCCGACGGTCTCGATGGGCCTTGGTCCGATCCAGGGCATCTACATGGCGCGGTTTCTGAAGTACCTTCACGCACGGGGCTTTGCCAATACGGAGAACCGCAAGGTATGGGTGTTCTGCGGCGACGGCGAGATGGACGAGCCCGAATCGCTCGGTGCGATCGGTTTGGCGGCGCGCGAAAAGCTCGACAACCTTATCTTTGTCGTCAACTGCAACCTGCAGCGGCTCGACGGGCCGGTGCGCGGCAACGGCAAGATCATCCAGGAGCTCGAAGCCGATTTCCGCGGCGCAGGGTGGAACGTCATCAAGCTGATCTGGGGCTCGTACTGGGACCCGCTGTTTGCGCGCGACAAGGAAGGACGGTTGCTGCGCGTGATGGAAGAGACGGTCGACGGGGAGTACCAGAACTACAAGGCGAATGATGGCGCCTTCGTGCGCAGGCATTTTTTCGGCAAGGATCCGAAGCTCCTGGAGATGGTCTCGCGCATGACCGACGAGGACATCTGGCGTCTGAACCGCGGTGGCCATGACCCGCACAAGATCTACGCGGCCTACGCATCGGCGGTGAAGCACAAGGACCAGCCCACCGTGATCCTCGCCAAAACCATCAAGGGCTACGGCCTGGGCAAGCAGGGCCAGGCGAAAAACCCCACCCATCAGCTGAAGAAGGTGGACCTCGCAACCATCCGCGAGATGCGCGACCGCTTCAATGTGCCGATTCCGGACGACCGGCTCGAGGAGATGCCTTTCTACAAACCCAAGGACGACGATCCGGTGATGGTGTACCTGCAGGAGCACAGAAAAGCGCTCGGCGGCTATTTGCCGCAGCGTCGGCGCAAAGCCGAAAGCGCGCCTGCCGTGCCGCCGCTCTCGGCTTTCGAGGCGGTATTGAAGGGCTCCGAGGGACGCGAGATCTCGACCACCATGGCGTTCGTGCGCATTCTCACGGCCCTGGTGCGCGACAAGAACATCGGCAAGCACGTCGTGCCCATCGTCCCGGACGAGGCGCGCACCTTCGGCATGGAAGGCATGTTCCGGCAGCTGGCGATCTACTCGTCCGAAGGCCAGAAGTACGAGCCGGTGGACCGCGATCAGGTCATGTACTACCGCGAGGACAAGCAGGGGCAGATCCTGGAAGAAGGTATCAACGAGGCCGGGGCGTTCTCGTCCTGGATCGCGGCAGCGACCTCCTACAGCCATTCGAACCTGGTGACGGTCCCGTTCTACATTTTCTATTCGATGTTCGGCATGCAGAGGATAGGTGACCTCGCCTGGGCGGCAGGCGACCAGCGCGCAAGAGGGTTCCTGCTCGGCGCCACGGCGGGCCGCACCACGCTGAACGGCGAGGGCCTGCAGCACGAGGACGGCCACAGCCACGTGCTGTCCTCGGCGATCCCGAACTGCGTTTCCTACGATCCGACCTTCGGCTACGAGCTCGCGGTCATCATTCAGGACGGCTTGCGCCGCATGGTGACGGACCAGGAAGACGTGTTCTACTACATCACCGTGATGAACGAGAACTACGAGCACCCGGCGATGCCGGCGGGGGCCGAGGAGGGCATTCTCAAAGGCATGTACTTGTGGCGGGAGTCGAAATCAAAATCCAAGAGCCGCGCGCAGCTCATGGGCTCGGGCACGATCCTGCGCGAAGTCATCGCCGCGGGAGAGCTGCTCGAAGCGGAATGGAACGTCGCGGCCGATATCTGGAGCGCGACCAGCTTCACGGAGCTGCGCCGCGAAGGGCTCGCCGTGGAACGCCGAAACCTGTTGCACCCTGAAAGCAAGTCGCGCACGCCGTACGTGGCCGAGCACCTGGAAAAGCGCGCCGGCCCGGTGGTGGCCGCGACCGATTACATGAAAGCGTTCGCCGACCAGATCCGGCCGTTCATTCCCAAAGATCGCATCTATCGCGTGCTGGGGACCGACGGTTACGGCCGCTCGGATTCGCGCGCAAAGCTGCGCCACTTCTTCGAGGTGAACCGCTACTTCATCGCGGTCGCGGCGCTCAAGGCGCTCGTCGATCTCGGCGAAGTGAAGCCCAAGGTCGTGGCCGATGCGATCAAAAAATACGGCATCAATCCCGAAAAATCCGATCCGGTGACCGTTTAACGCGTTCGAGAGCCACGGCCTGGCTCCCGACCCGGAACGAAAACAAGCATGGGAACTATCCGAGAGATCGTCGTCCCTGACATCGGCGACTTCAAGAACGTCGATGTCATCGAGGTTTTGGTGAAGCCGGGGGACGCCATCCAGCCCGAGCAGTCGCTGATCACGGTCGAATCGGACAAGGCGACCATGGAGATTCCATCGCCCGCGGCGGGCACGGTGAAAGAGCTCCGCGTCAAGGTCGGCGACAAGGTGTCCACCGGCAGTCTGCTGCTGATGCTCGAGGCGGCGCAAGGCACGCCTGCCCCGGTGGCGAAACCCGCCGCGGCTCCGGCGCTGGTTCCTGCTCCCGCTCCTGCACCGGCGCGCGCCGCGCCGCCGCCTACAGTGCCGCTCGCCGGCAAGCACGATCCGGTCCCGTACGAGCCCGGGCCGGCCCCCGGTTTCACGCCGCACGCGAGCCCGTCGGTGCGCAAGTTCGCGCGCGAGCTCGGCGTCGACCTCGTCAAAGTGAAAGGCTCCGGCCCGAAGGGCCGCATCACGCAGGCAGACGTGCAAGCGTTCGTCAAGGGCGTGATGAAAGGTGCGCAAGCGGCACCGGCGCCCGTCGCGCGAAGCGGCTTCGGCCTTGACCTGCCCGAGTGGCCGCAGGTGGATTTCGCCAAATTCGGTCCGGTCGAAACGAAGCCCTTGTCGCGCATCAAGAAACTCTCGGGCGGTTTTTTGCACCGCAACTGGGTCTCGATTCCGCACGTCACCCAGCACGACGAAGCCGACATCACCGAGCTCGAGGCTTTCCGCAAGGAGAACACGCAGGTGGCGGAAAAGGAAGGCTTCAAGCTCACCATGCTCGCCTTCCTGGTGAAGGCTTCGGTCAACGCCCTGCGCCAGTTTCCCGATTTCAACGCTTCGCTCGACAAGACCGGCGAGAACCTGATCGTCAAGAAGTACTACCACATCGGCGTCGCGGTGGACACGCCCGATGGCTTGGTCGTGCCCGTGATCCGCGACGCGGACCGCAAGGGCGTCTTCGATCTTGCCCGCGAGCTGGCGGAAATCTCCAAACTCGCACGGGAGAAGAAGCTCAAGCCCGACAGCATGCGCGGCGGTACCTTCAGCATCTCCAGCCTCGGGGGCATCGGCGGCACGGCGTTCACGCCTATCATCAACGCGCCCGAAGTCGCGATCCTCGGCGTGGCGAGATCGCAGATGCGGCCGGTGTACAAGGACGGCGCGTTCGTTCCGCGGCTGATGCTGCCGCTGTCGCTTGCGTACGACCACCGCGTCATCGACGGCGCCGCCGGGGCGCGCTTCACGACCTATCTGGCCTCGGTCCTCTCCGACATTCGCCGCACCCTTTTGTGAGGCCGGCGTGGCGCAGATGATCGAAGTCAAGGTGCCTGACATCGGCGATTTCAAGGACGTCGAAATCATCGAAGTCCTGGTGAAGCCCGGCGACAAGGTGGAAAAAGAGACCTCCCTCGTCACGCTCGAGTCCGACAAGGCGACGATAGAAATTCCGTCGCCGCAAGCGGGGATCGTGAAGGAATTGCGCATCAAGCTGGGCGACAAGGTCTCGCAAGGATCGCCGATTCTCCTGCTTGAAGAGAGCGCGGGTGCTGCCGCGGCTCCGCCTTCCAAACGGGTGCCTGCCGCCGCAGTAACACCTGCACCCGCGAAGCCCGCTGCGCCGGTGCCCGCGACAGCGGCGTTCAAGGGTGCGGCCGACGTGACTTGCGACATGCTGGTCCTGGGCTCCGGCCCCGGCGGTTATTCGGCCGCCTTCCGGGCGGCCGATCTCGGCATGAACACCGTTCTTGTCGAGCGCTATCCGACGCTCGGTGGCGTCTGCCTGAACGTGGGCTGCATCCCGTCGAAAGCGCTTTTGCATGTCGCGGCGGTCATGGACGACGCGAAGCATCTCTCCGAGCGCGGCATTGCGTTTGGCGAGCCGAAGGTAGACCTCGACGCCTTGCGCGCCTGGAAAGGCAAAGCGGTTGGCAAGCTCACCGGCGGGCTTGCCAGCATGGCGCGCATGCGCAAGGTGACGGTGCTGCAGGGCGCCGGAGCTTTCGCCGGGCCGAATCATCTCGCGGTGGAAACCAAGGACGGGCGCAAGGTCGTCTCATTCAGAAGCGCCATCATCGCCGCCGGCTCACAGTCGGCAAAGCTTCCCTCCATTCCCGAAGATCCGCGCATCGTCGATTCCACCGGCGCGCTGGAGCTGCGCTCGAAGCCCAAACGCCTGCTGGTGATTGGCGGCGGCATCATCGGGCTGGAAATGGGCACGGTGTACTCGACGCTGGGCGCGAGGCTCGATGTGGTCGAGATGCTCGATACGCTGATGGCGGAGGCGGACCGCGATCTCGTCAAAGTTTGGCAAACGTTCAACGCGCCCCGCTTCGACAAGGTGATGCTCAAAACCAAGACCGCCAGGATCGAAACCCTGAAGGAGGGACTGCAAGTGTCGTTCGAGGGCGAAAACGCCCCATTCAAGCCGCTTCTCTACGACATGATTCTGGTCTCGGTTGGACGCACGCCGAACGGCAAGAAAATCGGAGCGGAAGCCGCGGGTGTCGCAGTCAACGAGCGCGGCTTCATCCCGGTCGATTCGCAGATGCGCACCAACGTTTCGCACATCTTTGCCATTGGCGATATCGCCGGTCAGCCGATGCTCGCGCACAAGGCGGTGCACGAAGGTCACGTCGCCGCGGAAGCCGCCGCGGGGCAGAAGTCCCACTTCGACGCCCGCGTCATCCCGTCTGTGGCTTACACGGACCCCGAGATTGCCTGGGCGGGGCTGACCGAGGAGGAAGCGAAGAAACAGGGCATCAAGTTCGGGGTTGCCAAATTTCCCTGGGCAGCTTCCGGACGCGCCATCGCCAATGGGCGTGACGAAGGGTTCACCAAGCTGATTTTCTCGGAGGAAACGCATCGCGTGATCGGCGGGGGCATCGTCGGCGCGGGAGCGGGCGACCTCATTAGCGAGATCGCGCTTGCGATCGAGATGGGCGCCGACGCGGTCGACATCGGCAAGACCATCCATCCGCATCCGACCACGAGCGAATCGGTTGGAATGGCAGCAGAGCTGTATGAAGGCGTGTGTACGGACCTGCCTCCGTCGAAACGGCGATGACCCAGGACGAGCTCAAGCAGGCAGTCGCCCGCGAGGCGATCAAACACGTGGTGGAAGACGCCGTGATCGGCGTCGGAACCGGGTCCACCGCCGATTTCTTCGTCGACGAGCTGGCCAAGATGAGGAATCGCATTGCCGGCGCAGTGGCGAGCTCGGAAAGATCCGCCGAGCGGCTGAAGGGTCGCGGCATTCGCGTCATGGATCTCAACAGCGTCAACGAGCTGCCGGTCTACATTGACGGTGCGGACGAGATTACCGAGCATCTCGCCATGATCAAGGGCGGGGGCGGCGCGCTCACGCGCGAGAAAATCGTCGCCGCGGTGGCAAAAAAGTTCGTTTGCATCGTAGACGAATCGAAGCTCGTGCCGGTGCTCGGAAAATTTCCGCTGCCGGTCGAAGTGATTCCGATGGCGCGTGCCTATGTCGCGCGCCAGATGGTGAAGCTCGGCGGCCAGCCCTCGCTGCGCGAGGGCTTTGCCACGGACAATGGCAATATCGTTCTCGATGTTTGGGGCCTGTCCGTCCTCGACCCGGTCGAACTGGAAACGGCGGTCAACAACATCGCCGGCGTCGTTGCCAACGGATTGTTCGCCCGGCGCGGAGCGGATGTGCTTTTACTCGGAACCAAGACGGGCGTGAGGACGATCGTCCGGAAGTAGAGCGCCTATTTGTCCTGAGGCACGTAGCCGGAGGCCACGTCGGCCCCGGATCCGAAAAAATGCTTCTCCATCTGCTCGGCGAGATATTTCCGCGCGCGGGGGTCGGCAAGGTTCAGCTTGTTTTCATTGATGAGCATGGTCTGGTGCTTGATCCAGGCCTGCCAGGCTTCCTTGGAGACATTCTCGTAGATGCGCTTGCCGAGTTCGCCCGGGTAGGGCGGGAAGTCGAGTCCTTCCGCGTCGCGGCCGAGCTTGATGCATTTCACCATCCTTGCCATTTTCGCAACCTCGATTCTGGTATCAAGTCGATTTCAAATCTGCTTCACTAAAATCTTCGAACGCCGCTGATAGTTGTACAGCGCCTTCTTTTCCCTCGGCAGCACGGTGACATTCGTTTCGGCGAACCCGCGCTCTATGAACCAATGGGTCGCGCGCGTGGTGAGCACGAACAGCTTTTTCAGGTTGCGGGCGGGCGCCTGTGCCTCGATATGCCGCAGCAGGCGCTCGCCATAGCCTGCGTCGCGGTAATCGGGCCGCACCGCGAGGCAGGCAAGCTCGCCGGCGCGTGCGCCGGGGAAAGGGTAGAGCGCGGCGCAGCCGACGATCACCCCGTCGTGCTCGATCACCGAAAAGCGCCCGATCTCGCGTTCGAGCAGTTCGCGCCCGCGGCGCACCAGCGTCCCGTCTTCCTCGAGCGGCTCGATCAGTTTGAGGATCCCCCCCGCGTCGTCGATCTTGGCCGGGCGCAGCTTCACCACCTTGTCGGCGGTGATCATGGTGCCCGAGCCTTCATGGGTGAACAACTCGATCAGCAAAGCGCCGGGGACCGTCCGGCTGATGAGGTGGGCGCGTTGCATCCCTCCACGCACCGCCTCGACGGCATGTGCGAGATAGAGCCGCGTATCGTCCGACAGGCGGTTGCCGCTTGCGAGCAGCCCGGTCGCTTCCTCCGCCGTGAGCTCTGGGAGCAACTCGCCCTCCTTGTCCTGCACGGGCGCGTCGGAGAAGAAGATCAGCTTCTCGGCCTGGAGCGCCGTCGCCGTTGCCACTGCCACGTCTTCCATGGCGAGGTTGAAGACCTCGCCGGTGGGCGAATAGCCGACCGGCGATACGATTGCGATGTTGCCCGCGTCCAGACACCCCGCGATTGCCTGCGCATCGACTTTGCGCACCGAGCCGGTGTACTGGAAGTCTATGCCGTCGTGCACACCCATCGGCTGCGCGGTGATGAAATTTCCCGAGACCGTGTTGATCACGGCGCCTGCCATAGGTGAATTCGGGAGTCCGAGCGAGAGCAGTGCGTCGATCTCCACCCGCAGCAACCCGACCGCCTCCTTGACGCATTCGAGCGCCACCGGGTCGGTGATGCGCAGGCCCTTGGCGTAGCGCGAACGCGTCTTGCGGCGCTTGAGCTGCGCTTCGATCTGCGGGCGCGAGCCGTGCACAAGCACCACGCGTATTCCGGCGCTGTGCAGCAGGTTGATATCATGCGCAAGCTCGACGAACCTGCCTTCAACCAAGATCTCCCCCCCAAAGGCGATCACGAAGGTCTTGCCGCGAAAAGCGTGGAAGTACGGCGCGACCGAGCGAAACCAGCTGATGAACTGGGCGTTGGGATGGGGCGGCATGAGTGTCGTTGTTCTTGAGGAACTCCGATTCTAGCCAGTTGCCCCCGGCAGATACAGCGCTGCCCGGTCTGCAGAGCCTAACAATCGCCCCACAGCGCCTGCATCGCCGCGATTGCTGCGAGCGGCGCGGTCTCAGTGCGGAGCACCCGTGGCCCAAAGCGGATCGGAACGAACCCGCTCCTTTCAGCGCGCTGCCGCTCCTCAGGCGCGAGCCCTCCCTCCGGTCCGACCAGCAGCGTCACCCTGCTGGGCGGTTCGAGCTGCTTCAAGTGTCGATCCGAATCCGGCGCCAGAAGCAGCCGTAGCCCATCGCTGGCTGCCCGGCTCAGAAAAGCCGCGAAGGCGGTGATCGCCGCCACTTCGGGTACGTGGTTGCGCCCGCATTGCTCGCAGGCGGCGATGACCACATTGCGCCAGTGGGCGACGCGCCTGTCGGCACGGTCGCTCGAGAGTTTCACTACGGAGCGCTCACTCGCGATCGGCACTATCCTGGAGACGCCAAGCTCCGTAGATTTCTGCAAGGTGATGTCCATCCGGTCTCCGCTCGATATGCACTGAGCGAGCGCGATGGCGAGAGGCGACTCGCGCTCCGGCGTCTGCCTGGATATCACGCAGGCGCGCAAATCGCCGCGGGAAGCCCGCGTCAGCTTCGCGGAGAATTCCCCGCCCTCCCCATTGAACAAGACGACCGCGTCGCCGCGGCGCAAGCGCAGTACCGCACAATGACGCGCGACCCGCTCCGGCAGTTCGATCTCGGCGCCGAGGGAAATCTGCACCGGTGCAAAAAACCGCGGGACAACGCGAGATGCAAGGCCTTTCATGCCACGATTTTATCCGGGAGTGCGCGCGGTTGCGGCCCGCAGCCGGTGCCCACGCCCCTCGGACCTCTGGGCTTCACCACTCCTGTAACCCCATGATTTAAATGAAACTACGGCTTTTTTCTGCGTTGCGCTGTTATAATCGCCGGGCAATAAGAATAGCTCTGGGGAGAACGGCTTACGCAGGAGACCGGCCGCACCAATTGCTCTCGTCGCGCCGCCGCCCAGGCAAGAAATGGGCGGCCCAAGACTGCGGCGATATCGAGCACCCTCGCTTGCACCCAGCTCGCGCTTGCTCCATGGGTTGCGATTTGCTTGAGCGGCCGCATGATGATTTGGAAAGGAAGCCAAAAATGAAGCTTTGTCGTTACGGCAGGAACGGATTCGAAAAACCGGGCGTCATCGACGCGCAAGGCCAGTTGCGCGATTTGTCAGGAGTCATTTCCAACATTGACCAGGACACGATTTCCTCCAAAGGTCTGACGAAGCTGCGCAAGATTCGTCCGGAGTCGCTGCCCCTGGTGCGCGGTAACCCGCGTTTCGGCGTGCCTTATACGGGCATCTCCAAGTTCGTCGCCATCGGCCTGAATTACTCCGATCACGCGCACGAAGCGGGTCTGCAAATACCCGCCGAGCCGGTAGTGTTCATGAAGGCGACGACGTGCATCAGCGGCCCGAATGACGACATCCAGCAGCCGCGCAGTTCCACCAAGCTGGATTACGAGGTCGAGATCGCAATCGTTATCGGGACACGCGCCGAATATGTGTCGGAAGACGAGGCTCTGGACCACGTTGCCGGCTACACGATCGTGAATGACGTATCCGAGCGTGCTTTCCAGCTGCAGTCCTCTCAGTGGGACAAGGGCAAGGGCTGCGACACCTTTGGACCGATCGGGCCATGGCTCGTCACGACCGACGAGATCACCAATCCTCAGGTGCTTGACGTCTGGCTCGACGTCAACGGCGAACGCAGGCAATCGTCCAATACCAAGAACATGATTTTCTCCTGCGCGAAGCTTGTCTCATACGTGAGCAACTACATGACGCTGCTCCCGGGTGACATCATTACCACCGGAACACCGGCCGGGGTGGCGCTGGGGATGAAGCCGACCCAGGCGTGGCTGAAGCCGGGTGACGTCGTCACCCTCGGCATCAAGGGCCTGGGTGAGCAGCGGCAAAAAGTGATTCCTTACACGGGGAAATAAACGCGGAAGGGCTTGCTTGCTGTGCGAAGGTCAAAAGTGTAGATTCGTTCTCTCGTAACAGGGTGCTGTGCCGATGGCGCAACAGGCGAATCGCTGCCGAAGAATCAACTCATAGACGTTTCAAATACAAGCCGCAGCTTTCGGGCAGAGAAAATGGGGGGGTAAAGCGCAAGCTTTCCCCCTTTTGCTTTTATCGGAGGCAGGCATGAGAGTGGTCGTCCTCGGGGCCGGCGTCATCGGTACGACCAGCGCGTGGTATCTCGCGCAGAGCGGCCATGAGGTGACGGTGGTGGATCGCCAGCCCGAACCTGCGCTCGAGACGAGCTTTGCCAACGGGGGACAGATTTCGGTCAGCCACTCCGAGCCTTGGGCCAATCCGACCGCTCCGCTGACGATCCTGAAGTGGTTGGGGCGCGAGGACGCCCCGCTGCTCTTCCGGCCGCGCGCCGACCTCGCCCAATGGCTTTGGGGTCTGCGCTTTCTCTATGAATGTTTGCCGGGTCGGACCCGTCGCAACACCGAATCCGCTTTCGCACTTGCGCTATACAGCCGCGAGCAGCTGCACCAACTGCGGCGCGATACCGGCATTCGCTACGATTTCGATACGCGGGGCATCCTGCACCTGTACGAAGACAGAGGTCAATTCGAACACGCGAAGAGACAGGCCGAGCTGCTCAGAGCTCGCGGCCTGGACATTGAAATCAGGACGCCCCGGCAGTGCCTTGCGATCGAACCTGCGCTCGAGCATTCGGTAGGCCGGTTGGTGGGCGGCGCCTATGCGGCTTCCGACGAGTGCGGCGACGCGCAGCTTTTCACCCGGGCCCTGTCCGATCTCTGCGGTGCCCAAGGCGTGACCTTCCGGTTCAACGTGAGCGTGAAGCGCCTTGAAGCCGCGCGGGGAGCGATCGACCGCGTGGTCATCGACGACGAAAAAGGAATCGAGGAATCATTGCGCGCCGATGCCTATGTTACTGCGCTGGGGAGCTATAGTCCGCTCCTGCTCGCGCCGGTCGGCGTCTCGGTTCCGGTGTATCCGGTAAAGGGCTATTCGATAACGTTGCCCCTTGAGCCCGGTGATGAAGCCCCCAAGACGAGCCTGACCGATCACGCCCGCATGATCGTGATTTCGCGGCTGGGCGAACGCTTGCGCGTGGCGGGTACCGCCGAGTTGAACGGCTACGACACCGAGATGAACGAGCTTCGCTGTGAGGCCCTCGTCAGGCGATGCTTCGAATGGTTCCCGAAGGCAGGGCGTGCGGAACACGCAAAATTCTGGACGGGCCTGCGACCTGCCACACCCAGCAATCTGCCGCTCATTGGACGTTCGAAGTACTCCAACCTCTTTCTCAACACCGGGCACGGTACGCTCGGATGGACGCTTGCGTGCGGCTCGGGCCGGGCACTTGCCGATATCGTGAGCGGCCGAAAGCCGGAACCCGCGTTCGGTTTCCTCGGGTCGGAGGTTAAAGCGAAGAGGGCGACCCCCTCGGTCACCCCCCGGCCAACCGGCTGAAGTCTAAGGTCTACTTCGCGCCGACTGCGGCGCGCTTTTTCGTTGCCACGAGTCTGGGCTTGGGCACCGCGTCCACAGTGAGTTCGCGCACGAAATTCGGCAATGCGAACAACGCCTGGTGGGTGGCGCCGTTGTAGTACTGCAGATGGCTGAGACCTCGGTTGCCGATTCGAATATCGATCTCCCCGCTATTGACGGCCGCGACGTCTGTCGAATCCGAGCAGGCGCACATCGACCACAGGCAGCCGTACAAGGGGATGAACATCGTATACGACCGGGCAATCTTGAACATTTTAGCCAGCCGCCCATAGAGCATCTTCACTCGGTCGGGGCGCGACCAGGGCGAACCCATGTGCAAGGTGAGCACACCGCCTGCGGCAAGCGCCCGCTTGCAATCGCGGAAGAACGTTTCCTCGTAGAGGGCGGTCGCGGGGCCGATCGGGTCGGGCAAATCGAGCGCGATGTAATCGAACCTTTCCTTGGTCTCCGCGAGGTACTTCAGCCCGTCCTCGACCAGCAGCTTCAGTTTCGGATTGTCGAATACGCCGCGGTGAATTGCGCCGAAGTGCTCCTTGGCGATCTCGACCACCTTCCCGTCCAGCTCGACCAGGACGAGCTGCTCGATCGACGGATGCTTGAGTGCTTCTTCCGCCGCGCCGCCGTCGCCGCCGCCGATCACGAGGGCCCGCTTTGGCGAAGGGTGGGCGGTGAGCGCAGGGTGGATTAGAGTCTCGTGGTAGACAAATTCCTCGCGCTCGGACGTCATGAAGCAGCCGTCCAAGCGAAACAGCTTTCCAAACTGGGGCGTGTCGTGGATTTCGAGATCCTGGAAGCGTGTCTTCGAGGACTCGATCAGCTTGGAGGAGCGCAGGAAGAACCCGTAGTCCCCGTTCAGCGACTCGTACATGAGGCGCTTGTCGCGCGGCACATCGTGCTGGACGTGCTCCTCAGGGCGAAAAAGCTCCATCAGGTCGGTGACGACCTGGCGCGCCTTGGCGCTGTTGTCCTGGGTGTAATTGCACACGTAGACGTCGAGGGTGACGCTCTGGAGCTCCGGCCAGGTATGGACGGCGAGATGCGACTCCGCCAGCACCACCGTGCCCGTGACTCCGCCCCCGTCGAACTCGTGGAACAGGTCGCCGAGTATCGTGAGACCGGCCCTGTTGATGGAGTCGTGACAAAAACGACGCAGCTCGGCTGCGTCAGTCAAGTACCGTGCGTTCCCCCTGCAGCGGTACAGATTGGCGACAACATGCAGTCCGTCCAATTTGCATACATCCCCACTCTGTTTAATAACTGAGATGCCGAACTACGATGCAAGCATCTCCCCTTTTGCCGCATCGATCAGTGTGCGAGCGATGCTGATTCTAGCAGGCAATCGCGGCAAATTTTCAAGATTTCTCACGTCGAACCACCGCGCATCTTCGATTTCCGCGCCATCGATGCGGATTTCGCCGCTGCAATAATCGGCGAAGAACGCGATCATGAGCGAATGCGGGAACGGCCAAGGCTGACTGGCGAAGTAGCGCACATTGCTCACCTTGATCCCGACTTCTTCATATACCTCGCGCTCCAAGCACTGCTCCAGCGTCTCACCCGGCTCGACGAATCCGGCCAAAGCGCTATACATATCCTTGGGGAACCGTGGCGCTCGCGCCAAAAGCAACTCTTTTTCGCGCCGCACCAGCCCCATCACTGCGGGAGCGAGCCGGGGATACACCACCAGCCCGCAACCCGGGCATTCGCGGCTGCGCTCGTTTACGCGCGCCGCCGTTGCCCTTCCGCACGCGCCGCAGTACTGGTGCGTGCGGTCCCAATCGACGATCTGCAACGCCCGTCCGGCGAGCGCAAACTGCGCCTCATCAAGGGCACCGAATAGCGCCCGCAGCCCTTGCCAGATCCAGCCTTGCGGCGCTACGGTATCCACCGCAAGCTCGGCCGAGAAACAATGCTGCTCGCCGAGAACCCCAAGATATTGTGTTCGTTGCGGCATCATACCCAAAGTATTGGGGTGATTGCAATGGGGAAGTGCGGCCGCGCCAGGCGCAGCGGCGACCAGGAGCTCGGCGCCGCGGAAAACGAACCAGAGCGAGCGTTCAGGCGGCTCGAGCGGGGGCTGGATGCCCGGCACGTAATCGGCCGGCCATTGAAAGGGCATGCGCATGACGGGGCTCGGCCCCGCAAACGCGGTCAGGTGCGGCGCAGGCGCCGGATCAGGCTGGAGGTATCCCAGCGGCCGCCGCCCATCTTCGATACTTCGTCGTAGAAGCCGGCGATCATCTGGGTGACGGGGAGCTGAGCGCCAATCTCCCGTGCCGTCTCGGAGCAGATGCGCAAGTCCTTTCTCATCCAGTCCACTGCGAAGCCGAAATCGAACTTATCGTCGACCATGGTCTTGCCGCGGTTCTCCATCTGCCAGGACTGCGCAGCGCCTTTGGAGATAACGTCTAGAACGAGCTTGGCGTCAAGCCCGGCTTTGATGGCGAAATTGAGACCTTCCGCTAGGGCCTCAACAAGGCCTGCGATGCAGATCTGGTTGACCATCTTGGTGAGTTGGCCGGCGCCCGAGCCCCCCATCAGCGTCACCGCCTTGGCGAAATGCGCGATGGCTGGTTTCGCCCGCTCGAAAGCAGCGGCGTCGCCCCCCACCATGACGGTGAGCTGTCCGTTTTCGGCGCCGGCCTGACCTCCCGATACCGGCGCATCGAGGAAATCGAAACCGCGCTTTTTTGCCTCGGAGGAGAGCTCCCGCGCCACTTTCGCCGAGGCGGTCGTATGGTCGACGAAGACGGCGCCCTTGCCCATCTTCTGAAAAGCGCCGTTCGGCCCCAGCGTGACTTCGCGCAAGTCCGGATCGTCGCCGACGCAGGAGAACACGATGTCCGCCGCTTCGGCCGCCTTGGCCGGAGTGTCCGCGAGGCGTCCCTTGTGCCTGCCTAGCCAGGCTTCGGCCTTGGCGCGGCTGCGGTTGTACACAGTGAGCTCGTGGCCGCCTCTGGTCACGAGATGTCCGGCCATGGGAAAGCCCATCACGCCGAGCCCGATGAATGCGAGTTTGCTCACTGCTCCTCCGTTGCGGTTTTTCTCGCCAAGCGAGCGAGATTCGCCGATAATTATAAGGTTTCCACCTACCCTCCTGAATTTTCCGAGTAAATGAGCCAGGACCTGACCAACGCGATCCGTGCGTTGGCCATGGACGCCGTGCAGGTGGCGAACTCCGGTCACCCTGGAATGCCCATGGGAATGGCCGAAATCGCGCTCGCGCTGTGGGGGCGGCACCTGCGGCACAACCCGGCAAACCCGAAGTGGCCAGACCGCGATCGTTTCGTGCTCTCCAACGGCCACGGCTCGATGCTGCTGTACGCGCTCCTGCATCTCACCGGCTACGACCTGCCGATGGACGAGCTCAAACGCTTCCGCCAGCTGCATTCGAAGACGCCAGGTCATCCCGAACTCGGCGTCACTCCCGGCGTTGAGACGACCACGGGTCCCTTGGGGCAGGGCTTGGCGAACTCGGTCGGCATGGCGATCGCCGAACGCATACTCGCCGCCGAATTCAACCGCCCGGACTTCGACATCGTCGACCACCATACCTACGTGTCGGTCGGTGACGGCTGCCTGATGGAGGGAATTTCGCACGAGGCCTGCTCGCTCGCCGGAGCCCTCGCCCTGGGAAAGTTGATCGCCCTTTACGATGACAACAAGATCTCCATTGACGGCGAGGTCAAGGACTGGTTCCGAGACGACACGCCCAAGCGCTTCGAGGCCTATGGCTGGCACGTAATCTCGAACGTCGACGGCCACGACGTCGAATCGGTTGACCGCGCGATCCGAGCCGCGAAGGCGGTAGCGGACAAACCCAGCTTCATCTGCTGCAAGACCGTGATCGGCAAGGGGGCCCCCAAGCGCGCCGGGACGGCAAAGGCGCACGGGGAAGCGCTTGGGGCCGAAGAGGTCGCGGCGACGCGCGCGGCGATCGGCTGGCGCTACCCGCCGTTCGAGAGCGCGGTGCGGCGCTCGAGCGGGCCTGGAATGACAAGTTCGCCGCGTACGAGAAAGCACAACCGGAACTTGCGCGCGAGTTCCGCCGCCGCGTCGCCGGCGAACTGCCGGCGAACTGGAGTACCCACTGCCAGGTGCTGCTCGAAAAAATCATTGCCAGGACAGAATCCATCGCTACTCGCAAGGCCTCGCAGAACGCGATAGAAGGCCTCGCCCCGGTGCTGCCCGAGTGGGTCGGTGGCTCGGCCGATCTGACCGGCTCCAACCTCACGCTGTGGTCGGGGTCAAAGCCGATCGGGCGGGAGGGGGGCGGCAACTACATCTATTACGGCGTGCGCGAATTCGGCATGAGCGCGGTCATGAACGGCTTGGCGCTGCACGGCGGAATCATTCCTTACGGCGGCACCTTCCTCACCTTCTCGGACTACTCCAGAAACGCGCTGCGCATGGCGGCGCTGATGAGGATCCGCTCGATCTTCGTCTTTACCCACGACTCGATCGGCCTGGGCGAGGACGGCCCCACGCACCAGTCGATCGAGCACGCCGCAGCCCTGCGCCTGATCCCGGGCATGGACGTCTGGCGACCTTGCGATTCCGTCGAAGCGGCGGTGGCCTGGATGGCCGCGATCGAGCGAAAGGATGGGCCGACCTCGCTATTGTTCACGCGGCAGAACGTACCGTTTCAAAAACGCGATGCTCATACGGTCTCGGCGATCCGCCGCGGCGGCTACGTTCTCGCGGACGCGCAGGAACCCAAGGCTGTCATCCTTGCCACCGGATCGGAAGTGCAGCTGGCTCTAGGCGCGAAGCAAAAACTTGCCGAGGAGGGCGTTTCGGTTCGGGTCGTGTCGATCCCCTGCACCTCGGCGTTCGACCGCCAGCCGCCGATGTACAGGGACGTGGTGCTGATCCCGACTTTGCCCAAGGTCGCCGTCGAAGCCGGTGTCAGTGAGTATTGGCGCAAGTATGTCGGACTTGAGGGTGCGGTGGTCGGGATCGACCGCTACGGCGAATCGGCCCCCGGCGCGAAACTATTCGAATACTTCGGCTTCACCGTGGACAATGTGGTGAAGGCCGTGAAAAGCGTATTGAAGTAAAGGAAAACCCGAAGGAGCCTTGCATGACCATTCGAGTCGCCATCAACGGCTACGGCCGCATCGGCCGCAACATCCTGCGAGCCCACTATGAAGGCGCGAAAAAACACGACCTCCAGTTTGTCGCGATCAACGACCTCGGCAATGCGCAGACCAACGCGCATCTGACGCGCTACGACACCACGCACGGAAAATTCCCCGGAACGATCGCCGTGGAAGGCGAATCGATGATCGTGAACGGCGATCGCATCCAGGTCTGCGCGAAGCGCAATCCGGCCGAGTTGCCGTGGAGGGACCTCAAGGTCGACGTGGTTCTCGAGTGCACGGGGCTCTTTACGAGCAAGGAGAAGGCCTCGGCGCATCTCGCTGCGGGCGCGAAGAAAGTGGTTCTCTCGGCGCCGGGCGAGAAGGATGTGGATCGCACCGTAGTCATCGGCGTCAACGACAAGACGCTGAAGGCCTCCGATACGGTGATTTCGAACGGCTCGTGCACTACCAATTGTCTCGCCCCGCTGGTTAAGGCGGTTGACGATCGCATCGGCGTAGTCTCCGGCCTCATGACTACGGTCCACGCCTACACCAACGACCAGGTGCTGACCGACGTCTACCACAAGGACCTGCGCCGCGCGCGGTCGGCGACACACAACATGATCCCGGCGAGCTCCGGCGCCGCGGCGGCGATCGGTTTGGTATTGCCGCACCTCAACGGTAAGCTCGACGGGTTCGCGTTCCGCGTGCCGACTATCAATGTGTCGATCGTGGACCTGACCTTCGTGGCGAAGAGGCCGACGACGGTGGAGGAAGTCAACGACGCGGCAAGGCAGGCATCGCAAACGGATCTGAAGGGTATTCTCGAGTACAACACCGAGCTGCTCGTGTCCTCCGATTTCAACCACAGCGCCGCGAGCAGCGTGTTCGATGCCACCCTTACCCGGGTGTCGAACGGCACGCTGGTGAAAGTCTCGAGCTGGTATGACAACGAGTGGGGCTTCAGCAATCGGATGCTGGACGCAACGGTTGCGTTGATGAACGCAAAGTAGCTCATGCACGTTCTCCGGATGTCGGACGTGGATCTGCGCGGCAAGCGTGTGCTGGTCCGCGTCGACTTCAACGTTCCCATGCAGGACGGTAGGATCTCGGACGACACGCGCATCCGCGCGGCGGTACCGGGGATCCGCGAAGCGCTTGCGCAGCGCGCGCGGCTGATGCTCGTGTCGCACTTCGGCCGGCCGGCAGAAGGCCGATTCGATGAGAAAGAGTCGCTCGCGCCGGTTGCAAAGCACCTATCGCAGCTGCTGGGTCAGGAAGTCCCCCTTAAGCGAGACTGGTTGGAGGGGGTCACCGTGGAGCCAGGCCGGGGGGTATTGCTTGAGAACTGCCGCTTCAACAAAGGCGAGAAGAAGGACGACGATGTCCTGGCAAAAAAGATGGCTGCGCTATGCGACGTCTACGTCAACGACGCCTTCGGCACTGCGCACCGCGCCGAAGCGACCACTCACGCCATCGCGAAGTACGCCCCGGTGGCGTGCGCCGGGCCGCTGATGGCGGCGGAGATCGAGGCGCTGTCCAAGGCGCTCGATCGACCGGCTCGTCCCTTAGTGGCGATCGTCGCCGGAGCGAAAGTCTCGACCAAGCTTGCGGTTCTCGGCGCTCTCGCCGAGAAGGTCGACCGGCTGATCCCGGGCGGAGCGATTGCCAATACTTTCATGCTCGCGGCTGGCATGAAGGTAGGCAAGTCTCTGGCCGAACCGGACCTCATCGGCGAGGCGAAGAAAATCGCGGCGAGCCTGCGCGACAAAGGCAGCGAAGTGCCGCTGCCGGTGGATGTCGTCTGCGCGAAAGAAGTCTCGGCAGCGGCCAAGGCCGTGATCACGCCTGCGGCCGAAATCGGCGACGACGACATGATCCTCGATATCGGTCCGCGTACCGCTGCGGCATTCGCAAAGCGGCTTTCCGAGGCGGGTACCATCGTCTGGAACGGTCCGCTCGGCGTGTACGAGTTCGATCAATTCGGGCAGGGAACGAAGGCCATCGCGCAAGCGATTGCCGGATCGGGTGCGTATTCGCTCGCCGGCGGCGGCGAGACGCTCGCCGCCATCGCGAAATACGGAGTCGCCGACAGGATTTCCTACATCTCGACCGGCGGCGGGGCTTTCCTGGAGTTCCTTGAAGGCAAGAAACTGCCCGCGATCGAGGTGCTGGAGCAGCGCGCCAAGGCCTAGAATTTGGCCCCGCGAGCCTCGATTCCGGCGGCGCGCGCAAGCTCGCGGTGCACGCGGCTCACACGCTCGACTTCGCCCTTTGCGGCGAAGCGCTCGTAGAAGCCCTCCGACTTGAACGCCTTCACCTGATCGCGCCAAGAGGCAAGCCGCTCTTCCCAGCGCTTGACGCGACCCTCGGCAGGCTCGGCGTCCTCGCGTGCGAGGTCGGCGCACACCCGCAGCATCGCCTTAAGAGTCACTGGCCTAGTGACCATGTAGTTGTCGTGGCCCCAGGCCTCGCCCCAGACGCGCTCGGCCGCCTTGAAAAAGTCGCGCACCATGCCGTAATAGTTCGGCACCTGGGTACGGCTCCCCCCGGCCAGCTGGATCTTGCGCCAGTCGCGGTTGACCCAGCGGTGCAGCTCGTTGAACAGTTCCGCCTGGAGGATCCACTTGTCCTGCGCGCTGCGCCCGCCGAGGCGATTGATGCGATAACGCAGCGGACTGTCGCCCTCGCTGTAGAGGCTGCCGACCACGCGCGAGGCGAACTTGCGGTGGGGTTCGGCCCAAGACACGCGCTCGTACAAGTCGATCAGGTGGCTCTTGTTGATGCGCGTCGGTGTGGAATTGATGATTACGAACATCTCGGTGGCAAAGTCCTCGCTCCTGCCGTCGAAAATCACGCACGGCACATTGATGGTCTTGGCATCGTCCGGGTGTTCGTCCAGATAGAAGCGCAGCGCGGCGAGCCGGTGCTGGCCGTCGATGATGAGGAATTTCGCCTGCGGCTCGGACAGATGGCCCGCGCCCTCCGCGCCCGCGACCGGCTGGAAGCGCAGCTTCTCGGAGGTGAACAGCAATACCGTTCCGGGGATCGGCGGCTGGGTGATCGCCGTCTCATAGAAATTCTTGAGCTGGCGCACCTTGGCCCGGGACAAGGTTCTCTGGAAGGCGCGGTCGTTGCGCTCGATTTTAGCGATGAACTGGGCGATCTCGTCTTCCTGGGAGACGCGCGCCGGGGCGATCTCCTCGCCTTCGCCGTAAAAACGGCTGATAAAACGAACCTTGGCGAGCAGCTCGGGAGCGCGGACGCTGCCGAAGTAGAAGATGCCATCCTTCTGGCGAATCTGCGTGGCAAGCACGGGGTCCTCCCTTGTAAGTATGGCTCAGCCGCTGGCGCAGACCGGAAATATAGCCGAAACCGGCCGCTCGCTGCGAAAAACCGGGTTTGGAGGCCTGTCCCTCGGCCAGGTCACGCCGGAGCCGCTCCTTGCGCGGGTTCCGTGCATTGAGCGGCTTTTGGGCCGCTCCAGGGGGCGCAGCCCAAAGGCGGCGCGGCCCGCGTCCGCTGCCGGGATGTTCCATGCGCAACGCCTTCCGGGGAAGAAAGTAGCCTCATACGCATCTGGTAAAGTAGAACGGTTTTCCCGGAGGGTCAATGAGCAGAAGCACCAAAATCGTCGCCACACTCGGCCCCGCGTCGAGCGATCCTCAAACGCTCGAGCGGATGTTCCTCGCCGGAGTGGACGTCGTGCGCTTGAATTTCTCGCACGGCACTGCCGGCGACCACGAGCGCCGTGCCGAGTTGGTGCGCGAGGCTTGCCGCAAAACCGGGCGTACGGTCGGCATCATGGGCGACCTGCAGGGTCCCAAGATCCGGATCGGCAAGTTCAAGGACGGCAAGGTCGCTCTGAATCCAGGGGATGCCTTCGTGCTCGATGCCGACTGCGAGCTTGGGGTCGACGGCCGCGTCGGCCTGGACTACAAGGAGCTGCCGCGCGACGTGCGGCCCGGAGACGTGCTGCTTCTCGACGACGGCAAGATCGAGTTCGAAGTCGAAAAGGTCGTGCGCAACGAGGTGCACTGCCGCGTCCGTCATGGAGGAGTGCTCTCCAACAACAAGGGCATCAACCGCCTCGGAGGCGGCCTCACCGCTCCCGCGCTTCCGCCGAAGGACATGGAGGACATCCGCACCGCGGCGAAAATCAAGGTGGATTTCCTCGCCGTTTCCTTCCCCAAGTCGAGCGCCGACATGGAGATGGCAAGGAAGCTTTTGCGCGCCGCGGGCGGCGAGGCTTTCCTCATCGCCAAGATCGAGCGCGCCGAAGCCGTCGAGCCGAATGCGCTCACCGATATCATGTCGGCCTGCGAGGGCATCATGGTGGCGCGCGGGGATCTGGCGGTGGAGGTCGGCGATGCCTCGGTCCCGGCGCTGCAAAAGCGAATGATTCGACATGCGCGCGAGCAGAACAAGCTCACTATCACCGCCACGCAGATGATGGAGTCGATGATTTCGAGCCCGGTACCCACGCGCGCCGAAGTGTCGGACGTCGCCAATGCCGTGCTGGATGGGACCGACGCGGTAATGTTGTCCGCGGAAACCGCAAGCGGCAAGTACCCCGTCGAGACCATCGCCTCCATGAGCCGCATCTGCGCAGTCGCGGAAGACTCGGCCGAGGTGACGCTCGACCGCGACTTCCTCGATCGCGTTTTTACCCGCGTGGACCAGTCGATCGCCATGGCCGCGCTTTTCACCGCTTATCATCTCAAGGTGAAAGCGATCGCTGCGCTCACCGAGTCGGGGTCGACCGCGCTGTGGATGTCGCGCATCAACTGCGGCGTTCCGATCTACGCCCTCACTTCGCAGACCTCGACCCGCTATCGTTGCGCGCTGTTTCGGGACACCTATCCCCTGATGGTGAAGTACGTCGGTAACGACCGCGAGGAGCTGCTGGAGGAGGCCGAAAACGTCTTGGTGAGGAACGGCGTGGTGCAGAAGGGGGACCTCATCGTGCTCACCATCGGCGAGCCGATCGGCAAGGCCGGCGGAACCAACACGATGAAGATCGTTCGAGTCGGGGAGCACCGGAAGGGATAATTGAGGATAAGAAGCAAATGGCTGAGCAAAGACTCGGCGTCATCATGAATGGAGTGACGGGCCGCATGGGCACGAACCAGCACCTGGCGCGCTCCGTCATGGCCATCCGCAAGGAGGGCGGGGTGCGGCTTGCCGACGGCACGCGGGTGATCCCCGACCCGATCCTGGTCGGGCGCAACGCCGAAAAGCTGAAGAAGCTCGCCGCCGAGCACGGCGTCGAGCGCTGGACCACCGACCTGGATGAGGCGCTCAGGAACCCCGACGATGCGGTTTTTTTCGACGCCGCTTCGACAAAGCTCCGGCCCGCCGTGCTCAAGAGGGCAATCGCCGCGAGGAAACACATCTACTGCGAGAAACCTGTGGCCACTTCCCTCGCGCAGGCGCTCGGACTTTGTCGCGCGGCGAAACAAGCAGGCGTCCGGCACGGAGTGGTGCAGGACAAGCTGTGGCTGCCGGGGCTCTTGAAGATCAAGGCGCTGCGTGACGCCGGTTTCTTCGGCAGGATCCTCTCGGTCCGGGGCGAGTTCGGCTACTGGGTATTCGAGGGCGATGAGCAGCCCGCGCAGCGGCCCTCCTGGAATTACCGGAGAAAGGACGGCGGCGGAATCATCCTCGACATGCTGTGCCACTGGCGCTACGTGCTCGACAACCTGTTCGGAGAAGTGAAGAGCGTTTCCTGCCTCGGGGCGCGGCACATCGCGGCGCGCTGGGACGAAAGCGGCGGCAAGTACAGGGCGACCGCAGACGATGCCGCGTACGCGACTTTCCGGCTCGCGGGCGACGTCGTTGCGCATTTCAACAGTTCCTGGTGCGTGCGCGTGCGCCGCGACGATCTGGTGACATTCCAGGTTGACGGCACGCGTGGTTCGGCCGTGGCGGGGCTGACGCGCTGCTTTACCCAATCGCTCGCCGAAACGCCCCGGCCGATATGGAACCCGGACGTGCGTAAAACCCACGATTTTGGCGCGGACTGGAAGGAGGTTCCGGACGACAAGCCTTACGACAATGCGTTCAAGGCCGAATGGGAACTCTTCATCCGCCATGTATGCGAAGACGCGCCGTTCAGATGGAACCTCCTGGAGGGTGCGAAGGGCCTGCAACTGGTCGATTGCGCCATGAAATCGTGGCGATCGCGGCGCTGGGTCGACGTTCCCAGACTGAAAGCGTAGAGCGGCATGAATGCGCCTGAAAAGGTGGCGGTGCGCATCAAGCTTCCATCCGGAGCCGGGAAGCTCGAGGAATTCCGACTGAGCGCGCCGCGCGATTTCGGCGCAACCGGAAGGAAAGCGTTCAACCGCATCGCGCTCGCCGCGGCCCACGTGGTCGCCGATCCTCTCGCCCGAGGGAATCCATGGCTCGATGCCGCAGTCGACTGGGATGCGACTACTGCCTACCGGCGCTACCTGTGGTCACTGGGTCTCGGCGTGGCCGAAGCGATGGACACGGCACAACGCGGAATGGGGCTTGACTGGAAGAGTTCCCTTGAGCTGATCCGCCGCTCGATCGAGGCCTCAGGAGACATCGAAGGCGCGGTGCTCTTCAGCGGCGCGGGTACCGATCAACTCGCGCCCTCTAGCGAAGCGACACTCGATGAGGTCGTCGCCGCGTACGAAGAGCAGTGTGAAGCGATCGAAAGGCTCGGCGGACGGATCGTGCTCATGGCGAGCCGCGCGCTAGCCGCCTGCGCCCGCTCGCCCGACGACTATCAGGCGGTCTACTCGCGCATCCTCTCCCAGGTGAAGCGTCCCGTGATCATTCACTGGCTGGGCGAGATGTTCGACCCGCAACTCGCCGGCTACTGGGGCGAGGAGAATCACGGCAGGGCGATGAACGTGGCACTGGCCGTGATCGAAGCAAACCGCGCCAAAGTAGAAGGCATCAAGATCTCGCTCCTCGATCGACAAAAGGAAATCGACATGCGCAGGCGTCTCCCCGAGGGGGTGCGCATGTATACCGGGGACGATTTCAACTACCCGGAGCTGATCGAAGGCGACCGGGAAGGCCGCTCCGACGCGCTGCTCGGCATTTTCGACGCGATTGCCCCGGCCGCCTCTGCAGCGCTGGGACGCCTGGCTTCGGGAGACGCGCGCGGTTTTCACGACATCCTCGCGCCGACGCTGCCGCTCGCGCGTCAGATTTTTGCCGCGCCGACGCGCTTCTACAAGACGGGACTCGTGTTCCTCGCCTGGCTGAACGGCCACCAGGAACATTTCGTCATGGTCGGCGGCCAGCAGTCGGCCCGCTCGGTCGCCGATCTGGCGGAAACTTTCCGGCTGGCCGACGCAGCCGGGTTGCTGCGCGATCCCGAGCTCGCGGCATCCAGGATGAGGCATTTTCTCGCTGTAAACGGCATCGGTGGATGAGCAATCCGCCCGATCCCGAACTGCTTTCGCTCAATACCGCCACGCTGCGGGAAAAGTGGAACCTGCGCCAGATGATCGAGGGTTGCGCGCGCCACCGCATCCGGGGAATCTCGCCTTGGCGCGACAAACTCGCCGAGATGGGCGCGAAGGAAGCGGCCAAGGCGATCCGCGACAACGGGCTCGCGGTGACGGGGCTTTGCCGCGGAGGGATGTTCCCGGGCGCGGACCGCAGGGCGCGTCAGGCCGCGATCGACGACAACCTGCGCGCGATCGACGACGCTGCGACGCTCGAGGCAAGGTGCCTGGTGCTCGTGGTCGGCGGGCTTCCCCCCGGTTCCAAGGACTTGGCGGGCGCGCGACAGATGGTGAGGGACGGCATCGGCGAAGTGTTCGATCACGCGCGCTCAGCAGGCGTCCCGCTTGCGATCGAGCCGCTGCACCCGATGTACTGCGCCGACCGTGCCTGCGTGAACACGCTGGCGCAGGCGCTCGATCTGTGCGACCAGCTGGACCGCAATGCAAGCGGGGCCCTCGGTGTCGTGGTGGATGCTTACCACGTCTGGTGGGACCCCCTGCTCAAGACTCAGATCGAGCGCGCGGGCGACAAGCGCCTGCTTGCGTTCCATATCTGCGACTGGCTGGTGCCCACCACGGACCTGCTCACCGACAGGGGAATGATGGGCGATGGCGTGATCGATCTTCCGCTCATGCGCTCGTGGATGGAGGGGGCCGGGTACCGCGGTTTCCACGAGGTCGAGATCCTGTCTTCGCGCAATTGGTGGCGGCGGGACCCGGACGAGGTGCTCGCGAGCTGTCGCGTGCGGCATCAAACTGCCTGCTAGGTTGCGCTTTTCGAGTTGCCCGGGTTTGGCCGAGCAGGCGCCAGGCAGGGTAAAATCACGGCCCTCGGCTTTCTCACCCAGCAACAGGAAGTGTTCCATGGACCGAAACCTGCTTTCCAAGACTGCCGCAGCAATGGTCGCCAAAGGCAAGGGGTTGCTCGCAGCAGACGAATCGAGCGGTACCTGCGAGAAGCGCTTCAAATCGGTCGGCGTCGAGAGCACCGAGCGGAACCGCCGTGCCTACCGCGACCTGCTCTTCACCACCAAGGGCCTCGAGGAATTCGTGAGCGGCGTGATCCTTTTCGACGAGACGGTCCGGCAAAGCACGCTCACCGCCAACGAGCCGTTTCCGGAATTTCTCGCAGGCAAGGGCATCATCCCCGGCATCAAAGTGGACAAAGGCATACACGATCTTGCGCTCTCACCAGGAGAAAAGGTCACCGAGGGGCTGGACGGCCTGCGAGGCCGGCTGGAGGAATATTTCAAGCTCGGCGCTCGTTTCGCCAAGTGGCGCGCGGTCATCACCATCGGTCCCGGTATTCCCAGCCACGCTTGCCTCTATGCCAACGCGCACGCCTTGGCTCGCTATTCTGCGCTGTGCCAGGAAGCCTCGATCGTTCCCATCGTCGAGCCCGAGGTCCTGCTCGACGGCGACCACACGATCGAACGCTGCTACGAGGCGACCGAGGCGACGCTCTGCGCAGTGTTTGCCGCCCTGCGCGCCCACAACGTGTCGCTCGAGCACACCATTCTGAAAGCGTCCATGGTGGTCTCGGGCAAGGATTGTCCGAAACAAGCCGGCGTGGAGCGCGTCGCGGAGGAAACCGTGCGTTGCCTCAAGCGGACCGTCCCGGCGGCGCTGCCGGGGATCGTGTTCCTTTCCGGGGGCCAGGCCGACGAGGCAGCCACCGCACACCTCAACGAAATGGCGAGGAAGCCCGGGCTCCCCTGGCCGCTCACCTTCTCCTTCAGCCGCGCGCTGCAGAACTGCGCGCTCAAGGCTTGGCGCGGGGCGCCCGGTAGCGTCGCTGCCGCGCAGCGGGCGTTCCACCACCGGGCTCGCATGAACGGGCTTGCGGCGCAGGGTAAATACCGTCCGGACCTGGAGAAGCAGGCGGCGTAGGAATGGCAGCCCCGCTCTACGAATCGAGCATCCGGAGCCTGCCGCTCGTGGGGCGCGGCAAAGTCCGCGATATGTACGCGGTGGGCGATGACCGCCTGCTCATCGTCACGACCGATCGCCTATCGGCTTTCGACGTCGTGCTACCCGACCCTATTCCAGGCAAGGGCGAAGTGCTGAACGAGATGTCCAACTTCTGGTTCGGGAAGCTCGGCCACATCGTCGCGAATCATCTGGACGGCCTCACTCCTGAAAAAGTGGTCAAGGACAACGTGGAAGCGGCGCAAGTAAAAGGCCGTTCGGTCGTCGTGAGGAAGCTGAAGCCCCTGCCGATCGAGGCGGTGGTGCGCGGCTATCTCATCGGCTCGGGCTGGAAGGACTATCAAAAGACCGGAGCGGTTTGTGGCATTCCCTTGCCGAAGGGGTTAAAGCAGGCCGACAAGCTGCCGGAAGTTCTGTTTACGCCGGCCACCAAAGCCGTGGCCGGCGCCCACGACGAGAATATCTCGTTCGCCCGGGTCGAGAAGATGATCGGCAAGGCGCTGGCGGCCAAAGTGCGCGACCTGAGTGTGCGCCTGTACCTCGAGGCGGCCGACTACGCGAGAGAACGCGGAATCATCATCGCCGACACCAAATTCGAGTTCGGGACGGACGACAAGGGAAATCTCGTATTGATCGACGAAGCGCTGACCGCGGACTCCTCGCGATTCTGGCCCGCGGAGGAGTATCGGCCGGGATCGAGTCCGCCCTCCTTCGACAAGCAGTACGTGCGCGATTACCTCGAGACGCTCGACTGGAACAAGACTCCGCCCGCACCAAGGCTTCCGCCGCAAGTGATAGCAAAGACCTCCGAAAAATATCGCGAAGCCCTTCAGCGTCTGACCGGGCAAAAACTGGGAATATGAAAATGGCCAGGCGCTCACCTCTTGTCGGGATCGTCATGGGAAGCCCAAGCGATTGGGAGGTGATGCGCGAAGCGGCAAAGCAGCTCACCGATTTTTCCGTATCCTACGAAGCCAGGGTACTCTCGGCGCACCGCTCGCCCGACGCGCTCGCCGAATGGGTGGAACGCTTGAGCGCGAAGGGTGCCCGCTGTTTCATCGCCGGTGCAGGCGGTGCGGCGCATCTGGCCGGTGTGATCGCGGCGAAAACGACCGTTCCCGTGCTTGGGGTACCGATGCCCTCCAAGTATCTGCAGGGGTTGGATTCACTGCTGTCGATCGTACAGATGCCCAAGGGCATCCCGGTCGCGACTTTTGCGATCGGCGAGACGGGCGCCGCCAACGCTGGACTCTTTGCCGTCGCGATGCTTGCCCAGGGAGACCCAAAACTCGCCAAACGTCTCGCTCAGTTCCGCGCGGGTCTGGTCGAAGCGGTAGAGAACGCCAAGCTGCCGGGTTGACACGGGCTTCGTCCCGCTTCCCCTTGCCCCCGAGAGTCGACGCGCCCCGATCCGTTCCGATTCGGGATGCCGTGGCGATATTGCAACGTGGCGGCTTGGTTGCCTTTCCCACGGAGACGGTATACGGACTGGGCGCCGACGCATCGAACCCCGCAGCGGTCGCGCGAATCTACGAGGTTAAGGGCCGTCCCGCGGGCCATCCCGTCATCGTTCATATCGGCGATGTCGGGCAACTGGATTGTTGGGCACGCGAGATTCCCGGGACCGCGACGAGACTCGCAGAGCGCTTCTGGCCGGGACCGCTGACCCTGGTGCTGAAGCGCGCCCTTGGCGTGGGCGATTACCTGACCGGCGGCGAGGACACGATCGGCCTGCGCGTCCCTGGCCATCCGGTCGCACTCGATCTGCTGCGTGAATTCGGCGGTGGGATCGCCGCTCCATCCGCCAACAAATTCGGCCGGATCAGCCCGACGACGGCGGAGCATGTGCGAAGCGATCTTGGGAGCGAAGTCGATCTAGTCCTTGACGGTGGGCCCTGCGAGATCGGCATCGAATCCACCATCGTGGATCTCTCTCGCGGGAGGCCCGTGCTGCTTCGCCCCGGCCGGATCGGCACAGGGGATATCGCAGCAACGCTCGGCGTCGCGCTCCAGTCGCGCGATTCGGATGCCCCACGCGCGCCCGGGACGCTCGCAGCTCACTACGCGCCCCGGCAACCGCTTCGGCTCATCGAATCGGACCAATGGGAACGAAGCGTACAGGGCACTTCGCACGGCCGAGGCGTGCTGTCCTTCCGTTCGCCCCCGGAGGGTGACATGAGCACGATGTGGATCGAGGCGTCCAGACAGGCGCAGCGATATGGACACGATCTCTACGCCAACCTGCGCGCGCTGGATTCATCCGGCTGCGATCGGATTCTGGTGGAGGAGCCGCCCGCGACGGCCGAATGGGCCGCAATCCGGGACCGGCTTGGGCGCGCCCGCTCGGGCTGACAGGGTGTCTTACGCGAGCTTGCCCGCGGCGTCCTTTCTCGCCACCCGCAAATGTTTTAGTGCGGCGAAGCCCGGGTCGTTCGCGTTGTCGCAGAGGGAGATTGCGGCTAAAATTACCGCGACGTGGGGTTGTAGCTCAGCTGGGAGAGCGTCGCGTTCGCAATGCGAAGGTCGGGAGTTCGATCCTCCTCAACTCCACCACCGTCCCGTGAATTCGACGTATTGTGGGCCGAGCCCCACCTCATTGACGCATGCCCACGCCGCTCAAACTCCTGATTCTGGAAGATAACGCCCTCGACGCCGAGCTCGAAGTAGCGAAGCTTCAGGCCGCCGGCTACGCTTGCGACTGGCAGCGGGTGCAGACCCGGGAGGAGTTCGAGGCCTGTCTGGATCGCCCGGAATTCGAGCTGATCCTCGCCGACTACAATCTTCCGCATTTCGATGGCTTGAGCGCGCTCGGCCTGCTCAGGGAGCGCGGCCTGGAAATCCCCTTCGTCCTCATCTCCGGCACGCTCGGCGAGGAGCGCGCCATCGAGAGCGTCAAGGCGGGTGCCACCGATTACGTGATGAAAGAAAGGCTCGAGCGCCTTGCGCCGGTGGTCGCCCGCGCCTTGAACGACCGCCTTGAACTCGTCAAGCGCAGAGCCGCGCAGCAGGCCCTGCAAGATGCTCATCGCAGGTTGCAGGCGCTCTCGGTGCGACTCCTTCAGGTGGAGGAAACCGAGCGCCGCCGCATCGCGCGCGAACTGCACGACGGCATCGGGCAGCTGCTCACCGCGGTCAAATTGCGCCTCGCGGGCCTCAATCCATCCTCGCCGGACTACGGCTCTCGCCGCGGCGAATGCGTTGCAGCGATCGACGACGCGCTCGAGCAAGTGCGTCGCGTGTCGCGCGACCTGAGACCCTCGCAACTGGATGATCTTGGGCTGGTGGCGGCGTTGCGCTCGCATCTCGACCAGCAGGCAGGCAGCGCCGGATTCAAGCCGAATTTCATGCAGGAGAGGGTGCCCCTGCATCTCGCCGCCGAGATCGAGACCACGTGCTTTCGCATCGCGCAGGAGGCGCTCACCAATATCGCGCGCCACGCGCAAGCGAGCGAAGTCTGGGTTACGCTCGCCGGCACGCAGGAGGAATTGCGTCTGGAGGTGCGCGACAACGGACGGGGTTTCGACGTCGCGGCCGCGCGACTGGGGGCGACGGTCGGCAGGAGCATGGGGCTGCTGAGCATGGAAGAACGCGCGACGCTCGCCGGCGGGCGGCTTGCGATCGACTCGGCGCTCGGGCGGGAGACTCGGTTGAGCCTTGCGCTCCCCCTGGTCCGGGTCGGTGCGGGACAAGCATGACCCCGGTACGCGTACTTCTCGCGGATGATCACGCACTGGTGCGCGCCGGAATACGCGCGCTCCTGGGAGGTCTGGAAGGGGTCACGGTCGTGGCCGAAGCAGGCAACGGCAGCGAAGTGCTGGAGCTTGCGCGCAAGCATCGTCCGGACGTCGTGCTGCTTGACATTTCCATGCCGGGACTCGGGGGGCTCGAGGCGAGCGCTCAGCTCAAGCAGCAGCTTCCGGAGGTGCGCGTGGTGATGCTTTCCATGCACGCCAACGAGGAATACGTGCTGCAGGCGCTGCGCGCGGGAGCTGCAGGCTACATGCTCAAGGATTCCGCGACCGCTGAACTGGAACTCGCGCTGTACGCCGTGATGCAGGGCGAAACCTATCTCAGCCCGCGCATCTCGAGGCAGATGGTGGAAGGCTACGTGCAGAGAGTCGGGGCCGAGCAGCCCGCGACTGACAATCTGACGCCGCGGCAGCGCCAAGTCCTGCAGCTCATCGCCGGGGGTCACAGCACCAAGGAAATCGCCTATCGCCTTGAGCTTTCGGTGAAGACCGTGGAGACCCATCGCGCCCAGCTGATGGAGCGGTTGCAGATCCACGACATCGCCGGCCTAGTGAAGTACGCGATCCGCAACGGCCTCGTGACCACCGCAAAATAATAAGTTTTGAAATCAAGAGGGTCCCGTAACACCCGCTTGTTCCTAAGGTATTGAGCGGACCTTGCTCAAAGCGGCCTTGGCAGCCTTGCTAGACACTTAGTTTCATCGGCAGGATGACCATTTGCATGCCGCGCAGATGGAAGCTGCGCTGCAGCGCCATCGCGGCCTGATTGTGTAGTATCAGGGTCAACCAGTTGTCTTCGTCGAAGATGAGCTTGCTGGTGAAGAAAATGGAGTTGGAGAACTCGTCCCGAACACGTTCGGCGAGCCGCGTGAATTCATCGATGGGATCGGTGCCGAAGGACAGGTATGACTTTGCCGCCCATCCCTTGCTGTTGCAGAAGTTGACGAAGTAGGAAAGGGAGGCGTTCGCCTCCACCTTCATCGCCTCGAGGTCTTCGCGCCCGCCAAAACTCTGCGCGTCCACCGTGCGCGCGTTGACGAAGATGAAGTTCCTGAAATGGTCCGGGAACATCCGCTGTACCCAGAGCAGCGCGTGCAGCCCGCCGCCGCGCGAGGAGCCCACCAGAAACACCGCAGTGGGCCGGTTGGGGTCCGGCTTGGGCGGATTGGCGACGCTGCCAAAGGGAATGCCCGAAAAGTCGGCGTCGATTTTCTTCAGTTGCGCCCTGGTCCAGTCGTAGTGGTTGCGGATGGTCACGCATGCGGCGATCATCGCCGCGATGATGATGACCGCTAGCCACCCACCGTCAAGGAACTTCTCGGCAAGCAGCGTGACCAGAATGCCCGCACACACGAGGAACCCCGCAGCCGACAGCGCCAGCCTCCCGAGCCAGTTTTTCCCGGCGCGCAGCCGGGCCCAGTATAGGCACAGGCCAAAGAGCGACACGGCGAAGGTCAGGAACACGCTCAAGCTGTACAGGACGACGAGCGTGGAAACGCTGCCGCCGGTCCACAGAAGGATGACGAGCGATCCGAGCCCCATGACCAGAACGCCGTTCTGGGTGACGAGCCGCGTCGACAGATAGCGGAACTGGTGCGGCACCCAGGAATCGGCGGCCATGTTGGAGAGCACTGCGGGCCCGCCCAGGAAGCCGGTGTTGGCAGCGACGAACAGTAGCCCCGCTTCGAGCGCAAGCACCACCCACAATGCGACCTGGCCGACGTGGGCGTCCCAGTCGAAACTGTTTATGATCGCGCCGAAAGTGACTGCGTTGAGGGTCTGTCCTTCCACCGGACGCGCGTCCCACAGCAGGTACAGCAAGATGATCCCGCCGGCAGTGAAGGCGAGCGACAACGCCATGTAGAGCATGGTGACCTTGCCGGTGTGCACTCGCGGCTCTGCGAGCACGTTGACGTTGTTCGACACCGCTTCGATCCCAGTATAGGTGCCGCCCCCCTGAGAGTAGGCGAGCAGGAGCAGCGCTGCGACGCCCGTCCAGCCGACCTGTCCCGAAAGGTCCGAGGTTCCGCGCCACACGTCGGGCACCAGAGTCGGCAGCACTGTCGCGCGCGAGAGCACGCCGTACACGATCAGGAACGCGTGCGTGAGAATGAAACCGACAAAGATCGGCAACAGCACGGTGATCGCTTCCTTCATCCCGCGCAGGTTGAGCAGCACGAGCGCCACGATGAACGCAACCTCGGCCGCAAGCTTGTACGGCTGGAAGCCGAGCGGAAACAGCGAGAACAGCGCATCGACGCCGCTCGCTATCGAAATCGCAATAGTGAGCACGTAATCGAGAACGAGCGCGGCGCCCGAAGTGAGGCCCGCGTAAGGGCCGATCAGCCGCGTGGCGACCCGGTAGCCGCCCCCGCCCGTGGGAAACAGCTCGATGACCTGATTGTAGGCGAGCGCGATGATGAACACCGTCGCCGCCGTGGCGAGCGCGAGGTAAAGGCCCAGATTCGTGTGCTCGCCCAGCGCGCGAAACGCCTCTTCGGGGCCATAGCAGGAGGAGGAAATCCCGTCCGCTCCCAGACCCACCCAGGCGAAAAAAGCGACTAGCGCGATATGCCGTCGTGTCTTCGTATCCAGGGGATCGAGCGGCTTGCCGAACAGCCTCCGGCGCAGATTGGCAAGCGCGCTCATGAGCGTGCGGGGGTTGCCTTGCCCGATGCAATGGCCTTTTCGAGGCGGCGCGCGAACACGGTCATTTCCTTGGCCGCCTGCAGGTCACCCTTGCCCTGCGCGACCTCGATGCCTTTGCGATAGGCCGCAAGCGCCTCATCGGTTCGGCCATTCTCGGCGAGCGCGTGCCCGAGGAGTTTCCACGCCGCGGAATACCCTTGGTCTTTTTCGACCGCCGCATTGAGGTGCGCGATGGCTGCTTCGAATTCGGCGCACTTCAGGTATTCGCTTCCAAGGGAAAAGCGCAAGAGCGCGCCGTCCCTGGGCGTGCCTACGAGCTTCAGAAGATTGACTATCTGCCGTGAAGTCATCGGGGATACCGGGATGCTGGCGCCGCCCAGCCGAGCGCGGATATTATAACCGCTCGCCTCCCGCGGACTTGATGCCCGACATGACACGATCGACGATTTCCACCTTGGATGCTCCGGCTGCGATCGGCACCTATTCCCAGGCAGTGCGCGCCGGCGATACGCTGTATCTTTCCGGCCAGATCGGTCTCGACCCGGCAACCGGGCAGCTCGTCGACGGAATCGAGAACCAGATCCATCGTGTTTTCGGCAACCTGAAGGCCGTAGCGAAGGCCGGTGGCGGATCGCTCGCCGATGCGGTCAAGCTCACCATCTATCTGACCGACTTGTCGCATTTCGCCCGCGTCAACGAGATCATGCCCCGATACTTCGACAAGCCGTATCCGGCACGCGCCGTGGTCGGCGTCGCGGCGCTTCCGCGCGGCGCGCTGGTCGAGGCGGACGCGATCCTCGTGCTTCAGGGTTGAGGACCGGAGATCGAGGGACCAGGCGTGCGGAAGGTTTCGACCCGGGCGTCGAGGGCGGAGGTTTCTTCGAAATCGCGAGCTGACGAAAAATCCTCCAAGGTCCTGAACACTCGATCCTCAATCCACAATCCTCGGTCTCCGCGCAGCCGGACGGTTGCCGCGAAGCTCGCCAAACTCGGTATCCGTCGCGAATTCGATCTCGTGCTGCACCTGCCGTTGCGTTACGAGGACGAGACGCGCGTCACTCCGATCGCGAACGCGCCCCCCGGCCAGCCCGTCCAGGTGGAAGGCACGGTGCGCTCGACCGAGGTCGTGTACCGACCGAGGCGCCAGCTGGTCTCGCGGATCGAGGATGCTACGGGCGAGCTGTCGCTGCGTTTCTTCAATTTCTA
>WNGA01000899.1_pt1 | contig 74510 bp, 77 predicted proteins | sample 5400061 | NCBI WGS metagenome assembly WNGA01 (sample SAMN13153366, study PRJNA577476) | soil metagenome | isolation source: 100 cm soil or saprolite under grassland replicate 2 | place: USA:California | collected 2016-06-15
CCCTGGGGGATCAAGGTCTCGATCGTCGAGGTGAAGGACGTCGAGATCCCGTCCGGGATGCAGCGGGCGATGGCGCGCCAGGCCGAGGCCGAGCGTGAGCGGCGCGCGAAGGTGATCAACGCCGAGGGCGAGTTCCAGGCCTCCGAGCGCCTGAAGGACGCCGCGCTCGTGATCGAGGAGCACCCGATCGCGCTCCAGCTCCGCTACCTTCAGACGCTCCTCGAGCTGGGTTCCTCGCAGTCGACGACGATCGTCTTCCCGGCGCCCATCGACCTGCTGACGCCGTTCCTCGACCGGAGCAAGTCGAGCTCGAGCTCCTAGAAGCGGTCTTTCGATGAGCCCAACCGGTTCGACCGGTGATTTCAGACGGGCGCACGAGATAGACACGGCCACGCCGGCACAGCCGGCATGGCCTCCACATCGGCATCGTCAAGCGATGCCTTGGTCGCGCGCCCTGACGACGGCGTCGCAAGCGCCGCCTTGAGCGGCGAGCTGCGGGTCGACCCGCTCTCGCGTCGCCGGGTGGCGATCGCGCCGGCACGGGCCAAGAGGCCGGGAGCCGACGTACCCCGGATCGAACCGCTCCAGCCGGGCGAGCTCGACCAGTGCCCGTTCTGCGAGGGTCGCGAGGACCGGACGCCGCCCGAGGTCCTCGCCCTCCCCGCCGAGGGCCGCTCGCCGGACACGCCCGGCTGGACCGTTCGCGTAGTGCCGAATCTCTTTCCAGCGTTCGAGCGCCAGGAAGTGGTGATTCACACGCCCCGCCACGCCAGAAGCTTCGCCGAGCTCACGGATGTAGAGATCGATGCCGTCGCAGTGGCCTGGGCGGCGCGCGCCGAAGCCGCGGCGGCAGATGGGTTCGGCTACGTGCACCCACTGATCAACGAGGGACGGGTGGCCGGAGCGAGCCTGGTGCACTCCCACTCGCAGCTCGTCTGGCTACGGGAGCTGCCGCCGGCCGTCCGCGACGAGCGGGCGGGCGGGCTCCTCGAACTGCTTCAGGCGGCCCGTGAAGAGGGGTTGATCGTCGGGGGCACCCAGGACCTGGTCGCGTTCTGTCATCCGGCCGGGCGGCTGCCCTACGAGACGATGATTGCGTCCGAATCGGCAAGAGAGCCGTGGCCGGACCGGCGGACGCTGGCCCTCGCGCTGAGGCTGCTAAGAGACGTCGTCACTGCACTGCGGGCGATCGAGGGGAGCGTGCCGTGGAACGCGTGGCTCCACCACGGTCGCGACTGGCACCTCGAGCTCGTGCCCAGACTCGCCGTTCTCGCCGGCGTCGAGCTGGGGGCGGGGCTATACGTCAACTCGCTCGCGCCCGAGCGGGCGGCGGAGGCGCTGCGCGGCTAGGCGACCGGGTGGCTGTTCTCGCGGAAGCGGCGGGACGCTTCGATCGCGGCGCCGAGGTTCAGGCCCTTGTCCTTCGCCTGCTTGATCAGCATGACCGTCTCGAGCGCGTCCATGTCGTAGATGCGCTGCTTCTTGCCCTTGGTCGGGATCTGCGCCTTGTTCGTCCAGTAGTCGAGCTGCATCTTCGAGATCCCGGCGATCTGGCAGACCTGTCCGAGGTAGAGCTCCACCTTGTCGAGGTGCTCCGAGATGTCGATCGGATCGAGGAACTCGGCTGCCTTGTCATAGGCCATGAAAGATCCTTCCGCAGGGGCTTGTCCTTCGAAAGTTATAGCTACCTGCTTCGTGTTTTGGAAGTGCGGGCCGAAAAGTTACCGCTTCTTGCCGTTTTCTGCGGCGGTATCATCCGACCGGACGACTGGCTCCTCGGCGTCCTCCTCCAGGGGCGCAGCCTCCGCCGACTCGGCAACGGGCGCGAGGCTCGAGACCTGCTCGTCGCCGCGCAGGCGCATGACGATGACGCCCTGGGTCGACCGCCCCAGGCGCTTGACCTCTTCCACCGGCATCCTGATCACGGTGCCGCCGGTGGAGATCATCATCACCTGGTAGCCCTCCCGCACGACCATGGCACCGGCGAGCTGACCGCGCGCCTTCGTCAGCTGCACCGTCTTCACCCCGAGTCCGCCGCGACCCTTGACCGGGTAGTCGGAGACGCGGGTGCGCTTGCCGTAGCCCTGGTCGGTGACGACCAGCACGTCGAGATCCTCGTGGGCGATCGAGGCCGAGATCACCTCGTCGTCCTTGCGCAGGCCCATCCCCCTGACGCCGGAGGTCGCCCGTCCCATCGGCCGCACCTGGTTCTCGTGGAAGCGAATCGCCTGGCCCTTGCGCGAGACGAGGATGATGTCGTCGGCACCCGAGGAGTGGAGCACGTCGACGAGCGCGTCGTCGTCGCGGAGCTTGATCGCGATGATCCCGTCGGCCTTGAGCGGCGTGTTGTACTCCTCGAAGCGGGTCTTCTTCACCATCCCCTTGCGCGTCGCCAGCACGAGGTACTCGGCTTCCTTGAAGTCCCGCGTGGCGATCACCGCGCGCACCTGCTCCTGCTGGGCGAACGGAAGCAGGTTGACGATCGCCCGCCCCTTCGACTGGCGCGTCCCGAGCGGCAGCTCGTGCACCTTCAGCCGGTAGACCTTTCCGACGGACGTGAAGAAGAGCAGGTAGTCGTGCGTCGAGGCGACGAGCAGGTGCTCGATGTAGTCGTCGTCCTTCAGGTCCATCCCCATCACCCCGATCCCGCCGCGGCGCTGCTCGCGGTACGTGGAGACGGGTAGCCGCTTCACGTAGCCCGAGCGCGTGATCGCGATCACCATGTCCTCTTCCGCGATCAGGTCCTCGAGCTCCAGCTCGCCCTCGGCCGCGACGATCTCCGTCCGCCGGTCGTCCCTCTTCCCGTAGACCTGCTTGAGCTCGAGCAGCTCCTCGCGGATCAGGGCGTCGATCCTCGCCTCGTCGCCGAGAATCGCCCGCAGCTCGGCGATTCGCTCCTGGAGATCCGCGTACTCGTCCTCGATCCGCTTCCGCTCGAGCCCGGTGAGCCGCTGGAGCCGAAGGTCGAGGATCGCCTGCGCCTGGATCTCGGAGAGGCCGAACTGCTCGATCAGTCCCGCGCGCGCCTCGTCGGGGTCGGCGGAGGCGCGGATCAGCGAGATGACCGCGTCGAGGTTGTCGAGTGCCGTGACGTAGCCCTCGAGGACATGCGCCCGGGCCTCGGCCTTGCGCAGCTCGAACTTCAAGCGCCTGGTGACGACCTCGCGCTGGAAGTCCAGGTAGTGCTGGAGCAGGTCGCGGAGCGGCAGCGTCCGCGGGACGCCGTCGACGAGCGCGACCGCGTTGTAGCCGAAGGTCGTCTGGAGGGACGTGTGCTTGAAGAGCTTGTTCTGGACGACCTGCGGAATCGCGTCGCGCTTGAGCTCGATCTGGATCCGCATCCCCGACTTGTCCGAGAGGTCCTTCACATCGGCGATCTCGGGGATCACCTTGTCGTTGACGAGGTCGGCGATCTTGCGGATGACGCCCTCGTCGCCGCCCTTCTTGACCGAGTAGGGCAGCTCGCTGACCACGATCGCGGTGCGGCCGCCCCGGAGCTCCTCGATGTGCGTCCGAGCGCGCATCACGATCCGGCCGCGGCCGGAGCGATAGGCCTCGCGGACGCCGTCCCGCCCGAGGATGATCCCGCCGGTCGGGAAGTCGGGCCCCTTGACGTGGCGGGTCAGCCGGTCGACGTCGATCGTCGGCTCATCGATCATCGTCACGAGCGCGTCGACCACCTCGCCGAGGTTGTGCGGCGGGATGTTCGTCGCCATGCCGACCGCGATCCCGGCCGAGCCGTTGAGGAGCAGGTTCGGCAGGCGCGCGGGGAGCACGGACGGCTCGCGGCGGGACTCGTCGTAGTTCGGAGCGAAGTCGACCGTGTCCGCGTCGATGTCCCTGAGCATCTCGGTCGCGATTCGCTCGAGCCGGCATTCCGTGTACCTCATGGCGGCCGCCGGATAGCCGTCGACGTTCCCGAAGTTCCCCTGCCCGTCGACGAGCGGGTAGCGCATCGAGAACGGCTGCGCGAGCCGCACGAGGGTGTCGTAGATCGCCTGGTCGCCGTGCGGGTGGTACGAGCCCATCACGTCGCCGACCACGCGCGCGCACTTGAGACGCGCCCTGTTCGGCTGAAGGCCGGCCTCGTGCATCGCGTAGAGCACGCGCCGATGCACCGGCTTCAGCCCATCGCGCACGTCCGGCAGCGCGCGCGCCACGATCACGCTCATCGCGTAGTCGAGGAAGCTCGAGCGCATCTCCTGCTCGAGCTCGCGCGGCTCGATCCGTCCAGGTCCTAGCGGTTCAACTGTTGCCATCGCTTCTCCTCAGCTCAAGCATGCGAAAGGCGCGCGATCCCAGGAGCGATAGCTGTGCGCGGGTTCTGTCATACATCCAGGAAGCGAACGTCCTTCGCGTTCTGCTCGATGAACAGCCGCCGCGGCTCGACCTGGTCGCCCATCAGCGTCGAGAAGACCTGGTCGGCGCCGGCTGCGTCCTCCACCTCGACGCGGATCAACATCCGCCGGGTCGGGTCCATCGTGGTCTGGGCGAGCTCCTCCGGATCCATCTCGCCGAGGCCCTTGAAGCGCCGCGGTCTGAGGCCTTCCTTCGCCAGGTCGAGCGCCTGGGCCCGCAGCTCCTCGAAGGTCTCCGGCCGGGCCGTCTTTTTCCCGAGCACGAGCTCGAACGGCGGCGCGCCGACGATCTCGACCAGCCGGGCGTAGGTCTTGCGCAGGTTGGCGTAGACGGGCGAGGTGAACAGGCCCGTGGGCAGCACGACGTGGGTGGCGGCGCTCGTCTCGCGTTCGACGACCCGCACGCGCGCACCTTCTGGCGTCTCTTCGACCACCGAGAGCTCGTAGCCGTTCCGAGCGAGAGCCGCGAGAGCCTCCTCGACGTCGCCGGCCACGCCCGCCTCCGTCTCGACCAGCCGGTGGTCGATCACGAAGTTCGCGGGCCCGGTGCCGAAGTCGGCCCGCAGGCGCGAGGCCCAACCCTCGAACTCGTGCAGCGCCCGGCTGAAGCGGCCGTAGCGGGCCTCGGTCAGCTTCTGCTTGGTGCCGCCGCGGTCGGTCACCTCGGCGTCCTTGATCCGCTCGCGGACGAGCAGGTCCTCGAACTGCGACTCCTTCTCGACGTACTGCTCGCGGCCGCCGATCTTGACCGCGTAGAGCGGCGGAACGGCGATGTAGACGTGGCCGCGGTCGACGAGCTCCGGCATCTGCCGGTAGAGGAAGGTCAGGATCAGCGTGCGGATGTGCGAGCCGTCGACGTCGGCGTCGGTCATGACGATCACGCGGTGGTAGCGGAGCTTGGCGATGTCGAACTCGTCGCCGATCCCGGCCCCGATCGCCGTGATCATCGACTGGATCTCGGCGTTCGAGAGCACCTTGTTGATCCGATTCTTCTCGGAGTTGATCACCTTGCCGCGGAGCGGCAGGATCGCCTGGAAGGTGCGGTCGCGCGCGTCGACCGCGGAGCCGCCCGCCGAGTTGCCCTCGACCAGGAAGAGCTCGGCCGACTCCGGATCGCTGATCTGGCAATCGGCGAGCTTGCCCGGCAGCGAGGAGCTCTCGAGCGCGCTCTTGCGCCGGGTCAGCTCGCGCGCCTTGCGCGCCGCCTGCCGCGCCCGTGCCGCCGAGACTGCCTTCTCGATGATCCGTCGCGCCTCGGTCGGGTTCTCCTCCATGTACTCGGCCAGCCGCTGGTTGACGCTCTGCTCCACGAGCCCGCGCACCCAGGGGTTGCCGAGCTTCGTCTTCGTCTGGCCCTCGAACTGCGGGTCGCGGAGCTTGATCGAGAGCACCGCCGCGAGGCCCTCGCGGACGTCCTCGCCCTCGAGGTTGTTCTCCTTCTCTTTGAGGAGCCCCTTCGCGCGCGCGTAGTCGTTCAGCGTACGCGTCAGCGCTCCCTTGAAGCCCGACAGGTGCGAGCCTCCCTCGGTCGTATTGATGTTGTTTGCAAACGAGAAGACCGACTCGACGTACGAGCTGTTCCACTGCATCGCAACCTCGACCGCGCCCTGTTCGTTCTCGCTCTCGAAGTAGATGATCCCCTTGTGGACGGGGTCCTTCGACTTGTTCACGTAGCCGACGAAGTCGCGGATCCCACCCTCGTAGTGGAACTCGTGCCGCTCGTCGCCCTCGCGCTCGTCGACCAGCACGATCCGCAGGCCCTTGGTCAGGAACGCGGTCTCGCGCAGGCGCTGGACGAGGGTCTCCGACGACCATTCGATCTCCTCGAAGACGTCGCCGTCGGGGAGGAAGGTGATCGTCGTGCCGCTGTCCTTGGCGACACCCGCCTTCTTCAGGTCGGTCGTCGGCTCGCCACGGGCGAACTCCTGGCGCCAGATCTTCCCGTCGCGGTGCACCTCGGCCGTGAGCCACTCGGAGAGGGCGTTCACGACCGAGACGCCGACGCCGTGGAGGCCGCCGGAGACCTTGTAGGGAGTGCCGTCGCCGCCGAACTTGCCCCCGGCGTGCAGCTTCGTCAGGACGACCGTCAGCGCCGGCTGGCCCTGCTCGGGCATCACGTCGACCGGGATGCCGGAACCGTTGTCGGAGACCGTAACCGAGTTGTCGGGGTGGATCGTCACCTCGATCGTGTCGGCCCGCCCGGCGAGTGCCTCGTCCACGGCGTTGTCGACCACCTCGAAGACGAGGTGATGAAGACCCCGGCCGCCCGTCGAGCCGACGTACATGCCCGGACGTAGCCGGACCGGCTCGAGGCCCTCCAGAACGGTGATGTCCTTAGCGGTATAGGAAGCTTTGACCATGAAAAAGCCCTGCAAGTGACCCATTTCTGGGCTAAGGGAAGTCTATCAGACGGCGCGGCCGTCAGAAGCGCGCGCGAGGCTCGCCCGCGCAGCTTTTTCTACCGTGTTGCGCAGTTCTTCCGACTCGATCCCGGCAGCCCACGAGCGCGCCTCGCGAGCGTGCTCGAGGGAGGGCTCGAGCGGCTCCGCAGGGCGGCGGCTCGAGGCCGGTGGCGGCGCCTCCGGGAGCAGGCCCGGCGTGAACCGCAGCCGCGTTGGAGCATCCTTCCCGAGCGCCCCCTGAAGGCATGCCGCGACCTCGCTTGCGAGCTGGGTCAGCTCGAACGCCCAGGCCGAGGAGCTCGTGGCGATATGCAGAGTTCCGTCTCGCGCGAACCGCGCCGGCCACGCATTCGCCGCGACCGTCCCGCCCACGGCGGCCGGCCAGGCCGCGACCAGCTCGGCCATCGCTCCGGCGGTGCCGAAGCGGCCGAGCTCGCGTCTGACGACCTCGCCGAGCCGTTCCATCAAGCCGCCCGCACCTGGCTCGTCCCGCCCCTCGACTGGTCGACCTCGAGGATCTGCGCCGGCTCGCCGGGCAGAGCGTTCCGGCTCGTGCTTGTGACCAGCGCCTGGCCGCCGGCACGCAAGCGGTCGGCAAGAATCCGGCGGCGGGCGGGATCGAGCTCCGAGAGCACGTCGTCGAGAAGCAGCAGCGGCCGCGTGCCGCGGCGCTGCTCCAGCAGCTCGGCCTCGCCGAGCAGAAGCGCGAGGACCGCCAGCCGTTGCTCGCCCTGCGAGCCGAACGCGCGCAGGTCGCGGCCTGCGCAGAGGACTCCGATGTCATCCAGGTGCGGCCCCAGGCTCGTCGTGCCCCGCTCGAGGTCTCGCCCGGTGCGAGCCTCGAGCTCCTGCGCCGTCGGCGGCTCCGCGTCGTAGCGCAACTCGGTCTCCTCCAGGCCCAGCTCTCCGGCGCGCCTCCGGAAGCGCGGCTGGAGCTCCGTCACCGCTTCTCGCCGGCCCGCGACCAGCTCGGCGCCCAGCCGGCTGACCTGATCGTTCCAGGGCACGAGCGCCTCGCGCGACGAGAGCCCATGGGCAATCCGCCGCAGCGCCGCGTTCCGCTGACCGACGGCGGCTCCGTACTCGGCGGAGAGCCCCGCTCGCGCCGGCGCAAGCCGGCTGAGGACGCGGTCGAAGTACGCCCGTCGCGCGGCCGGGGCGCCCTTCACGACCACGAGCCGGTCCGGCGTGAAGACGAGCGTCGCCACCTCGCCGCGGAGCTGCTCCGCCGCACGCAGCCGTGCCCCGTTCAGGCTCGCGCGCTTGCCGGTGCCGAGCTCCAGCGACACCTCGAGCTCGACGGGTACGCCGGCCCGCTGGCCGCGCAGCGCAATCCGCGCAGCATCGCGACCGAAGCGAACCAACTGCGCGTCGGCCCGCGTCCTGGGGGAGAACCCCTGCGTACCGACGTGTAGCGACTCGAGCAGGTTCGTCTTGCCGGCACCGTTCGGACCGGTCACCAGCACCAGCCCCGGCTCGAGCTCGGCGTCGAGCCGTGCGTAGGAGCGGAAATCCCGGAGAACGACTGCCCCGACGATCAGCCCACGACTGAGGCGCCGCTTGCGGTGCCGTCCTCAGGACGCGCGGGCTTTGCTCGTGCGTCCGTATGAAATGACCGGTCGAAACGCTGGAACATGCCTATCCCGCCAAACGTATCGGCATGATCAGGTACTGGAAGTCGTCGCTCTCGCCCTGGATCAGGCCGGGGCGCAGCGGGCTGATCAGCTTCAGGCGCGCCTGCTCGCCGACGACCGACTCGACGCCGTCCCGAAGGAACTCCGCGTTGAAGCCGATCTCGAGCGGCTCGCCGGTGAAAGGCGCCGGCAGCGACTCACGCGCCTCCCCGACGTCCTGCGTCTGCGCCGAGACGGTCAGCTCGCCGTCGGCGAAGCGGAGGCGCAGCGGCGAGTTGCGCTGCGCCATCACCGACACACGGCGGACGACATCGAGCAGCTCGTCACGCGGCAATGAGACCTCGTAGTCGAACGCCTCCGGGATCAGCTGCTCGAAGTTTGGGAACTGCCCGTCGATGCGACGCGTCGTCAACCAGGCGTTCCCGGTACCAAAGACGACCTGGTTCTCGTGCACGCCGAGCTCGATCCGTTCGCCCCCTTGCGCGATCCGTGCCAGCTCGGTGAGCGCACGTGCCGGCACGATCGCCTCGAGCTCGGGCACAGAGCCCTCGAGCGGCGTCTCCTTGACCGAGAGGCGGTACGAGTCAGTCGCTGCCATCACGAGCTTCCCGGGCTGGAACTGGACGAGCACGCCGGTCAGCACCGGACGAGACTCGTCGCGGGAGGCGGAGCGGCTGACGCGGGCCACGGTCTCGAGCAGCGTCTCCCGGTCGACCTCGTGGCGCTCGACCGCCTCGGCATCCGGCAGCCGCGGAAAGTCCTCGGCGTTGTAGGTATGCAGGCGGTAGGTGGCGGAGCCACAACGCAGCTCGACCACCGCTTCCTCGAGCTTGTGCTCCAGCGACACGTCCGCGTCCGGAAGCAAGCGCGCAAGCTCCAGCAATAGGCGGCCGGGTACCACGACCGAGCCGTCCGCCTCGACATTCGCTTCCAGCGACGTGCGCAGCGAGAGCTCCATGTCGGTAGCGGCGAGGTTGACCTTCCCACGGCTCGCCTCGAGCAGGATCCCCGCCAGGATCTGCACGGTCGTACGCGTCGAGACCCCTCGGGCGACGATTCCGAGCGCGCGGGTCAGCTCGTTACGCGAGCAGACGGCCTTGAGGGCGCCTTCGGCGATCACAGCTTCTACTTCGATCATCTATGAAATTCCTTCGTCGTAGTACATAGAGAGTGTGGAGGATGGGGGCGACGGCTCGAATCGGCTGGCTGGGCGGGATTGCGCTGTGGTCGTGGGCTGGGGAAAAGACGCGGTCATCGACAGGGTGAGTGGCGGCGGTCCGATTGCTCCACAGCTCAGCGCGCCTGCTTGATCCTTGCCGTCAGCTCTTGCACCAGGTTGTACACAGATCTGTCTTCGCGGATCATGCGGGCGATCTTCGAGGTTGCGTGGATCACGGTGGTGTGGTCGCGGCCGCCGAACTGCTTCCCGATCTTCGGGAGCGACGAGTCCGTCAGCTCGCGGGAGAGGTACATCGCCACCTGGCGCGGGTAGACGATGTTCTGGGACCGCTTGTCGCCGCAGAGCTCCTGGAGCGAGAGGCCGAAGCGATCCGAGACCAACTCCTGGATCCGCTCGATCGAGACCTGCCGCACCTCGCCTTGTGGGAAGACGTCTTTGAGGACGTCCTGGGCGAGGTCCTCGCTCATCGGCCGCCCGGTCAGCGACGAGAACGCGACGACGCGAGTGAGCGCGCCCTCGAGCTCGCGGATGTTCGAGGAGATCCGGCCGGCGATGAACTCGAGCACCTTCGGGTCCGGTACATGGATGCCGTCGGTCTTGACCTTCTTGCGCAGGATCGCGATCCGCGTCTCGAGGTCGGGCGGCTGGATGTCGGTGATCAGGCCCCATTCGAACCGTGAGCGGAGCCGCTCCTCGAGCGTCGAGATCTCGCGCGGCGGCCGGTCGGAGGAGATCACGAGCTGGCCGCCGGCCTCGTAGATCGAGTTGAAGGTGTGAAAGAACTCCTCCTGGATGCGCTCCTTGTGCTCGAAGAACTGGATGTCGTCGATCAGGAGCAGGTCGTAGGTCCGGTAGCGCTGCTTGAAGCCCTCGATCCGCTTGTCGCGCAGGGCGTTGATGAAGTCGTTCATGAAGGTCTCGCTCGTGACGTATCGGACCGAGAGCTCGCTCTGGTGCTCGCCCACGTACTGCGACACGGCCTGGAGGAGATGGGTTTTTCCAAGGCCGGTGCCGCCGTAGATGAAGAGCGGGTTGTACGCTTGCGCCGGGGCCTCGGCGACGGCGAGCGCGGCCGCGTGTGCGAAGCGGTTCGAGGAGCCGATCACGAACGAGTCGAAGGTGTACTTCGCGTTGAAGCCAACTCCGGGCGCCCCGCGACGGTGGCCCTTGACCGCCGGCGCGGGGTCGCCCTTCTGCTCGGTGACGGCCAGTTGCACCCGGCGCTCGTGTCCGGTCGCGTCTCCGACCGCGGCGCGGATCAGGCCGAGGAAGTGGCTGTCGATCCAGTCGCGGGTGAAGTCGTTCGGGACGGCGAGCACGAACTCGACGTCGGTGAGCTCGACCCCGTCGACGTGGTCGAACCACGTGCGGTAGGTCGTCTCGTTGAGGGCGCCCTTGAGCCGACTAGAAACCTCGCTCCACAGGCCTTCCGCAGTCAGCTCGATTGAGGGCTCCACGCTTGCGGCAGGCTCCTTCACGGGATCGGGCGAGCGACCGAGCATAGCAGCGCCGAGGCGGCCACTCAATGGCCGCGTCAAGCGCCGGCCCGCTACTCTAAAAGGGCGCAATTTGCAGGGAAATCGCCACTCTCCACACCGGTCTCCACAGGTGTGGATGAGTTTGCCGGATGAGGCGACGCTTGCACCTTGGCGAGGGGCTTCCGCGCCACGTTTCGGCCCGCGCTTGTGCGCCCTCTTCGCTGTGGAGAACCACCTCCTGCGCCTCGTCTATACTGGCCGAGCGCCGCCCTCGACCGGGCGGTTCTTCTTCCTCTCTCGGCTCGTGAAACGGACCTACCAGCCCAACGTGCGCAGACGGAAGCGGCGGCACGGCTTCCGCGCCCGCATGGCCACTCGCGCCGGCCGCGCGATCCTCAAGCGACGCCGGGCGAGGGGGCGCAAGCGCCTCTCGGCGTAAGTCTCCTGGCCGCGCGCGTGCACCGCCGCCATCGTCTCTCGCGCTCGCGCGACTTCGACACCGTGTACCGGCACGGGCGCTCCGTCTCGACGCGCTTCCTCGTCCTCTACTGGTTCGCGCGGGGCGACGAAGGCGAGGGGCCGCGGGTCGGGCTGGCCGTCCCGAAGGCGGTGGGGACGGCGGTCGTCCGGAACCGGATCAAGCGGCGCCTGCGCGAGGCCTTCAGGGCCCGCCTGCCGGAGCTGCCCCAGGACCAGGACTACGTGCTCGTGGTCCGGCCCGGTCTCGCCGAGGCGGCCGAGGCACGCGGCTTCGACTGGTTGAGCGAGCGGGTGGGGGAGATCCTCGGGAAGGCCGCGGCGTGAGCCTCGCCCGGCAGGCTCTGCGCGCACCGGCGTACGCGGGGATCGGCCTCGTCTACCTCTACCGCTGGACCATCGGCCTGCTCTGGGCCGGCTCCTGCAAGTACCACCCGACCTGCTCGCAGTACGCGATCGACGCGCTGCGTCGCCACGGGCTCGTTCGCGGCTCGGTCCTCGCGGGGTGGCGCCTCCTTCGCTGCAACCCGTGGAGCGACGGCGGGGTCGACCACGTCGAGGACCAGAGGCTCTTCGGATGATCCTCGCGTCTCCGCTCACGCCCCTCGAGGACATTCTCCGGAACGTCCTGGACTGGTTCCACGGCACGGCGGGTCTGCCCTGGGCGTGGGCGATCGTGGCGGTGACGGTCGTCGTCCGGGTCCTGCTCGTCCCGCTGACGGTCAAGCAGATCCACTCGATGCAGAACCTCCAGCGGCACGCGCCGCAGATGAAGGAGATCCAGAAGAAGTACAAGCAGGACAAGAAGCGCCAGCAGGAGGAGCTGATGCGCTTCTACAAGGAGAACCAGATCAACCCGGCGGCCTCGTGCCTGCCGCTGCTGGCGCAGTTCCCGGTCTTCATCGCGCTCTACCTCGTGCTGCGCAAGTTCTCAAAGCATCCGCCGTGCCCGGGTCATCCCCACCACCCGGAGATCTGCGTCGCTCACGGTGACTTCTCCTGGATGCACAACCTCGTTCCGAACATAGCCGCGCACGCAAGCGCGCACTGGTCTGGCTACCTGCTGCTCGCCATCTATGTCGTCAGCCAGCTCGCGTCGACGGTGCTGATGTCGACGACGATGGACAAGTCGCAGCGAGTGATCCTGATGGTCCTGCCGATCGTCTTCGTCACGTTCCTGATCAACTTCCCGGGTCGGGCAGGGCCTGATCACACGGCGGCTCGTACCGCGACCGCAGGCGCCGGCGAAGCGCACGTCGAGAACTCCGCCGCGTGAGGAAGCGGCGGCGGGCGGGGATCGGGAGCCGGCCGAGGTGCCGGCCCCGGCGGTTGTTCCGGCACCGCCTCGCCGCGTGAAGCGGAAGAAGAAAAAAAAGGCGCGCCGGTGATGGAGTCGGTGCAGGTGGAAGCGACCGGCGAGACGGTCGGCGAGGCCAAATGGTCGGCGTTGCGAGAGCTGGAGAAGCTCCAGCCGGGGCTCGACAAGGCGGCGGTCCGCTTTCAGGTCGTCTCCGAGGGCGAGCGTGGGCTCCTCGGCGTCGGCTACGCCCCTGCCCGGGTGATCGCGACCGTGGACACCGCCGGCGCGGCCGCGGCGATACCGCCCGAGGACGAGAGTGAGCAGGCCGGCCGGACGCGCGAGGTCCTGGAGCGGATTCTCGGGGCGATCGGAGTTCGTGCTCGGCTCGAGCTGCGCGAGGACGACCAAACGATCACCGCCACATTCGTCGGTCGCGAGCTGGGGCTCGTGATCGGCAAGCACGGCCAGACGATCGACGCGATCCAGTACCTCGTGAATGCGATGGCGGCGCGGGGCCAGGGCGACGAGCGCAAGCCGGTTGTCGTGGACGCGGCGGGGTACCGGGCCCGTCGGCAGGCGAGCCTGAACGCGCTTGCCGTGCGCAGCGCCGAGCGGGCGGTGTCCTCGGGTCGCGCGGTCGAGCTGGACCCGATGACCGCGGTCGAGCGGAAGGTCGTTCACCTGCGTCTGAAGGACTTCTCGGGCGTCTCCACGCGCAGCGAGGGCACCGAGCCCAACCGCTACGTGGTGATCGAACCCGCTTGACGGATCCGCGGCTCGAGCGCTGGCTCGAGGCGCTGGTGGCGACTCCCGGGCTGACGTCCGTGCGGGACCTCGAAGAGGCTCGCAGCGTGCATCTCGCGGACAGCCTGCGCGCGCTCGAGGTCGTGCGCGGTCTCGGCGGCCCGATCGTCGACGTCGGCTCCGGCGGCGGTGCGCCGGGGATCCCGCTGGCCGTTGCACTGCCTGAGCGCGAGGTGACGCTGCTCGAGTCGAGCCGGCGGAAGTGCGCCTTCCTCGAGCGCTGGGCCCGCAGGTTCCCGAACGTGCGGGTCGTCTGCGGTCGGGCCGAGGAGCAACCGGTCGATTCGTGGGGGGTCGCGCTCGCCAAGGCGCTGGCTCCGCCGACCGTGGCCGCGGAGTGGTGCCTGCCGCTCGTAGCGCCGGGCGGAGCGGCGGTCCTGTTCGTCGGCCCGAGCGCAGAGGAGGAGCTGGTGGCGAGGGTGGCCGAGCGGCTGGCGGCCGAGCTAGTCGAGTCCCCGCTCGGGCTGTTCGTCCTGCGAAAGCTGGGACCGACGCCGGAGGGCTTTCCGCGCCGCGCCGGGGTGGCCAGGAAACGTCCGCTCGCGTAGCTAGCGTGGCCCTGTGCCCGGCAGGGTCTACGCGCTTGCGAATCAGAAGGGCGGCGTCGGCAAGACGACGACGGCGATCAACGTCGCGGCGTGCCTCGCCGAGGCGGGGGAGCGCACGCTCGTCATCGATCTCGACCCGCAGGCAAACGCGACCTCGGGGCTCGGCGAGCGCGCCAACGGTACCTCGTCGCTCGACCTGCTCGACGGGATTCCGCTGCCGAAGCTGGCGAAGGCGACACGCTTCCCGCGGCTCTCGCTCGTTGCATCTCGGCCGGAGCTGGCCGGGGCGGCCGTCGAGCTGGCTCGGCGGCCGGACGGCGAGCGGTACCTGGCGGACGCCCTCGCCGGCGCGGCCGAGAACTACGCATTCGTGTTCGTGGACTGCCCGCCCTCGCTCGGGCCGCTGACGGTGAACGCACTCGCCGCTGCCGACCGCGTGCTCGTGCCGGTGCAGGCCGAGTACTACGCGCTCGAGGGCCTCGCGCAGCTCGTCGGCTCGGTCGAGCTCGTGCGCGCGCGCTTGAACCCGCGGCTTGCGCTCGGAGGCGTGCTCCTGACGATGGTCGACCGCAGGACGCGGCTCGCCGCGGACGTCTCCGCCGAGGTGCGCCGGCACTTCGGCGAGCTCGTCTTTCGTACCGCCGTGCCGCGTTCGGTCCGGGTCGCGGAGGCGCCGAGCCACGGTCTTCCGGTGACCGTCTACGACCGGGCGTCAGCCGGCGCCGATGCGTACTGGAAGGTGGCGATGGAGCTTGTCGGCCGCTCGTAGTTCGCGACCCGCCCGGCCCCGGCGCCGACCCCCGGCGGCTGCAAAGCTGCGCCATGCGTCGTCCTCAGTCGAGCCCGTAGCCTCCGGCTACGAACGCTCCCTGCGTCCTAGCCTGGCTTGCTTTTCGCGCGCGGGGCATCCGGCCCCGTGACCGAGCGGGTCGCTGAAAGACGAAGGGGGCTGGGCCGCGGTCTCGAGCTGCTCGTTGGGGGCGCCGCCCAGGCCGAGCTCGCGTACCTGCCGGTCGAGACGATCCACGCGAATCCGCGCCAGCCGCGCAAGCGCTTCGACGGCGAGGCGACCTCGGCCCTCGCCGACTCGATCCGCGCCCAGGGGCTCGTCCAGCCGGTCGTCGTCCGGCCACGGGAGGCCGGCGGCTTCGAGCTGATCGCCGGCGAGCGGCGCTGGCGGGCCGCGCGCGAGGCGGGGCTGCCCGCGGTGCCGGCGCTCGTGCGCGAGGCGGACGATCGGGACACGCTCCTGCTCGGCCTCGTCGAGAACGTCGCCCGCGAGCAGCTCTCCGCCGTCGAGGAGGCGCGCGCTTACGCGCTCTTGCTGGACGAGTTCGAGCTCTCGCTCGGAGACCTCTCCGAGCGCGTCGGCAAGGCGAAGCCGACCGTGTCCAACCGGCTGCGCCTGCTCGAGCTGCCCGACGACGTGCTCGCGCTCCTCGAGCGAGGCGAGCTGACGGAGGGCCACGCGCGTGCGGTGCTCGCCGTTCCGGACCAGGACGGGCGCCGGCGGCTGGCCGGCCAGATCGTCCGGCGCGGGATGTCGGTGCGCGCGGCCGAGCGGGCGGCGCGGTGGGCGGGTGCACGGACGAAGCCGCGGAAGGTCGCTCGGATCGACCCCGCCCTCGCCGAGCGCGCGCGCAAGGCCGCCGAGCGTGCGACGGGATTCGGGGCGCGGCTGACGTCGAGCCGGCTCGAGATCCCGTTCGCCGACGAGACCGAGCTCGCCGAGCTGGTCGAAGCGCTCGAGCGACTCTCCGCCTAGGGCCCGTATCCGGTGAATGCGGACGTTCGTTGGACCGGTGCATGCTGCCGACCTGGCATCAGGACCTCGAGTCCCTCGAGAAGATCTCGCAGGACGACGTCACGAAGGACCTGGTCCTGCGCATGGCCGCCCTCGAGCAGGCGGGCAAGCTCGGCCCATTCCTCTTCGAGCTTGCCGCAGACGACGAGCTCGACGACCTGACGAAGGGCTCGCTTGTCGAGATCGCGCAGGACCCGAACTTCCTCTTCGCGGTCGAGGACTACCTGCAGCGCACCGAGATCTTCCACTAGCTCGCGAGCCTCCGTGCCTTTGGAGCGAGGGCGCGATGGTGTACAAGTGACCACGTGCCGCCGTTTCCCCGGCCGAAGTTCGCGTACGACTACGACGTCGGGCGTGAGCTCACCGCGCTTCGGACGTACAGGGATCAAAAGCCTGGGCGCCGGATCCCCTCGAAGAGCAACGATGCGCTCCTACTCGCAACCTGGAACGTCGCGAACCTCGGCGTCCAGGACCGCCTCGACAGCGACTACGCGCTGATCGCCGAGATGATTGGCTGGTTCGACCTGGTCGCCGTGCAGGAGGTGAACGACGATCTCCGGGGGATCGACGCGATCCACGCGAGGCTGCCACGGCGCTACGAGCTGTTCTTCTCCGACGCATCCGGAAACAGGGAGCGGCAGGCGTTCCTCTACGACAAGCGCAAGGTGTCACGGCTCAAGGAGGTCGGGCGGCTCTCGATTCCGCCGAGCCAGCTGACGCGGATCAAGGCGCCGGGAACGGGTACGCCGTTTCTCGGTTTCGACCGCGGGCCGTACCTCGCCAGCTTCGCCGCTGGCGACTTCGAGTTCATGCTCCTCAACGTGCACCTGTTCTACGGCTCCGACGACCCCGCCGATCTCGATCGCCGCACGCTCGAGACGTTTGCTGTCGCTTGGTGGGCCGACAGCCGCCACCGCGATTCCAACTCGTACGTCACGGACATCGTCCCGCTGGGTGACTTCAACCTTCCGAAGGCGGCGCCCGGAGATCGGATCTACGACGCCCTCGTCTCGTTCGGACTCGTGGTGCCGCCGCACTCCTCGCAGATCGCCTCGGCGATCGCGTCGGACAGCCAGTACGACCAGATCGCCTTCTTTCCTGGAGCGACCCACGACCGCTTCACCGGCGAGAGCAACGTCTTCGACTTCGACGGGGCGCTCTTCCGGGTTCTCTGGCAGACGCGCACGCCGAAGCAATTCCTCAGCTACGTTCGCTACCACATCTCCGACCACCGCCCCCTGTGGGCGCAGTTCCGAACCGCGTAAGCCGCACCGAGATCGCTGACCTAACCGCGCCGTTCCAGAGTTGAAGTTCGCGCCGGGTTTGCGCCGAGCACCACGATCAGGAACACGAGCACGGCACAAACGCCGCAGGCCGCGATCACGAAGGTCGCCCTGGGCGACGTCGCCTCGAGGAGAATGCCGCCGCCGGCGTAGGCTAGCGCGCTTCCTCCGAAGGCGGCCGTCGAGACGAGACCGAAGACGCGGCCGAGCATGTGACCGGGGACGTTCTGCTGAACGAGCGTGTCGCTCGCGATGTTCTGGAGCCCGTTGCCGAGGCCGCCGATCGCCTGAGCGCCGACGGCCGCGCCGATAGCCGGAGCCAGGCCGGTGAAGAGCGTTCCCGCGCCCACGAGCGCCCAGCCCCACAGGAGGAGCGGATACGGATTCCGCCGCGGCGGTCGCCAGGAGAGAGCGATTGAGCCGGCGAGCATCCCGACTCCGAAGGCCGCGGCGACCGCTCCGTACCCGAACGCGCCCGCACCGAGCACGTTCTGTGTCAGGAAGACGAGCGCGACGTTGTCGACGGCGGCGAAGGCGACGCCGAGGAAGAGCGAGAGCACGAGCGCCCGCAGAAGCGGGCTGCGCCAGACGTAGGCGAGCCCGGCCCGGGTTTCTCCGAGGAGGGTCGTCTGATCCGCAACGGCTGTGGTCAAGGCAGGAAGTCGTGCGAGAAACGCTGCGGAGAGGACGAAGCTTGCGGCGTTGGCAAGTAGCCCGGCGCGCACGCCCAGAAGCGAGACCAGGAGTCCTCCGAGGAAGGGGCCGACGGCGACCTGGAGGTTCAGCGTTGTCCCCATCCAGGCGTTCGCCTGAATGAGGTCCGGGGGTGCGACAAGGAGCGGAACAGCGCTGCTGCTCGCCGGACCGAAGGTCGTGTCGAGCAAGGCCGTGGCGACCACGAGGACGAGCACGTAGACGAACGGCGGCCGCCAGGCAACGATCGCCGTGAAGACGGCCGCCTGCCCGAGGTCGCAGCCGATCATCAGCCGGCGCCGGTCGACCCGGTCGGCGAGCGATCCGGCGATCGGCCCGAGAAACCGAGGCAGCGCCTGTGCGAGTAGGAGAGCGCCGACGGATAGCCCGCCGCGGCCGGTGCCCTTGACGTAGAGCACGAGCGCGACGAGCGCCGCACCGTCCCCGATGTGAGAGATCCCCCGAGCCAGCCAAAGCCGCCGAAACGCCGGAACCCGCCGAAGGACATTCGTTGTCTTCGGGACCGGCGGCGCCGGTTCTGGATGCAGCGCCGCGTCCACGAGCCAAATCTACGCACCGCCGCCGCGACCGACATTGCGGGCGTGGCTCACGATGGTTCTCGCAAAGCAGTGAAGTCTTTCGAAGTCGTCAGGCTGCTGCGTCCAGCCGCAGCGGACTTCGAAGGCGAATGGGCGATCGTGGATTCGAACCACGGACCTCCGCCTTATCAGAGCGGCGCTCTAACCGACTGAGCTAATCGCCCGCGGCGGAGCAGTCTAGCCGCGCTCGGTCAAGGGATGCGGACCGCCTGCGAGGGCGCCGATGAGTCGAGCGACGCTGCGGCTATGAAGATCGGCGACCTCGTCCTTTACCAGGGTCGGCCCTATTACTTGCGGGGGCTCGATCCCATGAGCGTGCCCGACCGGCAGGCGTTTCTCGAGGACGCCTTCACGAGCGAGGAGTGCACAGCGCCGATCGCGGAGCTCGAGCTCGAGCAGCTCGACGGACCGCAGCGGCCCACCGGAGTTTGACCGGGTACCCTCTGGCTATGATCGAAGCCGGGGACGGCTGATGCACGAGATGGTCATCTACGGCGTGAGCTTCGATCTCGTCGGCAAGCAGCCGATCGTTCTGCTGAAGACGGCCGACGGGAACAAGTTCCTCCCGATCTGGATCGGGCACCCCGAGGCGGCCGCGATCCTGATGAAGCTCCAGGGCGCGTCCACGCCCCGGCCGATGACGCACGACCTCGTCACCGACATGCTCTCCCAGCTCGACGCTCAGGTCGTTCGGATCACGGTGACCGAGCTGAAGGAGAACACCTTCTACGCGAGCATCACGGTGCAGCAGAACGGCTCCGAGATCGAGATCGACTCCCGCCCATCCGATGCGATCGCGCTCGCGGTCCGCGCCGAGGCGCCGATCTTCGCCGCCGAAGAGGTGATCGAGGAGTCGGCGATCGAGTTCGAGGGCGAGGACGTGAACGAGGAGGAGATCGTCTCCGAGTTCAAGCAGTTCCTCGAGAACGTCACCCCGGACGAGTTCGCCGAGGCGAACGGCGAAGAAGAGTGAACCCACGCAGGGCCCTCGGCCTGCGGCCTAGCCGACCTCGCGTTTCGTGAGGTCGAGAAGCTGTTCGAAGATCTCGCGCAATCCCTCCGGTGAGAGCGGGCCTCGGTTCGCACGGGAGAGGTACTGGAGCATCCACTCCTCGCGCTCGGGGTCGACGAACGAGAGCCCGCGCGACTCCTTGTAGCTCTTCAGGCGCGCGACCAGCTTGAGGCGCGCGTTCACCGCCTCGACGATTGCGCGGTCGTTGTCGGAGATCTGCTCGCGCAGCTGGCGGATCAGAGGATCGTTCTCGCTCATGGGCCGGAGTTTGGCCCATGAGCGGGGGAAGGGGTGTGGGGGAACCGGGAGGTTTCCCCCGCGGGAGCGAGCCGGAGGCGAGCGACGGTCAGGGTCGGCCCTCCAGCTTGACGTAGACCGGCTTTGCGCTGCCGTGCATGCTGAGCACGCGGTACGGGTACGTGATGCGTGCCGTGACCGGTTCTCCGAGCGCCGGCGTCCGCTCTCGCGCATAAATGTAGATGCCGCGCCGCCGCTCCACGACACGCAGGATGCGAAGCGAGTAGCCGGTGCTCGAGCGCGGCCCGAGCGCGATCACGACCACCTGGTCGCGATCCCAGTCCTGCGGCGGCGGCTTGGGCGCCCGCCCGGGCATCGTCGCCTCGAGCAGCTTCACGAACGGCTGCCGCGAGTGGTAGACGGCCGTCACCTTGCGCGTGAACTCGATCCGCCCCATCATCCCGGTCACGTCCTGCCAGGCGTACGGCCGCGTGCCGCCGGTCCCCCAGACCTGCGTGTAGACGAGCCAGCCGGTCGCGGCGAGAGCCAGCGCGACGGCCATCGCCGCTGCGCTAGTAGATGTAGACCGTGGTGCCGTAGGAATCGGCTGCGAACAGGCGCGGTGCGACCCACATCGGCACGCGCACGCAGCCGTGGCTGGCGGGGTAGGCGGGAACGTCCGGGTAGCCGTGGATCGCGAAGGCGCCGACGAAGTACGTCGGGTACCAGAGCACCCAGTCCCAGCCGGCGACCCGGCGGTAGACCTGCCAAACGCCGACCGGGGTGTTGCCGGTCGCGCCGGTCGAGACGGGGACGATGAGCGCCACCGTTCCGCGCCGGACGAGGAAGAGCACCTGCCGCTCCTTGCTCACCTCGACGTGGTCGCCGCCGTGGCGCGGGCGGGGGCCGTGCGCCCGCTGAAGCCGGCTCCAGACGCGCGGATCCACGCTGCCTGTGCGCGGCAGGCCGCTGACCTTCTGGAAGGCGATCACGGCGTCCACGGTGTCGCCGCCGTAGTAGCCGTCCAGGCCGGCGAGGGCGTAGTGCAGCTCCGCGAGCCGGTGCTCCAGGAGGTAGACGCCGCGGCCGCGGGAGCCGGGGCCGAGGAAGGGCACGAAGACGATCTGCTGGAGCGTGCGCCCCGCGGGGAGGTACCCGCTTGCCGGCTCGATCGAGACAACCGCTCTGTAGGCGGTGGCCCGTGCGGTTGCAAGCGGGAGGAGCAGGCCGCCGCGAGCTCTGCGGGTGAGAAGCAGGCGCCCGCTTCGCCAGACGCGAACGGTGATCCGACCGGCGGCGGCCGGTCGCTCCCGGACGGTCAGGACGAGCGGGTGCCCGACCCGGCCGGAGCCCCGGAAGGTCGCGTCGAGCCCGGGACGAACGGTGAGCGCGACCGCGTTCGAGACCGCCCCGCCGTAGCGGGCGGTGTACTGCTTGTCCGGCGCTCCGACCCGGCCGCGAACGGCAAAGCGTCCGTTCCCGCCGGCCCTGACGCTCGCGATCCGCCGGCCGCCGCGGTAGAGCGCGACGCGGGCGCCGCGCAGGGCGGGGACGAGGCGGCCGCGAAACCGCAGGAGCTGGTGATAGCGCCCTGTGTGGGGCGCCGCGAGCGTGAGCCCGAGCGAGGTGGCCTTCACCTCGGCCTGCGCCGTCTCCCCACCGGCCGAGGTCGCCGTCACCCGGGCGATGAACAGGCCCGCGCCGTAGACGTGCTGGACGGTCGCACCGTCGGCGGCGGCACCGTCGCCGAGGTCCCAGTGGTAGAGGACGGCGTCGCCGCTCGCCGTCAGGATCACCTGGAGCGGAGCGGGGCCTGTCGCCGGGCTTGCCTGGACGGTGACGGTAGGAGGCGCCGCTTGGGCGGCGGGTGCGAACGCGAGGGCCGCCACGAGGAAGGCTGCACGCCGCACGCACCTGAGGATAACTGGCTAGGTGGCGGCCGCTAGTGCGAGGACGGCGCCGTTGAAGCAGGCGTGCAGGAGCATCCCGGGGTACACGCTGCCCGTCCGCAGGCGAAGCAGTCCGACGCCGAGGCCGAAGACGAAGAGCGGGATCAGCCCGGCGATCAGGCCGTGCGCCGCGGCGAAGGCGAGCGCGGTCGCCCCGACGGCGACGAGGGATCCGTAGCGCGCCAGCAGCAGCCCGAAGCCGAGACCGCGAAACGCAAGCTCCTCGGTGAGCGGCGCGACGAGGGCGATCACGACCGCGTTGAAGGCGAAGGCGCCGGCATGGTCGGGTTGCCAGCGGGTGGGCTCGAGGCCTTGCTCGCGGCCGGCGTGCAGCAGCGGCTCGAGCGCGCGCTCCACGATCAGGATCCCGACCAGGACGGCGAGGGTGAGGCCGAGCGCGCGCGGCCAGGAAGGGGGAGCGCGGAGGCCGAGCGTCTGCCGCGGAATCCCCTGCGCGATCCAGACGACGAGCGCCAGCATGATCACGTAGAGCAGCAGCCCGCCGATTGCGAGGTCGTAGTGGTACAGGGCATTGCGGTCCGGCTTCCCGCCGGCGAAGCGGCTTGCGTAGTTGATCGCCGTCAGCGTCCCTACCAGAGACAGCCAGGCGGCGAGCTTTCCCGTGTTCAAGCCGCGGCCTCGAGCGCGTCCGCCAGCGGCGCCCGGGCAAAGCGCATCCCCGCCGCCCGCGCGCCGAGCTCGTCCACCTCGTCGTCGCCGATGTGCAGCGCGCGTTCGGGCGGCACGCCGAGCGCTCGCAGCGCGTGCAGAAACGGCGCGGGGTCCGGCTTCGCCGCGCCCACTGCGGCGGAGCTGAAGACGAGGAGGCCTCCGAGCCCGAGGCCGGCCAGGTGGTCCGGCAGGGCCATGTCCCAGTTGCCCACGACCGCGAGCGCGAGGCCGCGCCGGCGCAGGCTCCTCACCGCCTCGACGACGCCCGGCAGCAGCTCGAACCGGAGCGCTTCGATGTACGTGTCGACGAATTCCTCCGGGTCGAGATCGGCGCCGGCGGCCTCGAGGAAGACGGCCACGCACTCCCGTCGCAGCCGGGCGAGGCTCTCCTCGCCCCGGCCCTCGAGCGAGCGTGGGCGGTAGTAGGCGCCCTCGGCGGCGAATGCCTCGGCCACCGCGTCGGGGTTGCGCTCCACCCCCCGCTCGCGGAGCGCTTCTCGCAGCGCCGGCACCGGATTCGGGAGTCCGACCAGCGTGCCGAAGGCGTCGAGGGTGACGGCGTCGAGCTCAGCGAAACGCATCGGGATGGAGAACCTGTGCGATCTCTCGGAGAGCCCGGCCGACGCGCGGGCCAGGTGCGGTCGCAGCGGCCGAGACGGTGCCGAAGCGGCCGCTCCGGACCGCTCGCAGGCGGCGGGCGAGCTGGTCGGCGCGCAGCCCGGCGAGGGTCGTTCCGCTGTCCGAGGTCGCCAAGTAGGCCTGCGGGTCGAGCCGGAGGAGCCGCTCGAGCGGAAACGGGCCGGGCTCGGGGCTCGGACCGGCGACGCTCGCCCCGTGAGCCTCGGTGACGAGGTCGCCGAGGAGGCTCCGTGTCGGGACGGTGGCGAAGTCGCCGGTGTCGACGAAGACCTTGATCCGGGGAGTCGTGCGCAGCCGGGCGATGACGGCCCTGTGCGTCCGCTCGATCGCCGCGGTCAGCTTCCTCGCCTGAAGCGGCCTGCCGGTGAGGAGCCCGATGTTGCCGATTGCGCCGACGACGTCGTCGAGCGAGCCGTCCGGCTCGACATAGATCGCCGCTCGAGTCGATGTGTGCGCCCGCGCGAGGTCGAGCGGGTCGGAATCGCCCGAGGCGACGATCAGGTCGGGGCGGGCCTTGCGGATCTGGCCGACCAGCGGCAGCCCGACGAGAGAGTCGTTCACGATGATGGTCCGCTCCTTCAAGCCCAGCGCGCGCAGGATCTGGCGCGGCCCGGCACCGAGAGGGACGATCCGGCGGGGAGCGCTCCGCAGTACGGCCGGCCGCTCGGCCGCTCCCTGGACGGTGACCGGGTAGATAGGAACGATCGCGCCGGTCGGCTCCTTGCGCGCGCCGCAGCCGGTCCCGGCGGCGAGCAGGACGCAGGCCGCGAGGCCCGCCGCGCCGATCCTCACGCGACCCATTGCCACAGCGCCCACTGTACGACCGCGACTCCGAGCAGGAGCGAGCTGATGGTGACGACCGCCGTGTGCACGCGCGGCCGGCCGCCCAGCGCGGCCAGCGCGAGGAAGAACGGGAAGATCGTCAACCCGAACCGCGGCAGCGAGAGCAGCGGCCAGCGCTCGCTCGGCACGCTCAGCGGGATTGCGAGGCTGAGCGCCGCGAACAGGCCATAGGGCGCGCCGAAACGCCTCCAGGCGACCATTGTCAGGGCGCCGAACAGAACGAGGAAGGCGAGGTTCTCGAGGTTGATCGTCGCCGCGCGGATCGGGTCGGTGTCCTGCACGGCAGTCCAGTAGACGTGTGTGTGCGAGCCCGACGCGAGCTGCTCGATTGCGGCCCACCCCGCGCGGAGCCCGTCCCAGATCCCACCGAGCGGCCCGGCCGGCGAGAGGTGCCGGCTCCAGAGCCGCTGCGCGTGCACGAATGCCCAGGGGTCGCCTTCGGCGCGCCAGAGGTAGACCGGATACGCGGCGAAGATCGGCAACGCGATGCCGAGCGAGGCGAGCGCCCGCAGCCGCTCCCGCTCGCGCCAGGCGAGCACTCCCAGCGCCGGCAGCAGCGCGACGCCGACCGGTCTCGTCAGCAGCGCCAGCCCGGCGACCGCGCCCGCCGCGAGAAACCGGCTTCGTTCAGCGAGCGCGAACGCCGCCAGCGTCAGGAGCAGGTAGAGCGACTCGCTGTAGACCGCCTGGAGGAAGAGCGTGAACGGGAAGACGGCGAGGTAGAGGACCGCCCGGCGCGCCCCGTCGGCGCCGAGCTGCTCCTCCGCCAGGCGGTGCAGCAACAGGAAGGAGCCGAATGCGGCGGCGAGCGAGACGAGGATCCCGGCGAGTACGTAGTGGCCGAAGAGCGCACGCCCGATCACGCCGACCGCGCCTGGGTAGAGCGGATAGAAGGCGGAGGCCGCACCGCTCGCCGCGTCGTAGCCGTGCTTCGCAATCCGCAGGAACCAGACGCTGTCCCAGCGGGCCCACACATCCGTGACCGCGCCGAGATCGTGCGTGAGCGACGGATCGTCCCAGCGGGCCGCGCGCGGGTGGCGGTTCGGGACGAAGACGAAGAGCGAGAAGAGCGCGGCCGCCCAGATCGCGGCTCGGGTCCAGAGGAAGATCTCGGGCACGGGGTTCCACGCGCGGGGCAGCCGCAGCTCGCGGCGCGCCGTCCGCGGCTCACGAACGCGTTGACCGGCGGACACGGCGCGCGATGATACTCGGATGGCGGAGCGCCACTTCACGCCGGAGGAGGCGAACGAGCTGCTCTCCGAGGTGCGGCCGGTGGCGGAGGAGCTGGTCGCCCTGCGGCGCGCGTTCGCGGTCACGGCGGCGCGGCGGGCGCGCCTCGCGTCTCGGATCGCCGGGAACGGCGGCGACTTCGATCCGCAGGAGCCGCGCGCGCTCGAGGAGCAGCTGGAGCGTGAGGCCGAGGCGGTGGTGCGCTGCGTCGAGCGCCTGCAGCGGCTGGGCGTGCTGGTCAAGGACCTCGACCGCGGGCTCGTCGACTTCCCCGCGCTGCGCCGCGGCGAGGAGGTGCTTCTCTGCTGGCAGGTCGGCGAGGCCGAGGTGGCCCATTGGCACGGTCTCGAGGAGGGCTTCGCGGGCAGGAAACCACTACCGCTCGACTAAGGGGGTGCCCATGCCGCTCTGGCACCGCCTCATCGTGTTCGGCGCGGTCCTGCTCGTGACCGTCGCCGTCGCGCGTCTCGTCGACCGGCGGATGGCGCGCAGGGAGCTGCCCGCCGCCGCCGTCACGCGCTACCGCGTCCTGCGCCGCAGCGTCCTCACACTGATCGTCTTCATCGGCCTCTTCTCGGCGCTGCTCGTGATCCCGCAGGTGCGCGCGGTTGCGACCGGGATCCTCGCCTCGTCCGCGGTGATCGGGATCGTCGTCGGCTTCGCGGCGCAGCGGACGATCGGGAACTTCATCGCCGGCCTCCTGATCGCGTTCTCCCAGCCGATCCGCCTCGGCGACTACGTCGAGATCGACGGTCTGACGGGGGTGGTCGAGGAGATCGGCCTCACCTACACCTTCATCCGCGTCGGGGACAACGACCGGCTCGTGATCCCGAACGAGAAGATCGCCTCGGATACCATCCGCAACTCCTCCATCCGGAGCAGGAAGAAGCTTGCTCAAGTGTCCGTCCAGGTGCCTCTCGACCGCGATCTTGAATCCGTCAGCCGGCTGCTCCGCGAAGCGGCGCAGGACGAGAGCGCCGAGGTCGCGGTGACCGCGCTCGAGGACCGCGCGCGGCTGACGGTGAGCGTCTGGGTTCCGGACGAGCCGACCGCCGAGCGGTTGGAGACGGACCTGCGCCTGCGCGCGCACGAGCGCCTGCGTGAGGCCGGAGTGTTCGCGTGACCCCGCCCGGCCGGCGCGCCGACGACGACCTCGAGCACCTTCTCCGCCGCACCCGCCGCCGGCGCGAGCTGGGGAAGAAGCGCCGCAAGCGCCGGACCGCGCTTCTGCTCGCGGCCATGCTGCTCGTCGTGCTCGCGCTCGTCGCCTCGGGAGTCGGCAGCGTCGCGGCGTTCCGCTCGAGCTGCGACCTGAACTCGCTCCGCCCGGTCGAGATCGGGCAGAACTCGTTCGTCTTCGCCGCGAACGGCGCGCTGCTCGGCTCGATCCCGGCCGAGCGGAACCGGACACCGGTCGGCTTGAAGCAGATCAGTCCGTGGACGCTGAGGGCGACGATCGCGATCGAGGACCACCGTTTCTACACGCACGGCGGCGTCGACTACGAGGGCATCATCCGCGCCGCCTGGAAGGACCTGCGGGCGGGCGAGGTCGTCCAGGGCGGCTCGACCATCACGCAGCAGCTGGTGCGCAACCTCTACATCTCGAAGGAGCGGACCTTCAAGCGGAAGCTGAAGGAAGCGTGTCTCGCGATCAAGCTCAGCCGCCGCTGGTCGAAGGACAGGATTCTCACGGAGTACATGAACCAGGTCTACTACGGAAACCACGCCTACGGGATCGAGGCGGCGGCGCAGACCCGCACGCAAGCTGACGCTCCGGCAAGCGGCGCTCCTGGCCGGTCTCCCCCAGGCTCCCTCCACCTATGACCCCCTCCACCGCCCCGCGGCCGCCCTCGAGCGGCGCGACGCCGTCCTGCGCGCGATGGCCCAGTACGACTACATCACGCCTGCCCGGTACCGGCAGGCGATTGCTCAGCGCAAGCTCGGGCTGCGGCCGGGCAAGCTCTACACGCGGATCCGCGAGCCGTACTTCTTCAGCTACGTCCGCGACCAGCTGATCGCCGAGTACGGCTCGAACACAGTCCGCTCCGGGGGCCTGCGCGTCTACACGACGATCGACCCGCGCCTCCAGCTGGCGGCGGCGAAGGCGATCCGAGACACGCTCTACCTGCGCGACGACCCGGCCGCGGCGGTCGTCTCGATCAACCCTGCCGACGGCGCGATCCGTGCGATGACGGCGGTCACACCCGGCCGGACCGGGAACCAGTTCAACCTCGTCGCCCAGGCGAGGCGCCAGCCCGGCTCGACGTTCAAGGTCTTCGTCCTGACCGCGGCGATCGAGCAGGGCATGAACCCGAGCTCGACCTACTACGTGTCCGCGCCGTTCCACTACCAACCCGACCCTTACACGTCCGCCTGGGACGTGCAGACCTACGACCACAGCTACTCCGGCTCGAGCTCGGTCACGAGCGCGACGCTGCGCTCGGACAACACCGTCTACGCGCAGCTAACGCTGGACGTGGGCCCGGAAAAGGTGGCCGAGATGGCGCACCGGCTCGGAATCGTCTCCGCGCTCGACATCGTGCCCGCGATGGGCCTCGGGGCGGACGCGATCTCGCCGTTGGAGGAGGCGTCCGCGTTCGCGACGCTCGCGGCCGGCGGGATCTACTCGAAGCCGATGGCGATCCGCAAGGTCGTGCTGGCGAACAGGAAGGTCGACACCGACGCGGGTTGGGGCCGGCCGCAGCGCCGTCGCGCAATCTCCGACGGCGTCGCCTACGAGGTGACCAGGATCCTCGAGGAGAACATGCTCGAGGGGACCGGCATCGGGGCGTACTTCGGTCGCCCCGCCGCCGGCAAGACCGGCACGACCGACAACCACGCGGATGCCTGGTTCTCGGGCTACGTGCCGCAGCTCGAGGCGACCGTCTGGGTCGGCTACCCGCAGGGGGAGATCCCGATGGAGAACGTCCATGGGATCGCGGTCGCGGGCGGGACCTTCCCGGCGACGATCTGGCGGCTCTTCGTGGAGCGGGCGGTGGCGAAGTTCCCGCCGCTCGACTGGCAGGAGCCGCGCGACCCGGTCGTCTGGAGGCCGTTCACGCAGGGTCAGTACGGGTCGAGCCTCTCGCCCCCGCCACCGCCGAGCTACTACGTGCCGCCTCCGCCCTCGGGGACGACGACCGCTTCGACGACCAGCACGACGCCGCCCCCGCCGCCCCCGCCACCGCCCGGGCCGCCGCCCCCGCCGCCGCCCGGGCCGGTGCCGCCGCCGCCGCCCGGGCCGCCGCCGCCCCCGCCGCCGGAGTAGCGGGGTGGAGCCGAGGCGCTCCGAGCCCGCGGGCATGCAGTCGGCGCTGGGCACTGCTGCCGTGGCGATTCCGGTCTTCCTCGCCGCGTGCGCGGTTCCCGACGGCGGGCTCTTCCGAGCCGCGCGCTTCCGCGACGTCCACGTCTACCAGGGCTACGCGGAGAGCCTCCTGCACGGTGCGCTGCCGTACCGCGACGTCTTCGTCGAGTACCCACCGGGCGCCTTCGCGGTCTTCCTACCGCCCACGGCCTTCGGCGCCGCGCACTACAACGCGGCCTTCAAGGCACTGATGGCCCTCTGCGGCGTGGCGACGATCGTGCTCGTCGCGCTCGTGCTGGCGGAGCTTGGCGCCTCGAGGAGGCGGCTGTACGCGGCGGTGGGGTTGCTCGCGCTGGCGCCCATCGCGCTCGGGCCGATCTCGCTCAACACCTACGACGCCTGGCCGGCCCTGCTGACCCTCGCGGCGCTCCTCCTCCTCCTGCGCGGGTGCGACGTCCCGGCGTTCGCCGTTCTCGGCCTCGCCGTGAGCGCGAAGGTCTACCCGCTCGTGCTCGTGCCGCTTGCGTGCGCGTTCGTCTGGCGCAGGGCGGGCCCGCGGCGGGCAGCGCTTGCGGCCGGTGCGCTCGTTCTCGTGGCGGCGGCGGTCGTCGTCCCCTTCGCCGCCTACGACCTGGACGGCGTCGCCTCGAGCTTTCGCGCCCAGGCCTCGCGCGGGCTCCAGGTCGAGAGCCTCGGGGCCTCGCTCCTGCTGGTGCTGGACCGGCTCGGGCTCTACGACGCTCACGTCGTGCGCACGACCGGCGTGGCCGGGCGGAACCTGACCGGCTCGCTGCCCGATGCCGTCGCGGCGGCGACGCTCGTGTTCGAGGCACTGGCGGTCGCCGTCGTCTGGCTGCTCTACACCCGCGCCCGTGACGCCCGCGCGCAGCTTCCGGTCGCGTTCGCAGCCGCTGTCGCCGGCTTCCTGGCGTTCACGAAGGTTTTCTCGCCGCAATATCTGGTGTGGCTCCTCCCGCTCGTGGTGCTGGTCGGAGGCGCCGCCGGGATCGCCGCGGTGGCGCTGACGGCAATCGCGCTGGTGCTGGCGCAGGTCTGGTTCTTTCACTACCGCGCGCTCTTCCGGATCGCCTGGCCGAGCTGGCTTCTGCTCGTGCGCGACCTCTTCGTCGTCGCGCTGTTCGCGGTCCTGGCGGGCGCGCTCGCGCGGGCTCAGCCGACGCGGTGGAAGATCAGGATCCCGTCCCGCTCGAAGACGAGTCGCCATTCCGGGTTGCGCCGTAGCCAGGAGAGCTGGACCGCGGTCGGCAGGGGCGCGAGCCGGTCCGCGTAGCCCGGCTGGGTCTCGTCCGCGGCGATCCAGGTCGCATCCTGGATGTAGGGGAAGCTGAGCAGGCGGCGGCGTGCCGAGAGGTGCGCCCCGAGCGTGTTGGTGGCGCTGACGACGGCATGCCCGGGGATCAGGCGCAGCGCCTGCGCCGCGATCTGGTCGTGTCTGGTGACCTGGGCTGCGTATGCGTCGTGCTGCTCGCCACCGGGGAGGTAGCGCCAGAGCGGGATCGCCCCCAGGGCGTAGTTCGACGCGAGCGCGAGGACGAGGGCGCCGGTCGCCAGCGGCGCCATGAGGTGTGGGCGGGCACGCGCGAGCCGGCCGGCGCCGAGCACAGCCGCCGCGAACAGGACCGGAACCAGCCCGCCGGTGTAGTGGAACCGGATCGAGGTCTGCGTGGTGGTCGCGGAGAGCAGGTTGATCGCGAGCTCCGGGATCGCAGCCAACAGCACCAGCGGGGCGAAGACGACGAGAAGCCCGAGCGGCAGGACGAGCCGCGCGAGGTAGCCGAGCCCGCGGCCGGTGGCGGCGGTCGTGACGATCTTCCACGGATCCGCCACGGCCGTGCGCAGGATCCCGCCGGGGCTGCCGCCGACCTCGCCGTAGCGGGAGAAGAAGCTCGAGCTGCCTCCGCGGTTGAAGTGTGGGATCACGATCTCGATCGCGACGAGGGCGAGCGCAGCGCCCGCCGCCGCGATCGCGGCGCCCTCGAACCGGCGCCGGCGCGCGAGGGCGTACCAGAGTCCGAGCCCGGCGACGACGAGTCCGATCTCCTCCTTGGTCGTTGCGGCGAGCAAGCCGAAGACGGCGAACGGCAGCAGCCGGCCCTCGTCGAGGTACCAGACGGCGTAGAGAAGGAGCGGGCACGCGAGGGCGACCGGATGAAACTCGTTCAGCGTCAGCCACTGCGTCGCGGGGTAGAGCAGGTAGGCGAGCGCGAAGCCGAGCCCGGCTCGTTGGGACCGGAGATGCTTGCCGGCGAGCCAGAACACCGGCAGCGCACCGAGCGAGACCGAGACTGCCTGGACGACGAGGAGAAGGTCCGGGCTCGGCCAGACGACCCAGAGCGGCGCGAGGGCAGCCAGGATCGGGTCGAAGTGCGCGGCGAGGCGCGAGATCTGGTCGCCGCGCAACCCGGTGATCTGAAGCGGGTGCCCGTGCGCGGTCGACCAGACGGCCTGGACCATGTTGCCGAGATCGAAGCGCCCGGTCTGGAAGGCGCGGTGGCGAAGGATCGACAGGGCGGAGAAGCCCGTGGCGTAAGCGGCGATCCCGATCCAGAGCAGCAGCCGAGGGGTGCGGGCGCGTCGGAGGACCATGCGGGGTGCGATCGTAAGGCGCGGCGGAACCTTCGGCTTCACGCGCGTGCGATCACGCGTTCCAGGAGCGCGCGCCAGCGCGCGCCGAGCACTTCTTCGCTCGCGTGTTCTCGGTAGGTGGCGACTCCGCCCTCGCTCAGTCCGCGCGTGAGCTCGCCGTCCTTGGCGAGGCGGCTCAGCGCTGCCGCAAGCGTTCCCGGATCGCCCGGAGGAACGAGTAGCGCGCTCTGCTCGTCGACGAGAAGCTCTCGGGCGGCGACCGTCTCGGCAGTGACGAGCGGCGTGCCGCAGGCGAGGGCCTGGAAGGCCTTGTTCGGGATCACCCGCTTCGCCTTCTCGGAGGTGCCGAAGATTCCGAGCGCGCAGCCGGCGCGGTGGAGCTCGGCGGGAAGGCGGTCGTACTCGATCCAGGGGAGCCACTCGACGTTGCCCGGACGACCTTGGAGCAGAGGCTCGAGCTGCCCGCTGCCGACGATGCGGATGCGCAGCTCCGGGGCCAGTCGCGCTGCCTCGAGAATCGTCTCGAGCCCGTGGAGTGGGATCAGCTTGCCGACGAAGAGGCAGGTGAACGGCTGCTCGGGTCTCCAGCCCGGCCGGAAGAGGCGCTCCTCGGCACCGACGAGGCAGACCTCGACACGCTCGGGGGGCAGCCCGGCGAGGCGTGCAAGGTAGCCGGCGTTCGCCTTCGTATCGGCGACCACGAGATCGGCTGCGCGAAGGGCGTGCCGGTCGATCGCGGTCAGCGCGCGGGCGGCGAGGGAGCCCGGCCGGAAGCGCCCCCGATCGGCGACGAAGGTATCCGAGAGCGAGACGAGCGGATTGAAGACGACCGGTCGACCGCGGGCCGCTCGCCGTGCGGCGGGGAGGTCGAGGTGCCCGGGATAGCCGACGATGACCGCGTCGAAGTTCTCGGGCGGCCGCCGCAGGAGGCGCAGCTCCGCCACGGCGAGGCGGACCGTGGCACTGGCTCCGGACTGCCAGCTCGCGCGGCGTCCTTCCCAGACGCCGGCGTGGCGCTCGACGATGCCGACTCCGGCCCGCCGCAGGCACGAGATCACCTGTGCGTTCCGTGGGTAGTCGCGCTCGTAGGTGCCGAAGTAGAGGATCCGCATCACGCGGGGGCTCCTGGTCCCTAGTTAAGGCGCGCCCAGCCTCCTCCCCGCGGAGAGCGTATCGAGGCGCGACGGACGGGTGTGTGACGCGTCTGTGCCGAATCCGTGACGCTCACGCGCTGCTCGTGGTCCCTCGAGCTGGGCGGGATCCGATCAGCTGACCTTTCCGGTCGCGGCCGATCCTAGGAGAGGATCTCCTCGACGTGCAGCTCCGTCCGCTCGCGCACGCCGGCGCGCTCCTCGTGCTGGCTCGTGATCAGCTCGCTGATCAGGCCGAGCGAGAAGAACTGGAGCCCGACGACCACGAGCAGCACGCCGAGGATCAGCAGCGGTCGCTGGCCGATCGCATGCCCGTCGAGCTTCAGCACGGTGAGGTAGACGAGCACGCAGAAGCCGAGCACGCCGAGCAGCAGGCCGAGCCCGCCGAACAGGTGCAGCGGGCGGTACCGGTAGCGGCCGATGAACGAGACGGTGAGCAGGTCGAGGAAGCCGCGGAGATAGCGCTCGGCGCCGTAGCGTGAGCCTCCGTGCTCCCGCGGCCGGTGGTTCACGGGCAGCTCGGCGATCCGATGACCGCGGTAGTGCGCGAGCACGGGGATGAAGCGATGGAGCTCCCCGTAGAGCCGCAGGCCGCGGACGACCTCCGCGCGGTAGGCCTTCAGCCCGCAGTTGAGGTCGTGAAGGCGCAGGCCCGACACTCGCCCCGTGACCCAGTTGAAGACTCGCGAGAGCACCCGCCGGCTGAACGGGTCGCGCCGGTGCGCCTTCCAGCCGCTGACGAGATCGAAGCCCTCGTCGAGCTTGGCGAGGAGCCTCGGGATCTCGGCGGGGTCGTCCTGGAGATCGGCATCGATCGTGACGACCACGTCTCCCTGCGCCTGCGCGAAGCCGGCTCCGAGGGCCGTTGCCTTGCCGAAGTTCCGCCGCAGCCTGACGACGCGCACGTTCTCTCTCGCGCTGTGGAGTCGGGTGAGGGCGGCAAACGAGCCGTCCGTGGAGCCGTCGTCGACGAATACGACTTCCCACGACCGCCCTTGCGGCTCGAGTGCCGACTCCAGCTCGTCGTACAGGAGGGCGAGCGTCCGCTCCTCGTCGTGAACGGGGACGACGATCGAGATCACGGCGGCTGAGCCTATCCGCCGCGCGTAGCGTATGCGGCGATCGTGGCCGAGCTTCTGACGATCGACGATGCGCAGCAGCTCATTCTCGAGCGCGTGCAGCCGCTGCCTGCCGAGCAGGTTCCGCTCGAGGCACTCGCAGGGCGGGTGCTTGCGGAGCCCGCGAGGGCCGTCACGCATCTGCCACCGTTTCCGAGCTCCGCAATGGACGGTTTCGCGGTTCGGTCCGCCGACGCCCCGGGCGCGCTGCCGGTCGTCTTCCGCATCGCGGCCGGCCGGCCGGCGCCGCGCGCGCTACGGCCCGGCGAGGCGATGGCGATTGCAACCGGGGGCGTCGTCCCCGAGGGCGCCGATGCTGTCATCCCCGTCGAGTATGTTGTCGAGAGTGACAACAGCATTTCGATTTCTGATCCGGTTGTCGTTGGCGCCAACGTTCGCCCGCGCGGCGGCGACCTTCGCGCCGGCGAGATCGTCGTCCAGGCGGGAACGCGGCTGGGGCCGGTTCAGCTGGGCGCGCTTGCGGCTGCAGGGGTCGCGACGGTCGCATGCGGCGCGGAGCCGCGGGCCGCCGTTCTCGCTACGGGAACCGAGCTTCGCCGGCCGGGAGAACCGCTCGGCCCGGGCGAGGTCTACGAGGCCAACGGGCTGATCCTCGCCGCCCAGCTCGCGTCGGCGGGCGCTCGTGCCGAGCGCCTGGCGGCGGTGGCGGACGACGAGGAGGCGCACCGCGAGGCCATCGCGCGAGGGCTCGAGCACGACGTGCTCGTCACTTCCGGCGGGGTCTCGGTGGGACCGCACGACCTCGTTCGTCGGGTCGAACGGGAGCTAGGAGTCGAAGAGGTGTTCTGGCGCGTGGCCGTCAAGCCCGGGAAGCCGGTCTCGTTCGGCGTGCGCGACTCGACGCTCGTTTTCGGCCTGCCCGGAAATCCTGTATCGTCCCTCGTCGGGTTCGAGCTGTTCGTGCGGCCGGCGATCCTGGCCCTCCAGGGCGCGGCGGAGCCGCTTCCCCGCTTCGAGCCGGGGCGGCTCGCGGCTGCCGTTCGGCAGAGCCCGGACCGCGAACAGCTCATCCGCGCGCGGACGAGCCCAGAGGACGACGGCGCCGTCGGGCTCGAGCCGCTCGCCGGACAGGAGTCGCACATGATCGCGCGCGCTGCCGGAGCAGATGCGCTCGTCCTCGTTCCGCGCGGAGAGGGCGAGCTTCCCCCCGGCGCCGCGGTGCGCTACCTCAGGCTCGGCTGAGGTCGTCTACCGCGCTGTCGCCGAGGCCGGTGGGGCTGCGAGCGCGTTCGTCGGCAGCGTGAAGGCTGGTCCGCCCCGGGGCTCGATCCTGGCGAGACTCCCGTAGGCGATGTACCGCTGCGAGGCGAAGAAGCGCGGATGGCACGCTTGGAGCTCGACCACCTCACGGTCGTGTGAGCGGAGAACGGAGAGGTCGCCGGCGTCGACAATCCTGTGCTTGTAGATGCGGTAACGGAACGTCGCGTACGGAACCTCGAGGATGACGAAGTCCCCCGGGCGAAGCTTTTCGATGTGGGCGAACGGTGCGAGGTACGTTGTTCGGTGACCCGCGATGTAGATCAGCTGCCCCTCGCCGGGCATGAAGGTCCGAAGGTCGCGGCCGGGGCCCTTCTTCAGCGTGTCGTGGTCGGTCCCGTTCACGACGATCATGTTCAGGCCCAGCCGCGGCACCTTGATGCGGCCGATCGCCTGGCCCCGGCGCGCTTCGCGCCGGTAGAGACGCGCCTCGCGCGCGATCGTCCTCTGTGTCGCCGCGAGCGAGGCCACTCCGCGTCCCAGCGGCGCCGGCCGGTACTCGGCGAAGAGGTGGTCGTAGCTTCGGGCGAGCTGGTGCTGCTTCCAGTGCGTGTAGAGCGCGGTGAACGGGTCCTGCCAACGCCAGACGACAGCGACCCAGATGAGCACGCCGACGCCCGCAACGGATATCGCCGTCCCGAAGATCCTCACGACCCGTCTCACCGTCACCGTTCCAAAGCCCTCCGTTCCGCGCGAGTTGCGCGCTTCCTCCCCCTAACTGTAAGCGCGATTCGCCGAACCGTCTCCCTCAGCGGCCCGCGCGGCGGCCGCTCCCTAGCGCTGGGGTACGGCGCGTACCGCCCCGTCGCCAGCGCGGCCATCTGTCCCCCCGCCGCGAGCCAGCCGACCGCGATCGCCACGGCGGGCAGCTTCACGTAGCCGGTAGCCGCCAGTTCGGCGAGGTACCAGGGGGCGTCCAGACCGAGGTCGTAGCGCAGCGCGAGCGAACCGACCAGAAGCAGCGGACCGAGGAGACCGGCGGCCAGCAGCGCGGCGCGGACCCAGAGCGGGTGCCGGCGGAACTGGGGCAGCCACAGCCAGGCGTGCACCGACGGCAACAGGAACAGCAACGCAAACGGGTTGGTCGCCACGACGAGCAGCGCCACGACTGCGAGTGCGAGCAGCGCCGCGCTCGTCCCGGCGAGCTCCTCCGAGGCGGAGATCGGCCGTCTGGGCAGCAGGCGCTCGCGTGCAACCAGCCAGCCGAGGCCGCTCAGGAGCCCGAGTCCGGCCAGCCCGATCACCGGCCAGTCCGTCCCGGGCGGAGCGCTCGGCGGGAGCGGCACCTTCGGGGCGTCCGGCCACACCCCGATCAGCGCGAAGAAGAGGAAGATCGCCGCCGTCCAGAGCCAGAAGCCGACGCGGCTCCGGTAGCTCCGTAGCGCCGGAGCGAGCGCGATGTGGCGCCGCCGGCAGCGGGCGTAGAGATCGACCGCCGTGACGAGAAACGGTACGAGCGCGGCGATCAGGACAACCTCGATCGCCCAGCCGGGCAGGATTCGAGGCCCGAAGTAGAGGTAGCTCGCAGTTCCCGGAGCGAGCTCGGCGCCCGAGTCGAGCCAGCGCAGGAGTTGCTGCGCCGCGCCGCCGAGCTCCGCGAGCCGGACCGAGTCGAGGCGGTCAGGCTGATCGGCGAACGGCGGCGGCGGCCGCTCGGCGCCGCTCGTCAGGGTGAGCGCGGGCAGCCCGCGGGCCAGCAGCGGTCCCTGCTCGTGGAGCGTGAACGGGAAGGCGAGATCGATCAGCTGGGCGAGCGCCCCCGGCCGCTGCGGGCGGCGACCCGCCTGGTCGAGGACCCGCTGCGAGGCGGTCTCGACGATCCCCGAGGCCGCCAGCCGCGGTTCGGTGCCGGTTAGCACGAGTCGCGGCGGCCCGCTCCCCGCCAGCGCGGCGAGGTCGATCACGGCGAGGACGTGTCCACGATGGGTTCGTGCGAACCGGCGCGTGCCCAGCGCGCCGAACGCGCCGCCGTCGGTTGCCACGAAGACGAGCGTGTGCAGCGGGCTGACGGCCCGGGCCTGCGGGGCGGCGACCGGCGTACCGTACGAGCGGGCGAGCTCGATCAACGTTGCGATTCCGGAGGCGTTGTCGTTCGCGCCGGGCCCCGTGCCTTCGTCGTCCCGGTGCGCCATCACCACGATCTCGTCGGGCGAGCGCCCCGGCACGGTCACGAGCTGGTTGACGAGCGGCTCCCGCCCGCGGCCGGGCAGGACGGCGTCGAACCGGTCGGCGACGACCTTCAGCCCGTACGGAGCGAGCTGCATGCGGAGCCAGCCGGCCGCCCCGAGCGCCCCGGCCGTTCCCGGCGCTCGGTCGGGGTAGAGCTGCGCGAGCTCTGTCGCGAGCGCGAGCGCGCCGACGCGGTCGAACGAGGGTGGCAGAGCCGGCTGCGGCAAGGGGAGCGGCTCGGCCTTGTGGACGCTGAAAGCCGCCACCAGAAGCGGGATTCCGACGAGCAGCCAGGTGCCGCGATACAGCCGCGCGCTCACAGGCCGCTCGAGCGAGCCGGGGCGCGGGCGTCGCCGCGCAGGACGGGGCGGGGACGCCGCCATGCCTGGCTATAGTAGGAGGAAGACCGACATGCGCCGGCAGGCGCTGCCGATGCCTGACTCCTCAACCATTCTGCTCGTCGACGACGAGGACGCTGTTCAGAAGCTCCTCGCGTTCCCCCTCGAGCGCGACGGCTTCCGCGTCGTGCAGGCTCGCGACGGCGAGGAAGCGCTCGAGCGGTTCGAAGCCGAGCGGATCGACCTCGTCGTCCTCGACCTGATGCTGCCGAAGCTCGACGGGCTCGAGGTCTGCAAGCGGCTGCGTGCTTCGAGCAGCGTCCCGATCATCATGCTCACGGCCCGCGACGACGAGCTCGACAAGGTGCTCGGGCTCGAGCTCGGGGCGGACGACTACATCACGAAGCCGTTCTCGATCCGCGAGTTCCGGAGCCGGGTACGGGCTCTCTTGCGCCGCGCCGCGACTCCGCCGCCCGGCGTTCCGGACGAGGAGACGATCGAGGCCGACGGGCTCCGGATCGACCTGGCCAGACGCGATGTCGAGGCACACGGCAAGGCGGTGCAGCTGACCTACGTCGAGTTCGAGCTTCTGCGCACGCTCGCCGCGCACCCGGGGCGGGTCTACACGCGAGAGATGCTGCTCGAGGCGCTGTGGGGCGGCTCGGAGTACCGGGAGCCGCGCACGATCGACGTGCACGTGCGCCACCTGCGGGAGAAGCTGGAGCGCGACCCCCGCGAGCCCGAGTTCATTCTCACCGTTCGCGGCGTCGGTTACCGCTTCCGGAGCGGCTGATGCGATCTCTCCGCACCGTCGGCGCCCGGCTGAGCCTGGCGCTCCTCCTCGTCGTCGCCGTCGCGCTGGGGATCGTCTACGAGGCGGTGGTGCCCTCGCTGAGGAGCCGACTGGTCAACACGCGCGTGTCGCAGCTCGAGCACGCGGCTGCGACGCTCGGACCGCGGATCCGTTCGGACCCGGCCTCTCAGCAGAACTTCGTCGAGAACGCCGCCGCGGGCACCAGCTCGCGCGTGGTGCTCCTGACGCCGCTCTCGGCGCTGCCACTGCTCTTGAATCAGCGCGACTCGCTCGGTGCGACCACCGGCGACGGTCTCGGGACGGATCCGATTGCGCTCGAGGCTGCCAAGACGCAGGGCTCGGCGCACGGGACCGTCGAGCGCCGCGAGCGCATGTACGCGGAGGCGGCGGTGTACATCCCTGACCAAGCCGCCGTGCTTCTGCTCACGGACTCGCTCCAGAACCAGCTCTCGAGCGTCCACCAGGTGCAGCGCCGTTTGCTCATCGCGGCAGGAGCCGCGCTGCTGATCGCGCTGTTGCTCGGGTACGGCGGCGCCTGGGTGTTTGCGCGCCGGATCCGGAGCCTGGAGCGGGCGGCGGACCGGATTGCGGGCGGGCGCTTCGACGAGCCGGTGCGCGACTCCGGCGGAGACGAGCTGGGCGAGCTGGCCGAGGCGTTCGAGCGCATGCGCGTGCGGCTCGCACAGCTCGACGACGCCCGGCGAGAGTTCGTTGCGAACGCCTCGCACGAGCTGCGCACGCCGCTCTTCTCGCTGGCGGGCTTCCTGGAGCTGCTCGACGACGAGGTGCTGGACGAGCGGACGAGACGCGAGTTTCTCGAGTCGATGCGGGAGCAGGTCACGCGCCTGACGAAGCTTGCGTCCGATTTGCTGGACCTCTCGCGGCTCGACGCCGGGCGTCTCACGGTCGAACGGGAGCCGATCGACCTGGCGGCGCTCGCCGAGGAGCTCGTCGAGGAGTTCGGGCCGGTCGCCGGGCGGAGCGAGCACAAGCTGAAGCTGGTGGGAAACGGGCCGGCGAATGCGGCCGCCGACGAGCTGCGCGTGCTCCAGATCGGGCGGATCCTGGTCGAGAACGCGCTGCTGCACACGCCTCCGGGCACCGCCGTCCATGTGCGGGCGCACACCGATGGCGACAGGACAGCGCTCGAGGTGGAAGACGAGGGGCCGGGCATTCCCGCCGACCAGCGCGAGCAGCTGTTCGAGCGCTTCTACCGGCTCGACGGCACGCGCGCGTCGGGAAGCGGGCTCGGCCTGGCGATCGCGAAGGAGCTCGCGGAGCTGATGGGCGGCACGATCGAGGTCGAATCGCAGCCCGGCCGAACGGTGTTTAGGCTCGCTCTCCCGAAATCGCTCGCGCGGGAAGCGGAAAGGGACACGGCACGCGTTTTGTCGTGAAAACGACCCCCGGCGCGTTTGGCGAAATCGAGCGAGCCGCAGGCGCATAGCTACAGTTCGGCCCTTATGAGACCCGCGCCGCTCGCTGCTGTCGCGATCGCCTGCGCCCTGCTGGGCGGGGTCGCCGCGCTCGCGCTCGGGAAGTCGACGGGCTGGCTCGAGGGTGGCTCGACGACCACGATCTTCCGTTCCGCGCCGGCCGCCGCGGGCTCTGCCGCCCCGGTGACGGTGCGGTCGGCCGGAAAGCCGCTTGCCGGCAACGGCTTCAACCCGACGCGGATCTACGCCAGCCGCTCCGCCGGCGTCGTCACGATCATCGCGGACTTCGGCAGCGACGAGGTGGCCCAGGGCTCGGGGTTCGTCGTCTCGCCGAAGGGCTACATCCTGACGAGCTCGCACGTGATCGCGACCGCCGGCGACGGCACGGGCGACCCCAAGCCCGCGCAGAACCTGTTCGTCGAGTTCCAGGACCGCGACCGGGTGCGCGCGAAGGTAGTCGGCTTCGACGTCTTCGACGACGTCGGCGTGATCGAGGTCGATCCGGCGGAGCACGCGCTCACGCCGGTGCCGCTCGGCAATTCGGCCGCGGTCACGGTCGGAGCCCCGGTCGCCGCGATCGGGAGCCCGTTCGGGAACGAGAACTCGCTCGCGGTGGGTGTCGTCTCGGCGACGCACCGGTCGATCGACTCGCTCACCTCGCGCTTCAGCCTCGTCGACGCGATCCAGACGGACGCCCCCATCAACCATGGCAACTCGGGTGGCCCGCTGTTCGACGCCCGCGGGCGGGTGATCGGGATCAACGCCCAGATCAACAGCAACTCCGGGAACGCCGAAGGCGTCGGCTTCTCCGTTCCGATCAACTCCGCCAAGCGTTCGATGCAGCAGCTGATCGCCCACGGCAGCGTCTCGTACGCGTACGTCGGCATCGAGACGGAGGACTTGACCCCGTCGATTGCGAAGCGGTTCCACTACGCGGTCGGGCGCGGCGCGGTCGTGACCGCGGTCGTCTCCGGGAGCCCGGCGCAGGGCGCCGGCCTGCGCGCCGGATCCGGCGTGAAGAACGTGCTCGGCACGCGCTTCACCCCGGGCGGAGACGTGATCGTCGCCATCGACGGCAGGCCGGTGACGAGCGCCGAGGACATTGTGAGAATCGTCACAGACTTCCTGTCTCCGGGCGAGGTTGCGCGCTTCACCGTCGTCCGCGGGCGGGCGCGACACGAGCTCCGCGTTCGCCTGGGCAAGCGTTCCACGAGCTCGGAGTAGGACGCCGACCGTGGTCTCTCGCTCGTCTTCGCACTCGCGCCTGGTTAGGAGCGCGGTGCGGCAGGGAAGAGGGATCTCGATGAGCGTGGAGGGTCGGTCGGTCTACTTGACCATTCCCGCCAGACCCGAGTACATCACTCTAGGGCGGCTGGCTCTGACCGGCATCGCCGGGCTTCGCATGTTCTCGGACGAGACCCTGCACGATCTGAAGCTCGCGCTGACCGAGGCTTGCACGAACTCCGTCCGCCACGCCTACCACGACGGCGGCAACGGCAGGGTCGAGATCCAGTACCGGCTCGAGCCCGACCGGCTCGCGGTCGAGGTCGGCGACGACGGGCCCGGCTTCGAGCCGCAGGTCTTGCTCGGCGACGGTGAGAACGAGCTCGCGGAAGGTGGGCTCGGGATCGCCATCATCCGCGCCCTCGCCGACGAGGTCGAGATCGGCGAACGGAGCGGCGGTGGCTCCCGCCTTCGGTTCGTCAAGTTCCTCACCGACTAGCCGGAGCGTTATCCTCGCGCGCGGGCGACTTCTCGCCCCGCCCCAGACCCCATGCTCCAGCTCGTCAACGTCGGACAGAAGTCGCTCGTCGACTACGCCACGATCGTGAGCCGTGGCCTGATGGACGAGATCCGCCGCCTGGCGGAACCGCTCGCCGGCAAGCGGGTGGCGCACGTCTCCGCGACGGCGTTCGGCGGCGGCGTAGCCGAGATCAACTATGCGCTGGTGCCGCTGATGAAGGACGCCGGACTCGATGTCGAGTGGCGGATCATCGCCGGCGGCGACGAGTTCTTCGCGGTCACGAAGAGGATCCACAACGCGCTCCAGGGCGATCGAAAGGGCCTGACCAGGACGCAGGAGGAAGTCTTCCGCCGCTACCAGGCCGTGAACGCCGAGGAGCTCGAGGACGACTACGACTTCGTCATCGTCCACGACCCCCAGCCGGTGGGCATGATCGAGCACTTCCCAAGCAGCTCCGCGCGCTGGATCTGGCGCTGCCACATCGACCTGTCGGAGCCGAACCAGAACGTGCTTGCGTTCCTGCTTCCGTGGCTCGGCCGCTACGACGGCGCGATCTTCCACATGCCCGAGTACGCGCCGCGGGTCGGTGGGCTCCCGCCGGCCTACATCTGGCCGCCGGCGATCGACCCGCTTACGCCCAAGAACATGGCGCTCTCGGCCGAGGACGCGGCCTACATCGTCGACCAGTTCGGGATCGACGTCGAACGGCCGCTGCTGACGCAGGTGTCGCGCTTCGACCCGTGGAAGGACCCGCTCGGCGTGATCGATGCCTATCGCGGCGTCAAGGCCGAGCGGCCCGAGGTGCAGCTCGCGCTCGTCGGCTCGATGGCCCACGACGACCCCGAGGGCTGGGATTACTACAACCGTACAGTCAAGTACGCTGAGGGCGATCCGGACGTCTACATCCTCTCGAACCTGAACAACATCGGCTCCGTCGAGGTGAACGCCTTCCAGGTGCACTCGGCCGCCGTCATCCAGAAGTCGATCCGCGAGGGCTTCGGCCTGACCGTGACGGAGGCGCTCTGGAAGACGAGGCCCGTGGTCGCCAGCCGCGTGGGCGGGATCGTCGCGCAGATCCAGCCCGGCGAGACCGGCTGGCTCGTCGACGCGCCGGAGGACTGCGCCCAGGCTTGCTTGGAGATCCTGACCGACCCGCTTGGGGCCCGGCAGCACGCCCTGCGCGGAAAGGAGTTCGTGCGGCGCAACTTCCTGATGCCGCGCCTGCTCCGCGACTGGCTCGTGCTGATGAACCTGCTCGACGGGAACGACACAGCAGGCGCCGAGGTGGCGACGGTCGCGGCCGCCTGAAGCATGCGAGACCCCCTCAGCCCATGATCCGCGGTCGAAGGGTCCCTGCGACCGCGACTCCCATCCACGCGGCCGCGTAGGCGAAGGCCGCCGCCGGCGAGATCGCGGCCCACAGCACCCCGACCGTCGCCGAAGAGGCGAAGTCCCCGAACGACTGAACGCCGCCGAGGAGGCCGAATCCGCTTCCGCGCAGGTCGTCCGGGAGCAGGCGGGCGACGAGTGCCGACTCGGCTGTCTCGGCCAGCCCGATCCCGCTGCCGGCGAGCAGGAAGGCGGCGACGAGAAGGGCCCAGCCGTGGAACGGAAGCGCGAAGAGGGCGTACGAGACGGCATAGAGGGCGGCACCGCCCGCGAAGACAACCCGCGGTCCGGCGCGGTCGATCCAGTGGCCGCCGCCGTAGGCGACGAACGAGCCGAACAGGTTGTGACCGGCGTAGATCAGGATCGCGAGCGAGGTCGCGGCCGCCGCGCTCCGTCCGCCGTGGTGGAGGAGCGTGGTCGCGCGGAGGATCAGGAGGGTCGTCGCCATGTTTCCGAGCTCGAAGGCCGCGATCGGAAGCAGGGGGCGCAGGAGCCCGGCCTGGCGCAGCCCGCGGAGCTCGAGGCGGAAGCGGCGCCGAACCGGGTCTCGGAGCTTGCGCGCCTCCGCGGCCGCTGCGGTGATCGCGAGTGCCGCGAAGAGCCCGGGCACGGCGGAGAGGTAGAGGGTGGGCCTGATCCCGAGCCAGGCGACCAGGCCTGCCGCCAGCAGCGGCCCGGCGACGGCGCCGAGGTTGTCGCCGGCGCGCTCGAGCCCGAAGGCGCGGCCGTACGCCTCCCGCGGGGCGAGCGAGGCGAGCATCGCGTCCCTGGCGGGGGAGCGGATGCCGCGTGCCGCCCACGCGGTCGCCCGCAGCAGTCCCGCCTGCCAAACCGCCGCGGCGAGCCCGATCGCCCCCGTCGCCGCCGCGGTCACGACGTAGCCGCCGGACGCCAGCTTGAGACGCCGGCCCTCGTCGTTCGCCAGCGGCCCCCCGATCAGCTTCGCCAGACCGGTGAGGGCATCGCTCAGACCTTCGACCAGGCCGAGCGCTCCGGGAGAGGCGCCCAGCGTCACCGTCACGAAGCTCGGCAGCACCGACGTCGCGATCTCGTGGCCGGAGTCGCTGAAGAAGCTCGCCAGGCCGACGCTGCCGACGCCGCGCGTCAGCCACCGCCCGCGAACCGGTCCTTCCCGGGCCGTCAGCGGCCGCTCAGGAGGCTCCACAGCCGCGCTGAAGGGGTGTCCGCCGGGGCGGCAGGGGCGCGAACGTCTGCTTCGGCTCGTCGCCTTCGCCGGGCTTCGGGGTCGGGTCGATCGCCGTTCCTTCCGGCACCTTCGGCCCGATCGCGTCAGGGTCGATTCCGCGCTCGCGCAGCTTGCGCTCGAGCGTCGCCTCGTGCGCGTGCAGCTCCCGTAGGCGCGCGCGCAACCGCGGCGCGACCTCACGCTGAAGATCTGCCATCCCCGACTCGACGGCGTAGTAGCGCCCGCGCGAACGTTCGTAGTCCCCTGCCCTGGTCGTGTACGCGAACTGGAGGAGCCGCATGTCTGCTGCGGCCTCCGCATAGAGATGGACGAGCTCCTCGACTCCTTCGCGGGTCTCCGGCCTCTCGCGCAGCTTGTCGTGCGTGGGCCGCGCGCCGAGGGCCCGGTAGCCACGTACGAACGCTTCCTCCGGGTCGATTCCCGTCCGTTCCAGCTCCTCGAGGTCCGATACGAGCAGTTCGACCTTCATCCGCGGAGCTCCTCCTCGAGATTGTCGACTCGCGTCTCGCGTATGGCGATCTCTGCCTCCATCTTCTCGACGAGCGCCTCGTAGGCGCCCGCCATCCGCTCGTGCGCCGCCTGCGCCCGCTCCTCCTCGGCGAAGCCGCGGGCGGCCTCGCTGTAGTGGAAGCGGAGGATGGCGCCACGGCCGCCGACCGCCCCGAACAGCTTGTGGAGCCTGGAGTACGCCTCTGCCGCCGACTCCGATTCGTCGACGACCCGCTCCGCTTCGAGGTAGGCGCTGCCCAGGTAGACGAGGTAGCGCAGAAGGGCCTCCTCGCCTGTCGGGGCGAGCTCGTCGCGCCGCGCCTGCGCCTGGATCTGCTCGAGGCTGAAACGACGAACCTCCACCTCGGTGGTGCTTCCTCCCGGGAGCTCGATTCCCGCCACGGCCTCTAGCCGGCCCTCGCCTCGTGAACGTCGGGCTCGAGCGCGAACGATGTCTCCGGCTGGAAGAACCGCTGCGCGACCGCCGTCGGCACGGTCGCCGAGAGGACGACGACGGTGATCAGGAGCGAGAACTGCGTCCGGTCGATGATCCCCGCGTTCAGGCCGTAGAGCGAGCTGATCGTGCCGAAGGTCAGACCGGTTGACATGAGCAGCGTCGTGAAGATGCCGTGCGGGGCCGTGTACCGGCGCGCGAGCGGGTAGACGCCGGCGAGCTTCGGAACGACCTTCGCGGCGAACACGAGTCCGAGTAGGCCGAGGTTCGCCCAGACCGCCCCGAGCGAGACGCCGAGGCCGCCGTTCAGGAAGAAGAACGGCGTCAGGAACGCGAACGCGACCACTCGCAGCCGCTCCTGCTCCTTGCGGTGCTCGAGGTAGTGCGCCGAGAGCAGGAGCCCGAGGACGAACGCCGGCAGGACGGCGTGGGAGTGGTGGGCCCGGTCCCCAAGCCACATGAGCAGGAACAGGACCGCGAAGACGAGCTTGATCTCGGGGTCGATCACGCGGTCGCCGTAGCGCTTGAAGAACCGCGGCGCGACGCGCGGCAGGCCGATCATGGCGCCGGCCGAGGCGGCAATGAAGGGAGGATCCACACGGTCGGCTTGATGAACAGGATCGAGAGGGCGGCCGCCGTGCCGAAGTCCGTCACGAACGTCGCCGACATCAGGCGCTTGCCGACGATCGTTCGGTTGAGGCCGGTCTCGACGCGGCGAAGGGCCCGGCGAACGAGACACCGCCCAGGACGAGGCTCGCCTTCCACTCCCGCTTGAACTGGGCGACGTCGACCTCGGCACCCGCCAGGAAGGTGAGAACGATGCCTGCGAAGGATCCGATGAAGGAGAGCCAGTCCGGCGTCACGCGCGCGAAGACGTTCCCGACCACGACGCCGAGCGCGAGCTCGATCAGCGCGACCGAGAGCCCGATCTCGACCGAGATCGTGCTCGCAGCGAGGATCGTGGCCGCGAGAATCGCCGCTAGCGCGAGATCGCTCACCGTCTATCTCCTTCCAGGCCTAGCCTCAAGACAAGCTAGAGGCCATCAGCCCAAAGGCGGTTTGCGCGAGCCTCATCGCGGCTGCCAGAGGGGGGCACTATATAACCAAGGAGGCCCCCCTCCTCCCGAGACGTCTCCCTGGGGGCAGAGACGACGAGAGCGAGGCAGCCACGGTCGCGAGGTTCCTCCTTGGCGTCGGTACTTGACGATCATCACGGGGCAAGAGGCGTGGTGGGCGACGCGGTCCGCAGTGGAACGCAGCAGGTAGTCCTCGAGCAAGTGCCCCTTGTGGCCGACGACCACGAGGTCGAAGCCGCCCTGGTTCGGGTAGCGAACGATCAGGTCAGCCGCATGCCGGGACGGACGTCGACTTCGAGCTCGACCTCTTCCTCCCGCGCTTGCTCCCGTGCCAGTCGAGCAAGCGTCTCGAAGAACACGTCCTTCTCCCGCTTCACCTCGTCGACCTCGCCGATCGTGGCCGCATACGGCGGTAGCCGCCCTTCGACCGCCAGTGCGTTGAGCGAGGCGCCCGCGATTTTCGCCGAGCTCGATCGCCGTCTCGAGGGCCTTCTGCCCTCCCGGGCTTCCGTCGATTGCAACCAGGATCCTCTGGAAGGGCATTAGCCGTCACCTCCGTCCGTACGTTCTTCCCCCTCGACCTCGTCGATCAGCCGTCCCGCCAGCTGACCTAGCCGAAGAGCCCAATCCTCGAGATAGGAGGCGCTCTCCTCCGGCAGCGAGCCGTACGCGCCCAGCGCCCTCGGCCGAAGCTCGTAGGTCAGCGTCAGCGCCTCAACCAGCGCGGTACGGAGCAGGTGAGGCGGCCGCGGGGGGACGATGGCCTCGACCTCGCCCTTGAGCTGCTCCACCTCCGCGTACAGGGTCGTGAGCGTCTCGCTCTGCAAGCCGAGCTCGCGAGCTTCGTCGAGCTTCTTCTGGATCCCCTGCAGGCGTGAGCCCAAGATTTTCCTGTGGGTCTCGGAGAAGCGTTCCCGGCGCGCGCTCATTCCCTCTCCGTTGCGAGCGCGGTCTTGGCCGCATGCCTGACTCCGGCGTCCGGGTCACGCGCGAGCCGCCGCAGCGTCGGAGCCGCCTCACTTGCCCGAAGATCCACGAGCGCATGCACCAGGGCGATGCGTAGATCAGGATCCGGATCGTGCTCGAGCTGCGCCAGCCAAGGAGCGGCCCGTGCCTCCCCGGTCGACGCAAGGGCGTAGGCGAGCGCTCGTCGGAGTGCCGGGTCGGCTCGCTCGAGCTCGGTCCCGAGTCTGTCGACGAGCCGCTCGGCAAAGATCTCCCCGAGGGCGCGAAGCGCCCCCGCTCGCACCGTGGGATGCGCGTCGATGAGGGCGCGAGCGAGTGGCGGGAAGGCGCGCTCGTCGCCCAAGGCGCCAAGCGCGCGACTGGCAGCGTGCCGCACCTGCCAGACCGGATCGCCGACGGCATGGGCAATGGTGGAGAAAAGCTCGGGCCTAGGATTCTCGACGAGCGCCCACATCGTCTCGGCACGAACATCGCCGTGCTCGTCGCCCGCCAGCATGCGGATCGTTTGCTCGTTCAACCGCCCACACCCCCTGGCCAGCTCGCGCCGCACGCGCGGCTCGGGGTCGACGACCGCCGAGATCAACCTCCCATCCGGGTCGGCGGCGGTGCGGAGAAGCGCCCGCACTGCCGCCGCTCGCACCTCTGCATCTCGATCCGTCAGCAGGTTGGCCGTGAGCTCTTCGCTCGCTGGGTCCGCGCTCAGCCGCCCGAGAGCCTCGACGGCCGCCCGCCGCACCCCGGCGATCGGATCGGCGAGCACCGCATGGAGCGCTCCGCGGCTTCGGTCGTCCCCGAGCTCTGCCAAGGCGATCGCTGCGGCGAGGCGCGTCGAGGGAGCGGGGTCTTCGAGCCCGCGGCAGGCGACGGCCGGCGCTCCATCGTCGCCCAGCAGCCGCAGCGTGCGCGCGCGGGCGGCCACGAGCCCGAGGTCGACTGACAGGAGCCGCTCGCGCAGGATGGCCGCCTCGCGAGGGCCGCCGAGCTCGCCCAGGCGTCGGAGCGCCGCCTTGGCCACCTCGAGCGAGGGATCTCGTGCCGCCTCGAGCAGGGCCTCGCATGAGCCGGCATCGTCGGGCAGATCGAGAACGGCTCGTAGGCGCTCGCTCGGGTCCGGCGCCCGGTGGCCGAAGCGCGCCGCGATCACGAGCGTCGTTCCTCCTCGAGAAATTGACGCACTTCCTCGAGCATCCCGGGGCCGAGCCAGAGGGCGGTGCCGACGAGCAAGCCGACATCGTTCGCAAGCAACAAGGCCTTCAGCCAGAGCGGCCAGCCGCTGACCAGGATCACGGGCGGCATCGCAAGCACGAACAAGACCACGAGCGGCGCGAGCGGCCCGTAGGCGGCAAGAACGAGCGCGAGCAGGCGAAGGACGAGACGCATCCCTAGATGGCATTTCGCTCGCCGACGATCAGCACCGGGATGGCCGCCGCCGCGACGAGCGTCTCCGCCAGATCGCGGAACAGGAAGCGACTCGCCCGGCCGCCGCGGTGATGCCCGGCAACGACGAGGTCGAAGCCGTGCTCGTGGGCGTACCTGAGCAGATCCTCGGCGGGGTGGTCGCCTTCGATCAGCGCCTGCTCGAGGGGGACCCCGACGCGGTCGGCCCGGTCCCGCACCTTCTCCAGGCTCTCCCGAAGGTAGCGGCGGGCGGCGTCGACGGACTCGACCCGGTCGTCCTCGGTCTCGGCGTGCGCGGGGGAGTGGGCCACTGATGCGGCGACAACCTCCGCGTCGTACCGCCGCGCGAGGTCGACCGCGAGATCGAGAGCGCGCAGGGCCGGCTCCGAGCCGTCCCATGCGAGGAGGATGCGCTGGAACATCAGGAGCGAAGCGCTGGGATCAGCGCCAGGACGACGATAAGGACGATGAGCATGTAGAGAAGGTAGGCACTCAGCTTCCCCGACTGCAGGCGTCGGACCTGGGCGGAGGCCCAGAGGGCGCCGCGGCTTACGGGCCGGTAGAGGAATTCCTCGAATGCCGGCACGACGTGCGTCTCGAGGACGAAGCTCGCCGGCGCTCCCCCGCGCCCGGCGCCCTCGGCGCGGACGCTGCGGCGGAGGCCGTAGAGCCCGCGTAGAACGACCCGGACGGGATTCGAATAGGCGGCGGGCGTGTACTGCACGGCCGCCGCCGGCGGTGCCGTACCGCTCACCCAGACCGGGGCGACGCGGCGCTGGGGTCGCAGGAGCAGGCGGACCAGCAGCGCCGTCAGCACGGCGTACGCCGGCAGGACGACGCCGAGCCAGGTCGGCGCCAGCACCGAGAACTTCTCGTACACGGGTCCGAGGACGAGCGGGTGGCTGATCGTGCTGCCGCCGAGGTCGAAGCCGAGCAGCTCGCGCACCCGCGTCCGACCCACCGGATCTCCCACGGCGCGAGCGGTCCCAGGACGAGTGCCGCGACGCTCAGCAGGGCGAGTCCGGAGCCAAGGTCGCGCGGTTCCCCGAGCCCGGCCAGCGCGCCGCGCACCCGACCGAGGAACACCGTGCCGAACAGCTTTGCGAATGCGAGGAGGGCGAGCCCGGCGGTCAGCGCCAGGAGCGCTGCGCCGAGTGCCATCACGAGGCGGGCGACCGTGTCCTGCAAGCGGAAGCCTTGCAGCAGCGCCTCGAAGGTCAGCCACTCGCTGACGAAGCCGCCGAACGGGGGCAACGCCGCGAGCGTGAGCGTGGCAAGTCCGAAGCCGACGGCCGTGCGGGGAAGGAAACGGGCGAGCCCGCCGAGCGGCGCCAGGTCGCGGGTACCGGTGCCGCGCGTCACGCGATCGGCCCCGAGGAACGCGAGCGTCTTCCCGATCGCATGCGCGATCACGTGCAGGGTTCCGGCGAGCAATCCGGCCGCCGCCAGCCTGGGCATGCCTGCGCCCGAGCCGATCAGCGCGACTCCGAACCCGATCAGCGCGATCCCCGAGTGCTCGATCGTCGAGAAGCCGAGGAAGCGTTTGATGTCGTCCTGGCCGACCGCGTAGAGGATCCCGACGAGCGCCGTCAATCCCCCGACGATGATCGTCAGCTCGCCCCACCAGAGCGCCGCCGGGTGGAGCACGTCGAAGACGAGACGCCACAACCCATAGAAGCCGGCATTGATCGCGATCCCGGACAGCGTCGCCGAGGAGGCGCCCGGCGCGGCCGCGTGGCCGACCGGCAGCCAGCCCTGGAACGGCATCATCCCGACCTTCGTTCCGAATCCGACCAGCAGGAGCACGAAGGCGACTCCCCGTGTCCCTGCGCCGAGCGAGGGCGCCGCGCTGGCCCACTCGTCGAAGCGGAAGCTGCCGGTCTGCGCGTAGAGGAGCCCGAAGGCTGCGAGCAGCGCGCCGCCGCCAAGCTTGTTCATCGCGCCGGTGAAGTAGCCGGCGAACAGCGTGCCGGGGCGGTTACGGTCGGCCCCGGCAAGCAGGTAGAGCGTGAGTGTCAGCGACTCCCACGCCAGCAGGAAGAGAAATGCCTGGTCGCTGCCGACCACGACGGCCATCGCGAGCAGGAGCAGCCCGTGCAGGCCGGCGACGAGCCTCCGGGGCGGATGCTCGAGGTAGGCGAGCGAGACGGCTGCGCCGCTCAGGCCGGTGAGGGCGAGGAAGATGCCCGAGAGGCCGGCGACATGCAGGTTCGCGACCCCGAAACCGACCCACGAACCGAGGCCGAGCTCCGGCTCGGCCCACCGGCCGGCGGCGACGAAGCCGACGATCCCGATAGCGATCGAGCCGCCGAGTGCGAGCAGCGCGCCCACCCGCGTCGAGACGGCAGGGAACGCGATCGCCGCGGCGAGCAGCACGAGCGCGATGACGAGGAGCGCGCTCACGCCGCCTCCTCCGGTCCACGCGTGATCGGCCGGCGCCGCACACGGACGTGCGGGCAAGCCCGCACGTCCTGAGGCCGGCGCCGCAAGCGGCGCCTCACGCCGCCTCCGCGATTACGCCGATCGCCAGCAGGAACCCGTGCAGCGGAGCGATCGGGCTGGGCGGCGAGCCCGGAACGTAGACATCCACGGGCAGGACGGAGTCGACACCCCCACGCACCTCCCCTGCCGCTGCCGCGAATCCGCCCGAGCAGGCGTCCGTGCCCGCCGCGACGACCGCCTTCGGCTCGGGCATCACCTCGTAGGCCCGCCCGAGCGGAGCCGCCATCGAACCGGTGACACCGCCGGTGACAACCAGGATGTCGGCGTGACGAGGCGCCGCTGTGAAGAAGAGACCCAGGCGCTGCATGTCGTAGTACGGGTTGGTCAGCGCCGCGAGCTCCCACTCCTCGGCGCCGTCGGAGCCGGCGTCGACGTGGCGGATGTGGATCGAGCGTCTGAGCGTGCGCGTGCGCTCGCCGAGCGCCTGTCGCACCCCCTCCAGGGCCGGCAGCCTGTCTCCGACCATGAGTCCCGACCGTCTTCGGGCCGCCGTCTCGTAGGCCGCGACGAACGCGAAGCGAGTCGGATCCGCTTCCACGCAGGCGCCACAGAGGATGCAGCGGCCGCGATCGAGTGAGACCCGATCGTGCTCGACGCGGATCGCGGCCGTCGGGCAAACGCGCTCGAGCTCGGCATCGGCCCCATCGCGGCGCAGCACCTCCAGGCGCCCGCGGAAGCCGGGAGGCGCCGCCTCCTCGCCGCGCGGGTACCGCGTGGTCACCACGCCTTTGCCGAGCCCTCGCAGCACCCACTCGAGCATGCGCGGCCTACCGATCCGCCCCGGCCGGAGTCAGGCCGAAGCTGTGCTCGATGAAGGCGAAGTCGGTGAGGACGTCGCCGCGGAAGCTCTCGGCGAAGAGCGGCCAGTTGCGAAACGACGGCGACGCGATCCGCACCCGCTCGACTCGACCGGCGGCGACTTCGACCCAATACAGCAGCTCGCCTTGCGGCGCCTCGCTCCACCCGCACGCCTCGCCGTCCTTCTCGGGCAGGACGACGGCGATCGGGCCCTGCTCCCGACGCAGTCTGTCGATCGCCTGGCGCAGGAGGTGCAGGCTTTGCCCGATCTCACCCAAGCGAACCTCCAGCCGTGCCATCGCATCGCCCGCCTCCCGTGTCACCACGTCGAACCCAAGCCGCCCGTAGGCCGCGTAGGGACGCTCGAAGCGGGCGTCGGTCGCGAAGCCGACGGCGCGCGCGACCGGGCCGACGCCGCCGTACGCGTCGACGGTGGAGCGATCCAGCGAACCGCTCCCGATCAGCCGGTCGGTGAAGGAGGTCGTGCGAAGTAGGAGCTGACGGTCGCGCCCGAGATCGTGCTCGAGCGCGTCGAGCACATGCACGAGCTCATCGAGGTCGAGCGACGGCTCTGCCCGCACGCCCCCCGGGAAAACGACGCCCCTTGCGAAGCGGCTCCCGGTCAGCCGAGCCTGGAGGCGAAGGACGTCCTCCTTGAGGATCGCGAAGCGCGCGTGGCCGACGGCGAGCGCGGGATCCTCCGCCAGTCGAGCCGAGACGTCGAGATGGTTGGCGATCCGCTCGAGCTCAGCCAGGACGCTGCGCCAGAGGGCGGCTCGGCGCGGCGGCTCGACTCCCAGCGCGCGTTCCACCGCCTGCGCGAACGCGACGGCGTGCCCGACCGAGGCGATTCCGGCAACGCGTTCGGCCAGCAGGGCCCCGTCGGCGAGCGCGAGGCCGCTGAAACGCGACTCCAGGCTCCTGCGCTTGAAGGAGGGGCGCACGTCGAGCCGGAGGATGTCCTCGCCGCCTGTGTCGATGACGAACTGAACCGCCTCGAAGACGCCGGAGCGAACCGGGCCGTAGGGGATCGTGAAGACGTCGGCGCCGCGGACGCGGCGGCCGAAGCGGTCGGCCTCGGGACGGAGGATCGGCTCGAGGTCGGGGTGGCCGAGCGGCGTGATCCCTTCGAGGTCGTGCAGTTCGCGTTCGGCCCAGCGTGCCGCCGGGAGATCGATGGCGATGGAGGCGTACGCCTGGCCCTTCGCGCCGACCGACGACCGGAGCAGGACGAGCTCCCCGCGAAGAGCAAAGGCGACCACGAGCGAACGCTCTGGCCGCTCCGCCAGGAAGGCCGATACGAAGCGGCCACCCTCGCCCGCCAGGACGCCCGCGGCCCGGCCGATCGCCGCCAGCGGCATCCGGACCCTCCGCTCCAGCGGCGGCCCCCGCTCGTGCACGGCGCGAAAGCGTCCCTCGAGGAACCCACGTAGCTGGTGCTCCCGGAGCTGTCGGCGCTCCTGTCTCATTGGGCCGGGCTCAAGAGCTGCGTCGAGGCGTTGTGGAGGAGCTGCGCCAGGCTGGAAGGGAGATGGAGGCCGAGCCCCACGACGACCACGAGACAGATCACCATCGCGGCGACCATCCAGAAGCTGGTCTCCCCCGCCGGAGCACCGGGAGCGGCGGGGGCGAGCACCATGCGGCCGAGATGCCAGACGACGCCGAAGAAGGCGAGGTTCACGAGCAGGATCAGCAGGGCGACGGAGACATAGGCGGGGCGCGAGAATCCGCCCATGACGATCTGGAACTCGCTACGGAAGATCCCGGACAGCGGCAGCCCCGAGAGCGCGAGCGCGGCGGCGAGGAACATCGGGCCGCTCCAGGGCAGCGCGTCAGCCGCCCCCTCGACGGCGCCGATCTCCTTGGTATCGAACCGCCGTAGGATCGAGCCGGCGCCGAAGAAGCCGAGCGCCTTCGCCGCCGCGTGGTTGATCACGTGCAGGAGCGCCCCGACCGCCGCGATCCGAACGCCGAAGCCGATGCCGAGCGCGATGACCCCCATGTGCTCGACGGATGAGTAGGCGAGCAGCCGCTTGTAGCTGCGCTGGCTGAGGACGTACAGCGCCGCGACGACGAGCGACACCGTCCCGAACACGAGCAGCACCCGCCTCGGAAAGGCCGACCCGTCCACGGCCACGGCGACCTGGTAGAAGCGGAGGATCGCGTAAAAGGCGCTTACGAGCAGCGCCCCGGAGAGCATCGCCGACACCGGGGTCGGCGCTTCGCTATGTGCATCCGGCAACCAGGTGTGGAGCGGCGCGAGCCCGGCTTTGGTGCCGAAGCCGATAGCCGCGAGCAAGAAGGCGACCTTGACGGGCGCGGGGGTAAGCGCGCCCGCCGCACCGAGGTAGGAGCCGTAGCGGGGCAGGTACGCGTGGCCCAACGCCACCGTCCCGGCGGCGTAGAGCACGATCACGCCGATCAGCGCGATCCCGAGGCCGGCGGAGGCGATCAGTACGTACTTCCACGCCGCCTCGAGCGCCGCGTCGGTCCGATCGAGCGCGACGAGCAGGGCCGAGACGATCGTCGTCAGCTCGACGGCGATCCAGAGCATGCCGAAGTCGCTCGCCTGGGGCACGAGCAGCATCGTCCAGGCGAAGAGGTTCAGGTAGGCGAAGTAGCGGCGCGCAAAAGGCGCGTAGTCTCGCCGCCGCTCGTCGGCGCGCAGATAGCCGACCGAGTAGACGGCCGCGGTCGCGTAGAGCAGTCCGGTCGCGAGGAGGAAGACTGCCCCTAGCGAATCGAGGCGCAGCCAGCCGCCGAGCGCTGTGAGCGAGTCGCCCTGATGAACCTCGGCCGCCGCGGAGAGCGCGAGCCCGAGCCCGGCCACTCCTGCCAGAACGGTCGCGCGCTCCGCGGCCTGCGGCGGCCCGAGCAGCGCGATGAGCACCGGGGCCAGCGGCACGGCGAGCAGCGCGATCAGCAGCCAGTCCACGCCTCAGCCTCGGAGACGGTCGAGGATGTCGGTCGTCACGGCCGTCCGCTGCACGCCGAGGTATTGGACGAGCACGACGAAGACGAGCAGCCCGATGAAGACGTCGAAGAGGAGGAGCAACGCCAGGATCAGCGGGAGGCCAGGCGCGATCACGAGGCCGGCCAGCGAGGCGCCGTTCTCCAGCGCGAGAAAGCCGAGCACCTGCGAGGGCGCGTACGGGCGCACGACCATCAGCAGGAATGCCACGAGCACGACCGCGACCGCGACCGCGAAGGCCGAGAGCGGTAGCGGCCCGCCCGCAGGGCGCACGTCCAGGTGCGCCAGTGCAAGGAACGAGAAGCTCGAGAGGACGATTCCGAGCAGGACCATCGTCGGCACTCCGAGCGCTGACGGCACCCGCGTCTCGACCTCGAGGCTCCGCAGGACGAAGCCGATCCCGAGCGGGACGGCGAGCGCCTTGAAGCCGATCGTGACCGCGCCGAGCGCGTAGAGGCTGCTGCCGAGTCCGCTACCGGCCGCGGCGAACGCGAGCGCCGCGACCAGCGCGGAGCCGAAGCCGTACAGACTGAGCTGCTCCCAGACGTCCTGGGAACGCAGCATCCCGAACTCGAGCAAGAGCACGCCCACGGCGACGAGGCTGGAGATCGCGCCGAAGACGGTCAGCTCGGCGTGGCCGAACTGGCGCTCGAAGACGAAGGTGACGACGGCCAGGACGGCGAGCAGGAAGCTCGCCACCGTGAACTCCGGGATCTTGTAGAGGCGGAGCTTGGCGAAGGACGACTCGATCACGACGATCACCAGGCCGACTCCGAGCGCCTTCGCCAACAGCAGGCCGACCGCGATCAGGATGTGATCGAGCCGCGCGTCCGCCGCCAGCCCCCACGGGACAACGAGCACGTTCGCGAAGATCACGTAGAGGATCAGCTGCTTCATCGAGGAGCCCCACCGGAGCAGGGCGAAGCCGGGGCCGGAGTGCTCCAGCGTGCGGGCCTCCTCGATCATCCCGAACTCGAGCGTGCCGCCGTGGCTTTCAACGGGGATGCGTCCGGTCTCGGCGAGCACGACCATGAAGAAGGCGGCCGCGGCCAGCAGGTGCGCCGGGCGCAGGACCTCGACCGCGGACGACTTCAGCGTCGCGACGAGCGCGTAGGGCAGGTCGGTGTGCGTGATCAGCGCGACCGTGAAGATGACGAAGAGGATGGTGGGCTCGCCGAGCGCGCCGAAGCTGCGCAGGCGGCTCGACCCGAGCTGAGCATAGGGGCTTCCACTGTCGATCGCGGCAAGCGAGACGACGAAGCTGGCGAGGGCGAGGATGAAGCCGCCGCCGAGGATGTCGCCCATGTAGCCGAGCGGCAGCGGGAACGTCGTGAGGACCGGGATCAGCAGCGGCACCGTGGCGTACGCCGCGAACGAGACGTAGGGCGCCGCACGGAACACCGGCCCCGCACCCTCGGGCAGCACGGTCTCCTTCCGGAAGAGCTTCAGGATGTCGTGATAAGGCTGGAGCAGCCGCGGCCCACGGCGCATCTGGACGATCGCCTCCGCACGCGCGATCGCGCCGGTGACAAGCGGCGAGAGCAGCAGCACGGTCCCCACCTGGAAGAACTGAATCTGCCAGTCTCTGAGTGTCGGCATCCGTCAGCGGCTCCTTTTGCGCAGCGCTCCCTGCGAGTAGAAGCCATCAGCCGCTGACCGGCCGTTCGGGAGCCGAGAGCTCCCTCCAGAGCTTCATCTGGATTGCGGCAGGGTAGAGAGGCGGTCGAACGACTGTCAAGCCGACACGCAGTTGTGCTCCTCTGCTCCGTGCCGGATCAGGAAGCTCGCCTTGAGGGCGGCGACTACCATGAGGCCGACGGGCGCTGCCCGTCCGGCGATGGGTCCCGCCGCATTCCGCCCACGCGGGCTGATGGCTCCTACGTCGGAGGGATCGAGCGTGGCGCGGCCAGAACAGAACGAACCCCCCTCACCGGCGGTCGATGTCGGGGAACTGACGTTCACCCTCGCCAAGGCCAAGCAGCTCTGGTGGTTCCTGGACGGAGCGATGATGGCGCCGGACGTCCGCCGGCACCTCCGCGAGGGTTGGGGGTTCTGCCCGCGGCACTCCTGGGGACTGGGCGTGGTCGAGTGTCAGCTCCGCGGCGGGACTCCGTTTGCGACCGCGATCCTCTGCGAGGACCTGACGCGTCGAGCGGCGAGGTTGCACAACCGCTCTATCCCCCTTCTCCGGGAAGACGCCCGGAGCGCGCTCGAGCCGAAGCGGCCGTGCTTCACCTGTGAGTACGCCGAACTCGGAGGTGAGGTCGAGCCGAGCTTCCGCAACAAGCAGGAGCGCGTGAACCGTCTCGACCGCGTGCGAAGACGCGTCGAGGAGGCGCGGGCGGAATGGGAGCCTCGGGCCTGCCCGCTTTGCCACGGCGGGAGCGGACTCGTCTGTCGCCAACACATCCTCGCAGGCGCCGAGCCACAACCGGGACTCCGGCCCGAGCTCGAAGCCCTCGCCGACAGACTGAAAGTGTTTGTCGGCTCGCAGACGGTGGGCGGAGCGCCGGCCGGTCCGCTCGAGCGCGCGGCGTGGATCGAAGCGCTCGGCTGGTTCTCCGGGTGGGATTACGCGCGCAAGCTCGCGGACCCAGACGAGCCATATACTGGCGCCGGCGATGGGGCCCGCCGAACCGCCGTCTCGGCTAATGGCCTCTACCAGCGGAAACGGAGGTAGTGGCGTGGCGGAGCCGCTCGCCGTGCAGCTCACCTGCTTTGTCGAGATTCCGAAGGGAAGCCGGAACAAGTACGAGTACGACGAGGAGCGGGGCGTGATGAAGCTCGACCGCCACCTCTTCTCGTCGGTCGTCTATCCCGCCGACTACGGGTTCATCGAAGAGACGCTCCAGGAGGAGGGCCGCCACCTGGACGCACTCGTCCTGGTCAGCGAGCCGACCTTTCCCGGGTGCCGGATCGACGTGCGGCCGATCGGACTCTTCCAGATGCGCGACGAGGCCGGGATCGACGACAAGGTGCTATGCGTTCCCCTCCACGATCCCGAGTGGCGCGAGGTCAACGAGCTGGACGATCTCTCGGCCCGGATGCGCGACGAGATCGCCCACTTCTTCGCCGTCTACAAGGAGCTCGAGCCTGACACGGTCACGGCCATCGAGGGCTGGGCCGACCGGGCCACCGCCGAGCAGGAGATCGACGAGGCGCGCCGGCGCTTCGGGGAGCAAGCGCTCATCCGACCGGGCTAAGGCTTCTCATGGAGTACTAGCGCCGGTGAGAGTCGAGGTCCGCGCAGTCATGTTCATCGACGATCGGCTCGTCGTCACCGAGGAGCGTCGGCGAGGATCGCCACACGTGGCCCTTCCCGGCGGTGGCCTGAAGCGATGGGAAAACGTCCATGACGGACTCGTTCGCGAAGTCCGAGAGGAGACCGGCCTCCTCGTCGAGCCGGAGCGGTTGCTGTACGTCGCAGAGGTTGTCGCCCCCTACAAGCTGCAGGATCTCAACCTGATCTTCCTCGCCTCCATCAAGGAGCGGCTGGAAGGGCGCCGCCGTGTCGGACTCGTCGATCCCGCCGCGGCCGAGGGCGTCCTGCCTCCGCTGCTCGATCAGATCGCTCGCGACGCGGCGGACGGCTGGCCGACGGTCCCACGCTGGCTCGGCAACATCTGGCAGCCGCCAGCCTAGTCTGACCGAGCGGCGCGAAAGGATCGCGTTGGCGGCGCGTTGCGGCTCGATCCGGCGGCAAGCTGGATCACTACCCACAGCGAACGTCGAGGACGCCGTGCAATTGAGCGGCAGTGCGGTTTAGACTCACGCTTCAGCGCGATGAGGCTCCGCGCGGAACCGCTCCTTCGGGGCTGATGGCCTCTATCCAGTCGAGACCGTCAAGGAGGTTCCGTGCACGACACGCTTCTCATCGTCCTGGTGGCCATGCTTGTCGTGGCCACCGTTCAGACTCAGAGGCTTCGACCCGCTCGAGGGCGAGCAGGAACGGGCCCTTCTGCTCGCGCGACTGAGCTCGAGCGGCGGCAGGAGCGGCCGGCTCGTGCGGCAAGCGGAGCGGAAGCGAAGGTCGTATGGACCGGCCTGATCAGCGCCACCATCGCCGTCTTCGGACTCTTGCTCGCGCCCGCACTCGACACGCTCTGGATCGTCCTGCTGGGATTGGGGAACTCGTCGGTGTTGGCAGTGCTCTTGGCGCCAGTCGTTCGCTTCGTCCCTGCCCGACGGCAGCGGGCGGGGGAGCGCGAATCACGAGGTTCCCCCGCTGATGTCGGAGCGATCGAACGCGCAGCGCGAGACGGGCACGATCCTGTGGGCCGCCGCGATGTTCATCGCCGGGGGCGATCATCGGGTATGCGCTCGCGCCCAGCGCACTGATCATCTGGGCGGTGCTCCTCTTCTTCGGGATCACCGCCGTTCCGCAGGCATATCTCCGCCAGCGGGAGGCGCGTCGGACCCGCGGGCGCCACCGCTGAGCGCGACTGGTGCAGCCGCCTGGCTGGGCCGCCGCGAAGACGCGGCCGTCGATCAGCGCGGGCGGACATAGCCGGGCTGTCATCTCCGGCCCCTTGAGCTCGTGCCTGTACGGCCAGCTTGCTTTAGCGCGGGTTCCTCGAGCTCCCGATGCAACAATGCGACCCGGGTGTCGCCGCAACCCGCTTCAAGAGATCGCTCGGCGTTCGCCTGAGCCCGTCGCCTAGCTGAAGTCCTCGCCCACGTAGCGGCGGATCACCTCCGTCCACGCCCGCTGCTCGCTTCCTTTCGGCTCGGCCGCGTAGCGGTAGTCGCGCCTGCGGTCGTACTCGGCCAGCTCGGAGCGCACCTCCGTCAGCCGCGCGCGCCAGTCGTCCAGCAGAAAGCGCGCCAACTCGGAACCTTCAGTTGCGAGTGAGTGCTCGACCGATGCAGCCAGGTGCAAGAAGCACAAGCCCTGGGATCGCCTGTAGGCGTCGCGCACCGGCTGCTCGGCGAGGGCCTCGACGAAGAAATGCACTTTGCGCTCGTTCGCCTCTGCCGCGGCCACGCACGCCGGGCAACGCCGGCGCCGCTTCAATACCGAAGCCTTTCGAGGGCGCTTCCGATCGTCGAGGCTCCGCCTGATCTCTTCGAGCCAGCGGAGGTCATAGCCGGCGAGCCATCCGTACACGTCGGCGATTGCCGCCCCACTCCCTTCGGCGGCCACTAGGCCGTGGAGAAACCAGGCATGGCGGCGGCAAAAGCCACCCGCTTCGAAGAAACGCTTGCGTGTACCGGAGTCCTGCTTCCCCTCTCGCCAGAACGAATCAACCCACCGCCGTTCGTCAAGGAAGAGCGCGCGGCACAGCGGGCAACCGGGCCGTCTCAGCGCCTCGACGAGGTCGTAATTGAAAATGTCAACCAAGGGACTTGGACTTGACGCTTGGACTCGGTAGAGGCCATCAGCGGCTGAGAGCCACGGGTCATGGCGGGCCTCATCGCCTGCTGGTCAAGCTACGGCAAGTGTAGTCCCTCGAACCGGGCGGACCAGGACACCGCCAAGATCTGAGCGCCCAAACGCGCGTGACCACCCGCACGAATCTCTCGCCGTGCGTAGGAGGGACCCAGGTGCTACCGCCCTGCTTCGAGGATCTCTTTCAGGCTTGCGAGACTTGCAAGGGGCGGTGTCCCGCGATTCCACGGCGGAAAGTCCGGAACGACTCGCGCAGCCCGTTCAGATCCTGCGACCCGTTCGCCGCCACCTGCGGGGTCATCACCGCCGTCGCCTCCACCCCTGCAAGAGCAACATCACTCACCGTTACCTCCTATGGCTTGAAGGCAGGGCCGATCTGAACCTGATCTTCCTGGCCGAGCCGACCGGCGATCTCGAGTCCGTTGATCTGACGTTCGTCGACCTCGCCGATCACGATCACCCGCTGCTACTACCGCCTGTTGTCGAGGAGATCGTGCGCGACCTCGAACGCGGCTGGAGCGAGACGCCGCGGTGGCTCGGCAACGTCTGGGACGAGTCTGGCACCCGTCGACGGGGCGAGTCGGCCCGGTAGCATCTGCGCAAGGCGATGAAGCCCGCCTGAACCGCCCCAGCGGCTGATGGCTTCTACCGAACGGTGGAAGCTGATGATGACGCGCCGCGATCACTCGAGCTGGATTCGCCTTTCCGATAGGTGCGGTGGGGACTGGTCCGCCGTCGTGGCCCCGACTCGTCCTCCTTGGAGCTGAGTTTCTACCGTGCGATTCCACGGCATCCTCTTCGACCAGCCGGCGAGCAGCGTCGCTGTCGACGGGTCGAAAGAGCCCGACTTCTTCGCGGACCTGAACCTCGATCAGGTACTGGAGTCGATGACGTCCGGCCGCGAGGAGTACGACCTCAAGCCCTTCTTCTATGCGCCGCTGCATGACGTCTCGGCGGTGCGTTATCGCCACGAGGTCCTGCGCGACCTCGAGAAGAAGGAGGTATTCGAGGCCCTCGAAGAGTTCGCCCAGAAGATGCAGAAGATGCGCGAGCATCTCGCGTGGGCGGAGAAGCTCCACTACAAGTACCAAAAGGAACGCTGGTTCCTGGACGCCGTCGAGATCTACTGCGCTGCCGTCACATCTCTGGCGGAGGAGCTCCCCTCCCTAGACGTGACATCGCACGGCTTCCGCGCGTTCCGCGAGTACCTGACGGAACATGTTGCGTCTGATGGCTTTACGTCGCTTGCGGCCGAGACGCGCGAGCTCAAGGACGCTCTCGCAGAGGTGAAGTATTGCGTCCACATCAGGGGGAGCCGGGTCCGGGTCACCAGGTACGAAGCGGAGGCCGACTACAGCGCCGAGGTGGAGGAGACGTTCGCGAAATTCAAGCAGGGAGCGGTGAACGACTACCGGGTCAAGCTCCCCGACTGGGTGGAGATGAACCACGTCGAAGCCCGCGTCCTGGACGGGGTCGCGCGGATGTATCCGGACGTCTTCCGGACGCTCGACGAGTACTGCGCCCGCCGCCGCGACTACCTCGACAGCACGATCGGCACCTTTGACCGAGAGGTGCAGTTCTACCTCGCCTATCTCGAATACATCGAGCGGTTCAAGTCAGCGAGCTTGCCGTTCTGCTACCCGCACGTCTCCGCCCGATCGAAGGAGGTCTCCGCCGAGGACGCGTTCGACCTCGCGCTGGCGAACAAGCTCGTGCCTGAGGGCGGAGAGGTCGTGTGCAACGGCTTCTACCTCGAGGAGCCGGAGAGGGTTTTCGTCGTCACCGGCCCAAACAACGGCGGCAAGACGACCTTCGCGCGGATGTTCGGCCAGCTGCACTACCTCGCCAGCCTCGGCTTGCTGGTCCCTGGCAGGGGCGCGCGGCTCTTCTTGCCCGACCGCCTGTTCACGCACTTCGAGAAGGAGGAGGACATCGAGACGCTGCGGGGGAAGCTCGACGACGAGCTCGTCCGCGTGCACGAGATCCTCGAGCAGGCGACGAGCAACAGCGTGATCGTCATGAACGAAAGCTTCACCTCCACCACGCTGAACGATTCGCTCTTCCTCGGGACCGAGGTGATGAAACGAATCCTCGAGCTGGACCCGCTGGGCGTATATGTGACCTTCGTCGACGAGCTGGCCTCGCTCAGCGAGTCGACGGTGAGCATGGTCAGCACGATCGTCCCCGAGAACCCGGCAGAGCGAACCTACAAGCTCGTGCGCAAACCCGCCGACGGGCTCGCCTACGCCTGGGCGATCGCGGAGAAGTACGGCCTCACGTACGAGCGACTGAAGCAGCGGGTGGCTTCGTGAAGGCCTTCCTCATGCACCGAGATCAGGACTTCGACCTCGAACGAGAGCTGCCGGCAAACGAGCAGGACCTGACGCAGGACCTCGAGCTCGACACGCTCTTCAACGCGATGGCTACAGGCGACAAATTCCTGCTCGAGGTGGCAAAGCGAGCTGTGCTGTTGAGCTTGGCCGATCCCGACGCGATGGTGTACCGCCAGCGAGTGCTCGCCGACTGCCTCGAGCAGCCCGCGATCGTCAGAGAGATCTACGACCTTGCCGTCGAGGCGATCGAGGGGAAGAAGAAGGCCTACGGATTTTTCTTCCGGGATTCGCCCGACATGATCTTGAACGGATCCGTCAACGTCCTGGAGTTCTTCGTCGGCATTCTCAAGAGGCTACGGCAGATCGGCGACGAGCATGCGGGGAAGTTCCGGTCAGAGGGGTTCGTACGGTTCTTCGCGATGCTCGCGCAGGAACTCGATGACGCGTACTTCGAGACGATTGAAGGCCACCTCAGGCGGCTCCGGTTTCGCCGGGGCGCGCTGATCAGCGCCGAGCTCGGCAAGGGCAACAAAGGCATCCGCCACGTCCTGCGGAAACCGCTCGAGCAGAGCTGGAAGGAGCGGCTCTCTCTGAAGACTCCGCGCAGCTACAGCTTCACGATCCCCGATCGCGACGAGAACGGCTTCAAGGCTCTCGAGGAGCTCCGCGGCAAGGGGATCAACGTCGTCGCCAACGCGCTCGCACAATCGACCGACCACATCCTCGGCTTCTTCAGCATGGTGCGGACAGAGCTCGCCTTCTACGTCGGCTGCCTGAACCTGCACGAGCAGCTTGCCGAGAAGGGCGAGCCAACCTCCGTTCCCGTCCCGCTGGCTCCGGACCAGCTCGCGTTCTCGGCCCAGGGTCTCTACGACGTCTGCCTGAGCTTGCATCTCGACGCGAGAGCCGTCGGGAACGACGTGAACGCCGACGAGAAAGTGCTCGTGATGATCAGCGGCGCCAACCAGGGCGGGAAGTCCACGTTCCTGCGCGGCGTTGGCCTGGCGCAGCTGATGATGCAGTGCGGGATGTTCGTGCCGGCCGAGTCGTTGACCGCCAACGTCTGCAACGGCGTCTTCACTCACTACAAGCGGGAAGAAGACGTCACGATGGAGAGCGGCAAGCTCGATGAGGAGCTGAGCAGGATGAGCGACATCGCCGACGCAATCACGCCGCACGGCATCGTGCTCTGCAACGAATCGTTCGCGTCCACGAACGAGCGGGAAGGCTCGGAAATCGCGCGGCAAATCGTCCGCCCACTGATGGAGGCGGGGATCAAGGTCTTCTTCGTCACGCACATGTTCGACCTGGCGCATAGCCTCTACGTCGAAGCCACGGACCACGCGCTCTTTCTCCGGGCCGAGCGGCGCCCGGACGGCCGGCGCACGTTCCGACTCCTCGAAGGCGAGCCGCTGCCGACCAGCTACGGCGAAGACTCCTACCGGCGCATCTTCGGTACCGCTCCCGACGCCGCACCGGAGCCAGCCGCAGAAGTGAGGCGCTGATCGCTCCACCCGACGAAACGGAATCTGGGCGGCTCCCGGCCGCGGCATTCGGGAGCGCGCCGGACTTCGCCGAACCCGTCGTGGGCTGGCGGTTATGGATCGTCGTCGGTGATGGCGGCTATCTCTGGCTCGAGAGTGTGCTCTACGCCGTCCGGTGGTCGCCGCGGCGATCGTTCGACGCCGTCTGCATTCCCCATCGCCGGTGCTACTTCTGCGACCCGGCGGAGGTTGCAGCAACACCGATTCACCGTGCCCCAGCCGACGAATGCGAGTGCGGCGTCTACGGCGCCAGGGGAACCGGACACCTTGGCTCCCTATCTCGACAGTCCGTATCCCGGCCGCTCGGCGGTCGAGCGTGTTCTCGGACGGGTCCGGCTCTGGGGGAAGGTGATCGAGTGCGAGCGTGGGTGGCGCGCAGAACACGCCTATCCGGAGCAGATCTACGTCCCCAACCGACTGACGCCGAAGCAGGAGCCGCACAAAGCGCTCCAGGTCGCCGCCGGTCTGCGCGACTACGGCGTTCGCATCGTGTTGCTCCCCTCGCGAACGACACCCGAGACCATCACCCGGCTGGAGAAAACGGCGGCGTAGCTCGTATCCGCCCGGGGCGTCTGGCACGTCCGCGCGTTTTGCCGCTCCTCGCCGCCGGGTATCCTGTCGAGCGGCGGTTCGTGCCGCCCGGCGATGGATCCCGCCGCGGCCCTCGTGCCGGAAAGCGCCGATCGGCTGATGGCTCCTGCAGAACGGAGCACTGCAGTGGCCACCGCTATCGACACGCGCACATCCCCAACCAGTGCGGATCCGGCCATCGCCGCGAACGTCGCTGCTCGACGAGGAGAAAGCCGATGACCGCCGACCACGTCGGCCAGGAGCGGCTGGGCGAGACGGTCGGCGAGCTGCTCGAGCTGGTGAACGGAATCGTGCCGGCGAGCGCTCGCTGGGATCTCGAGGAGGGGCGCCGGCGGCTGGTCGAGGAGCGGATCAACCTGGTGGTGCTCGGAGAGTTCAAGCGGGGCAAGAGCACGCTCGTCAACGCGCTCGTGGACGCCGACGCCGTGCCGACCGGTGTGCTGCCGGTGACGGCGGCCGTGACGATCCTGCGGCACGGGGACCGGCCGAGGCTGCTCGTCTCCTTCGCGGACGGCGGGAGGCAGGAGGTTTCGCTCGAGCAGATCGCCGAGTTCGCCACCGAGGTGGGCAACCCACGGAACCGCCGAGGAGTGCGGCAGCTGACGGTCGAGCTGCCGGCGCCGCTATTGGCGCTCGGCATCCAACTCGTCGACACGCCCGGGATCGGCTCGGTCTACGAACACAACACCGAGGCGGCGCTCGCATTCCTCGGGCAGGTCGACGCCGCTCTGTTCACCCTCGCCGCCGACCAGGCGCTGTCCGGCGCGGAGGAGGCGTTGATCCGGGAAGCGGCCGCGCGGATCCCGCGGATCTTCTTCGCGCTGAACAAGCTCGACCACCTGGCACCGAGCGAGCGGCAGGAGACGGTCGAGTTCGTCCGCGAGCGTCTGCGCGCCTTGCTCGCGGCCAAACCGGAGCTGTTTCCGCTCAGCGCCCGCAGCGGCGAGGGACTGGGCGCACTACGTCGGCACCTGGAGAAGTTCGCTGTCCGGGAGCGGAAGGCCGTGCTCGCCCGCTCCATCCGCTCGCTCGCGGCCGCCTTTGCCGCCGAGGCCGTGCAGGCAATCCGGTTCGAGGCGCACACGGTCGAGCTGCCGCTGGTCGAGCTCGAGCGGAAGCTGAGCGAGTTTCAGCAGCAATCGGCCCTGCTGGAGCGCACGCGCGAGGAAGCGGCGGAGCTGCTCTTTCAGTCCACGCGTCGCCTGATTGCCGAGACGGTGAACGAATCGCTGCTCTCGCTCGCCGCCCGCGAGGGGCCGGATCTGGCGGAGGCGCTACGAACGGCCGCTGCCGAGAGCGGCAAGATCACTCCTCGTGCGCTCGCCGAGCGACTCGAGGCCTGGATCGATCGGACCATCCACGAGCGTTTCGAGCGGCTCGCCCACGAGTTCCAAGAACGCATCGCGCACGAGCTGGCCGAGCTCCACGAGCGTTACGCGCGGCGCGTCGATCGAATTCTGACCGAGCTCGACCGAGCGGCGGCAGAGGTCTTCGGCGCCCGCGCCGGCCTGCGCGCGCCGGAGGTGCGATTGCGTCGACCCTCGCAGTTCACGTTCAAGCTGCACGACGAACGCGAGCCGCTCGACCAACTTGCCTCCCTCGCCGCCGCCTCCGCGCCCGGGGCGCTCGGCCGCCGGCTCGTCCTGCACCAGGCTCAGGAGCGGCTGCGGATGATGCTCGACCGCCACGCCGGGCGCCTGCGCTCCGACCTGGCCGAGCGCATCCAAACGAGCGTCCGTGATTACGAGCGGGAGCTCGCCTTCGTCGTGCGAGAGGCGGTCGCATCGGTGGAGGCCGCCGTCGAGCGGTCGCGCCGCGAGCAGCGCAGCGGTCGCGCGCACGTCTCCGCCCGACTCGAGGAGCTCGCACTGCGTGAGAGGCGCCTCGCAGAGCTCAGCGCCGAGCTCTCGGACGATGGTGACGAGCTCATAGGGTCACTCGCCGCGGGTCGGATCGTTTCGTCCACGACGAGAGCCGTCTGAGCGTCCACCTCGCTAGGACGATGGTCTACTACTGCTGGCAGTGCTACGCCGAAGCGGACGCGCCCAGCGGCAGCTGTCGGCGCTGCGGCGGACGAGTCGAGGCGCCGGCCCAAGCGACGTACGTCGAGAGGCTCCTGTGGGCGCTCGACCACCCGCTCGCCGAGCGGCAGATGATCGCCGCCAAGGTCCTCGGCCGGCGACGCGAGCGTGCCGCGGTTGAACCCCTGCGCGCCATCGCCTTGACCGCCCCCGACCCGTATCTGGCGGCGCAGGCTCTGGAGAGCTTGATCGAGATCGAGGGAAGAGACACCTTGCGCGAGATGCTTCTCGAGCTCTCATCGTCCGCTCCGGCACAGGTACGTAAGGTCGCGCGGGCACACTCTCAAGGCGGCGGCCGTGGCGGGCGCGGCGACTACCGTTGAGTGGACGGGCCCCGCCCGTCCGGCGATGGAACGGTGGATCACCTCCGTCCACGATCGTTGCTTCGTTCCCGTCGGCTCGCTCGCGTACCGGTAGTCCCGCTTCCGGTGAACTTGGCCAGCTCAGAGCGCACCTCGCTCAGCCGTGCGCCCCAGTCGTCCAGGAGCTGTTTGCGGCAGGAGCGGACCCCTGCGGTGGTGCTTCCTAGCGCCGATGTTCCTCATCTGCATCTCCAGGGGAGCCTCAACCCGTTTCGGACGACGTTCCAGCGCTCGCTCTCGCCGACACGCCGCTCGAGCGATTTCGAGACCACGTCGACGAGGAGAAGCGCCAGGGCCACCGCTACGTCGGCACCACGGGGAATGTCGAGTGGCTCACGAGCTTTGCGCCGCTCGGCCCCGCCGAGCTGCGTGCATTTGCCTTCGGGGTCGGATCGCCGACCGAGCTCGACGAGGACCTCGTCGCCGAGTTCGGCGAGGGAATTTCGTCGGCGCTTCGGCTCCACGACGACCTCGGCTTCCAGAGCTTCAACATGGCGATCTACGGCGGGCGTCCGGAAGTAAGCGGGTATCCGCTGAACCCGCGGCTGCTGTGCTGCTCGAACCTCGAGCCTCTCTATCGCTTCGACGCGACGTGGCTCGAGCGTCTGCACTGGGAAGCCGCGGTCGACATCAGTCCCGAAGAACTGGCCGAGCGCGCGGCGGGGCGCTTCTAGGCCGAGACGCTAGGGTCCCTCGCATGGGGGCCGGGCGCAGGAAGCTGATCGTCGTCTCGAACCGCGGGCCGGTCACCTTCGGGCGGGACGAGGGTGGCGAACGCGTGGCGCGGCGCGGCGGGGGCGGGCTCGTCACTGCACTGCGGAGCCTCGTCTCGCACCACGACGTCACGTGGATCGCGAGCGCGATGAGCGGCGAGGACAGGACCGTGGTCGAACAGGCCGGCGGCGGCGCGGTCGAGGAGACCGCGCGCGACGGCTCACGGTTCCGGCTCCGGCTCGTCGCGCACGACGAGACCGCCTACGACTGGTTCTACAACGTCGTCTCGAACCCGATGCTGTGGTTCCTCCAGCACTACCTCTGGGAGCTGGCCTACACCCCGTCGATCGACGTGGCGCTCAAGCACGCGTGGGACGAGGGATACGTCCGCGTGAACGAGTCGTTCGCCGAGGCGGTGCTCGAGGAGCTCGAGCTCGAGCCGGACGCGGCCGTGTTCTTCCACGACTACCACCTCTACCTGGCGCCGAAGCTCGTGCGGGAGCGGGCTCCCGACGCGCTGCTCGCGCACTTCGTCCACATCCCCTGGCCGCAGCCCGACTACTGGCACGTCCTCCCCGACCCGATCCGCAGGGCCGTCCACGAGGGTGTGCTCGCCAGCGACGTGATCGGCTTCCACACGCACCGCTGGCGGCTGAACTTCCTGCGCGCGGCGAGCGACCTCGCGGGCGCCGACGCCGATTTCGCCGCGAGCACGGCGTCGTGGGGCGGCCGTCGTTCGCTCGTGACCGTGCATCCGATCTCGGTCGATCCGGCCGAGTTCGACGAGCTCGCGGGAAGCGAGAGGGTGCTGGCGGCGGAGCGGGAGCTCGCCTCGCGCCGGCCGGAGAAGCTCGTCCTGCGTGTGGACCGGACCGACCCGTCGAAGAACATCGTCCGCGGCTTCCGTGCCTTCGAGCTCTATCTCGACGCGCACGTCGAGATGCACGGGCGGGTCGGCATGCTCGCGCTGCTCGATCCCTCGCGGCCGGACATCCCGGAGTACTCGGAGTACGTCGGCGCGGTCCAGCGCGAGGCGCGGCGGGTGAACGATCGCTTCCAGCAGGATGGTTGGACGCCGATCGAGCTTGTGATCGAGGACGACTTCCTCGGCTCGGTGGCCGCGTACAAGCAGTTCGACGTCCTGTTCGTGAACGCGATCTTCGACGGCATGAACCTGATCTCGAAGGAGGCGCCGCTCTTGAACGAGCGCGACGGCGTACTCGTGCTGTCCGAGAACGCGGGTGCCCACGAGGAGCTCGGCGACTGGGCGCTGACCGTCAATCCGTTCGACGTCGCGGGCCAGGCGGAGGCGATTCACCGCGCTCTGACGATGCCGGCCGGCGAGCGACGCGAGCGGCTGGAGGCGATCCGCTCGCACGTGCGCGAGCACGACGTCGCCGGGTGGATCGAAGCGCAGCTGGCCGACCTGGATCGCGTCTCGGCCCGTGTGGGCTAGACGCCGCTCTTCTCGACGACGGTGTAGCCGCCGCGCTCGCTGACGACGCGTTCGACCCCGTGCACGACGTGCTCGGGCTTGACGATGAACCAGTCTTCGTGCGCGCGGATCTCACGGTACTCCTCGAGACCGAGCTGGAGCCGCTCGGCGCAGGTCTCGTCGCCGCACTCGCAGACCCACTCCGGCTCGCCCCCGGACCCGAAGCTCTCCTGGATGTCTTCGACGCGCTCGTTGACCTCTCGGAAGAGCTTCTCGTTCTTCTCGATGCGTTCGGCGCGCGTCATCGGTCCGGGCGAGATCGTACTCCCCCGGGACACTAAGATCGCCGCCATGGCCCGCCGGACCGAGGCCGCGGCGCTGCGGCCCGTAAATCCCGCGACGCTAGAGCCGGTAGGCGCCGCTCCTTGGTTCCCGTACGACGAGGGCGCCCTCGACGGGTTCCGCGGGATGGTGGGCTTGCTCTACGGCGGGGGCCTCTCGCGCAAGCTCGGGGCGGCGTGGCGCCACCGCCGGGGCCTGCTCGCGCTCGGGCGGCGGTACCTTTCGGGGCTGTGAAGGAGCTCTCTCACGTGGACCAGTCGGGCGCCGTTCGGATGGTCGACGTCGGTGGCAAGCCGCTCTCGCGCCGGCGCGCGGTCGCGCGGGCTTCGGTGCGGATGGCACCGGAGACTGCGGCCCGGCTCTCGCAGCTGCCGAAGGGTGACGCGCTCGTGGCCGCCAAGCTCGCGGGGATCATGGCGGCCAAGCGAACGAGCGAGCTGATCCCGCTCTGCCACCCGCTGCCGCTCACGCACGTCGAGGTCGAGCTCGAGATCGGGGAGGGCACCGTCGAGATCGTCGCGGCCGCGGAGACGACCGCGCAGACCGGTGTCGAAATGGAGGCGCTGGTGGCCGCCTCGGTCGCGGCGCTGACCGTCTACGACATGGCGAAGGCGCTCGACTCCGGGATGGAGATCGCGGAGGTTCGCCTGTTGGAGAAGACCAAGCAATGAAGGCCGCCGTGCTCACGATCTCGGACGGTGTCGCGGAGGGGGCCCGGGAGGACGAGAGCGGCGATCTGCTCGCCGAGCTGCTGCTGGGCGAGGGCTACGAGGTCGAGCGCCGGGTCGTGCCCGACGACCGCGACGCGATCGCCGAGGCGATCGCCGAGCTCGCGGAGGAGGCGGCGCTCGTGCTGACGACGGGCGGCACCGGCCTCGGGCCCCGCGACGTCACTCCGGAGGCGACGGCGGAGGTGCTCGAGCGCGCCGCGCCTGGGATCGCCGAGGCGATTCGCGCCGATTCGATCGCGAAGACAGAGCACGGTCTCCTCGCGCGTGGGGTCGCCGGCGTGCGCGGCCGGACGCTCGTCGTCAACCTGCCGGGCTCGCCGGGGGGCTGCCGTGACGGCTTCGCGGTGCTGCGCCCTGCGCTTCACCACGCGCTCGCATTGCTCGCCGGCGAGCCGACCGCGCACCGGCAGACATGAGGCGACGCTTGCGTCGTCTCTGTCAGGCCGGGCGGCAGAACGAACGGCCGTACCGGCAAAGCCGGCACGGCCTCCAAGCCGGCATCGCAAGCGATGCCTCAGCGGCTCGGCCGTCTGCAACGACCGGTCGACACGCCGTCCGTGAGAAGGTGGGCTTGTGAGCGCCATCGCTTATCCCGGGCGGTTCTACTCGCTCGTCAAGTTCGAGCACACGATCTTCGCGCTGCCGTTCGCCTACGTGGGCGCCTTTCTCGCCGTGGACGGCGTCCCCGGCGCGCACGACCTGCTCTGGATCACCGTTGCGATGGTCGGCGCCCGCTCGCTGGCGATGGGGCTCAACCGGCTGATCGACGCCGGCCTCGATGCGCGCAATCCCCGCACCGCGGGGCGCGAGCTTCCGGTCGGGCTGCTAACGCCCGCGCAGGTGGTCGTGTTCTGCATCGGCTCGCTCGCTCTCTTTCTGGTCGCCGTGTACCAGCTCGACCCGTTCGTGCACTGGCTCTGGCCGATCCCCGTCGCGGGCTTCGTGATCTATCCGTACCTGAAGCGCTGGACCTGGCTCGGCCACGCCTGGCTCGGCGCGGTGGACGGGCTCGCGCCGGTCGGCGCGTGGGCGGCGATCACCGGGAGCATCCCCTGGGAGGCCTGGGCCCTCGGCGGCGCGGTCGCTCTGTGGGTGGCCGGCTTCGACCTCTTCTACTCGCTGCTCGACCTGGAGGTCGACCGGGCCCAGGGGCTCCAGTCGGCGGCGGTGCGGTTCGGCGAGCACGGGGCCTTCCGGGGTGCGCGGCTCTGCCACCTCGGCACGGTCGCGCTTCTCGCCGTCGCCGGGCTCGGACTCGAGGTCGGCGCTCTCTACTGGCTCGGCGTGGCGGCGGTCGCGGCGCTGCTGGCGTACGAGCACTCGCTGGTGCGACCTGGTGACCTGCGCCGGCTCGATACGGCGTTCCTCACGATGAACGGGGTCATCTCGGTCACGTTCTTCGCCTTCGTCCTCGCGGACGCGCTCGCATGATCCGGGCGCAGGCGCTCGAGAAGCGCTTCGGGCTCAAGCGGGTGCTGCGCGGGCTCGACTTCGAGCTCGAGCGCGGCGGGTTCCTCGTCGTCACAGGGCCGAACGGGTCGGGGAAGACGACCCTCCTGCGGCTGTGCGCCGGGCTCGCGCTGCCGACGGCGGGGACGCTCGAGGTCGAGCCGGAGCGGGGCGGGATCGGCTTTCTCGGGCACGAGCCGCTCGTCTACCGGGAGCTGACCGCGCTCGAGAACCTCGACCTCTACGGGCGGCTCTACCGCGTCCCCGAGCGCCGCGAGCGGATCGGGATGCTGCTCGAGCGATTCGGGCTCTGGGAGGCGCGGCGCGAGCGGGCCTCCGCGCTCTCTCGCGGGATGCTCCAGCGGCTCGCGCTCTGCCGGGCGCTCCTGCACAGGCCGGAGCTGCTGCTCCTCGACGAGCCGTTCGCCGGCCTCGACGCCGAAGGAGCGGCGCTGCTCGACCGCGAGCTCGCCGGGATGCGCGATAGGCGAACGCTGCTCGTTGCCACCCACGACCCGGAACGGGTGGCTCCGCTCGCGAGCGGGAGGCTCGCGCTGGCGTGAGGCGCTACTTGGCAGATGCGGCCGTGCTGGCGCACAAGGACCTGCGGCTCGAGCTACGGGCCCGCGACACGCTGCCGGCGATGCTCCTCTTCGTCCTCTCGATCCTGGCGGTGTTCCACTTCGCGCTTCCGTCCGGCTCCTCCCGGCTGGCGGAGCTCGGCCTGCTCTGGGTGGCGATCGTCTTCACGGCACTGCTCGGGCTCGGTCGCGCATTCGTCGCGGAGCGGGAGCAGGGGCTGCTGGACGGGCTCGTCCTCGCTCCCTGCGACCGGACGATCTGGCTCGCGAAGGGGATCACCATGTTCGCGTTCCTCGCGCTGGCCGAAGTGGTCGCGTTGCCGGCGTTCGGGCTCTTCTTCTCCCCGGTGAGCTGGTCGACGATCGCGGGGGTGGCTCTTGCCGACATGGGAATCTGTGCGGTGGGCACGCTCTTTGCGGCCATGGCGGCGGCCGGCCGTGCGCGCGAGCTGCTCCTCCCGCTGCTCCTGTTGCCGCCCGCGCTGCCGATCGTGATCGGCGGGGTCGGCGCGAGCGTCGCCCACGGCTCCGGGCGCTACCTCGGCTTCCTCGCGCTCTACGACGCGATCTTCGCGCTGCTCGCCTGGGCGTCGTTCGAGTACGTCGTCACGGAATAGCGGGTACCGGCGCGCCGCGGCGGGCGAGGCGGCGCTGCTCGCGCACATCCGGCCACATCGCGATCAGCGAGCCGAGCAGGAACACGACGCCCGCGAGCCAGACGAGGTCGACCAGCGGGTTGACGAGCACCTTCAGGACGACCGAGCCGTCCGAGTTGAACTGGTCGCCGATCACGAACAGGTCCTCCGCCCGGAGCCAGTCGGTCCGGATTGCGACCTCCTTCGAGTCCTGGCGCTCGGCCGGGTAGCGGTTCATGCCGGCCTCGTAGACCCCGAGCCGGTTGCCGCCCCGCGAGACGCTGAAGCGGGCTCGTTCCTCGACGTGGTTCGCCTTCCGGCGCGCGACCGTGTCGAGGTAGGTCAGGTGGTAGCCGCGGATCGCCATCGTCTCGCCGGGCCGGAGATGTTGCGTCCTCGTCGCGCCGTAGGCGCCGCCTGCGATCCCGAGCGCGAGCAGGACGATCGCCGCGTGGACGACGTAGCCGCCGTAGCGGCGGCGGTTGCGCCCGACGAGCGACGAGAAGGCGCCCAGCCAGGTCGCGTCGCCGAGGGCCTTGCGGGCCCGCGTGCCGCGGGCGAACTCGAGCACGATCGCGGCGAGCACGAAGGTCGAGAAGGTGTAGGCGATGAGTCCCGGCTTGCTCGAGCCGGCGCCGAACGCGATCAGCACGCCGCCGGTAACGAGCGCGACTGCCGCCGGCCAGAGCAGGCTCGCGCCGAGGGCCCTGAGCGAGCTCCGGCGCCAGGCGATCAGCGGCCCGATCCCCATCAGCAGGAGCAGCGGCAGCCCGAGGACGCGCAGGAAGAAGTCGAAGTACGGCGCCCCGACGGTGATCTTCTGGCCGCGCACGGCCTCCGAGAGAAGCGGGAAGGCGACCCCCCAGAGCACCGTCAGCGTGAAGGCCACGAGCAGCAGGTTGTTGTAGAGGAAGGCCGCCTCGCGTGAGGCAAGCGACTCGAGCCTCGTCTTCGTCCGTAGCAGGGGTAGCCGCCAGAAGATGAGGCTCGTGGCGAATGCCGCTGCGACGGCGATGAAGCCGAGGAACCACGGCCCGATCGAGGACTGCGCGAAGCTGTGGATCGAGCTGAGCACGCCGCTGCGCGTGAGGAAGGTGCCGAAGAGGGCGAGGCAGAACGCGAGCGAGACGAGGATCGCGTTCCAGACGCGGAGCATGTTCTTCTTCTCCTGCACCATCACCGAGTGCAGGAAGGCGGTCGAGGCGAGCCACGGCATCAGCGCGGCGTTCTCGACCGGGTCCCAGGCGTAGTAGCCGCCCCAGCCGACCTCCTCGTAGGCCCATTTGGCGCCGAGCAAGATCCCGATCCCGAGCGCGGTCCAGGCGAGCAGCGTCCAGCGGCGGGTGGCGACGATCCAGCTCTCGTCGGTGCGGCCGGACAGGAGCGCGCCGGCGGCGAACGCGAACGGGATCGTCAGGCCGACGTAGCCGAGGTAGAGGAGGGGCGGGTGGATCATCATGTACGGGTTCTGGAGGCTCGGCACGAGCCCGGAGCCGTCAACCGGCGCCACCTGGCGCGCGAACGGGCTTGCGACGAAGGCGAGGACGAACGCGAAGAAGGCCGCGGTGCCGCCGAGCACGGGCACGGTCCAGGGCAGGAGCCGGCGGATCAGGTCGCGGTTGAGGAGGACCGCCGCCGAGCCGAGACCGGTGAGGACGAAGAGCCAGAGCAGGAGAGAGCCCTCCTGGCCGCCCCAGAACGCGGTCAGCGAGTACGGGAACGGAAGCTTGCGGCTCGAGTGCTCTGCGACGTAGGTGAAGGAGAAGTCGCGTTCCTGGAGCGCGCGGACGAGCACGAGCGCGGCGACGGCGGTCGCGCCCCAGGCTCCCAAGAGCGCGTTCCGCGCCGATTCGTGCAGGCGCCGCCGGCCTCTGTGCGCGGCGATACCGCCGGCGATCGCAGCGTAGAGCGCGAGTCCGAACGCGACGATCAGCGCGGCTCGGCCGAGATCAGCCACGCGCCGAGTCTA
>WNGA01001266.1_pt1 | contig 74238 bp, 69 predicted proteins | sample 5400061 | NCBI WGS metagenome assembly WNGA01 (sample SAMN13153366, study PRJNA577476) | soil metagenome | isolation source: 100 cm soil or saprolite under grassland replicate 2 | place: USA:California | collected 2016-06-15
GAGTCCATCGGGGTCGTGCTCAACACGATCCAGGCGAACATGCGGACCGAAGAGCTCCTGCAGCAGTCCCAGCAGCTGACTCAGGAGCTCCAGAGCCAGTCCGAGGAACTGCAGGCGCAGCAGGAGGAGCTCCAGCAAACGAACAAGGAGCTGGAGGAGCAGGCGGCATCGCTCAAGGCGTCCGAAGAGCTGCTGCAGACGCAGCAGGAGGAGCTGCAGCAGACGAACGAGGAGTTGGAGGAGAAGGCACAGCTGCTCGAGGAGCAGAACCGACGGATCGAGATCAAAAACCGTGAGATCGAGCTCGCCCGCGCCGCACTCGAGGAGAAGGCCGAGCAACTCGCGCTTTCGTCACGCTACAAGTCCGAGTTCCTCGCGAACATGTCGCATGAGCTGCGCACCCCGCTCAACTCACTGCTGATCCTCGCGAAGCTGCTCGGAGAGAACCCCGACCAGAACCTGAACGAAAAGCAGATCGAGTTCGCAAACACCATCTACAGCGCGGGCTCGGACCTGCTCGACCTCATCAACGACATCCTCGACCTCTCGAAGGTCGAGGCCGGACGCATGGACGTCAACGTCGGTGACGTCAGGCTCTCGGAGCTGCGCGAGTTCGTCGACCGCTCATTCCGGCCAGTCGCGCAGGACAAGAAGCTCGACCTCGAGATCGAGGTGCATGGAGCGGACGTGCCGCCGATGATCGAGACAGACGAGCAGCGCCTGCTGCAGATCCTGAAGAATCTGCTTTCCAACGCGTTCAAGTTCACGGACGCAGGCAGCGTGAAGCTGCGGATTGCCCTGGCCGAAGGCCGCCAGTTCGCGAGCGAAACACTGACGCGCGCGGATGCGGTCATCGGCTTCAGCGTCGAGGACACGGGCGTAGGCATCCCGCAGGACAAGCTGCGCCTCATCTTCGAAGCGTTCCAGCAGGCCGATGGGACAACAAGCCGGCGCTACGGCGGTACCGGTCTCGGCCTCTCGATCAGCCGGGAGATCGCGCGGCTGCTCGGCGGCGAGATCCACGTCGAGAGCCAGGTCGGCGAGGGCAGCACCTTCACGCTCTACCTGCCGGCGAACTTCAGGTACGTCGAGCATCCCGCCGCGCTCGACGCCTTGGAGCTCCAAGAGGCAGTGGCCTTCACGCCCGACACCGACAGCGACGCCGTCGTGCCGCCTGCTCTGCCCGCGATCGAGGAGCAGCCCGAGCTCGACCCGGCGATGCTCCTGCCGAGCGAGATCCACGATGATCGGGACGAGATCCAGGCGGGCGACCGGGTCGTGCTCATCGTCGAGGACGACGCCGACATGGCCTGGACGGAGCTCGAGGTCGCGCGGGAGCGCGGCTTCAAAGGTGTTGTCGCACTTCGCGGCGACTCCGGGCTCGCGCTTGCCCATGAGTTCAAGCCCGACGCGATCATCCTCGACATGAATCTGCCGGTGATGGACGGGTGGACCGTGCTCGATCACCTCAAGCACCATCCCGAGACACGGCACATCCCCGTGCATATCGTCTCGGCCGGGGACGGCCGGCAGAACGCGCTCAAAGCGGGCGCAGTTGCGTTCCTCGAGAAGCCGATCACGAAGGAAGGACTCGAGGAGACGTTCGGCGAGATCCTCAGCTTCCTCGACCGTGGCGTGAAGCGGCTCCTCGTCATCGAAGACGACGAGGCTCAGCGGGAGGCCGTCGTCGAGCTGATCGGCAGCGGTGAGGACGTCGAGGTGACCGCCGTCGGCTCGAGCGAGGAAGCGCTCGAGACGCTCGAGCTTCAGCGTTTCGACTGCATGGTGCTCGATTTGAAGCTCCCGGAGATGGGCGGCTTCGACCTGCTCGAGCGGCTCAAGGAAGATGAACGCTTCTCCTCGATTCCGGTGATCGTCTATACCGGGAAGGAACTCACCCGCCGGGAGGAGACCAAGCTGAGGAAGTTCGCGGACACGATCGTCGTCAAGGACGCGAGCTCTCCGGAGCGGCTGCTCGACGAGACCTCGCTCTTCCTGCACCGCATCGAGCGCAAGCTGCCGAAAGAAAAGCGGCGCATGCTCGAGCAGCTGCACTCGGCGGAGGAGGTCTTCAAGGAGAAGAAGATCCTCATCGTCGACGACGACGTACGGAACGTCTTCGCGCTCACCAGCATCCTCGAGGCGCACGGGATGGATGTCCTCTACGCCGAGAACGGCAGGGATGGCGTCGAGGTTCTCCGGGAGAACCCGGAGGTCGATCTCGTCCTGATGGACATCATGATGCCGGAGATGGACGGGTACGAGACGATCCGAGCCATCCGCGAAGACGACCAGTACAAGCAGCTGCCGATCATCTCGCTGACGGCGAAGGCGATGAAGGGCGACCGCGAGAAGTCGATCGCCTCCGGCGCCTCGGACTACATCACGAAGCCCGTAGACACCGACCAGCTGCTTTCACTTATGCGAGTCTGGCTGTACAAGTAGATCCATGACATCCGCTGGGGCATCCCGTGAGCCGGCGGGCTCGAGCGAGCACCCGCCGGCCCGGGACGACCTCGAGGAGATCGAGCTCGCCCTCCTGCTCGAGGGCATCTTCCGTAGGTACGGCTTCGATTTCCGCGAGTACGCACCGGCCTCGTTGCGCCGGCGCGTCTGGCGACGCGTCTACGCAGAAGGCCTCTCCACCATCTCGGCGTTGCAGGCGAAGCTTCTGCACGACCCGGCCTGCATGGAGCGGCTCCTGCTCGACCTCTCCATCAACGTCACGGCGATGTTCCGCGATCCCAGCTTCTACAGCTCGTTCCGCACGAAGGTCGTGCCGCTGCTCCGGACCTATCCATTCACACGTATCTGGGTCGCGGGGTGCTCGACAGGCGAGGAGGTGTACTCACTCGCGATCCTGCTGCGGGAGGAAGGTCTCTACGACCGCACACGCATCTACGCGACCGACATCAACGAGTCTGTGCTCGAGCGAGCACGCACGGGCGTGTTCCCGCTCGAGAAGATGCGCGAGTACACGCAGAACTACATCAAGGCCGAAGGGACGCGTGCCTTCTCCGAGTACTACCTCGCGAAGTACGACGGGGCGCAGTTCCAGCGGTCGTTGATCGAGAACGTCGTCTTCGCCCAGCACAACCTGGTTTCGGACGGCTCGTTCAACGAGTTCAACGTGATCGTCTGCCGGAACGTGATGATCTACTTCGACCGGATCTTGCAGGACCGCGTCCATCGCCTCTTCTACGAGAGCCTGATGACGTTCGGCGTCCTCGGGCTCGGTCACAAGGAGTCGGTGCGCTTCAGCCCGCATGCGGACCGCTTCGAGGAGCTCGACCCGAGCCAGAAGCTGTACCGAAAGGTCGCCTAGTTGTACGAGCTCATCTGCATCGGCGCGTCCTGGGGAGGGCTCGAGGCAATCGGTCGTGTGCTCTCAGACATCTCTGACGAGCTCGATCAGCCCATCGTGATCGCGCAGCACAGGCATCCCGACTCCCTCGAAGGAACGTTCGCACAGCTGCTGCAAACGCAGACGGGCCGCCTCGTTCAGGACGCCGAGGACAAGCTGCCGATCGAGCCGCGCCACGTCTACGTGGCGCCGCCGAACTATCACTTGCTCGTCGAGCGAGGCTCGCTGGCGCTCTCGGTCGACGAACAGGTCCAGCATGCGCGGCCCTCGATCGACGTCCTGTTCGAGTCCGCCGCGCATGCGTACGCCGAGGCCGTGATCGGCATCATCCTCACGGGCGCGAACGAGGACGGCGCCGAGGGCCTCGCGCAGATCAAGCGGCGAGGGGGCGTCGCGGTCATCCAGGATCCCGCCGGCGCCGTGCGACGGTCAATGCCGGACGCTGCCATCGCAGCGACCGTTGCCGACGCGGTCCTGCCGCTCGAGGAGATCGGCAAGTTCGTCTACGGGCTGTGCGTGGCTCCAGCGACGCTCGTCCGCCCAAGCGGCGTTCCCCCGACGAGGACCGGGGCATAGATGGCCAACATCCTTCTCGTCGACGACCGGCCGGAAAACCTGCTCGCGCTCGAAGGCATCCTGGAGCCCCTCCAGCAGACCCTTCTCTACGCGCAGTCCGGGGAAGACGCGCTCAGGCAGCTCCTGCTGCACGACGTGGCACTGATCCTGCTCGACGTTCAGATGCCGGAGCTCGACGGCTTCGAGACCGCGGCCTTGATCAAGCAACGCGAGCGGACGCGCCACATACCGATCATCTTCGTGACGGCGATCTCGAAGGATGAGCAGCAGGTCTTTCGCGGCTATTCGGCGGGCGCCGTCGACTACGTGTTCAAGCCGTTCAGCCCCGAGGTGCTGCGCTCCAAGGTGTCCGTCTTCATCGAGTTGTACGACAAGACCGAGCAGCTGCGCCGCCAAGCCGAGCTGCTGAAGGAGCAGGAGCTCGCCGAGCTCCGCCGGGAGAGCGAGGAGCGCTACCGATTTCTCGCGGAGGCGCAGCCGGACCAGATCTGGACGGCCCTGCCCAACGGCGAGCTCGACTACGTCAACCAGCGCGTCTTGGACTACTTCGACGTCTCCTTCTCGGACATCGTGGAAGACGGCTGGACGGTGCTCGTTCATCCGGAGGATTTGCCGCGCACACTCGATCGCTGGCAGCGGTCGCTCGTCACGGGCGCCCCTTACGAGAACGAGGTGCGCCTGCGGAATGCAGCCGACGGTTCGTACCGGTGGCACCTGTCGCGGGCGCTACCGATGCGGGACCGAAGGGATGCGATCGTGAAGTGGTTCGGCTCCCACACGGACATCGACGACCAGAAACGCGTCGAGGAGTCGCAGCGCTTCCTTGTCGGGGCGGGCGCGGCGCTGGCCGGCTCCCTCGACTACCGAACCACTCTGGCGACGGTCGCAAAGATGGCCATCCCGCACATCGCTGACTGGGTACGAGTGGACATTCTCGAAGACGGCCGACTGCGCACCCTTGCAGTGGAGCACGCCGACCCGGCCAAGATCGAGTTCGCGCTCGAGCTGGCGAAGCGCTATCCCGAGGATCCCGATGCCGCGCAGGGTCCTCCGCACGTGCTGCGAACGGGCGAGAGCGAGCTCGTGCCCGAAATCACCGAGGAGGCCCTGGCGGAGCTCGCGGTCGACGACCTTCACCTCGGGCTCGTACGGGAACTGGGGCTGTGCGGCTACATGTCCGTCCCGCTCATCGTCCAGGAACGAACTCTGGGAGTGATCACGTTCGTCGCCGCCGAGTCCCGGCGCCGCTACGGAGCGGACGACCTCGCTCTCGTCCAGGAGCTGGCCCGGCGCGCGGCCAGCGCGGTCGAGAACGCCCTGCTCTACCGGGAGGTCGAGGAGCAGGCGCAGGCGGCGCGAGTGCTCGCGACCGTCGGCGACGGGGTCTTCCTCGTCGACCGGGAAGGGATCGTACGGCTCTGGAACGAGGCCGCCGAGGCGATCACGGGGCTCCGCCACTCGAAAGTCGTGGGCCGTCGGGCGGAGGAGGTACTGCCGGGATGGGACCTCCTCGCCGGGACCGTTCCTGTCAGCCGCGCGCCGGGACCGGCAGCCGCCGAGACGGTTCCATTCGAGCTCGAGGGCGGCGAACGCTGGCTTTCGATCTCGGGCGTCGGCTTCGGCGACGGCACCGTCTACGCATTTCGTGACCTCACCGAGGAGCGCGCGCTCGAGCAGATGCGCCAGGACCTCGTGGCCACGGTCTCCCACGAGTTACGGACTCCGCTCGCCGCGATCTACGGCTCCGCGCTCACGCTGACGCGGGACGATCTCGAGCTCGAGCCGTCGCTGCATGCGAAGCTGCTCGAGGTCATAGTCGAGGAGTCGTCCCGGCTCGCAGACATCGTCAACGACCTCCTGCTCGCGAGTCAGCTCGGCGCGGGACAGTTCGTGGTGCAGATCGAGCGCTGTGACGCCCGGACACTGGCCGAGAGCGTCGTCGAGGGCGCACGGACCCACCTCCCCGAGAACGTGACCGTGGAAATCACCGGCGGCGCGAGCGACCTACCCCCGGTCGCCGCTGACGCAGGCCAGCTGCGGCAGGTCCTTGGCAACCTGATCGACAACGCGATCAGGTATTCACCTGAGGGCGGCGACGTCCGCATCCGGCTCGAGCGAGCCGACGGCTGTGTCCGCTTCGCGATCGCCGACCAGGGCCTCGGTATCCCTTCCGCCGAGCAGAGCCGGATCTTCGAGAAGTTCTATCGCCTCGATCCCCACATGACCCGTGGGATCGGTGGGACGGGCCTCGGCCTCTACATCTCCCGCGAGCTCGTCCGCCGGGTCAACGGCCGGATCTGGGTCGAGCCCAACGCCGGCCGCGGCTCCGTCTTCTATGTCGAGATTCCGGCCGCTTCCGAACCGGCCCGAGGGGGCAAGCCAAGGAAAAAGGCTAGGGCGGGGGCCTAGTTCAAGCCGGATCTAAGGCAAACTCCCACTCAAAGCAAGTGGATGCCCCGAGGAAGAGTGTGGGTAACCGTATTCGGTCGGGCTCTGTAGGGGACGACTATATGAGCATGACAGTCCTGATCGTCGACGACCATCCAAGCTTCCGAGCGAGCGCCCGTACGCTGCTCGAGGCGGAGGGCTACAAGGTCGTCGGCGAGGCTGAGAATGGGATCGCAGCAGTGAGAGCAGCCAGGAAGCTCCATCCCGACCTCGTTCTCCTCGACGTTCAGCTCCCAGACATCGACGGCTTCGAAGTCGCCGAACGCCTGCGGGAGCTCGACGACCCACCTGAGGTCGTCCTGACGTCGAGTCGCGACGGCGCCGACTACGGCCGCTGCATCGAGTGCAGCGGCGCGCGTGGCTTCGTTCCGAAGGCGGACCTGTCCGGCGCCGCGATCGCGGCCCTGCTCACAACGTGACGCCGGAACGGCGTCCCTGGCTGTTCTTCGGCCCGGCCGCCCTCATCGCGGGCTCCGCCGCCGTCGCCCTCACGCTCACGAGCGACCACGAACAACATCCGGCCCTGGCCACAGCCTTGCTGCTGTTCGTCAGCGTGTCGTTCGTCTTTGCAGGCCTCATCGGCTGGTCGCGGCGGCCGCACAACCGGACAGGCGTACTGATGGTCGCCGTCGGTTTTGGCGTCTTCGTCACGAGCCTCGCCGCGGCGAATCGCCCGCTCCCGTACACGCTCGGCGCGGTATTCGGGAGCATGTTCATCGCCGTCTTCGTCCACTTGCTGCTCGCATACCCGAGCGGCGAGCTGACCAGCCGGTACGCGCGCGTGCTCGTGATCGCCGGGTACGCCACTGCCTTCCTCGCCCCCCTCGTCCATGCGATGTTTCCCGAGCGCGAGACGTGTAAGCCGCACGCCTGTCCCGACAATCTCGTGCTCGTCTCGCACGATCACGCAGCAAACGTCGCTCAGACTGCCGTCTTCACCACGATCGCCGTGGTGCTCTTCGGCGCCACCTTCGCACTCCTCCTGGGACGCTGGCGGAGGGCGACGCCCGCGTTCCGGCGCATTCTGCGGCCGGTCTACCTCGCCGGCGGGCTGAGTGTCCTGCTCCTCGCGATCGGCTTCCTCGTGACGCCGTTCTCCGGTGTAGGCAACACGATTGTCATCGTGGCTCTGATTGCCACCTTCACGGCGGTGCCCTTCTTCTTCCTCGGCGGGATCCTCGGAACGAGGATCGCACGCGGTGCCGGAGTAGGCGCGATTTTCAGCGCGATCCCCGAGCGCGCTTCACCGGGCGAGGTTCAGGAAGGGCTCAGGCTGGCGCTTCGCGACCAGACGGCGCAGCTCGCCTACTGGTACGACGAGGGCCATCATTACGTCGACGTCGAGGGCAATCGGTTCGACCTTCCTGCGGACACGCGCCGGCGGGTCGTGACAAAGCTCGAGTACGCAGACGCGCCCGTCGCCGCAATCGTCCACGACGCGGCCCTCCTGCAAGAGCCGGAGCTGCTCGAAGCCATCACCGGGGCCGCGCGGATCGCGCTCGAGCGGGACAAGCTGCTCGTAGAGGTGAGAGCGAGGGCCGAGCGCTACCGCGCGGTTCTGCAGGCGATGCCCGATCTCATGTTCCGCATCTCCAGGGAGGGGAGGTACCTCTCCTACAACGCACCCAGTGAACGCGACCTGATCGTCAAGGAAGTGGTCGGCCTGACGCTCCGGGACCGCCTCCCCCATGACATCGCCGACCGCGTCCTCGACGCCGGACGCACGGTCCTCGATCATGGAGAGCCAGGCGTGATCGAGTATGCACTCGACTTCGACGGCCGGACACGTCACTACGAAGGCCGTTTCGCGGCAAGCGGGAAGGACGAGTTCCTCATGATCGTGCGGGAGATCACCGATCGGAAGCGGCAGCAGGAGGAGCTCGAGGCTTCGAGGGCGCGAATCGTCGCCGCGGGTGACGACGCGCGGCGCAAGCTCGAGCGGAATCTCCACGACGGGGCTCAGCAACGTCTCGTGTCGCTCTCCCTTTCCCTCCGGCTCGTCCAGGGGCGGCTACGCAAGGATCCAGAAGCCGCAGAGACGCTGCTCGACAGGTCGCGGGAGGAGCTTGCGCAGGCGCTCGAGGAATTGCGCGAGCTCGCGCGCGGGATCCACCCCGCCGTGCTGACCGACCGCGGCCTTGAAGCTGCTCTCGAAGCCCTCGCCGCCCGGTCGCCGCTGCCCGTGGAGATCGACGGTCCCGACGGAGACCTCCCGCCACCGGTGGAGGCGGCGGCGTACTACGTCGTGTCGGAGGCGCTTGCAAACGTGACGAAGTACGCCCAGGCTTCCCTGGTCAAGGTGATAGTGGGACAAACGAACAGATGCGCGCTGGTTGAAGTCGTCGATGACGGCGTCGGCGGCGCAGATCCGGGCCGTGGGTCCGGCTTGCGCGGCCTCTCCGACCGCTTGGCGTCATTGAGCGGAAAGCTCGACGTGGACAGCCCTCCGGGCGCGGGAACCCGCGTCCGTGCCGAGATCCCCCTGGAGTAGGCTGGCGTGTCGGAGCTTCCGCATGGAACAGTCACACTCGTCTTCACGGACGTCGAGGGCTCGACGCAACTCGTCCAGCAGCTTGGCGACGGCTATGCCCAGGTGCTGGCCGACCACCGCCGGTTGCTTCGAGACGCGGTCGCCTCAGGTGAGGGGCACGTCGTCGACCACCGGGGCGACGAGTTCTTCGTCGTCTTCGGAGACGCCCGCCGCGCGGCGGACTCCATCGTCGCCCTCCAGCGCGCATTTGCGGATCACGACTGGCCCAACGGCATCGAGCTCCGCGTCCGCGTGGGAATGCACACCGGGGAGCCGGCCATTCGCGAGGAAACGTACTTTGGGCTGGACGTGCATCGCGCTGCCCGGATCTGCCAGGCCGGAAGCGGCGGTCAGGTGCTTGTCTCGCAGCGCACGCACGAAGAGCTCGATGCGGAACACGACCTCCTCGATCTCGGCGATCACGAACTGCCCGGTCTGCCGGACCTCGAGCGCCTCTACCAGCTCAACGTCCCGGGCCTGCCGATCGACTTCCCCCCGCTCAGCAGCGCTCGCAAGGGCTTCCGTGGGATGCGCATAGTTCTCGCCGATGACTCCGTGCTGCTGCGCGAGGGCATCGCGCGGCTGCTTGAGGACGCAGGGTTCGAGGTCGTTGCGCAGAGCGGCACGGCCGACGACCTGCTTCGGCACGTCGGGATGCACAAGCCAGATGTAGCACTCGTGGACATCCGGATGCCGCCGACGCAGACCGACGAGGGGCTCCGCGCGGCCCAGCAGATCCGCGAGCGCTGGCCCGACACAGGCGTCCTCGTCCTCTCCCAGTACGTGGAGCCGGCCTACGCGATGGAGCTGCTCGGCGAGAACGCAGAAGGGGTCGGCTACCTGCTGAAGGACCGTGTCTCCGACATCGACGAGTTCGCAGCCGCGGTCCGGCGGGTTGGCGAGGGCGGGTCCGCGCTCGATCCCGCTGTGGTGTCCCAGCTCGTGGGGCGCCGCCGGCGTGACGACCCGCTCGAGGAGCTCACACCCCGGGAGCGGGAGGTGCTCGAGCTGATGGCCGAAGGCCGGTCCAACGCGGCGGTCGCAGAGACCCTCGTCATCACCCTCCGCGCGGTCGAGAAGCACGTGACGAGCATCTTCTCGAAGCTTCGGCTGCCAGCGACGGCCGAGGACCACCGCCGCGTGCTCGCCGTTCTCACTTACCTCCGCTCTTAGCCCGCGTCCTCGCTTGCGCCCTGCGGTTAACCGCACTGTGAAGACACCTGCACGCCCCCTGGCGCGCGCGTGCGCCGCGCGTGAAGCTGTGCCCATGAACGTCGACATGCTGAACACGCAGCTTCGTGAGCTCGTGCTGGAGCGCCAGGCGCTCCGCGAGGGCGGAGCGGCCGCGGACGAGCTCGAGCGCAACCGCCTCGCGATCGTTCGCGCGCAGTGGCAGCTGTCGTATGCCTTCGTCGAGCTCCACCAGCCTCACGAGCTCGACCAGGCCGCTTAGCCGAATACCTCCCTCCTCCTGCGAAGGCCGCCCCTCCTCCCGGCGGCCTTCCTCTTTCTTGCGTGCGGTTCTCCGCACGCGAAGAGGCCTGGCAGCCGCATTTTCGGCCGCTCTCTCGGGTGCGACGCTGAGCCCGTGATGCAACGGACTCAGGAGGCCCAAATGGCGAGCAAGCGGACACGCGAACTGGATTTCCGCTCGAGCGACGGTCTCGAGGTCTCCCTCTTGTGGGAGCCCGAGACGAGCCGAGTGACGGTCTCCGTCTTCGATACGAAGACCGGCGACGACTTCGAGGTCGAGGTCTCGAGCAACGAGGCCATTGACGCCTTTCACCACCCCTACGCCTACGCGGCGAACCGTGGCGTCCACTTCCTCGCCGGCGTGCGGACTTCGAACGATCCCGTCTACGCATAACCAACCGGCGCGAAGGAGCAAACAACAATGTCACCCCTCAAACGTTCAAACAACATCGCGGCTCGCATGGGCCGCTGGAGCGCACACCACCGCAAGAGGGCGATCTTCGGGTGGCTTGCGTTCGTCGTCCTCTCGGTCGCGATCGGCACGGTCGTCGGGACGAAGGAGATCGATACCAACAACGCAAACGTCGGCGAGGCACACCGCGCCGACCAGATGCTGCTCGACGCCGGTTTCCAGATCGATCCGCAGACGGAGTTCGTCCTCATCCAGAGCAAGAAGAAGACGATTGACGATCCTGCGTTCAAGCAGGTCGTTGAGGACACGATCGTTGCGGTGCAACGCCATCCCGCGGTCTTCAGCGATCTCAAGTCGCCACTCGACCCGGCGAACGCGAGTCAGGTCTCGAAGGATGGCCGCACCGCCCTCGTCGAGTTCACGATGAAGGGAACCACCAAGGAGGCCAAGGAGGTCATCGACCCGGTCGTGAAGTCGACTGATGGCGTTCAGGCCAGGCACCCCGACTTCTATGTGTCCGAGGCCGGCTCGATCTCCACCGGCAAGGCCCTCGACAAGCTGTTCAACTCGCAACTCGCGAGCGCAGGCGAGCGGTCGATCCCACTCACGCTGGTGATCCTCGTGCTCGTGTTCGGCGCAGTGGTTGCAGCGGGGATCCCGTTGCTGCTCGCGCTGACCGCGGTGATCGCCACCATCGGGCTGCTGGCTCTCCCGAGTCAGCTGTTTCCCATGGATCCGAACGTCTCCGCCGTCGTCCTGCTGGTCGGGCTGGCGGTCGGCGTCGACTACTCGCTCTTCTATCTCAAACGCGAGCGCGAAGAGCGGGCGGCCGGACGGAATGCCGAAGCGGCACTCGAGGCGGCTGCGGCAACCTCGGGCCGGTCGGTGCTCATCTCCGGCTTCACGGTCATGATCGCGATGGCGGGGATGTTCTTCGCCGGCGACAAAGGGTGGGTGTCCCTGGCTCTCGGAACGATGACGGTCGTCGCGATCGCCATGCTCGGCTCGCTCACCGTCCTCCCGGCAGTGCTGTCGAAGGCCGGCGACAGGGTCGAGAAGGGTCGCATTCCGTATCTCCACCGCCTGCGCCGCAAGGATGGCGGTGACAACCGCGTGTGGAGCGCCATCCTCACCCCGGCGCTGCGACGACCGCTTGTCTCCGCCGTGATTGCGGGCACGGCCCTCGTGGCCCTCGCCTTCCCCGTGCTCGGAGTCCACACAGCCATGTCAGGGCTGGACTCTTTGCCCAACAGCACGAAGGAGGTCCGCGCGATCCATGCCGTGCAAGATGCATTCCCAGGCGGCCCGCAGCCCGCAGTCGTGGTGATCAAGGCGAAGGATGTCCGGTCGGCGCCCGTGCAACAGGCGATCGCAGGGCTGAAGAGCAAGGCACTGCACTCCGGCCAAATGCTGACGCCGATCGAGGTCACCCGGAACGCAGACAACACGGTGGCCCGCGTCACCATCCCGCTCGCCGGCAAGGGCACGGACGACAGGTCTGAGGCCGCCCTCGCGACGTTGCGTGATCGCATCGTGCCGTCGACGATCGGCAATGTCGCCGGCGCAGAGTACGCGGTCACCGGGATCACGGCTGCGTCGCACGACTTCAACAGCAAGATGAAGGGCGCCCTGCCCTACGTCTTCGGCTTCGTGCTGGCGTTCGCCTTCCTGTTGCTGCTCGTGTCGTTCCGGTCGATCGTGATCGCGGCGAAGGCGATCGTCCTGAACCTGCTCTCCGTGGGCGCCGCCTACGGGGTGCTGGTGCTCGTCTTCCAGCACGGCTGGGGCGAGGGGATCCTGAACTTCGAGTCGAACGGCGGGATCGCCTCGTGGCTGCCGCTGTTCATGTTCGTCATCCTGTTCGGCCTGTCGATGGACTATCACGTCTTCATCCTCAGCCGGATCCGCGAGGCGTACGACCGCGGGCTCAAGACGGAGGATGCGGTCGCACACGGGATCAAGACCACGGCAGGCGTCGTGACGAGCGCCGCGGTTGTGATGGTCGGAGCGTTCGCGATCTTCGCGACGATGCCGATCCTGGACATGAAGGAGATGGGCGTCGGCCTGGCCGCAGCGGTGCTGATCGACGCCACGATCGTCCGGGCAGTGCTGCTGCCGGCGACGATGAAGCTGCTCGGTGACTGGAACTGGTACCTGCCGAGGTGGCTCGAGTGGCTGCCGAGACTGGAGCACGAGCCGCAGGCCGAGCGGGCTCCGGAGGCCGCTCCGGTTCCCGCAGTCGGCGCCTAGCTCCTCCTCGCTCCTTCGCGTTGAAGCGCCCTGGTGAGAGCCGGGGCGCTTCGCGTTTCAGGAGCCGGAGGCGGGACTCGAACCCACGACCCTTCGCTTACAAGGCGAATGCTCTACCAGCTGAGCTACTCCGGCGCGACGTCTCATGGTAGGCCAAGTCGGTTGTTGTCTGTTCTGGACACGGCCCAGCCGATGCTGATTGCACTCTTCAAGTGTGGACCATCCGAAGGATGTCGGAGATCGCACCACATTGGCCGTCATGATGGCGCTCCGCGAACTGGGGTTTGCGATCCTGATTCCATTCGGCGAGAACACACGCTACGACCTGGTCATCGACGACGGTGAGCGCCTTGCACGGGTTCAATGCAAGACGGGGCGTCTGCGCTCTGGAGCAGTGCGATGGGCTGCCTGCAGCTCCTACGCGCATCATCCCAATCCCCGCGAGGCTCGTCGGGACTATCTGGGTCAAGTCGACTTCTTTGCGATCCATTGTCCCGCGAACGACGGGGTCTACCTCGTCCCGATTGAAGATGTGCAGGTCCGGAGGGAGGGAGCGCTCAGAGTTGATCCGCCAAAAAACGGACAGCGGAAATTCATTCGCGAAGCACAGAAGTACGAAGTAGGGCGCGTCAGAACTCGTGCTACAGCAGAACCTGGCGCGACTTCTGGTGCGTGAGGATCTTCCGCTTCACTCGCTGGAGCGCGTTGTCGATCGTCTTCGTGTCGCAGCCGAGCAGCTCGGCCATCTCCTCGTAGGACGAACCCTCGAGGTAGAACCGCAGCGCGTCCGACTCGAGCTCCGAGAGGCCGGTGCCGAGCGTGAAGACCAGGCTCTGCAGCTCCTCGGTCGAGATCACGCAGACCGAGGGGTCGTCGACCCCCGGACCGGGCAGCGCATCACCGAGCGTGCATTCGCTGTCAGACTCCTGGCCGGCCGGGGTGTGGCTGAACGAGACGTAGGTGTTGAGCGGCGAGTGTTTGAACCGCGTCGCCGTCTTGATCGCCGTGATGATCTGCCGCGTCACGCAGAGCTCAGCGAAGCTGCGGAAGGAGGTCTCCTTGTCGGCCCGGAAGTCCCGCACCGCTTTGTAGAGACCGATCAGCCCCTCCTGGATCAGGTCCTCGGAGTCGCCGCCGGCGAGGAAGTAAGAGCTCGCCTTGAGGCGGACGAAGCCGGTGTAGCGGCGGATCAGAACGTCCAACGCCGACCCGTCCCCGTTCCGGGCGCGCAGCACGAGCTGCAAGTCTTCGAGCTCCCTTTGGGCCTTCTGCGCGGCGGTTGCGGCGGGCCGTGCGGCCATCTGGCCTCCCCCGGAATCGCGGGCGAGTCCGAAGCCTCACCCTAAGGTCGAGGGAGAAGATAGCAAGGTCCGCTCGTCTTTACAAGGTATTTGCGATGGACCCAGGATGTTACGAACGTATGTTCGGTAGGGCCGAGCACAGGCTCGACACGGCGTTAGGCCGCAGCGCCGGTAAGAACGCGGGCAGCTGGGCGGACTTCGGCGACCAGCGTGCCGACGGCCTCGGCCAGCTGCTCACGAACAGCCATGTCGACGAGGTTTCCAGCCTCGTCGAATCTGGTCGGCGCGTGTCCGACCGCGACCTCAGCGTCCACGACACGCGCACCGGTTGCACCGAGGACCTTCCGCAGCTCGCCCTGGGACCACACCGCGCCGAACGCCCCGGCGCTCGCTCCCACGACCGCGACCGGCTTGTTCCGCAGCGCGTTCGTGGCCAGGGGGCGGGAGACCCAGTCGATTGCGTTCTTGAGCTGCCCCGGGATCGAGGAGTTGTACTCCGGGGTCACAAAGAGGACGGCGTCGGCGCCGGCGATGGCCCCCCGAAGGGCGGCCACGGCCGCCGGCGCCGGCTCGACGTCATCGTCCTCGTCGTAGGGGGGAATCTCCTTCAGACCCTCCCAGAGCTCGACCTCCGCCATGCTCGGGAAGAGCTCCTCCGCGGCGCGGAGGAGCTTCGTGTTGTACGAGTCGCGGCGCAGGCTTCCCGAGATCCCGAGGACCCTCATCGCTCTTACGCCTCCCGGATGAAAAAGAGGTCGGCAGTCAGCTTGACCTCATCGGCCAGAGCCGGCTTGCCGTCGGGGAGTGGCGTGTTCCAGCTGACGCCGAAGTCGTTCCGGTCAAGAGAGGTCTCCAGCCTCAGGCCGATGACCTCCGTATCGTCGTACTTTGTGGTGGGGCTCCCGATCGTGCCCTTCAGCTCGACCGGCCGAGTGACGCCCTTGATGGTGATCTCGCCGCGAACCCGCAGTTCGTCGCCGGCCCGGACGATCTCGTTCGACTCGAAGCGGAGCTCGGGATGGCGCTCGGCATCGAAGAAGTCCGGCGACTGAAGGTGGGCCTCGAGGTTCTCGTCCTTGACCTGGACGCTCGCAACCCGTGCCGAGCCCTCGATGCGAGCCGTGTCGCCTTCCGAGACCAGCTTGGCATCGACGTCGTCGAAGTGGCCACGAAACGACCCGCCGAGGTACGCGACCTCGAAGCCGATCGAGGAGTGGACGCGATCCAGTGTCCAGGTGCCGGTCGGAAGAGCCTGAACTGTCTCCGTCGTAATGCTCATGTACAACCTCCCTTGAGTACGCTATAGTTGAGTACGCAAGCAACTGTAGCGGAGAACTCTTGTCTAGTCAAGTATTGAGAACACAAGCTTCTACGGGCCTCGAGGCCTGGGTCAGGCTGCTCCGCGCCCACGCCTGGGCGACCCGGACGCTCAGCGCCGACCTCTTCGCCGAGCACGGGCTCACGATCAACGACTACGAAGCGCTGCTCCGTCTCTCCCGAGCCGAGGAGGGCAGGATGCGGCGCGTGGATCTCGCCGACCAGCTCCTCCTGACGGCGTCCGGCGTGACCAGGCTTCTCGACGGCCTGGAGAAGGCGGGCTGCGTGGAACGGGCGACCTGCGCGTCGGACCGCCGCGTCGTTTACGCCGTCCTCACGGACAGCGGCCGCGAGAAGCTCGAGGAAGCCTCGAGCTCTCACATGACTGCGGTCCGTGACTTCTTCGAGCAGCGGTTCAGCGAAGAAGAACTGGTCCAGCTGGCAAGGCTGCTGGACCGTCTGCCCGGCACGGAAGGCGCTGACTCGGCGGACTGCGCGGCCTAGTGAGCTTCGGGCTCGACCGGCAGTAACAGGTCGATCTCGTCCCGGCGCCGGTAGTACTCGAGCGACGGTCTGTCCTGATCCGGCCTCGCCGCTGCACTGAGCGCATCGAAGACCGGACCGATCTGTGCGTACAGCTCCTCGGGCTCGCCCCGTAGCCGGGCTCGCAGATAGGTGCCCCCAGGCAAGACGGCGCTCTCGAGTCCGAGTCGGGCATCCTCGGCCAGATCCGCGATCTCGACGCATGCCCGGTACTCGCTCGAGCTCGGATAGAACGCGCCGTAGACCTTCCGGCCGGTCAGACTAACCAGCACCGATTCGAGCCGTTGCCAGACGCGCGGCGCGACCTCAGCCGGCGGGCCTTGCTCACCGACGTACAGCACGGCGACGTCGTCTCGCTCGACGGTGGTGAACTCCGACCGCTCAGTCCGGCCCCGGCGCATGTGTTCGAGCGCTGCCCGGGTTTCGGGCTCCAGGCGGTCTCGCAGGTGCTTCGGCCGGTTTTCGCTGTGGACGACCGCTTCCAGGTCCCCGAGGAACGCCGCCGACGAGCGTTTCTGGACCTCCTGCCCGGACGTCCCCCGAACCGCGGCGTCCGAGGAGACGAGGCAGACGACCTCCGTGTCACGGTTCTCCGCTGCGAGGCGTTCCAGAGACGCGTCGGCGTTCTTCGCATAGCGAACCTCGAGCGGACCGTAGGACTCGTCAGCACCCGATCCGTCGAAGACGAGGAAACCGCGCGCTCCCTTCAGGGCAACGAAGCTCGCGAGCTCGTCTCGCAGTTCGCGGAGGTCCTCGTAGTTCCCCGCGTGGAAGAGGTTGTGCCCGTCGAAGAGATAGAGAGTTGGTTCGGCCACGTCTGAAATTCCAGGGTCTGACCCTAGGTGGGATCGGAGTGTGACGTTTTGTCCACGAGGCGCTGGCGTTGCGTTTCGTAGAGCAGGAGCGCGGCCGCAACGCTGACGTTCAACGATTCGACGTTGCCCGCAAGCGGGATCGACACCGCCTCATCGCACGTGCGTCGAACGAGGGGACGCAACCCCTTCCCTTCGGCGCCGAAGACGAACACGACTCCGTCGCTGAGATCGGCCTCCCACATCGGCGTCGCCGCGTCGCCGGAAGCGGCATAGATCCACAGATCGCCCCGCTTCACCTCGCCGAGATAGCGCGCGAGGTTCGGGACGACGGCCACCGGCAGGTGCTCGACCGCCCCTGCGGAAGCTCGACAGACCGCTGGAGTCACCGTTGCCGAGCCGTGCGCGGGAACGACGACGCCCGTTGCGCCCGCGCCTTCCGCGCTGCGGCAGACGGCCCCGAGATTCCGCGGGTCGGTGACCTGGTCTAGGCAGGCCAGAACGGGCCGCTCCCCCGCCGCGAGCTCCCAGGCATCTGCATATCGATAGGGCTCGCACCACGCGGCGACGCCCTGGTGGTCGCGAGTCCCGACGGCCTCGCTCAGCTCGCGCTCCGCCTTGACCTGGATCCGGGGGCGCTCGGTCTCACGAAGCCACGCCTCGGACTTGAGCGCGCGCTCCGTCGCCCACAGTTCGAGCACCTCCCGCCGCCCACGCAGGGCCTCGCGAACGGCGCGCCGGCCGTAGACCTGCTCGCGCGTCACCTGGGCACGAGCTGGAAGCCGTCGGCCACGTCACGCGCTTCCCACCCGGCGGCCTCGATCTCGGCCCGCAAACGATCTGCCTCGTCGAAGTCGCGCGCCGCTCGCGCTTGCTTCCGACGCTCGGCAAGCTCGACGACCTCGGGCGGAGCATCTCTTTCTTCCACGAGCGAAGCCAGCCCGAAGACGTCGAGCGCGCGGCGCAGGAGCTCGTGGTCGCGCCAGCCGTGCATGACTGCGAGCGCTTCCGGCGTATTGAAGTCGTCGTCCAGCGCGGCGGCGAAACGCTGCCACTCATCCTCGCCGGCTCGCTGCGAGGGTGCCCGGAAGACCTCGCGAAATCCCTCCACTCGAGCCTCGGCCGCGGCCATCGTCTCGTCGGAGAAGTCGACCGGCTTCGACCAGTGGCCCGTCATGAAATAGAGCAGCACGGTTTCGCGTCCCCAGCGCTCCAGCACGTCATGGAGCGACGCGACGTTCCCTACGGACTTCGACATCTTCTCGCCCACGAACTCGAGCATCCCGTTGTGCATCCAGACTTGTGCGAACTCGCGACCGGCGGCTTGCGACTGCGCACGCTCGTTCTCGTGATGCGGGAACACGAGGTCGAGCCCGCCGAGGTGGATTTCGAACTTCGGGCCGAGGAATTTCTCGGCCATCGCGGAGCACTCGATGTGCCAACCCGGGCGGCCGCGTCCCCACGGTGAGTCCCACCACGTGTCCTCGCCCTCTTTGTTGGCTTTCCAGAGGGAGAAATCCCTTGGGTCCTCCTTGCGCGGGTTCGGCTCTTGCTCCTCGACCTGGTCTGGACGCTGGCCCGACAGGCGGCCGTAGTCCGCAAACCTGGCGACGCGGAAATAGACGTCACCCTCTGCTTCGTAGGCGTAGCCGCCCGCAATGAGCTCCTCGATCAGCTTGACGATCTCCGGAATGGTCTCCGTCGCTCTCGGCTCGTGGTCGGGACGGGCAAGGCCCAGCGCCTCAGTGTCTTCGATGTACCACTGCGACGCCTTTGCAGCGAGCTCCGCACTCCGGTTCGGCGCTGCGTCGTAGATCTTGTCGTTGATGTCTGTGATGTTCTCGACGAGCGTCACGTCATAGCCCTGGAGCCGGAGCCACCGCTCGAGCCACATCGAGATCACGAACGGCCGCGCATTGCCGATGTGAATTCGCTGGTAGACGGTCGGGCCGCACGTGTACATCCCGATGCGCGAGGGGGGATCGGGAAGGTCGACTCTCGTCTTGGTCAGCGTGTCAGAGAGCCGCATCGATCCTGCGTAGTGTTTCGTCGCGCGGGAGGGCCGCGATCACTGCCCACAGCTCCGGCCCGCGCTCGCGGCCGGTCAGCGCCATCCGCAGCGCGCGCAGGTCGCCGCCCACCGCCTTCAGCTCGCGCACGACGGCGTGCGCGTCGACGACGCCGTTCGTCCGCTCGAGTAGCTCCTTGAAGCGTTCGAGCGTCTCGGGCGACGAGGCCTTGGCCGGTGCCGGCGTGGTGAGGATCGCTTCCGCGTACTCCTGCGCCTCGCGCAGGTTGCGAGCACCGCGCAGAGCGGGAACGATCTCCCCCGGAGCCCCGACCCGGCCCGCCAGCTCCTCGTCGCTCATCTCCGCGATCGCCTCGATCGCCAGCCGCCGTATGCGGGCGAGATCGTAGTGGACGTCGTGCTGCGGCACGCCGAGCTCTTCGAGATAGCGCCGGACCGCTTCGCCGGGAATCCCTGCCTCGCGAAGTGAGGCGACCGTCGCACCGGGGTTGCGTTTCGCCAGCTTCTTGCCGTCCTCGCCAAGGATGAGCCCGTGGTGGACGAACTCCGGCGGCACCGCGCCGAGGGCTTCGAGCAAGCGTCGGTGCAGGTCCTCGTTGGAACGATGGTCAAACCCCCGAACGACGTGTGTGATCCCGAAGTCGGCGTCGTCGACGACGCTCGCCAGGTGGTACGTCGCCGTCCCGTCCTGGCGGAGGAGGGTGATCCCGTCGAAGCGGTCTCCGAGCGGCGCTGCTGCCTCGCGGTAGCGTTCCTGGCGCTCGCTCTGCCGCATGGGCCCTTCGTCCCAGGCCAGCCCCAGCCACCGGAGGTCGTGAATGATCTCCTCCTCCCCGCCCGGGACGTTCCGCGCCGGGTCGGTGTCGTCGATGCGAAGCAGCATCCAGTCGCCCAGCCGGCGGTTCGCGACGGCACCCAGGGCGTTCCCGACATGGAGCGAGCCGGTTGGGCTGGGTGCGAAACGAACTCTGGTCATCTGCGCCCCAGTCTAGAGTCGGCCCGGTGGAAAAGGCCTTGCTCGCCTGGTTCGCGGAGTACGGCCGGGATCTCCCTTGGCGGCGGACTCGCAACCCGTACGCGATCCTCGTTTCGGAGGTGATGCTGCAGCAGACGCAGGTCGAGCGCGTCATTCCGCGTTACCTCGGCTGGCTCGAGCGCTGGCCGACTGTCGAGGCGCTTGCCGCAGCCTCGCCGGCGGACGTCATTCGCGAATGGCAGGGCCTCGGTTACAACCGCCGCGGGCTCAACCTCCATCGCGCCGCGCGGCAGATCGCGGCCGCCGGCTGGCCCGAGGACTTGACGGAGCTTCCCGGCGTCGGCCCCTACACGGCAGCCGCGGTTGCGAACTTCGCGTTCGGCCGGGATGTCCTTCCGCTTGATACGAACGTTCGTCGCATCCTCGAGCGCACCTCGCAGACCTTCTCGTCGGCGGCCGGACAGGCGCTGATGGATCTCGGCGCAACCGTGTGTCTCGCACGGATTCCTCGCTGCGGGGTCTGTCCCCTCGCCGACGAGTGTCCCTCGCGCGGCCGCCGGTATCAGCCGCTACGCAAACAATCGAGCTTCGAGGGCTCGTTCCGCCAGCGACGGGCGCTGACCCTGCGTCTCGTGGCGGAGCGCGAGCGCCGGCTCGTGGAGCTCGACGGCGAGGCTGTTCGGTCGCTTGCCCAGGACGGCCTCGTTCACGTAGAGGCCGATGTCGTCGCATTGCCCGCAGGTTAAGGTCAGCCGAGTGGAGACGCGCTACGAGGAGCTGATTGCACGCCTGCGCGAGGCGGCACAGCCGAACCGGCCCGCACCACCCGAGCTCGCGCGCTACCTCGAGAAGGTCCGGCGACACGCCTACAAAGTCACGGATCGCGATCTGGAGGAGCTGAAGGCAGCGGGCTTCAGCGAGGACGACCTGTTCGAGCACACTGTGTCCGCCGCGACCGCTGCCGGCTTGGAGCGGCTCCACGCGGGATTGGCAACGTTGGGATGAGGTTGGCCGTTGTCGACGAGGGCGCCGAAGCTCTGCGTGAGCGGCTCGGCCGCGAGCCGATCGACGTCCTCAAAACGCTCCACTACCGGCCCGAGGTTTTCGGTCAACCGTACTCGGACGCGCTGGATCTTGCCATGCGCGGTCCTTCCGAATGGACCGCGGGCGAGCGGGAGCTCTTTGCGGCGTTCGTGTCGTCGCTCAACCAATGTCCCTTCTGAACCAACGCCCACGGCGCGGTCGCGTCGTACGCCCTGGGCAAGGAGATCTGGGAAGCCGTCAAGGACGACTGGCGCAGCGCGCCGATCGACGAACGGCTGCGGGCGACGCTCGAGTTCATCGAGAAGCTGACGTTGCGGCCCGGAGAACTGACGCCTGAGGATGCTGCGGCCGTCCGGGCGGCGGGCGTCAGCGTGGAGGCCCTCGTCGACGCGATTCACGTCGCCGCCCTCTTCAACATGATCGTCCGGCTCGCGGACTCTCTCGGCTGGGACGTACCCGAGTTCGAGTCCTTCTACGATCGCGCGGACGTGATGCTGGCGGGCAGCTACACGCTCGACTAACCGGCCTGGAAGGCCGATTTCGGGAGGCTGACCGCGAGCTTGCCGTCCTCGTACGAGACCTCGGTCCTGGGCAACAGCTCCGTGACGTCGAGGCTTACCGGCTACGATCCGCTCGTGATCGCCTCGATCTGGTTCTACCTCTTCCCGCTCTACATCCTCGGCGGGATGCTCCTGCTCGTCGGAACCTTCGCGCTCCTGAGCCGGATCCAGGGTGGTCGCTTCCTGAAGCCGATCGTGACCGGGCTGATGAAGGTTCCACTGCTCGGGCGGTTTCTCAAGCGCGCGTCGCAGATGGCGCTCGAGCGCCAGAACCCCGAGCTCGCGAGCGCGGTCAAGAAACTCGAGCGCTCGGGAGTTGCGAAGGATCCGACCCGAGCCCAACAAGCGATGTCCCGCCTCAGCGCGACCGAGCGGCGCGCTTATCTGGACGCAACGGCCGAGCAGACCGAAGGCATCGCGCAGAACCGGCAGCAACGCAGGCAGCTCGAGCGGGCGCGCAAGGGACGGCGCCGCTAAGCGGCGTTACTTTTCCGGCCGGCGAACGAACTAAGGATCGTGCAAGACGTCGCGGAGAGCGCCTTCCGGCGCCACTACGCCCAGATCTACCGCTTCGTCCGCCGGCGCTCGCCAACCGACGAGCAAGCCGAGGACATCACACAGACGAGAGCGCTAGAGCGGATGCCGTAGCCAGACGTTCGGCTCGACGTGACGACCCACACCGGCGCGGACGTGAAGTGGCGCAAGCATTCCCGGCACGATGTGGTCGCCGTCGTCGGGGAACTCCACTCCCGTCCACTCCTCCCAGTCCGAGACCGGAGCCTCGATCGTCATCGACTCTGCCGCGGCCGCGAGAATCTCGCCGCCCACGAGCTCGTGGATCCGGATCCAGGGATCGAAGTGGGTACCGTCCGGACGGCGCCAGTACATGTAGCGCTCGATCGGAATCAGCGGATACTCGGCCTTTCGTGTCGGCCGCACCGGGGCGATCAGCTCGCGCAGTCCGGACGCAGCGGCTGCGCGGCGCATCTCTACGAGCATGCGACTCGACACCCTGCGCCCTTGCTGGTCGGGCCGGACCGAGATCGCCAGCGCACATAGGACGTCCGGCTCCCGGCCGCTCTCGAAGGCGCGGAGAAACGCTTCGTCCCAGCCGGCGGGAAGATCTCCGGCGCTTCCGTCCCACGGCGTGGGAATGGAGTGCAGCTCCGCGACGAGCTCACCGTTATCGACGAGTGCGAGCTGCAGGTTCGGAAAATCATCGTAGATCCGGTCCCAGTACCGATTTCCGGGAACGTTGTGATGCATGTACTCAGGGAACGTCGTGCGCGAAAGCACCTCGTAACGAACGGCCCGCAACTCCGGATGATCCGCATAGCGGACGAGATTCACCATCGCTCGAGGAGTGCGACGGCCTGTGCCGCAAGACCCTCTCCGCGCCCAGTGAAACCCAGTCGATCGGTCGTCGTCGCGCGCACGCTGACGGGCGCGCCTAGCCGGCTCGAAAGCTCATCGCCCATCTCCTGCCGCCGTGAGGCAATGCGCGGCTCTTCGCCGATCAGCACGCAGTCCGCATTGACGACGGAGTAACCGGCTTCGCGCGCCTGCGCGAGCGCGGTGGTGAGGAGGTCGAGCGACGAGATGCCTTCAGGCGTGGACGAGTCGGACGGGAAGAGCGAGCCAATGTCGCCGAGTCCTGCGGCGCCCAGCACCGCGTCGATCAGCGCGTGCGTGACGACGTCTCCGTCCGAGTGGCCCGCGAGGCCTCGTGAGGACTCGAAGCGGACACCGCCGAGGACGAGCGGCGTGCCGTCCTCGAAGGCATGCGCGTCGACGCCGATCCCGACCCTCAGGCTGCTCATCCGAGCGGTTCCTGACGTGCCTGTCGCTGCTCGAACACCGTCACCGTCTCGTAGCCCGCGGAGCGGAGGAGCTCGCGGGCGCAATCGAAGTCCCGGCCGACGACGTCCGGCGAATGAGCGTCCGAGCCGAGCGTCACGGGCACGCCGCGCTCCCGACAGGCGGCGAGGAAATCAGGATGGGGATAGAGCTCGTGTACGGGTTTACGCAAGCCTGCCGTCGAGACCTCGACCGCCACTCCCGACTCGGCGATCGCGTCCGCCACGGGGGCGTAGTCGAATGACTGCGCCCGCTCGCCGAAGATCTTGACCAGGTCGGGATGCGAGAGCGAGTCGAAGAGGCGACTGCTCGCGGCCCGGGCGAGCATCTCGAAGTAACGACGCCACGCCTCGTCCACGCCCACGGCGTCGAGCAGCCGCGGCTCGCCGTCCACTCCGAGGCCGTCGATGAAGTGGATCGAGCCGAGCAGGTAGTCCCATGGGTGCGGGGCCAGAAGCTCGCGCGTCTCGTCCTCACAGCCCGGTACGTAGTCCACCTCGAGCCCGAGCTTCACGGGGAGCCCGCGGTCGCGTGCCTGTGCAATTGCGTCGACATATGACTCGACGTCGTAGACGCACCGCTCGGTCTGGTAGAGCACGGTCCAGAGCGATCGCGTCTGCCGGAAGTAGTAGGCGTGCTCGGTAAACCCGATCTCGTCGACGCGGGCCGTGCGCGCAGCCTCGACAAATGGCTCGACCGACCAGGTGTCGTGGGCGATCTCCTCGCGGCCGTTCCGCAGGTGCATGTGGTAGTCGACGATCACAACATTGCGGCGACGCGCTCGAGATCCGCAGCCTCTGTGATCTTCAGCAAACGAGGGTCACCCGGCACGCCGGTGACCCGCCCCCCACTCGCTTCCACCGCAGCCGAACAGTCGGTCCAGGAAGTTAGTGGCTCTGAGCCACTAAGTAGCGCCCGGCGCAGCACATCCGCGACGAAGGCCTGTGGCGTCTGGACAGCGCGGAGCTCGTCGCGGTCGAGCGTTTCGACTACCCGATCGCCGTCGAGCCGCTTGATCGTGTCGGCGACGGGCAGGACCGGCACGGCGCCGTCCCAACCCTCGTTCAAGGCCGTCACCACGCGCTCGACCACAGCGTCATCGAGGAGCGGCCGGGCCGCGTCGTGCACGAGCACCACTGCCGCATCATCTGGCACCTCGGCGAGCGCGAGGCGCACCGATTCCCCACGCGTTGCCCCGCCTGCGACACACGCGCTGACCTTGCTGCAGCCGAGCTCCTCGGCGAGGAGGATCGTCGGCTCTTCCCAGCCCGGAGGCGCGGCGACCACGATCGCGTCCACCCACTCAGAGGCGTCGAGCCGCTCCAGACTCTCACCCAGCAGCGGGCGATCGCCGAGGCGGACGAACGCCTTCGGTCGCTCGGCGCCGAGCCGGTCCCCGCTACCCGCCGCAGCGAGGACTGCCCAGACGCTCACTTCGAGCCGGCGCGCGCCTTCGTCTTGGGCTTGCTCTTCGCGACGGGTTTTGCCGCGACCTTGCGGGTCGCTGTCTTCGCGGGCTTACGCGCAGCGGGCTTGGCCGTTTTTGCGGCCACCTTCGCGGGCTTCGCCACGGTCGTCTTCTTGCGGCCGTTGGACGCTGTCGCTCCGTTCGTGCTTGCGCCGACGAGCACCCCGTCGAGCCACTCCGCAGCCTCCTCCTCGTCCATGTCCTTCGCGTACATGAGCTCGCTCGCCAGGATCTTCTTGGCCTTGACGAACATCTGCTTCTCGCCGGTGGAGAGACCCTTCTCGCTGTCGCGCAGCGAGAGATTCCGGACAACCTCGGCCAGCTCGAGGATGTCGCCGGTCTTCATCTTGTCCCGGTTGTGCTTGAAACGGCGGTTCCAGTTCTTGGGCATCTGAGTGCCCCCACCTGTCAGAGCCTTGACGACGACCTTGACCATGTCCTCGCCGATCACCTTCCGGAGGCCGACCTTCTCGGCGTTCTCGGACGGGACGTTGACGGTCATGTCGTTGTGCAGGATCTTGATCGTCAGGTATTCGCGCTTTTCACCGAGCACATCGCGCTTTTCCTTCTTCACGACCGTCCCTGCTCCGTGGTGTGGATACACCACCTTGTCGCCGATCTTGTACAAACCCGCCCCTTTCCGTCCTTATGTGACCGCGAAGCCGGCGGGTGATTCCGCCGGCCGAGGTAGACCAGTCTACCAAAAGACGCTGGAAATGGCCACTTTTTCGCCGCCGGAAGCCAAAATCCCTGCTAAGCGCCGGTTTCGTCGGCGGGTCGGCGGAGGAGCGGCGAACAAGCAGCGAGAAATAGTGCCACCAGGCACAAGAACACGAAGCCCCCGCGGATGCTGGTCGCCCCGGCGACTGCCCCGATGAGCGGCGGGCCGGCCAGAAAGCCGAGATAGCCCAGGATGGCGACGGTCGAAACGGCGGCCCCGCGCCCCCCTTCCCCGCCGAGCTTGCCCGCGACCCCGAACAGCGTCGGGGCTGACAGGGCAAGCCCGCCGCCCGCCACGACGAAGCCCGCGAGGGCGACGACAGCATGTTGTGCTGAGGACGCCACCGCGAGCCCGGCCGCCGCCGCAATGCCGGCGAATGCCATCCTGGCGGCAACCGAGGGTCTGGCCACTCGCTGTGCGAGCAAGCGGCCCGTCGCCATGGCGGCGGCGAAGAGTCCGGGCCCAAGTCCGCTGACAGCGGGACTGGACTCGAAGGTGCGCTCGAGGAAGAGGGCGCTCCACGACTCGAGGCCGTTCTCGACGATGAAGGCGAGTGCGAGCACCGCGCCGACGACGAGCAGGCTCCTCCCCGGCCGGGAGCGCCCGGGAGCGCGAGGCACGCGTTCCCTCGAGCCGAGATTCGCAGCAGCGCTGAGAACGATGACGACGCCGAAAGCCGCGAGGATCCAGGAGGGATGCGCTCCGGCCTTGCGGAGGAAACCGGCGCCGGCGCCGCCGACGAGGACACCGACGGAGAAGGCGGCGTGTAGGCCGTCCATCACACGGACGCGAAAGGCGGATTCGACGCGGGCAGCATCCGCGTTGATCGCGACGTCGAGTGTCCCCGTCCCGAGACCGACAGGCACGAGCAGCGCGATCAGCGCAGGGACCGAACGCGCCAGCGCGGGGAGCATGGCGGCGAAGCCGAAGGCGACGAGCGCTAGCGGGACGAGCCGAGCGCCGAACGCGTCGGCGAGCCGGCCGGCCGCGAGCATCGCCGGCACCGCGGCGAGCGCTACGGCCAATAAAGCAAGCCCGAGCTGCGCCTCGCTCGCGCCCGTCGACCGCTGAATCGCCGGGAGGCAGGCGGCCCACCCGCCCCAGAAGAGCCCGAACACCGCGAACGCCGCGGCAAGGCCTTTAGCGCTTCTCACGAAGGGTTAGAGGGGCACGGCTGGGCCGTCAAGGTCCGGCACGGCCTCTGGACGGCGTCGAAAGCGGCCCCGCCTCCGCCCTTCCTCAGAGCTGGAGATACCGATCGACGAGATTGTGCTCCTGCAGGCGGCGCAGGCCCTCGCGGATTTCCCGCGCGCGCACGGTGCCGACCCCGCTGATCGCCTCGAGGTCGCGCTGCGAAGCGCGAATGATCGACTCGAGATCGCTCAGGTCTCGCACGACTTTCTTGACGACGGCTTCCGGGAGGCGCGGGATGTGCGAGAGGATGCGGAAACCGCGCGGCGAGACCGAGTGGTCGAGCGGGTTGATGTCACGCGGATGGCCCAGGAGCTCGACCAGGCGCTCGACATCGAGCAGCTGGCGGTAGGGAAGAGCGTGGAGCCCTTCCAGCGCAAGCTCGGCTCGCGGCCCCGGCCCGTCGGCGTGATAGTCGTAAACGACAGCCGCGCGTTCTGTAGGGACCTCGCCGACGAGCTCGTGGAGCTGCATCCGGATGAGCCGCGCCTCCGCGCCGAGCTCGACGCAATCCCGCTCGATCTCCGCGGCCATCCGCGCCGTCATCTCCGCGCGCTGCAGGACGACCAGCACGTCGTCCAACACGACGGCGTTCTGAAATTCAAGAGCCGTAAGCCGGGTCAGCACCTGATTCAGCCGTTGCCCGTACGTCTCGAGCGTAGCCAGCGCCTGGTTCGTCTTGGCGAGAACCTCGGGCACAGCGTCGAGCTGATACCGAGACGCCCCGACGAAGACGGAGATGGTCGAACGCTGCTGCGAGATCGAGATCACGAGCGCACCGGTCTGCTTCGCCACGCGTTCTGCAGTGCGGTGCCTCGTGCCGGTCTCGTTCGAAGGAATCGTCGGGTCCGGCATCAACTGCACGTTGGCGTATGCGAGCTTCGTCAACGACGGATTGACGATGATCGCCCCGTCCATCTTCGCCAGCTCGTACAGGAGTTGGCCTGTGAATGGAACATCGAGGCGGATCCCGCCCGAGAAGAGAAAGGACAACTCGTTCGGGTCGCCGACGACGATCAAGGCACCCTCGCGCGAGCGGATGATGTCATCGATTCCCTGCCGCAGATCCGTGCCCGGGGCGATGCGTTCGAGCGCCGCTAGCAGGTGAGGATCGCGGCGCGGATCGTCCTCGGACGGCGTCCGCATGAAACCGAGGGCGGCAGCCTGTGCCTCGGGCACATTCCTAGTGTGCCAGTTCAGCCCGCGAGCTCGGGCTCGGCGGCACGAACGGGCCGGCGGCCGAGCGTCGCGATGACAAGGCCGGCGAGGATGCAAGTAGCGCCCGCAAGCTGGAGCAGCGACGGCGACTCGTCCACGATCAGCGCTGCGAACGCCACGGAGCAGACCGGTTGCAGGGTGAGGAGGATCGAGGTAACGGCCGCCGGGAGGCGCGGCAGCGACGTCGAGATCAGCAGCCAGCCGACCACCTGGGAAGAGAGGGCGAGTAGGATCAGCCACCCGGTCGCCGACCAGGACGGCGTCAGGTCGAGATCGCCCACGACAAGGCCGATCGCCGCACAGCCGAGCGCCGACGCCACGGTCGCGGCGAACAGCGGCCCTGCCGGGCGCCGGAGATCACGGCTTCCCTCCCGCAGGGTGAGCAGGAAGCCCGCGTAGGCAATCCCGGTCAGCAAGCCGTACAGCGCACCGAGCGGAGGATTCGACCCGTACGCATCCTGTTCGAGCGCACCGGAAATCAGGATGACGCCGAGCCCGACGACCGGAATGGCGGCGAACGAAGAGCGCTGCGGGCGCTCGCCGAGCAGTGCCTAGGCGAGCAGCCCGACGAGCACGATCTGCGTGTTGCCGAGCACGGTGGCGAGGCCGGCGCCGACCTGGTCGATCGCGTTGTGCCAGAGGATGAGATCGGCCGCGAAGAAGCCGCCGGCGAGCCAGGCCAACCAGACGGCGCGGCCGGGCCTCCGCCCGAAGCGCGGTTCTCCAGCCGCGCGAGCAGCCAGAGCGGCGGCAGCGCCCACACGCAGCGGTAGAACGCACCAGTCGACGGCGAGACGTGCGCGAGGCGGAAGAGAATGCCCGAGAAGGCGATCGCAACCGCGCCGACGAGCACGGCCGGCACGGGCCTCTGGCCGACGCCGCGAAGCACGCTGAGACGCTAGCCGGTCTTCGAGTCCAGACCCGCTGCGATCGCCTTCGGCAGGGTCTCCGCCTCGAGCACCTGCAGCTTGCGCACATTCGCCGGAGTCTCTGCGGGCACGACAACCGACTTCAGCCCGAACTTCGCGCACTCTTCGAGCCTGCGTTCGGCCTGCGACGCCGGGCGCAGGCGGCCGGTAAGCCCGATTTCGCCGAACGCAGCAAGCCCATCGTGTGTGGGGACCCCCTTCGCTGCCGACGCGATCGCAAGTGCCACTGCCAGATCGGCGCCCGGCTCGTCGATGCGCACTCCCCCGGCGACATTGACGAACACGTCCGCGCTGCCGAGAGCGACCCGGGCATGGCGCCCGAGGACCGCGACGATCATGGCGAGCCGCTTCGGATCGATGCCGGTCGCAACGCGTCTCGGCATCGCCAGGTCCGTAGGCGCCACGAGCGCCTGGATCTCCAGCAGGATCGGCCGCGTCCCCTCCAGGGCACAGACGACCGCTGAACCCACCTCACTCCCGGCCGCCCGGCCGAAGAGCTCGGACGGATCCGGCACACCCTCGAGCCCCGCCCCCGTCATCTCGAAGACGCCGAGCTCGTTCGTCGATCCGAACCGGTTCTTCACCGCGCGCAGGATCCGGTGCGCGTGGTAACGGTCGCCCTCGAACTGGAGCACGCAGTCGACGAGGTGCTCGAGCACGCGTGGGCCCGCAACCGAACCGTCCTTCGTCACGTGGCCGACGAGGATGGTCGCGACGCCGAGTTCCTTCGCAGCCCGGAGGAGCCGGGACGCGGCCTCGCGCACCTGTGCGACCGAGCCGGGCGCGGAGCCGACCTCTGAGGAATAGAGCGTTTGCACCGAGTCGATCACGCAAACGTCGGGCCGCTCTGCTTCCAGCGTCGCGCAGACAGTCTCGAGCTCCGTCTCCGCAAGGATTTCGACGCGATCAGCCCCGCCGAGGCGCTCGGCCCGGAGCTTCACCTGCGCGACGGATTCTTCCCCGGTGACGAGCAGGCCGCGCCGCGTTTTCGAAATCGAGGCGAGTGCCGTCAACAGGAGCGTCGACTTGCCGACTCCCGGCTCGCCGCCGACGAGAACCAGGGAAGCAGGCACCAGGCCGCCGCCGAGCACGCGGTCGAGCTCGGCGACACCGGTCGGGATCCGCTCCGCCTCGGCGGCCTCAACGTCGACGAGGCGCAGGATCGGCTGCGGGGGCGCCTTTGCGGTGGGCCCACCGACGACGTCCTCGACAAGGGTCCCGAAGGCGTTGCAGCCCGGGCACTTGCCGAACCAGCGCCCGGCGGAATAACCGCAATCCGTGCACGCGTAGTTGACGGCGGGCTTGGCCACTGAGTCAGTGTAGGAGTCGGTCCTGATGACGGACCGTGCCGATTCGGTGCCGGAAGTACCGTCACGGTTCTGTCGGCAGCGGCTCTTCGTCGAGGCTTCCGCCGCGTGCTATTTGCTCGACGACCATCCTGTCGGTGAGCCATTCGACCGGTGCCCGGTCATCCGTGAGTGGTCTTCCGCGAGGCCGGACAGAGCGGAGCTGGCGCCCGAACAGGGGCACGAGCGTGTCCACAGGTGGGGGTGCCCGGCCCGCGCGGCGTGTGAGCTCGGCCCGGGGCAGCGGCCGTGTCAACGCCAGCAGAAGGTCGTTGAAGCGCAACGCCTGCCAGCGCCACGCCTGAGGAAATGCGGTCAAGAGAGTCGTGCCGATCGCGCGCGAGAGCCTGCGATCATCAGGAGTCGCCGCGACGTTTAGCGCAATCGCACCCCCAGGCCGCAGGCGGTCACGCGCAAGCTGAAAGAACTCCTGCGTCGCGAGATAGAACGGGACGTATGGCTGGCGGTAGGCGTCGACGACGATGAGGTCGTACCTGTGCTTCGTCCGTTCAAGAAACGGTCGCCCGTCGGCGGCGACGAGGCGTAGTCGCGGATTGTCACCGGCGCCGAAGAAGCGGCGTGCGATCTCGTTCAGCTTCGGGTCGATCTCGATCCCGTCGATCTCCACCCCCGGGTAGAAGCGCCCGTAAGCACGGGCGATCGTCCCGCCGGCGTTACCGATCACGAGCATGCGCTTCGGTGGTCGGTCGAGCAGTGGCGGCAGAAGCAGGAACAGATCCCAGTAGCGGCCGGTGAGCACGGAATCGCTGCGCCAGACCGAGTGAACTGCGACGCCCTCGTTCAGCTCGAGCTCGCGCTCACCGTCCTTCTGGACGACGCGGATGTACTGGTAGGCGGACTCCGTCTCGTAGAGGCTTCGCTTCACCTGGCCTGCCGGGACGGCGAGCAGAGCCGCGGCCGCGACCGGGGCGAGTAGCCAGCGTCCACCCACGAGAACACCGGCCGCGGCGGCGAGACAAACGGCGGTACCGACGAGCGTCCGCTGCGTGCCCACGAGCGGGATCGTGACCAGCGCCGCTACGAACGTGCCGACGAGGCTTCCGGCGGTCGAGAGCGCGTACAGCCGTCCCGCGACCTTCCCGGCGTCGGCGACGCTGTCGAGGGCAAGGCGCACCGCGAACGGCGAGACGGCGCCGAGCGCAGTCACCGGGACGGCAAACAGCGCAAGCGCGGCGAAGAAGGACCCGACGACGGATCCGACCGAGAGTGCGTCGAGGCCGCGAACGGCAAGATCGAGAATGGGACGCGCGGCAAACGGCGTCGCCGCGAGCGCAGCGGCCGCCAGCAGGAGTACCCGTCCGAGCACCAGCGGGTCGGGCCGTCGGTCCGCGAGTCTGCCGCCCAGCCAATACCCGAGCGCGAGGTAGGCGAGCGTCAGCCCGATGATGTTCGCCCAGACGACCGTCGAGCTGCCGAAATAAGGCGCCAGCAGGCGCGAGGCGCCGATCTCCGTCGCAAGCGTCCCCGCTCCTGCGAGGAAGACGACGATTCCAAGCCGGCGCGATGAGCGCACGGGAAGGTTCTACCGCTTCCGCGGCGCGAGAGGGGCTACTCGCGGTCTGAAGCGATCACCAGCGTGACGAAGGTCAGGCTCGCTTCTCCGACACGCCCGGTCACTTCCCAGCAGCGGCGGCCCAGGGCCGTCGAGCCTCCGCCCTTCGATCCGCAGCTGCCCGGGCACGCCGCGCCACCATCCGAACTTCGCATCGATCGATCCGTCAGGCTCCGGATCCTGCACAACCACGTTCGCCCCCCAGAGTCCAGCCCAGACTTCGCCGTTGCCGTGGAACTCCGCGCCGAAAGTCGAGCCAGGTGGTGGACTGTTATTCGCCGCGTGATTGGACACGGATCAACAGACGCAATCTGCCGGGCCATGGCCACCCAGGCCCGGTCCAAACGCGCGAGTGCATTTCGTAGGTCCTTGTTTCCCTGTTCCAGCCGATCAATCTTTGCTTCTCTGAACGAGACGAGCCTCGTGCGGCCTCTTGTGATGACGTCTTTCGCTCTTCAGGATCAAGCGGTGAAGCCAGAGCCGCTGATCTACCGCGAGGAGGTGACGGCTATCCTGGGCGTGTTAGCGGATCTCAACGTGCACGTTCGTAGGATCTACACGATGCTCCAGGAGGAGCTCGATGGCGAAGAAGGGCTGGAAGAAGGAGACTCCTGAGGAACGCGCCCAGTGGCAGAAGAATCACGATCGGCTTCAGTGCGTGCTCGAACGACGCCTAGCCCAGGAAGGCGTCACGAAGGAAGAGGCTCTTCGCCGTTTGCGACCGGACGAGTAAGCGCTACGCCGCGACCGACTGATCCACAGAGAGCGACGCGACTTCGCCGCGGTACACGACCTCGATCGAGTTCCCGTCGGGGTCCTGGACTCGCGCGGCGTAGTACTCACGGTTGAACTCGGGCCGGATCCCAGGCTCCCAGCTGGACCGTCCGCCCGCGCCGAGCGCCTCGGCGTGGAAGGCGCGTACAGCCTCGGGCTGCTCGGCGCCGAGACACACCTCGAGTGTGCCGGCAGCGTCCGACTCGGCTAGCCAGAGGAAGCTGGCCGTTCCCTCGCTGCCGAACCATGCCCTTCGCCCGTCCGGCCAATCGAGCACCAGGCCGAAGCCGAGTGGGCGCAAGACCCCTTCGTAGAACCGCTTGCCCGCTTCATAGTCCCGCACCGGCACGATCACGTGGTCTATCATCACCTGGACAGAATAGAACGATCGTTCTATTCTTGTCAAGTGAGCAAGAATCCGTCCTCTTCCAAGCCGTCTAGAATCAAACGATCGTGCTAGAAACCAAAGGCCAACGCACGCGCAACTCGATCCTCGAGGTCGCCGCGGCGCTTGCCACCGAGGAGGGCCTCGAGCCGCTCTCGATCGGCCGGCTCGCAGAAGCAACGCGGATGAGCAAGAGCGGGCTCTTCGCCCACTTCGGCTCGAAGGAGGAGCTCCAGCTCGCCACTGTCGATTATGCCGGGTCGCTCTTCGTCGGTGAGGTGATCGACCCCGCGCGCACCGCGCCGAAAGGGGTCGCGCGCGTTTGGGCACTCTGCGACCACATGATCGACTACGCGGAGCGGCAGGTCTTCCCGGGTGGATGCTTCTTCGCCGCCACCTCGTCCGAGTTCAACAACCGCCCCGGGCCCGTGCGCGATCGGATCGAAGAGAGGGTCCGCTCCTGGCTTTCGTACCTCGAGCACGCAGTCGAGCAGGCGCAAGAGGCCGGCGAGCTCGATCCGGAGCTGAGCGCGCGGGAGATCGCGTTCCAACTCGACGCGTTCGCGCAGGCCTCGAATGCTCAGTACCAGTTGTTCCGCGATTCCGAGGTCTTCGGCGAGGCCCGGCGCGCCAGGCCAGGCTCGAGAGCCTCCGGTCTGCCTCGTGACCCTAGGCGGCGTTACTCCTCGGGCTCAGGCTCTTGCCGGTGGAGTCGAGAGAATTCCGGTCAGGGTCCGTACCCAGTCACGTCGGTGGGTTGCGTAGAGATGCTGACCGTCCATGACCTCTGAAACGCACCGATCGCCACGACCGGCCGTCTCGGTCGTGATGCCGGTCTACAACGCTGAGCGCTTCCTGCGTGCTGCCATCGACAGCATTCTCGCCCAGACTCTCGCCGACCTCGAACCGGTGCTGGTCGACGACGGCTCCGCGGATTCTTCCCCCCAGATTCTCGCCGAAGCGGCGTCGAGTGATCCGCGCGTGGTGGTGCACACGCAGGCCAACCGCGGCGTGGCGGAAGCTCGGAATATCGGGTAGCGATAGCACGTGCGGAGTTCGTTGCCTTTCTCGATGCCGATGACTTGGCGCTGCCTGGCCGGCTCGAACACCAGTCGCGATTTCTCGCACACCACGAGGCCGTGGCGGTCGTGGGAGGGGCCGTCATATTCGTGGACGAGGCCGATCAGCCGTTCGCGAACGCGCAGTACCCCGCGACCGACGCCGAGATCCGGAGGGCGTTCCGTCGGACAACACCCCTCGCGCAGTCGGCGGTCATGCTCCGCAAGGATGCCTTCAAACGCACCGGGGGATACAGAGAGATCTTCGCTCCGGCGGAAGATGCCGATCTCTGGCTCAGAATCGCGGCTCGACATCAGCTCGCCAACGTTGCCGAACCGGTTGTGCGTTACCGTCTGCATCCAGCGCAGGCGAGCGTGCAGAAGGTGGAAATGCAGGCGCTCCGCTCGGTCGCCGCTCGCGCAGCGGCGCGCGCGCGGATGGAGGGACGTCCCGATCCGTTCGATGAGGCTGTGCGGATCGACGAGGAGACGTTGCTCGCTCAGAGCGTGAGCCGCGACGAGATCACGACCCACTTCGTCCACTCAGCTGTGCGGCTGGCCAAAACGATGGAGCGCGCGGCTATCCGCGCGTGGCCGCAAACCTCTTCGGCGAGGCGCGTGCCAAGGCTCGTTCCGGTTCCGGGTCGGCGACGCTCGTCACGCACGTGCACCGCGAGCGCGCCCGGGACCTACGGCGAGAAGCGAAAACGTGCGCGTGCCAGGGTCGAGCTACTGAGGGCGGCGATAAGCCAACGGAGCCTATTCCTCGACGGGCTCTGGCTCGTCTTCGCCGGAAGCGATCGGCTCCTCCGGTGGGACGGTGACCTTCTCGGGGGTGACCTCGCCTGGGATCACGGTCATGTCGACCTCTTCGGTCTCGCCCTTGCGTGAGACGATGATCGTCGAGCCGGCCTCCAGCGAGCGGCCGAGGACGAAGTCGGCGAGCGGATCCTTGGATCGCCATCTGCTCGCGGACGCGCTTCATCTGGATGTCGACGATCGTGAGGATCTGCTCCTTCGTCAGCTTGTGGAAGACGATCACCTCGTCGATCCGGTTCAGCAGCTCGGGCCGGAAGACCTTCTTCAGTTCGCCCATGACCTTGTTCTTCATGTCCTCGTAGGTCATGCCGGTGTCGTCGCCCATCGTGAAGCCGAGCGACTGGTTCTTCGAGATCTGCCCGGCGCCGATGTTGGAGGTCATGACGATGATCGTGTTGCGGAAGTCGACGCGGCGGCCCTGCGCGTCCGTCAGCTTCCCCTCTTCCAGGATCTGGAGCAGGATGTTGAAGACGTCCGGATGGGCCTTCTCGATCTCGTCGAGGAGCAAGACGGAATACGGCTTCCGGCGCACGGCCTCGGTGAGCTGGCCGCCTTCGTCGTAGCCGATGTAGCCCGGGGGCGAGCCGACGAGCCGGGACACGGAGTGCTTCTCCATGTACTCCGACATGTCGACCTGGATCATCGCGTCCTCGTCCCCGAACAGGAACTCGGCGAGCGTGCGCGCCAGCTCCGTCTTCCCCACGCCTGACGGGCCGAGGAAGATGAACGAGCCGGTCGGGCGCTTCGGATCCTTGATGCCCGCGCGCGCACGGCGGATCGAGCGCGACACGGCCTCGATCGCCTCCTCCTGGCCGATCACGCGCTTGTGCAGCTCGTCCTCCATCCGGACGAGACGCGCGGACTCGGCCTCGGTGAGCTTGAAGACCGGGATCCCCGTCCACATCGAGACGATGTCGGCGATCTCCTCCTCGCCTACCTCGGGCTGCTCGGCCTCGGCCTCGTTCTGGCGCCAGTTCTCTTCGAGCTCGCGCTTCTTCTGCGAGAGCTTGCGCTCCTTGTCGCGCAGCGACGCGGCCTTCTCGAATTCCTGGTTTTCGATCGACTCTTCCTTGTCCTTGCGGACCTTCTCGATCTCCTCTTCCAGTTCGCGGTAGCGAGGAGGCGCGCTCATCGAGCGGATGCGCAGACGCGAACCCGCCTCATCGACCAGGTCGATCGCCTTGTCGGGCAGGTGGCGATCCTGGATATAGCGGTCAGCAAGGGAAGCGGCGGCAAGAAGTGCGTCGTCGGAGATCTTGCAGCGGTGGTGCGCCTCATAGCGGTCGCGCAGTCCGCGCAGGATCTGCACGGTGTCGTCGACCGACGGCTCCTCGACGCGGATCTGCTGGAAGCGGCGCTCCAGTGCGGCGTCACGCTCGAGATACTTGCGGTACTCGTCGAGCGTGGTCGCGCCGATTGTCTGCAGCTCGCCGCGCGCCAGGGCAGGCTTGAGGATGGAGGCGGCGTCGATTGCGCCTTCCGCAGCGCCGGCCCCGACGAGGTTATGAAGCTCGTCGATGAACAGAATGATGTCGCCGCGCTGCTGGATCTCCTTCATGACCTTCTTCAGGCGCTCCTCGAACTCGCCCCGGTACTTCGAGCCGGCGACGAGCGCAGCGAGGTCGAGCGAGTAGATCTGCTTTCCCTTCAGCAGCTCCGGCACGTTGCCCGCAGCGATGCGCTGCGCGAGCCCTTCGACGACGGCGGTCTTGCCGACCCCCGGCTCCCCGATCAGCACGGGATTGTTCTTCTGGCGCCGCGAGAGGATCTGCATGATCCGCTCGATCTCCGTTTGACGGCCGACAACCGGGTCGAGCTTCCCCTCGGCCGCCTGCTTGGTGAAGTTGCGGCCGAACTGGTCGAGCAGCTTCGAGCTCTTGGCCTTCTCACCGGGCGCCGCGCCTCCGCCTTGCTGGCGGCGGCCGGGGCCCGAGAGCATGCGGATGATCTCGTTGCGGATCTTGTCGGCGTCCGCGTCGAAGTCGAGCAGGATCCGTGCGGCGACGCCTTCGTTCTCGCGCACGAGACCGAGGAGGATGTGCTCGGTGCCGATGTAGTTGTGGCCAAGGGAGAGCGCTTCGCGCAGCGCGAGCTCGAGTACCTTCTTCGCGCGCGGCGTGAACGGAATCTGGCCGGTCGTGACCTCGTCACCCTGGCCGACTATGCGCGCGACCTGGGCGCGCACTTCCTCGACCGTGATGTCGAGCGACTCGAGCACCCGCGCAGCCAAGCCCTCTTCCTCGCGGAGAAGGCCGAGCAGGATGTGCTCCGTCCCGATGTAGTTGTGCTTCAGCGCCCGCGCCTCGTCCTGGGCCAGGACGACGACTTGCCGGGCTCGTTCGGTGAAGCGCTCGAACAAATTCATCCTTTCTGGCTGGGGAAGGCCATCGTAGCCCAGGGGCCGGAGCCTATGCACGGCCTCTTTACGGAGTTCTTACGCCTCTTTCGGCAGATCCGTTCGAGGTCTGAAGAGCCAGCCGCAAGGGGCCTGTTTGGGCCAGGGTTTGCAGCGCCTGTCCCTCGTCGAGGTCCACGCGGAGTCGCGAGGTGGTCAATGGGGAGCCTCCCGCGGCGAACGCCCCGCTCGTGCCCTGCCACACGAGCCCGACGCGGAGGCACAAGGCGCGTTCGACGTACGCTATGTCCGTCTCTTACGGGGCCGTGACGAGCCCGCTCGAGGCGGAAAAGCCACGGTTAGCCGCCGGGAAGACCTTTACGGACTCAGGCATCGCAGCCTGATCCTGAGCCGGCACGTACGGCCGCGCGCTGCGGTCGGGCTCGCTCGCCCGTGAGCATGAGTGGCTTCAGTCGGAAGTGATCCCCGGTTGGGGGCAACCGTCTCCCGCGATCGTCGACTGGGAGTGGGCGCGGCGCGCCGGCCTTCCGTTCGCCGCTAGCGTCCGTGAAGTCCGTCCCAGACGTCCTGCGCGATCACCGCGCAGAGCTCCTCGCGTGACCGTTCGCCGTCGAGGCGGGTGAAGCCGCAGCGCTCACACTCCTCGCGGTAGAGCGATCTCAGGACCTCGAGCTCCCGTAGACCGAAGTGCTCGACCTTGCGCCCCAGCGCAGCTCTGGGTTCGACATCGAGGTAGTACGCGCGTACGGGGGTCCGAGAAAGCGCACGCAGGAGGAACGTCTGAAGGCGGAACGACCGGCGGCGACCGTAATGGAAACGCAGCCAGACGACGGCGTCGAGCGTGTAGCGGTCGCAGATGACGACGCGGCTCTCGCGCTTCCGCGTGGCCCGGCGCTGCACACGTGCATGTGCAATTGCGACGATCAGCACCCACGCGTGGGTGATGAGCGCGCTTCGCTCGCGCATCGCGCGTCCTGCGTCGTAGGGCTCGGTCGACACGTCGGGGGATGGTCGTCGGGGAGACCGGGTCGCGACGTTTGCCAGCCACTTAGCAGGGGCCGCGATTGCGCTGAGTATCCGGTTGCCCGTCAACGTCAGCCATTCGATCCGAACGTATTCACGCTCCGCCGAGATGCCAAGCCGTCCCAGCGCCGTTCGCAACGCGTCGAGCTGCGTCGTCTTCCCGGACCCGTCGACGCCGGAGAAGGCGACGACGATCGGTCGCTTCCGGCCAGGGCGAGGTTCGGCGGCGGCGGAGGGCCCGCGCTTGCAGGCAAGCTTCAGCGCCGCGAGCGCATGCACGGCATTCCAAGTCGGCGCCCGTTCGTTCGCGATTGCCCATGCGTCGGGCTCCTCTTCGAGCGCGCTCTCGACGCGCCGGCGGCGCTTCGCGCTCAGAGCCCCGCCTTCCGCGTGTACTCGCTCGGCGACCAGTAGGAGGACGTGCCACGGAGCGGGCCGAACCAGTCGGCCGAATCCCGGGATCTCCCGCCCTTCCTCGAACAAGACCTGTAACTCGTCTGCCGGCAGCCGGAGCTCGTCGGTCGAGCGAATGTCGACCGAGTCGGCGGTGCAGTCGCGAAACCGCACCCACTCGCCGCCGCGTTCGACGAAGCCGTTGCGGCCGAGGAAGGTAACCAACGCCCTTGCATCCTCGGGCCGCGCGAGGAGGTCGAGATCTCTACCCTGCGGCGGCAAGGAGCCGAAGACGATCACACGTCTCTCGAGCGTCTCGTCGACGAGTTTCGGCACCGTCACTGGAGCAATCCTCGCTGGTCGAGCAGGCGCGCATAGCGCGCGACGAGGTTCAGCGTAACGTTCACAAGTGCGCCGGAGCGCTCGCGGCATACGCAGCCGTCGCGCGGCGGGGCCAGGTCGATCACCTCGACGAGCAGGTCGGGTAGCGGCTCGGGCTGCAGGGAGTAGTCCTGCCGCGGCCCGATCGGCTTCACCTCCACGCCGTGCGACATCATTCCACGGATCAATGCGACCGGGCAGCGTGCCGGCGCCTCCTCCGCTGGCGAGGGCCGTGCAAGCACGACGACGACCTTCACGCCGGTCGGCCCCCACCGAGGCCTGGGCGATCGACGCGCGGCGCGCACGCTCGCAGGAAGCGCGCAGGTACGCCTCGCAACCGCGTTCCGGTCAGGCGCTGGAGCCACGCCGCGTCGTCTTGCGGGAGTACTCGAAGCAGCGGACAGGTCAGAGCAAATGCGCCTAGCGCTGCGAGCAGTCCAAGCCCGATGCCCGCAGCCCCGCCCCCGGCTACGTCAGTGGCTCCCCACGTGGCAAGGCCGACGACAAGCGAGAGGATTCCGCCTCGAACGATGAACCGCGGCTGCCATTCGATCGCGCCGGCGGCCTTCGCGGAGTAGATCAGTGCAGGGATTGCCGCCATCACCTGAGCTCCCCCGTTGGCGATCGCAGCGCCCACGGCACCGTGTCCGGGGATGATCAGAATGTCCAGCAGGACGTTCGCAGCCGCCCCTACCGCTCCGGCGATCATCACGAAGCGCACGCGCCCGAGGCCGTGGAGAAGGCTCGTCGCTGCCTTCGCGAGCGGCACGAGGGGGAATGTGGCCAGCATGATCACCGTGACGGTTCCGGTGCCACGGTAGTCCCTGCCGAGCAGTCGCAGTGTCGCCGGGCCCAGCGACATCATTGCGGCGGTCAGGGGCAAGGAGGCAAGCACCAGCAGCCGCAGCACGCGACTGTAGCCGACCCGAATTCGCTCGTGCGCGCCGGCCCCGTAAAGCGTCGCGACCGCCGGAGTCACGACGGCGGTCGCCGCTTCGAAGACACGCACCAACGCGGAGACGAAAGAGAAGGGGATCGAGTACAGCGCGATTTCCGTATATGTGGAGTAGCGCTGGAGGAAGAAAAATTCCGAGCGGCGCCAAACGATGAAGCTCAAGACGATGCCGACGGATGCGAGCAGCGCGTATCGCAGCGTCTGCCGCCGCAGCTCGCCGGCCGGCTCGGTCGTCGTTGTCAGCTGGATCGCTGTGCGCCGAGCGAGGATCGACGTCCACGCGAGGTTCGCGACTCCGACCGCGGCCTCCACGGCGAACATAGATGTGATCCCCCCGCCCGCCGCCAGGACCGCGACGGTTGCGGCCGTGCCGAGGGAGCCTGTCGCCAACCCGACGACCGAGGCCGCGCGCCACCGCTGTGCACCGATCAACAGGGCGCTCGGAACGGTGTGAAAGACGCCGAGCGCGGCGGCGATTCCGGCGAGGACCCATGCGGCCGTGGGGTCGGCGCCGAGCAAAGCGGCGGCTGCGATACCGCCACCGCCGAGGAGGCCTGCAGCCAGCTCGACGGCCCAGGCCCACCGGATCAGCGCGCGGACAGAGCCGGGCCTGCCCCGCCCGAGCGACTCGCCGACGTACCGCATCACGGCAGTCGGCATGCCGGCCGTCGCAAGCATGATCACCGAGAGCTCAACGAATGCGATGTAGCTCTGGCGGCCGAGGCGCTCCGGCCCCAGGTAGTGCGCGGCCGCGACAAGGATCACGAGGGTGTACAGCTGCGGGATGACACGCGCGGCCGCGCTCCACAGTCCGCCGGCGACGAGCGCGGCGCTGGTCGTGTTCGCCGCGGCGCCCGCGACGGGGTCGTCCGCCAGGAGCGGCGCAGCCGATTCGGCGTCGGGACGAGTCAGGCCGCGTCTTGCGTCCACAACCTCATCTTCTACATCGCCACGAGGCTAGTCAGGGGCGGCAAATGGCAGGCGGCGGAGCTGGAGTCGGCGAAGGTCTTGTCGGCACGAAATTCCAGTCGTAGTGCGTGGCCTTTGTGCCCAGGGGTTCCAAAATCCGGTGGAGCACCTAGAATGGGACTGTCTGCGGTGCGCTGAAGGGATCGAGGGTGCGGTTGTTCGAGCCCGAGGCGCAAGAGAGTGGGAGGAGAGGGAACTGGCGGCTAATCGTGAGATCCGCTCCTCGGGGTTGCGGTCCCGGGGAGGAACGCTCGCTGTCCTCGTCGCGGCGACGCTCGTCGCATCTTTCTTGACCACGTTGGCCTCGGCGGCGAGCGGAGCAGCGGAGTCGCCGGGCGGTATCAGCGACCGCGGGGAGAACAGCAGACGGACGGGTTCCCTTCCGTTTCGGTTCGCCACCGCAGCGACGGCCGAGAGCAGCTTCGGGCTCGCGACGGTCGGTGGCGCGAACACCGTCTTCGGCCCGGACAAGAAGCGGGTCTCGAAGTACACGCTTTCGCAGAGCGGCGATGTCAGCAAGCTTTCTCTCTACCTGGCCGGCGCGGGCGTCTCGGGCAGCCAGGTCGTGCGCGGCGTGATCTACGCCGACGCTTCCGGGGAGCCAGGCAGGCTGCTCGGTACGACGGTCGAGCTCTCGGCCGCCGGCAGCGATCCGGGCGCCTGGCGCGACCTGCCGTTCGCTTCACCGGTGCGCCTCGCCGCCGGGACGTATTGGCTCGGCTTCATCTCGGGCGATACCACCTCGGTCTTGAGGTTCTACTTCAACGAGTACGTCGGCGCCTACCGCACCAACCCCGACACCTACGCGGACGGCTCCAGCGACCCCTTCGGCGGTGGGGCAACCGCCTACCTGCGCAACATCTCGATCTACGCCACCTACACGCCCGTCCAGGCGGCCGTGCCGCCCTCGAACAGCTCGCCGCCGACGATTTCGGGGACGGCCCAAGCCGGCCAGACGCTGACCGCGAGCCCGGGCAACTGGACCGGCACGACCCCGATCAGTTACGCCTATCAGTGGCGCCGCTGTGATAGCGGCGGCGCGAACTGCGCCGACATCGCCGGCGTGACCGCGACCACCTACGCGCTCACGGCAAGCGACATCGGGACGACGATTCGCGTCGCCGTCACCGCCTCCAACACGGCCGGCTCGAGCACAGCAACCTCCGCGCAGACCGCTGCGGTCGTCAGCGCCGCGTCGCCCGGCGACCCGATCGTCGCCGCGGCGGGTGACATTGCGTGCGATCCGGCGTCGGCGTCCTTCAACGGCGGTCTCGGCACCCCTACCGTCTGCCGGCAGAGGGCGACGTCCGACCTGCTCTTCAACGCCGGCCTCTCCGCCGTCCTGCCGCTCGGGGACAACCAGTACGACTGTGGCGGTTACAGCGCCTTCATGCAGTCCTACGACCCGTCGTGGGGGCGGGTGAAGGCGATCACGCACCCGGTCTTCGGCAATCACGACGAAGGCACGACGGGCACCGACTGTTCCCCGGACGGGTCGGCGTACTACCGGTACTTCGGCTCAGCAGCAGGGACGCCGGGCCAGGGCTACTACTCGTTCGATCTAGGGCGCTGGCACCTGATCGCCCTGAACGCCGAATGCGCCGTCGTCGGCGGCTGCGGTCCGGGCTCGCCCCAGGACACGTGGCTCCGAAACGACCTCGCGGCCCATCCGGCGGCTTGCACGCTTGCCTTCTTCCACGAGCCCTTGTTCACGTCCGGTCACGTGGGAAACAACGCCAGCATGTCGACGTTCTGGCAGGACCTCTACTCCGCAGGGGTCGAGGTCGTCCTCAACGGGCACAGCCACAACTACGAACGTTTCGCCCCGCAGGACCCGGCCGGGAACCTCGCTTCGAACGGCATTCGCGAGTTCGTGGTGGGAACGGGCGGCAAAGAGCTTGGCCCCTTCTTCACGTCGCAGCCGAACAGAGAGGCGGGCAGCGACACCACCGTCGGCGTGCTCAAGCTGACACTCCACTCGACGAGCTACGACTGGCAGTTCGTCCCGGTCGCGGGACAGACGTATACGGATACCGGCTCCGCCTCCTGCCACTGACAGAGCCCAGCCGAGCAGCCGACGGCCCTTCCGATCGACCGGCCTCAGGCTTGCGGCTTCCTGGGAATAGCCTCGCCAAGCGCCACTTCCGCGTCGAGAAGATTCCCGGCGATCCGACGCACACGCGGATCAAGACCCTGCCGGAAGACGATCGCCGCGACGGACTGCGGCGAATGCTCGGCGGCGCGGAGTTCCTCGCTGTCCTCCGCGAGCGTCCGCATGGCTAGCAGGGCTCAACCGATGGGGAGGCGGGCCTGGGGGCCGGCGCTCGTTCCGCTCGCACTCGCCGCCCTCCTCTGCCTGGCCGGGATCGGGAGCAAGAGCCTGTGGGGAGACGAGGCGTACAGCGTCGCGCTCGCCCGCTCGGGCTGGGGCGAGCTCTGGCACGTGATCGTCGAGCGCGAGGCGAATATGAGCCTGTACTACGTCCTGCTCAAGCTCTGGACGATCTTCGGCTCGAGCGAGACCTGGGTTCGGAGCCTCTCGGCGTTGTTTGCCGTCGGTGCTGTGGCGGCTGTCTACGCGCTCGGCTCGCGCCTCTTCAACGAGTCCGCTGGGTTCGTTGCCGCACTGCTCCTCGCCGTCAACGCCTTCTTCGTCCACTACGCGCAGGAAACGCGCGGCTACTCGCTCGTTCTCCTGCTGGTCGCGCTCTCGACGTACCTCTTCGTCATTTGCCTCGACGAGCCGACCACCCGGAACGCGCTCGCGTACGCCGTGGTGAGCGTCGCGGCCGTCTACGCACACTTCTTCGCCCTCTTGGCGATCGCCGCGCAGCTCGTGACTCTCGTAGTTGCACACCGGCAGCGCGCCTGGCGACGGCTCCTGCCGGGGCTCGCCGCGATGGGCATCCTGGTCGCGCCGCTGATTCTGTTCGTCGCGGCGCGGAACAGCGACCAGATCAACTGGATCCCGCGGCCGACTGTACGCGATTTCGTCAACTCGGTGCAGTCGCTCACGGGCGAGAGCCGCGGGCTCTTGCTCGTGTACGCGATCCTCGTCGCTGTCGCCCTGGCCGTCGGGTGGCGCGAGCGCCGCCGTCGCGACCGTTGGCCGTGGGTGCTCCTCGTCGCTTCGGTCGCCCTTCCCGTCGTCGGCAGCTTCGTCGTCTCCTATGCGAAGCCCATCTTCATCTCGCGCTACCTCATCGTCGGCCTGCCGGGCCTCGTCGTTCTCGCTGCAGCCGGAGTCGTCCGCCTGCGGCCACGGGCGCTCGGGGCGCTCGCACTCGCCGCCGTACTCATCCTGTCGGCGCGCACACTTCGCTACTGGTACGACGACTACAAGAAGGAGGATTGGCGCTCCGCGACGAGCTTCGTGTTCGAGCACACGCACCCCGGCGACGCCGCGGTCTTCTACCTGCCCTCGCGCCGCGTACCGTTCGATTACTACGTGACGCGCAACGATCGCGCCCACCCGCCGGCTCCGCTCTTTCCGCAGGCTCGGTACGGACGCTACGACCTGCTGCGGGATCGCCGGCACGTTCCCGACTTCCGGGCCCTCAGCGTCTCCGACCGACTCGTGCAGCGCGTCTGGCTCGTGAGCGGGAACTACGACCGCGCCACGGCGGGCTGGCGCGAGCGAGAGAAACTCGAGCAGCAGCTCGCACGCTTCGGGTCGCGCCGCCTTCGCCGCGTCTACACGGGCGAGGGCGTCGGCATCGTCGTCTCCTTGTATGAACTGCGCTAGCGAGGGCGCAGCAAGCTCTGCATCACGCGGTAGCTCTTCTTCGGGCGGTAGTCCGCGGTGAGCACTCCGTACCTCGACGTCTCGATGATCTGCGGTGGGCAGCAGCTCGTAGTAGCGGATCGAGGGGCGGTAACAGTGCAGGTGAATACTGCTCGGCGCTACTCGGGGCGCGATCGTCTCGCGCCGCGCGTTCGACTACCCCGCCGATGAAAGCCGCAGTGCTGATCCTGGTAGGCGTGTTCGGGGTCTCATGGTACGCACCGCATTCGCGCCATGAAGCCCTCGTCCGAAACGAACCGGCAATTGGCGCGCACTCGAGGAGTCCATGCCCTCTCATTGCACCGACCGGCATCAGGCTCGCGGCTTCCTGACAATAGCCGCTCGGCAGAACCAGCCGACGGCTCCGCCGAGGTACGGACCCACCGTAGCGTCGAGCCAGGTGGCGTCGGCGGCGTCCAAGATCCTGAGCGCGAGGCCGACGACGCAAAACGCGAGCAGCGCCATGACCAAGCCGACGGCGACGCCCGCTTGGTCGCCGAGTACATAGACGGGAGCCCATGCAGCCACCCCGGCGGCCGCCCCTGCGATCGCAGCGCGCACAAGCACTCCGGCCTCCCAGCGTGTGGGACCGATCGCACGGCGAACGGATGCTAGTAGCACGATCGCGAACACGGCCTGGGCGCCGACGTTCGCGGCCGCGGCGCCGACCGCGGCATGCGAGGGCACCAGAGCAGCGGCGAGGCCAATGTCCACGGCCGCGGCGAGTGCGCTTGCCATGAGCAGTGCGCGCAGCCGGCCGAGCCCGGTCAGAAGAGCATTCGCCGCGGCGCTCGCGGCCGTGACAGGGAACGCGGCCATCATGACCAGGAGAATGGGACGAGTGCCGCGATACTCACCGCCGTATACGAGCCGAAGGAGCGCGGGCCCGATTGAAAGACCGAGCGCGGCCAGCGGCATCATCGCGATGAGCAGCAAGCGCATCGCACGCGCGTAGCCGGAGCGGATGCGCTCCAAGGAACCTGCACCGAACAGCGTAGCGACCGCGGGTCCGATCGCCGCGGCCATCGCGTACGGCAGCTGCAGCAACGCTGACACGACGGCGAACACGATCGAGTACAGCGCGATCTGGACGTCGCCGGAGTAGTGAACGAGGAAGAGCACCTCCGAGCGGCGCTCGACTATCAGCGACAAGACCTCACTCGCCGATAGCACGAGCGCCCCGCGCGCGACCGCACGTCGGAGGTCAGCGGCGACAGTGCCGCCGCCCGTCTCGTCCTCCGTGACCAGCGCGCGCCGCGCGAGCGTTCCCGTCCACGCGAGGTTCACGACGGACACGCCGGCCTCGACCGCGAACATCCCGATGATCCCGCCGCCCGCCGCCAGCACGGCAATCACGACGCCCGCACCGACGAGACCTGTCACGAGACCGACGAGCGCGGCCAGGCGCCACTGCTGAAGGCCGATCAATACCGCACTCGGAACCGCGTGCAACGTGCCGGAGAAGCACACGGCAGCCGCGAGCAGCCACGCAGATCTCGGTTCCGCACCGAGCAACGACGCCGCGACCAGCACTCCACTGCCGCCGAGGGCAAGAAGCCCGGTGACCGCCCACGCCCAGCGAAGAACACCTCCCAGCGCCGCGGAGGTGCGCCGTCCGACGGACTCGCCGACCCAGCGCATCAGCGCGAAGAACATCCCGTTGCTCAGGAGCGCGACGAGCGACAGCTCGACGAAGGCGATAAAGCTCTGCCGGCCCATTCCGCTCGGACCGAGGAAGCGAGCGGCCACGATCGAGATCGCCAGCGTGTAGAGCTGCGGGACGACCCGGCTGGTCGTGAACCAAAATCCGCCTCGGAGGACCGCGCCGCCCGTTGTCGCCGTCGTTTCCGTCACCGAATCGAGGCGGGAACACTATGTGCGATGAGGACAGGCCTGCCGACCCTACCCGGTCGAGGCGAGCCCTGGCCGAGGCCGAGCAAGCGCTTTGTGGGAGAAGGCCTACGCCGGCCTTCTCTCCATGGACCGGGCCTTACTCGGTCTGGGGTGTCGGGAGCCGTGCGTCTCCGTTAGCAGCGGTCGACAACCATTCGCGGCTCGCCTCCGCCGAGCTGCTCGGAAGCGACGACGGCGCGGGCGAGGAACGCTCCAGTTCGCGATCGGACGCCGCTAGACGAAGCCTCAATCCGGTTGGAAACCTCGAGTGCTCGAACACGACCGAGCAGACGTGTCCCCCCAATCCAGTATCGGATGGCGTGCGAGCTTCGGCGCGTGAGTCGCTCTCCGGTGCGCGACATGCTGATAGAAGTGCACACAGAGTGAGTACTGCTCGGCGCTACTCGGGACGCGATCGTCTCGCGCCCGGCGTTCGATTACCCGCGCTGATGAAGGCCGCGGTGCTGATCCTGGTAGGCGTGTTCGGGGTTTGCCTCACGGTACGCACTGCATTCGCCGGCAAGAAGCCCTCGTCCGAAACGAGCACTCTGTCGGGTGGCCCCTGTGGGACGAGGCGCAAGCCACCGGTGCGGTACAAGCACGTCGTCTGGATCGTGATGGAGAACAAGGGGTACGCGGACATCATCGGCTCGCCGGCTGCGCCGTACATCAACAGCCTGGCGAAGAAGTGCGGCGTCGCCACCAACTTCTACGCCGAGTCGAGTCCGAGCCTGCCGAACTACATTGCAATGACCTCGGGCAGCACCCAGAGGATTTCCGATGACGATGACCCATCGTCGCACCCCCTCGCCGTGCCGACGATCTTCTCCCAGCTTCACGGCAACTGGCGCGCACTCGAGGAGACCATGCCCTCTCATTGCACGCTCTCGGACTCAGGCCTCTACGTCGTTCGTCATAACCCCGCCGCGTACTACACGAACATCCGCCAACAGTGTGTAAGCCGTGATGTACGCCTCACGTACCCGCTCAATCTCTCCGCGAAGTTCACATTCGTCACGCCGAACCTCTGTCACGACATGCACTCCTGCCCGAACGCGCCCGACCCCGAGACGACCAAGCAGATACGAAACGGTGACACCTGGCTCTCGACCTTCTTGCCGAAAGTTCTCGCCAGCCGCCAGTACCGGTCTGATTCGACAGCGGTGTTCTTGACGTGGGATGAAGACGGCGGTGGTCACGTCCCCACGCTCGTCATCGCCCCCTCCACCCCTCCCGGAACCACGTCGACTGCCGCCTTCACCCATTACTCGCTTCTGCGTACGACCGAGCAGGTGCTTGGCATCAAGACCTACCTGGGTAGCGCTTCCTCGGCGAGGAGTATGCGGAGCGCCTTCCACATCTAGTCAGGCTTGTGCTTACGGCTGCGATGCTGTCCGTGGGGCCCGAGATGCTTCGCCTGCACGGGAAGGGGTACCGCGGTACCGGAACGCTGATGATGATCATGCTGGCCACGTTTCCCGTCGAGCCACTCGCGAAGGTCGCGAACGGGTTGCTGCACGGGCTCGGACTGGTGCGGCCCGTGTTCATGTCGCGCGGCACCCTCGCGGCCGCCGTGGTCGGAGGAAGCACCTGGGCGGGAGTGGCCCTGGCCGGCGGCGGGGCCGCGGGCATCGCCGGCCTCACGCTCGCTGCACCGATTTTCCGCTTTCCGCCCCCGCACGATGCCGCGTGGCTGCAGACCGTCGCGGGGGCGCTCTGGCGGTGGATCCCCGCGCGTATCCTGCGCGCCTGTGCTCCTGCGGTGGAGAAGCCGCTCGGGGGGCACGCGTGAAGGTCCTCGTCGTCCTCGCCCAGCCGCCCCTGCCCGAGGGGGAGGCCCCGGCGCGCTGCGCAGTCGGGCTGATTCGCGGCCTGAAGGCGAACGGCGTCGAGGTGCGGACCTTGGCGGCCAAGCAGGACTACGCGCTGCCGGGCTCGCCTCCCGGCGACCTCGATGTCGAGGTCGTGGACGTCATTCCCCAGGACGGCGGCTGGCTGTCCCTGCGACCGCTGCGGCGGCCGCGCGGCGAGCTGGCCGCGCCCGCCTTCAAGGCTCGGCTCGCGGCGCTCGCTGCTGACGTGGACGTCGTGCACCTCGAGGAGACACAGACTGCATGCGCTGCGCGGGACGTGCGGAAGCCTTCCGTCGTGCACCTCCACTATCTCGTGCGTCGCGATCGGACGTTCGGTGTGCCCTGGCGGCGTCAGTTCCGCGACGTGTTGGAGTTCCAGCTCGCCGAGCGGGGCGCCGTGGGACGTCACCGCTTCCTGGCGGCAAGCTCGCCGCTCGTGGCGGACGCTGTGCGTCGCGCCGCACCTCACGCGGAGGTGACGCTCGCGCCGCTGACCCTGGACCCGCTGTACTACGAGCCCGCGCCTCTCGACGAGCCTCCACGCGCGGGATTGATCGGCACCGCGGCCTGGACGCCCACCGCCGCCGCGGTCGAAAGGCTCGTCGAGCGCGTCTGGCCGCTCGTACGCCGCGAGCTTCCGGACGCGCAGCTCAGGATCGCGGGACGCGGTATGCGCGAGCTTCACCTCCACGGTCCCGGGATCGGGGTCCTCGGCGAAGTGCCGTCGGCAGCGGAGTTCCTGCGGAGCCTCTCGGTCCTGCTGTACCCGCTCGAGCGCGGCAGCGGCGTGAAGGTGAAGGTGCTGGAGTCGATCGCCTCCGGCTTGCCGGTCGTGACCACCCCCGCAGGCGCGGAGGGGATCGACGGCGGCGACGGCGTGTTGATCGAGGACAGCGACGTGGCGTTGGCGCACGCCGCGGCCGCGATCCTGCGAGACGAGGAGGACCGTCGGCGCCGAGGCGCGGCCGCCCTGCAAGCTTTCGGCGAGCGCTACACGCCTGAGGTCGCGACCCGGCCTCTGGTCGCGCTCTACGAGCGCATGGCGCGCAGGTAGCCGACCAGGAGCCCTGCGAGGAACGGCGGCTGCAGCGCCGCGACTCGCGGCTGCATCGTCACCACGGCCCGGGCGAAGGTGCGCACGTGCTTCGCCGCCTCCCGGCGGGCCACCCTGCCGGCCTCGCGATCGCCGGCACGCAAGTGCGCGGCCGTCTGCGCACCGGCGCCAACGCCGTAGCCGAAGTGGAGCGCAACTTCGTCCGTCCGCGAACGCCATTCGTGGTGCACCACATCCGCGTCATCGGTGCACACGACGACCCAGCCCGAGCGCAGCAGGCGATACAGCATGTCCGTGTCCTCGCCGGCGCGGAACCGGCCGCCCGCGCCGAGCTCCTCGTCGAAGCCGCCCACCTCCCTGGCCGCGGCCACTCGCAGCGCAAGGTTGAAGCCGCTGCCGAGCCCGAAGGGATTCGTGGGCCAGGTGTAGACGCCGGCCTCGCTCCCCGGGTACAGCCGCCCGGCCGAGGTGCGCCCCCGCCCACACACCGCTCCGACGCGGTCGCCGCCGAACCCTGCGGCCAGGCCGGCCGCCCAGCCGGGCCCGAAGGACACGTCGTCGTCGACGAACGCGATCAGCTCGGAGGGGACGAGCTCGAGCGCCCGGTTCCGGCCCCGCGAGAGGCCCGGGTCGCTGCGCGCGTAGCGGACGTCGCGAGCAGCTTCGACGAGACGCCGCGTCGCCTCATCCGCGCTCTGATCGACGACGAGTGCGTCTACCCCCTCCCCGGCGAGGGCGGCTAGGGACGGCAGCGCGAAGCGTGCGAGCACCTCCGCACGGTCGCGCGTCACGACGACGACCGTCAGCCCGTCGGCCACCGGCGACTTCCGCGGCTCAGCGAACTGAAAAGATGAGTGTGTGGAGGGTGCACGCGCTTCTGCAGACCCGGAACGGCTGCGGATCGTACTCGTCACGCCGGAGTATCCACCGGCGGTGGGCGTCGGCGGGATCGCGACCTACACGGCGACGACCGCGCGCGCGCTCGCGGCGGCGGGGCACGCCGTGCGTGTCGTGACCGGCGGCGAGCAGTCGCAGCGGAGCACGGATGACGGCGTCGAGCTCGTCCGGATCCGGCATCGCTGGGTCCCGGAGCCTCGCGCGCAGCGCCTGCTCGCGACCATGCGCGTCGCCCGCGCGGCGTCCTCGTTCCGGCCGGACGTCGTGCAGGCGGTGGAGTGGGAGGCGCACGGCTGGTGGCTCGCGCGCAGGTCGCGCCTGCCGCTGGTCACCCGGCTCGCGACGCCGACGTATCTGGTCGAGGAGCTGAACCTCGGCGGCGTCCGCCCGGAGACGGAGCTCGTCCGCAGGCTCGAGCGCGAGCAGACCCAGCACAGCGCGGCCGTGTACGCGCCGACCCGCGCGATCTCGGAACGGGTCGCCACGGACTGGGCGATCCCGCCGGAACGGGTCCACGTGATTCCCAATCCCGTCGACGTCGCCGGAGTCGAGAGCACGGCTGCGCGCGCGACCACGCCCGACGGGGTGCCGGGCGACGCGATCGTCTTCATCGGCCGGCTCGAACGACGCAAGGGGATTGACGAGCTCGGACAGGCCCTGGCTCGCGTCATGGTCGACCGTCCCGGGCAGCATGCGGTGCTGATCGGCCGCGACGCCCGCGAGGACGGAGGCGCGGTGATGGCACGGTTCCACGAGCAGACCGCGGCGGTGCGTGACCGCATCCACGTGCTCGGGGAGCTGCCACGCGACCGTGCGCTCGCGGTGCTCGCGAGCGCGCGCATCGTCGTCCTGCCGTCGCGCTGGGAGAACTTTGCCAACGCGGCGCTGGAGGCGCTCGCGCTCGGGCGGCCGCTGATCGCCACGAGCGTCGGCGGCTTCGTCGAGTTCCTCGAGCACGATCGAAGCGCCTGGCTCGTTCCACCTGCGGACGGCGACGCCCTCACCGTGGAGCTCCGGTCCCGCATCGACGACGACGACGCGCTCCGTCGTGTCGGCGCAGGCGCGCGGACACGTGCCGAGGACTTCAGCGCCGACCGCGTCGCCGCGCGAATCGCCGACCTGTACGCAGAGGTCGTGTCGACCCGCCGGCCGCTGGGCGGCTCCGTCTACCGCCGCGGCTACCGCCGCTTCTTCACGCCCGAGGATCCCGGCGACCCCTTTCGCCGCGACTACGCGGCGAAGCGCGACGCGGTGCTCGCGCGCTTCGAGCACGAGCCGCGCCGGCGTGTGCTGGACGTCGGCGGCGGCTACGGCCGGATCGCGGGCCCGCTCGCGGCGCGCCACGACGTGACGCTGTGCGACGTCTCACCCGAGATGCTCGCCGAAGCCAGGAGGCGCTGGCCCAATCTGGAGGTGCTCGAGGCGGATGCGCGCGCGCTGCCCGTGCCGGACGGCTCGTTCGACGCGGTCCTCGCTCTCGACCTCCTGCCCCACCTGCCGGACCTCGACGCCGCCCTGCGCGAGCTCGCACGCGTCGCGCGGCCGGGCGGCGAGGTCGTGTTCGACGTCACCAACGCGTCGTCGTGGTGGGTGCCGCTCTATCCCTCGTACGTGAGCTGGCGGCCGAAACGGCTGCTGCTGACGCTGCGCGCGCGCGGTGTCCTCCCGGAATGGCGTGGCTTGATCCGGCATCACCGACGGCGTCAAGTCGAAGCGGCGATCGCGGCGATCGGGCTGACCGTGGATCGCGTACAGCGGTTCGGCCGCGGGCCGGTGCCGAAGTGGCTGCTCTGGTGGACGCGGAAGCCCTGACGGGATGCCCCTGCTCCTGTACCTGAGTCACGCGGGCGACCCACAGCGGTTCGCCATCGGGCCAACCCTCGCCGGCCTCGCCGAGCGGGCCGGCTGGGAGTTCGACTGCTACTACTCCGCGCGGCGCCTCGGCCGCCACTTTGGCGGCGGCGATCCGAGCGAGACGAAGCCGGGCGGCGCCGCGGGCAGCCTCGTTGCAGGCGGGCGCCATGCCGATCAGGTGTTGTGGCTGGCCGCCCGGCACGAGCTGGTCGCACTGGGCGATCCGCTTTCGCCCCTCTGGCCGGCGCTGCGGGCCGCCGGCGCGGAAGAGCTCAGCGCGTCCTCCGAACCCGCGGCCCTGTACCGGGCCGCGCACGACCGGCTCGGGCAGGAGCTTCCGTCCCGTGGCGTCGTGCTTGACGCGTCGCCGCAAGGAAGACATGCCCTCGTCGTGCCCCCGTACCTCTACCCCGCCCTGCTCGCCGGCCCGCCGTCGCTCGCGATCGTCACGCCCACGGGCGCAACGCCTCACGGCCTTGCCTCGCTCGGAGTAACTGACACGGTCGTGTTGCCCGCCGGCGAGAGGGGTGACACGTACTCCTCGCTCACCGCCCGGCTCGCAGGCGAGCACCGGGACTGGGGACGCGGCTTCCTGCTCGGCGACCCCGAGCTCGTGGCCGCCCAGCTGCCGAAGGCGCGCCGCCTGCGCCTCCTGCCCCTCTACGGTAAGCCGCAGACGGCGGTATTGCAGGCCGCGCACGACCTGGTCGACGGCGAGGGCCCCGTGTACGGCCGTCAATACGACGACCACGACTTCTTCAGGCTCGCAGAGCTCGGCCGCTCGTTTCAGCTGCTCGATCCCGACCCGCCCTTCGACAGCGCCCGTGCTTCGGCGCCGCTCCCCGGAGCGGTCTCCCCCGCCGAGCCGTCAGACGAGCAGCTCGAGCACTGGGCCGCCGAGGGCCGTGTCCTCGCGACGATGCTGCTCTGGAGCGGCATGGCCCGCGAGGTCGACTGCCTCACGCGGCTCCTCGACGTGACCGGCTCGACCGGCCTGCAGGCGGGCCTAGTCGCGACCACGGGAACCGCCGAATACGGACAGGACGTTCTCGGGCCCGGGCTCGCGGCGCCTTCGGATCACGGCGGCGTCGGAGACCAGCTCGAGATCCTGCTCGGGAGCGCGGGCGAGGGCGTTGCCGCAGAGCACGTGCTCGGCGCGGAACGGCTGGCACGGCGGCTCCCTGCTGCCCGCGAGCTGGTGGAGCGGCTGCTGGCCGTCCGGGTACGTGGCTGGTGGCCGCTCCTCGATTCCCCGCTCGTTCCAGTCAGCGCTTCGCCTCTCGGCCTTCGCGGCGGCCGTCCCGTCGTGCGGTTCACTCCGCGTGGGACTGTCGCGGCAACGCGAGGCGAAGGTTGGCCGAAGCGCCGCGACCCGCGGGCGTTGATCGGAGCCGCGGTGCGGCGCGTGCACGCAGACCGCTGGCTCGAAGCCCGCAGGCCGTTCGACGCGGCGCGCCCGGGGCGGATCGACCATGCGATCGCGGAGACGATCCGCGTATCGGGCTTCGAATACATGTGGACGAAGACCGACTTCGGCAAGCCGCGCATCGTCCACCGACTCGACGACTTCGTTGCGCTCTCGCTCACCGCAGGCCGGTGGGGCGGGTGGTCGCCGTTCTACGCGCTCGGTAGCGTCCGCGACGCCGAACGTGCCGAGAAGCGTCTCCTTCGCGTCGGCTCCCCCGGATGGCTCGTCGGGACTCTCGATTCGCCGCTGTGGGCGCTTTCTGGCGAGGTGTACAGACACGGACCCGAGCTCCTTCGACTTGCCGAGCTCGTCGCGCAGGGCGGTCGCTCGTGCGAGCTGATCAACGTGACACCCAACGTCGTCGCCCGCTACGCGCGCATCGCCGGACCGCGGCTCACGCCATGACGATGCACGCGCTCGTCGACGAGGCGGTCTCCGACCGCGGGCTGCTGTTCGAGTCGCTGCCGCCCGCGGCCCAGGTCGGCCGGCCGGCTTGCAGGTGTGTAAGCAGCACAATTAGTCGACCCAGGACCGCCACCTCAGGCCGAGCTCGGGATCCCGAAGCCAGATCTCGGTCACACGCTCGGCGAAAGCCGGCCGCAGAGCGGCACCGCCCACCCGCTCGGCGCGCTCTCGCTCGCGGCGGCTGAGGTCGGCCCGCCTGATCCACGACAGTGTCACCAGGCGTGCGACCGATTCCACGGGGAGCTCTAGCTGGCGCGCAAGCGTGCGCACCCAGCCGAAGAACAGGGATGACGAACTTGCTCGCCCGAGCAACAGCTCACGAAAATGCGACTCCTGCGCCTCTTCCGGCACGCCGTCGACCAAGCGGAGCACATGCACCCCGAAGTAGACGAGATCCCCAAAAGGCAGGCCGTCGGGCTCGGCCCATTCCCAGTCCACGACCTTGAAGTCTCCCCGGCGAACGATCACGTTCTCTTCCGCGAGGTCGTTGTGCTGGAAGGCCGACGGCGTCGAGCGGAGCTCGCTCGCGAGCGCCTCAACGTCGGCTTCCGGCCGCCACCGCGGGAGCACCGAGCGCTCGAGCTGCTCGCGCTCGCCGGCCAACGCCCCGCCACGCGAGGCCGAGTCTCGGGCGACCTGCAGTAACCACTGCGCCACGCGGTCGACGGCCGAGACCTTGATCCATCTCGGGAATGGTCGTCGCAGCGTCGTTGAGAGGCGCGTGCCGACGGCGGCCGACTCGCCGGAGACGTGGAAGCCGTCGACGGCGAAGCGTCCAAGATAACGGGGAGCACGCTCCTGCACACTTGCGACCGCATGGGACACGCGGAGGAACCCCTGCTCTTCCCGGCCGAACGCTGCGTCGAGCCCGCGCACGCGGCCGAACTTGAGCGCGTACTCCGGCGAGCGAGCGCCGGGGGGAAAGACAAGGAAGGCATTGCGCCGGACCACGCTCCCCGGCGAGACGAGCATCAACCAGGCCGACCGGGCCGGGAGCCCCAGTTCCCGCACCGCAGCGGAGAGAAAGCCGGGCTCGTGCGCGCGGGCCAGGACAGCGATGGTCCGGCCCACGGGCGGTACCACCCCGACGCCGGCAGCCGTCCCAACAGCCACGTTGCGAAGCGTCCTCCAGACGTCGCTGTGACCGAGCGCGCGTGCGAATGCGAAGCGCACTGCGCGATGACTGTCGAGATCGACGAAGAGGATCGGGCTGCCCTCGAGGGGCAGCGAGATCAGCCGCGAAGCGTCCCGACCAACCCGCGCGGACGTCGAGCGCGAGCCTTCGATCACGATGGCTCCGGCGCCGTAGGCAAGCGCGGCTTCGACGTGGTCCTCGCTCGCGACGACGACGTCTGCACCCTCATTGGTCTGCTCGAGCTGCCGCTCTGCGAGGCCCGCGCGCCAGCCCGGCAGGTCACCGAGCAGAGTGACGCGCCGCGGCGGGTGAGGCAGCGCGAAGAGGACATCGGCGCGATGCTCCGGCCCCGGCACGAAGCTATTGTCGCCGAGGACGAGGGCTAGCGGATGACGACGTTGCCGGGCGAGGCACTGCCGGAGACGCGGACAGAGGTGACTCGGCCGTCGCGCAGCCGGAAGTGGGCCTGCTTTGTCGAGGAATGATTCGGTGCGCCTATGTGCCCGCGATCCAGACCTGAACCAATGACCAGTCCCGGCCGATCGCGATTCCGCCCCTGCCGTTGGGCGACCTACGGCTGCCCGAAGAGTTACGTGAGCTTGCGGCCTTTCGCCTTGCCGCTCGTGAGGATCAACGCCGTTTGCTGGGAGATGGCGGACGCCGAGCCGCCGGGCCCGGTCGCGGTGACGAGGACACGTACGGTCCCACCCAGCTCGGCGGCGGTCAGCGTGTAGAAGGAGCCGGTCGCGCCCCCGATTAGCGCACACGCCGCCCCGGACGCGTCGCAGCGCAGCCACTGGTACGCGTACTGAGTCGCGTTCCGCCAGTCGCCGGTGGTCGCCGTGAGAGTCGAGCCGTTCCTCGATTTGGCGATCGCCGGCGGCGTTAGATTGACCGGAGCCTCCGCGGTGGCCGTCGGCGTCGTGGTCGTGGTCGTCGTGGTCAGAGGCGTCGCGGTTGCGGTCGTCGTCGTGGTCACAGGGGCCGTGGTGGTAGTCGTCGTCGTGGTGATCGACGTCGTCGGCTGGGGGGAGGCGGCGGGACGAAGGATGGCGCCGGTCATCGGAGCCAGCGCAATCGACTTCACGCTCGAGCCGTCGGCCGTCGTGAACGTTCCCCCCAGATCCACGGTGGCGGACGTGGTGGAGGACGGGTTCACGATCACCGTGCCGGCGGAGAAGTCGCGCCGCCAGGCGCCGCCGACCGCGTACTTGGCGCCCCGCGGAGTCCCGATGTCGGCCGTCCATTCGGACGACCAGGGATCGATCGCCTCGGGGCTCGGCTCGAAGACCAGGGCGCTCGGGCCGCCGTTCCAGTCGAGCAAGAAGCTCGCGCGGGCATAACGCTGCGAGCGAACATCGTCCTGCGGCGCGTAGGTGACGGCTATGAAGATCTTCCCCTGCTCCTGCGTCAGCCGCAGAAAGCCGTTGGACCAATCCCAGTTGTTGTCCGCATACTGGCCGCCAGCACCGGTCGTGCTCTTCGTCCACCATTCGCGGAACGCACCGGAGGTGTACTGGATGTAACTCGTCCAGCAGGCCTCCCAGCAGTCGAAGTTGATGTTCGGAAGGGCCAGAGAGCCCTGCGACGTCAGCGCCGGGCCGACGCGCGCCAGGAAGGAACGGGTCGCAGCCTGGTAGTCGGACTCCGCGGGGTACTTTGCGATCGTGCGACCGCAGAGGTGGTAGCGCTCAGTCGAGTTCGTGTCGTCGAGCATGACCCCGTCCCACCCGTACTGCTTGAGCTCCGCCGACACATTCGACAGCCAGGCGTTCTGGTACTCGGGATTGCCGGGGTCCATCTGCCAGACCCCAGGAAAGTCGCAGAACTCGATCCGCTGACCGGCCGTGTCCTTGAGGAACCACTCGGGATGCGCGGCGTTTGCCGCGCAGTACCCCACGCCCGCGGCAAGGAACTCGTTGTCCACGCCATTCTGGCAGGCATAGGCGAGTGTGCCCGGGAGATCCTTGTAGACCAGGATCTTCAGATTCGGATTGTTCGCGCGGAGGGTCGAGATGCGCGCGTGATCCCAGGCGTTGAGAACGACGTAGCGGTACCGCGAGAGGTCGCCACCGGCAGAGGCGCAGGTGGAGCAGATCCGAAGAGCTCCGATGCTCGACGAGGCCTCGACGGCAGCCGCTTCGGGCGCGCGGTCCCCCGTCAGCGCGACGGTGGCGAAGAACCCTAAAGCTGCGACTGCGACCAGCGCAAAGCGGTGGAAGGTGGCGGCGATTTCCACGCTTGATGCAATCGACCGCCGTCGCAGGCACGCCTATCCCTCGAACGGGTTACTCGGGGCTCAGCTCGCCCGGAGGAGCACGTCCAACTCGGCCGTGCGCAGATCTTCTTCGCTCAGGTCCCGGAAGGGTGCCGCCAGCTTCCTGCGAGGCGTCGGTATCGTCGGCCACCTCCGCGCATCGACCTCCTCCACGACGAATCCGGCCCTCTGGAAAGAGGCGATCAGCTGCGAGCTTCTGAGGCGGTTCGTGTAGAAGCCGGAAGAGGCCATCGCGCGCGATTCCCACACGCGGTCCGAGAAGCGCAGGTTGTTCAGCGCGTCCGCGAAGTGGTCTCGAAGATCGATCCGGTGCGAGGCCAAGCCGCCGGCTCGGAGCACCCGGCGCGTCTCACGCAGCGTCTCGTCCAGCTGGTACCGCCGCACGTGCTCGAGCACGGCATGCGACCAGACGACGTCGACCGACGCGTCGGGCAGCCGTCGCAGGGATTCGACGCCATCCGTGAGGTAGTCGGCGTCACAATGCTCGAGCAGCTCCTCGAAAGTCGTCACCTCCGCGAGATCGGGTGGGTCGAGGCCAAGCTCGCGCAGCTCTGAGGCGAGCCGGCGGTAGGGCTCGAGGCCGCGCAGCGCGTAGGGTGCCACGTCGACCAGGTAGCTGTGCGCCCCGCCCGTTGCAGCCGCAATCAGCGCCGAGGAGACCGAGTCGCCGGGCCCAAGCTCGAGCGAGACGAACTTATCGGCGAGACCCCGCAGGCGACAACGACCGACGTGGACGTCGAAGACCTCGAGCGCGTACGACGGGTCGTCCATCGCACCCTGCCGAAAGACCGACAACCTGCGCCAGACATTCGGGCTCGCCGGAAGCCGCGCGAGCACGAGCTTCGCTCCGATCTTGGCCCACCACGGCAACCGTCGCTTCAACGTGTGCGCGACACTCATTGCGCTTCCCCAAGGACCTCCGCGTACACGTCCTGTATCTCGGCGGCCATTCGGCGAGTCGAGAAGCGCTCGGTCGCAACCCGGCGCGCCTCCTCGCCGAAGCGGCGCAGCAGCTCGTCGTCGCCGAGCAGTGCGGCGAGGACCGTTGCGAGCGCGTCGGCGTCGCCGGGCTGGACGAGCCGTCCCGTCCGCCCGTCTTCCACGATCTCCGGTACGCCGCCCACGCGCGTTCCGACCACCGGCACGCCCGCTGCCATCGCCTCGAGGATCGAGATCGGGCAGCCTTCGTAGTCGCTGGCGAGTGCGAAGCACGCCGCCTCGGCGAGCAGCTCCGGAATGTCGGACCGGTTGCCGAGCAGGACGACCTGATCGGCGAGGCGGAACTCGTCCACGAGTGCCTGCACGTGAGGCCGCTCCGGACCGTCCCCGACGAGGTGCAGCTCGAAGGAGCTGCCGCGATCTCGCAACGAGGCCGCGGCGCGGACGAGCAGATCCGGTCGCTTCTGAGCAGCCAGCCTACCGACCGAAACGACGCGCCCTCGTACCGGCCGGCGCGGCAGGGCGAACCGCTCCAGCCGCACGCCGTTCGGGACGACGCGGTACTGACCGGCGGTTCCGATGTGCGCAGCCAGGCCGGCCTCACGCTCGGCGGCTGACACGACCAGGATCTTCCGGCACCAGCGCGCGGTGACCCGCTCAAGCGCGCGGTATCCGCGGGCCACAACGCCGTCCGCCGCCCAGAAGGACCAGGCGTGAGGCGTGAAGATCACGCCCTGGGTCCGTCGCGTCACCAGGGCGGCCAAACGGACGAGGAATCCCGCCTTCGCGGAGTGTGCATGGACGAGATCCGCCGAGCGGACGAGCCTCACCAGGGTCAGCAGCGAGCCTACGTCGGTCCATGCCGGCCCCCGGGCCGCGGTGAAGTCGTGGAGCGGCACGCCGCCCTCCCGGTCCAGAGCCTTCCAGAGAGTCGAGGCTCGAGGGCAGGCGACACGAACCTCGAAGTGTTCCCGGTCCAGTTCCGAGAGGAGATCGAGGACGTGTTGAGGGACGCCTTCGCCGAGCGGTTGGGACGCGATCAAGAGCCTGGCCGGGTGGCGCCGCACGGGCTCAAGGGTATTGTGTGACCACTCGACCCTCTGGGACCGGATGGACCTCAATCAGTTTCTCCAAGTGCTGTGGCGGCGAAGGCTCTTGGTCGCCCTAGTCACCGCGATCGTCATAGCCGCTGCATACGGCGTGCTCCGCCTTGTCGATCCGGTCTACGAGTCGACTGCGACAGTGGCGCTCACAACGAGGTCGTCCGACCCGAACAACTTCTTCTTCTACACGACGATGGACTCCATCGTCCCCGTATACGCGGACGCCGCGACTGCACGATCGACTCTCAACCGGGCGGCCGCGCGGCTCGGGCGTCAGCCCGCTTCGGTCCGCGTCGACACTTTCAAGGCGTCCCCGATCATCCGGATCCGGGCCCGGAGCACCAAGCCCACACTCGCCAAGACGTCGGCGGAATCCGTCACACGCGCACTGCTCGACCGCGTGCGCCGAGGAGAGGTGGGAATCAGCGCACTGAAGCTCACCGAGGTGGACGCGGCGGGGCTGCCGACAAGCCCCGTGTTCCCGAACCGCAAGCTCACCTTCATCGTCGCGCTCCTCCTCGGGCTAGGACTGGGCGTCGCCGCCGCCGTTCTGCGCGACAACCTCACGACCACGATCGAGGGCGCGGATGACCTCGCACGTGTGGCAGGCGTGCCCACGTTCGGCGAGATCCCGCAGGAGAGCGCGGTGAGCCGAATGACGACCGTGGAAAGCCTGCAGTCGGACCCGCGTCTCCGCGTCGTCTCCGAGGCGCTCCGAGATCTCCGCACCAACCTGATGTTCTCCGAGCGGAGCCTCAACTCGCTCGCGATCACGAGCCCGGACGGCAGCCACGGCAAGACAACGATCGCGTTCGGTCTCGCAGTCACGCTCGCACGTGCAGGGACGAGAACCCTCCTCGTCGACGCCGACCTGCGGCGGGGGCGAGTGGCGGAGATGCTCGACCTCCCACGCAACCCTGGCCTCTCCGAGGTCCTCCTCGGCGACTCCCCGCCGCAGGACGTCGTCCACGAGACGGGTCTCGACAGCTTGCACGTGATGACGGGTGGCCGCCGCCCGACGGATCCGGGCGAGCTCTTGACCGTCGAATTCCCCGGTGTCCTCAAGGAGCTCGAGGCGCTGTACGAGATCGTGGTCATCGACACGACGCCCGCGGCGCCGGTCACAGACGCCCGGGTTATCGCTCGCTACACAGACGCGTCCTTGCTCATCGTCAGCGCCGGCCGCACGAGACGGCGCCAGGTGAGGACTGCGATCGAGCGGCTCGCCCTGATCGGCGTGCGTCCGAACGCTGTCGTGCTGAACAACGCGAAGGATACTGGCGGCTCGAAGTACTTCATCGTCGAAGAGCCCAAGCCCGGGGAGCAGCAACCTACGCCGCGCCGGTCACGTACTCCTGGTGCAGTTCGTCAGTAGGAGAGGCGTAGTCGGCGGCCGACCCGCCGGACATTTTCTGGGATGAACTCGACAGCGCTCGATCACGGGCCGCCGTCACCCCGCCTGTCCTTGCCGATCGGGGCCTTCGCCCTCGGTGCAGCGGCAACATTTGCCGCGGGCTCGGCGGCCTTCGGGCCCAGGTATGCCCTCATCCTGCTGCTAGGAGGGGGAGCCGTCCTGGTCTGCCTCCTGCGCATCGACATAGCCGTCATGGTCCTGGCGGCCACGGCACCGCTCGAGACCGAGTTCTCCAACCTCGCCGGTACGTCCATCACGAAGCTCGTCGGCGCACTCTGCCTGGGGAGCTTCGCCGTGGAGGTCGTGCGCCGGCGGCGCCGGCTGCATTTCGACCGGAGCCACGTCGTCGTCCTCGGGTTGCTTGCGATCGCCATGATCTCGACGCTGCAGGCCCGCGACGAAGCCACCGCGGTGACTGCGACGCTGAGGTACGCGAGCTTTGCCGCCGTCTACATCATCCTCGCGGAGGTCGCAGACCGCCGCGAGTTGGTCCGCCGCGTCGTGTGGGCGTTGTCGCTCGCGTCGACGATCGCCGCGTACATCGCCCTTCAGAATTACCTCGGCGAGCGCACCGTCGTGGCGACGTTGAAGAACTCGAACGCGACCGACTTCGCGTTCATCCTCGTCACGACCCTGCCTCTGACCTTCTGGCTGCTGGGCACAAAGCGACGCTGGCTCAGGCCCGTCGTGATCGCGATGATCGCGACCATGTGCGCTGCTGCTGCGCTGAGCCTCTCGCGCAGCGCGGTCGTAGGCGTCTCTCTCGGCCTGCTGGTCTTCGTGATCACCGACCGGCGGCGGGTGCCGCTCGTAGTCGGCGGGGGCATCCTCGCCATTCTCGCGGCCGTCACCGTGATCCACAGCAACCCCGCGCGGTTCCAGAACGCGCTGCTGTACAAGGAAAAGGTCGCGGATGTCAACGTCTCGACGAGGCTCGATGCCTGGCACGCCGCCGCGAAGCTCGCCGCCGATCATCCGCTCCTCGGGATTGGGCCGGGGAACTTCAAGCTCTACTTCACAGAGGCAACGGGCAGACCGCCCGGGACCTACAACATCCTCGTCGTCCACGACGCGTATCTCGACGTCGCGGCCGAGCTCGGCTTCGTCGCGGCGGTCCTTTTCCTGCTCTATCTCGGCATCGTGTTCGCCCGGCTGTGGGGCGTCACCCGCCTTGCGGAGGAGCGTAGCTACGCGCAGGCGTTACACATCTCGCTGGTCATCGCTGCCACGTGCTCCATCTTCATCTCGGAGCAGTACTTCCTGCCCTTCTGGCTGATAGGCGGTCTCGCCACGGCGGTGTGGCGGAGCGCGCGCGAGGCGGCCCCGCCGACGGCGGCTGCCGCGGCGCCGGCGCTCGCACCGGCGGTCGCTACGGTGCAGCACTACGATGGCGCCATGGAGACGGGCTCGACCGAGCAGAGGGAACGGCGTCTCCGCGATGAGTTCGCAGCCACGCGTGCGCAGAAGCAGCGGCTGCGACAGGTCGAGCTGGACGTCGCCAAGCGCGAGCGGGCCCTGCAGCTCCAGGGTGCGGCGCTCGAAGAGACCGCGACCCGCTTGTCCGCGCTAACCGAGGAGCTCAAAGGGCGCGAGCTCGACCTGGCCACGCGCGAAGCCGTGATGAGGAGCGAGGAGGCTTCCAGAGCGGCGCAGCTCGCCGAGGAGGAGCGGAGTCTGGCCGCGCGCGAACGTGAGCTTGAACGGCACGCCGCGGAGGTCAAACGCGAAAGCGAGATGTTGCGCGAGGAGCGAAACGAGCTGCAGCGACGGACCCGCGAGGTGTGGTCTCGCGAGCGGGCGCTCGATCCCTCGCGGCAGCCCGGGCCCGGCGACCCTTAGCCACGTGAAAGTCGTCTACGCGGTGAGCGTGCCACGCGGCGGCCCGCTGACGCACGTTCTCGACCTCGCTCCGCGCGTCGCCGCGAGGGGCGTGCAGGTCCAAGTACTCGGCCCCACGGGGGAGCCCGCGCGGCAACTGCGCGAGGCGGGTGTCGAGGTGCACGGTCTCCCCTTGCGGCACAAGCTCGATCTCCCAGGAGCCGCCGCGATCTGGCCCCATCTGCGCGAGGCCGACATCGTCCACACGCACGATCGCCGCACCGGCCTGCTCGTTCGACCGCAGGCACGCAGCCGCCGCGCGATCTCTGTGCACACCTTCCACGGCCTGCCCGACGAGATCTTCGCGCGCCTGGGACGACCGGACGCTCCGGATCCTCCCGACGTCTCGCGCCTACGCATCGCCTGGCTCCTTCACGGGCTGCTGAGGATCGAGGCGCTGCTCAGCCTGCTGGGCACCGTGGTCGTGCCCTCCCATGCGCTCGCCGAGTTCCTCGTCGCGCACGGATTCCCGCGACAGCGCCTGCATGTGATCCCGAACGGGATTACCGTGTCCACGTCGAGCCCGTCGTCACGGACGGCCCCGCCCCGAATCGGCACGTCGGCCGTGCTGGACTACCGCAAGGGGGTGGACGTCCTGCTGGAAGCCGCCGGCAAGGCGAGCGCACCGTTCCGGCTCGATATCTTCGGCGACGGCTCCGAACGCCGGCGACTCGAAGGGCGGGCTGCCGAGCTCGGGCTCGACGCGCACTTCCACGGGTACGTGGACGACCTCCCGGCACGGCTGCGCGAGCTCGACGTCTTCGTGCTCCCCACACGCGCTGACAACTTCCCCATGGCGATCCTCGAAGCGATGGCCGCGTCTTTGCCCGTGGTCGCAACCAGAGTGGGCGGGATTCCGGAGATCGTTCTCGACGGGGAAACGGGGCTGCTGGTTCCGCCAGAGGACGCGGGTGCCCTTGCGGCCGCGCTCGACCGGTTGGTGCAAGACAGTGGCGAGAGGACGCGGCTCGGCGAGGCAGGCGCGGCACGCGCCGCTGCCGAGTTCGACTCGGACTCCGTGGCCGGGCGGATCGTCTCGCTCTACGAGGGGCTGTGCGCATCCTCCACGTGATCCAGGAGCTCGACGTGGGCGGCGCGGAGCGCATTGCCGTCTCGCTCGCGAGAGGCGCGCACGAGGCGGGCCACGAGGTCGCGGTCGCCTCACGCCCGGGACCGCTCGCGAGAGAGATCCCCGGGCCGCACTTCCCGCTGCCCTTGCTCGAGCGCCGCCCCTGGCGCCTGCCGGGCGCCGCGCGCTCGCTCGACCGCGCCTTCCGGCACTGGAGGCCGAACCTGCTGCATTGCCACAATCCTGGGATGGCTGCGGTCGCGTCCATCGCAACGCTGCGCGGGCGCCGGCTGCGCGCTCTCGTGAGCGTGCACGGCGTGCCGGAGGCGGACTGGGCCGCGGCTGCGCGCGTGCTCCGGCTCTCGGGCCTCCCCGCTGTCGCTTGTGGGCCCGGGGTCAGCGCGGCTCTCGCGGAGCACGGCGTGGAGGTGCATGCCACGACCGTGAACGGCATCTCCGCGGCACCTAACGCTGTCGACCCGAGGACCTTTGCGTCGGAGTTCGGACTCCGCTCGGGCCAGCCGGTCGTGCTCACGGTCGGACGGCTCGTGGGCGCAAAGAACCATGCGCTTGCGATTCGTGCCCTCGCAGGGGTGCGGGAGGCCGCCCTCGTCGTCGTGGGCGAGGGCCCGGAGCGCGAGACACTGGCGGGGCTAGCCGAGGACGTCAGGGTCGCGGACCGGGTCGTCCTCGCCGGGCTGCGCGGCGACGCACGGTCGTTGATGGGCGGTGCCGACGCGATCGTGCTCACCTCGCGTGCCGAGGGCCTGCCCCTGGCGGCGCTCGAGGCGCTCGCCTCCGGCACACCTCTCGTCGCGGTCGCGGTCCGCGGTCTGCGGGAGCTGCTGGAGGACGGCAAGAACGCGGTGCTCGTTCCACCGGACGACCCGGCCGCGCTGGCCGAGGGCCTGCGGCGCGTCCTCACCGAGCGCGAGCTCGCGCAGAGAATCGGCGCGGGAGGACGCCTGCTCGCCCAGCAGTACACGGAGGAGCGCATGGTCTCCTCTTTTCTCGACCTGTACGTGAGGCTCGCCGCGTCGTGACGAATCGTGCCGTCTCGGTCGTGATGCCGGCGTACAACGCCGAGCAGACAGTCGGTGCGGCCGTCGCATCGGTGCTCTGGCAGGGATATGAGCCCTTAGAGCTGCTGGTGGTCGACGACGGCTCCACGGACGCGACCGGAGCAATCGCCGCAGCCCATCCGAACGTCAGCGTCATCCGCCAGGAGAACAAGGGGGTCGCCGCCGCGCGTAACGCAGGCATCCGTGCCGCGCGCGGGGAGCTGATCACGTTCTGCGATGCGGACGACGTCCTCCTCCCCGGGCACCTGAGCGCGCTCGTCAACACGTACGAGGAGAACGGCGGAGGGATTGCGACCGCGAACAGCTACTGGCTCCTGCCCGGCGGCATCCACCCTTCGAAGCGTCGCTACAAGGGGGGCTTTCCGAAGCCCGAGCACCAGCGGCTGGCGATCCTGGAGCAGAACTTTGTCTCGACGCTGTCGCTCTTCTCGAGCGACCTCTTCGAGCGGATCGGGCCGTTCGACGAAGCGCGCCGACAGGCCGAAGACTGGGACTTCTGGCTGCGCGCCGTCTACGCAGGCGCGCGCGTCTCGCTGCAGCCCGAGCCACTCTCGCTCTACCGCTGGGGGACGAAGAGCCTCTCCGCCGACTGGGAGCAGATGGACGCCAACGTCGAGCACATCTTCGCCACTCTCGAGGAGCGCGTGGAGCTGCGGGACGAGGAGCGCGAGTACGTGCGCCGCCGCCGCTCCGGCCCCGGCCCCCGCGTGCTCGCCCGGCAGGGCGATGAGGCTCTCCGCGCGAAGCGCTACGGTGAGGCGGCGCGTGCGTATCGCGAGGCGGCGGCCCTGTGCTCCAGCGAGCGCATGCTCGTCTGGAAGGCAAGGGCCATTGCACCGCTGCCCCGCCTCGCCGGGCCGTTGCTGCGAGCCCGCCAGCTCCGGATCGAGCGTGCGCTCGGCATCGGGGAAGGACACACGCGATGACCGGATTCACCGTGGCCTTCGTCTGCAGCGGCAACCGGTTCCGGAGTCCGCTGGCCGAGCATCTCCTGCGCCGGCGCCTCGACGGCAGGGACGTCCAGATCGAGTCCCTCGGCACGCTGGAGCTCGGCTCGCTCCCGCCGCTGCCAGAAGCCCAGGACGAGGGCCGGCGGCGCGGCCTCGACCTCAGCGACCACCGCTCTCGGTCGCTGGCCGGCGCGGATCTGAGCGGCATCGACCTCGTGATCGGCTTCGAGCGCTCGCACATCGTCACAGCGGTGATCGACGCGGCGGCCGCGCGCGACCGGACCTTCACTCTCCCTGAGCTGGTGGGGCTCCTCGACGGCCTGGCCGCACCCGACACCGCGGCACCCGCCGATCGCGCGCGTGCGCTCGTCCGCCGCGCGGCGGCGCGCAGGCCACCCGACCCACAGCTCCTCCACGTGCCCGAGCTTCCCGACCCGCTCAGGCGAACGCCCGAGGAGCAGCGCCAGATCGCGGCGGACATCGAGGCCCTCGTGGAGAGGCTCGCCTCGTCTCTCTTCGGAGCTGCGCGGTGAGGCGGTCAACTCCGCTCGCGACCCTCGGGGTGCTCCTGTTGGCCTTACCCCCTGACGAGTGGGCGCGTCGACGGTTCGTCCTGGACGGACCGCGCCGTTCGGGCGGGTAGCCTGAACAGCGCGACGAGCATGCGGCGTGCGCGCCGCCAGCTATAGCTACTCGACAGCGGCAGGCCGCAGAACCGCGCGCACGGTCGCGACCAGGATCTTCAGGTCAAGCCAGAGGGACCAGTTCTCGATGTACCAGTTGTCCCACTCGACCCGGTCGCTGAGTGACGTCTTGCCGCGCAAGCCGTTGATCTGGGCCCAGCCGGTGATCCCGGACTTCACCCGATGCCGATCCTCGTAGCGCTTGACACGGGGTGTGAACAGCTCGACGAACTCAGGCCGCTCGGGACGCGGGCCGACGATGCTCATGTCGCCCCGCACGACATTGAAAAGCTGCGGGAGCTCGTCGAGTGACGTGCGCCGGATGAAGGTCCCGAAGGCAGTACGCCGGTCCTGCCCCTCCACGCCGCCCGGGGCGACGTCGCCCTCCGGCGTCGGGACGTCCGCCGGCATGCCGCCGCGCATCGACCGGAACTTGAGCATCTGGAACACCCGGCCGTCGCGGCCGATGCGCGCCTGTCGAAAGAGGATCGGCCGGCCCGTCGTGATCAGCACGCCGACGGCGATCGCGAGCAGGACCGGGAACAAGAGCAGGAGCGAGATCGCCGCCACGGCGCGGTCTGCCGCGTACTTCGTTCGGTAGGGCAAGGCCTTGGGGTCGCTCGGATGGATCGAGACGAGCGGGATCCCGCCGAGGTAGTCGATCGTCAGTTGTCGTGGCATTCGCTCGAACAGCCGGGGGACGATCGTTACGCGCACGCCGCGCCGGGTGCACTCGTCCACCATGCGCAGCATCACCTCGTGTGGCGCGGTGGAGAAAGTGAAGACGACGTGCTCGACGACGTGCATGTCGATCACGTCACCGAGGTCCCAGCTCGCGCCGAGGACCGGCAGCGTCGGTGAATCGTCGGAGGGGCCAGCCTCACGCGGCTCCTTGTCGAGGAAACCGATGGGAGAGAGCCCGATCTCGCGATGTTCGAGGAGGCGTTTCGCGAGAAGCCGTCCGACACTGCCGGCCCCGACGATCAGCGTGGGTGTCGGCGCCCCGTTCCGGCGCGACGCCACAATCGAGGAGATAAGCCCGCCGCGGCTGGCGGTGAGATAGACCGTTGCGAAGAGCCAGAGCCGGACGCCCTGCGCGGCAAGTCCCTCGGTCTGAGCACCCGCGAGAACGGGCAGCATGATCGTCATCATCGAAGCGATGGCCGTTGCCCCCCCGATCGTGCGGAGATCGTCGAGGAGTTGAAGCCTCAGGCGTTCGCGGTAGAGCCCTCCGGCGGCGAGGAGCGCGATTGCGATCGCCGGAAACCCGACGATCCACCCCACGGAAAGAGTGTCGGCTCCGACGGACCGGCCGCCGACGCGCTCCAGGGCCACCGCGAGGGTGAGCACCAGCGCATCGGCGATCGGCGCGAGCGCAAGCCATCGCCGTGCGCCATGGCGCGCGTGGATCGGCTTGGGCCTCGCGGAGAGAACCGCGAGGCTGGCCGATTCAGAGGTTGGGTTGAGGATCGACACCGCAGTCGCCCGTCAGATTCGATTTCGCCGCAGGTCTCTGGGACTACGCGCCGCGCTTGACTGCGCGTCGCAAGCCCGCGCCCGCCACGAGCAGCGTCACGCCGCCAATGACGAGGAGAGCGAGATCGAGCCCTGTAAACGGAAGACTGCCAGCGCTTTCCGCCGCAACCCCCTGATTCACTTCACTTTGGACTCCCCCGCCTCCGCCGTAGCCCGTCTCGGCAGGTCCAGGTGCAGCCCCAAAAGCCGTAGGCGCCAGCGCCAAAACAGCGCAGACCACCACCAACAGACACCGCAGTTTCACTTGACCGCCTCCCCAGGTCAGCCGCAATTGTTTTCCTCGTATAGGAGCCTAGTTGCCGAATCCAGACACGTCAAACATTTCGTCAGATTCCTTGCATCCGTACACGCCAAGCTGCTCGAATCTGACCTGGACCTCAGGGCCCGACTCGCGTCTGAACGCGCTTTACGAAGAGGCGGTCGAGCCCGGGGCGATCGACCGGCCGGCGCAGCCGGACGAGGCGCTGAACCGGGCGGATGGCGGGCTCTGCGGGATTGAGACGGGCCGCCACCGCTAGCTCTCGAAGTGCGGCGGTTCGGTGTCCCAGCCCCGCTTCGGCGATGCCGAGCTCGAAATGGGCGTACCAGTTCCTTGGGTCGCGCTCGACCGCACGCCGGAAGGCGAGACGCATCCGCGCCAGAAGATCGAGCCGGCTGGCGATCGCGCCGGCCAGGACGTCGGCTCGGGTGCTGAGGGGATTGAGGCTGCGCGAGCGGTCGAGATCGTCGAAGGCCTGCGCCGGCTGCTGCGCCCACGTTCGAATCGCCCGCCGAGCCTGGACCTCGGCGAGCCAGGGAAAGACGATCGAAGCAGCCGCCGCGAGCGCCGCCACCGATCCCATTGCAAGCAGGAACGGCCGTCGTGTCGCCACAGCCGTGCTGACTCGCTCCCGCGATGCCGCCAGGCCGAGCCACGCGAGCGCCGGCCCCGCCAGTCCGGGAAATTCCCAGAGCCAGTCTCCCGACGTGTGGATGGCGAAGTACACCGAGGCCGCGACACCCGCGCGTGCGACGCCGGCCACGAGGTCCGTGCGCGCGCCGGCGCTCCGGACGACGGCGATGCCTGCTGCGACAATGAACGCGGCGAACAGGAGTGCGCCCACCAGACCGGTCTGGCCGAGGACACGCAGCTCGAGGCTGTGCGGATAGAGCGGCTCCTCGCTGCTCCTCCGCTCGCGCAGATAGTCCTCGGCGAAGTTGTCGACGCCGACGCCGTTGAGGGGGTGGTCGCGGAACTCGCCGGCCGCGACGCGCCAGAAGTCGTAGCGGTTGCTTCCAAGCCCCTGCGAGAAATGCGAGGCGCTCGTCTCCTCCGGGTACCCGGCCTTGAAGTCTCGCCACGCGTCGCTGAGTCGCTCGCTCGGACCCGGGTCGGCGAGTGCAAGCGCAGTCGCACCTGCGGCGAGTGCGGCAACGGCGAGAGCAGCGGCCGCGAGGTTGGTCACACGGACCAGGCGAGGCGATGCTTCGACGCGCCGGTCGACGAGCGCGACGAGCATCCAGAGCACGAGGACCACGGCCGCGCTGATGCCGATCGCCCTGAGGGCGGCGTGGATCGCTCGCCCAGCTCCTTCGCCGCTTCGGACAGGATCGAAAACGTCGAGCAGGTCACCGCGCGCGACGAAGGCGGTGATCGCGACTACGGCCACCGCGCAAGCGGCCCGGACGCGCTTCGGGACCAGAACGAGATACGCCAGGACCGCGACGGGGACGACGACGAGCGAGCCCCGGCTCTGGGTGAGAATCGCGAGCTCGACAAGCACGGTCGCCGCCGCGAGAAGGCCCCCTCGCACGACGGCAGGCGGCTCGCGCCGCGCCGCCAGGTACGCGAGCGGCCAGACCGCGAGCAGGTAGAGGGCGCAGGCCGCATTTGGGTATCCGGCCGGAGCCGAAAGGCGACCGTAGATGAAGAACTCGCTGGCATTTCCGCCTCCTGCGCGGGCGAGATCGATGAGCCCGATCGCCAGCACGCCGAGCGAGAACCCGCACAGCAGAACCGGAACTGACGGGCGACGCCAGGGCAGGGCTGCGAACAGCGCGTAGACCACGGCGTAGACGAGCGTCCGATTGGCTCCGTCCCAGGCGATGCCGCGGTCCGACGCCCAGGTGATCGACAGGCCGCTCCACGCGGCAAAAGCCGCAAGACAGCCGATCGCGACCAGCGCCGGCCGCGAGGGCGCCAGACGCCCGTACGCAACCAGCGCGACCACGAGCAGTGCCAACAGGAAGAGCCCACCGGGATACCAGGTCGTCGGGGCGAAGCCCGCATCTTGTGCAGCCCAGATCACGAAGAGGGCGACGGCCAGGGCGCCAATCACGAACGGCGCGGCGATTGCTTCGAGGGCGCGCTGCCTGGGCCGTGTCACTCCACGGGACCGCGTTCGACTAGCGGCGCGAAGACCTCGTTCACGAGCGGGTCGAACGATCGCGGCAACGTGCCGTCCGAGGCAGCATGCTCACGGAGGAAGAACAGGTACGTCGTCCATTCCTCGTACCGGGCGGGATGCGCGCCGCCGTGCTCCCGCACGAGGCCCTCGAGTGCGTCCAGGTTCCACCGGGCACGGATCTGCACGGCGGGCGCTTGGGGCGTCGGCTCGGGCTCGAGGGAGATCGCAGCCGATTCCACCACTGGCTCAGAAACGGGCTCCGGCTTCGGCTCCGCAGTCGCTGCTTCCTGCTCCGCGGGCGCGAGGTCCGCCTCCCGTTGCCGCAGGCGAGCCTCTCGCTCGGCGAACTCCCCCGCACGGCGCGCGAGCGCCCGCTCGCGCTTCGCAACGGCGTCGATGCGTGCCTGCAGACGGCGCTCGACGCTCGGGGCAGGTGTTACGTCGATCGGCGTGGCCGGAAGTTCGATCGGCGGGGCCGGTCGGCGGCGCCCGAGCGCGACCGCCGTCGCCGCACCGGCGGCCAGCCCGATCAGGCCGCCGATCAGAAGATTGCGTTCGGGAGTCGGGCTCGTCTGCTCGACGGCGTGGGCGGGGTCGAGAACCGTAGCCTCGACACGCGTCCCGAAGCGGGCCCGGACGAGTTGCGTGAGAACGAGTGTTGCTTCGCCGTCAACCTGGCGCGCCCGGTCCCGGCTCTCCGCCTCGGCGGAAAGCGTCAGGACGCCGCCCTCACCAACTGTGGCCGACACGCGCGGCGGGTGCGAGAGCCGAAGAGTCTGGGCGACATTCTGCTCGAGCAGGCTGCTCTCCGCCAGCGCCTTGACGGCCGGCACGAGGCCCCTTGCCGTTCCACGCACGAGCACGCGCGCCTCGGCTCGGTGGCGGTCCGGCTGCGCGAGCGTCCAGATACCGCCGGCGGCGAGTCCAAGGACCACGCCGGCGAGGACCGGCCAACCGGCCCGGGCGATGCGCTCCAGGCTCGCCCTCACGACTAACGCTGCCGGAGCGCCGGGAAGAGGATGACGTCACGGATCGCGTCAAGACCGGTCAGCACCATCGCGAGCCGGTCGATCCCGATCCCGCAGCCTCCCGTAGGCGGCATGCCGTACGACATCGCCTCGACGAAGTCCGGATCGCCTTCCTCCGCGTTTACGTCACCGGCCGCGCGCTCCGCCGCCTGCATCGCAAACCGCTCCGACTGCTCTTCGCTGTCGTTCAACTCGCTGAAGGCGTTCGCGAACTCCATCCCGCTCACGACGCACTCGAAGCGCTCGACGACGGCTGGATCGTCATCGGTCCTGCGCGCGAACGGCGACATCTCGATCGGCCAGTCGTAGACGATCGTGGGCTGCACCAGCTCCGGCTCCACGAAGTGCGAATAGGCGTGATCGACGAGCTGCGCCCAGGTCTTGTCGTGGGCAGTGTCAACACCCGCCTCGTTGAGCTTCGCGCGCAGCTGATCGGCCTCGCGTGACCACACACCTTTGCTTTCGAGCGCTTCGACGAACCTGACGCGCTGCCACGGCGGTGCGACGTCGATGTCGTGGGCGCGAAAAGAGACTTTCGTCGTCCCGATCGCGGCCAGCGCAGCTCGCTCGACGAGCTCCTCCGCACGCGCCATCGTGTCTCGATAGTCGGCGTACGCCTCGTACCACTCGAGCTGCGTGAACTCCGGGGAGTGCTTGTAGGAGACGCCTTCGTTCCGAAAGTCCTTCGCAAGCTCGTAAACCCGCTCGAGCCCACCGATGATCAGACGTTTGAGGTAGAGCTCATCGGCGATCCGGAGATACACGTCCTGATCGAGATAGTTCGAGTGGGTGACGAACGGCTCGGCGAAGGCGCCCCCGTACTGTGGCTGCAGGATCGGCGTCTCGACCTCGAGGAACCCTTCGCCGTCGAGGTAGGCGCGGATCGCGGTGACCATCTTCGTCCGGACGAGAGCGTCGTGCCGTGAATCCTCGTTCATCAGCAGGTCGAGGTACCGCTTGCGGTAGCGGAGCTCGACGTCGGTGAGGCCGTGGAACGTGTCCGGGAGCGGGCTGCGGTTCTTACCCAGCAGGACGAGCTCGTCAACCGCCACCGAGGGCTCGCCCCGTCGCGCCTTAGCCGGTGATCCGGTAACGCCGACGACGTCGCCGAGATCGACATCGATCTGGCCCGTGCGCGAGGTGTCGCAGAGGAGCTGAATGCGCCCACTGCGGTCGACGAGGTCGAGAAAGACCAGCTTCCCCATTTCCCGCCGTCCCAGCACGCGCCCGGCTACGCGGCGGCGGTCGCCGGACTCCGTTCCCGAGTCGAGACCCTCGGTCTCTGCTCGGACCTTGGCGATCGGGACCGTGTCGGGAAACCGCTTCGGTGTCACATGCAGAGCCTAGGCGCCAGTCCGGTCAGGAGACCAGGCGGTGGAGCGGGGTAGCAAGGAGCACGGCTTGTGCGACGGTGTGGCGACGATAGAGATCGAGCCGCGGCGCGGCGTACGGATCGCCCGTCCGGCCGCGGAGCCCGTATGCGCGCTCGTATCCCGCCCGCCGCGCGAAAGCGCGGACGCGCTCGTCATGTTCCCCATACGGATACGCGATCTCGGTGCAGGGACGGCCAAACTCCGACTCGATCGCCTCCTTCGACTCGGTCAGCTCCCGCCGGAGCTCGTCGTCGGAAAGTGTCGGCAGGTGAGCGTGCGAGACGCCGTGCGAGCCGATCTCGACACCGTCGTCGGCGAGGCTCCGCAGCTGATCCCAGGTCATCGTCGCGAGCTCTTCCGGGTCGTCCCGCTCCAGTTCCGGAATCGTCAGCGGAGCGCCGTTCCCGGCGAAACCGCTGCAGACGAAGATCTGCATCGACGCGCCTAGCTGCCCCACTTGCGGAAGGACTGAGGCGATGCTGCGAAAAGCGTCGTCGAAGGTGACTCGAACCGTCCGGAAGCGCGACAGCGCACGAACCTGCCGGAGCAGGAGCTCCGGGTGAATCGAGAGGCGATGGTCCCACGTGGATGAGACCGCGTGGTAGCAGAGGAGGAGTGTTCTACGAGCGATCGTCGTCGCCGGTCTTCGCGTCGACGCCGGGATCGTCCACCGGCTGGGACGACAACCGGCCCCTCGTCCGTCTGCGACCGGTAGTCGGCTCCGGGCCCACGTCGGCGAAACATCGACTTCAGCTTCTCGAGCAGCGCCGCTAGCCCCAGATCCACTTGCCGATGAGGATGCCGAACCCGACCGCCGCCCCGAACATCACCACAGTGCCTGCGATGAGCGGCACGTACGGCTTGAGCCGCGTGCGTTCTTCCGGCTTCATGCTCTTGGCGCTCGCAGGCCGGCTGCTAGGCGGCCTTGATCTCGAGGATCTTGAACTTCAGCGTGCCGCGTGGTGCGGTGACCTCGACGGTCTCGCCCTTTTTCTTGCCGATGATCGCCTTGCCGACCGGTGACTCGTTCGAAAGCTTGTTCGCAGCCGGGTTGGCCTCGGCCG